>Ga0351902_1001_pt2 | contig 207363 bp, 187 predicted proteins | sample BONcelHT113001D5_FD_205828 | JGI IMG/M metagenome (GOLD analysis project Ga0351902, IMG submission 205828) | Enriched cells from coal bed in the Powder River Basin, Montana, United States - BONCAT cells T11 rep1 HSBNCT.T11.300.1.D5 ...
ATATTCTCGATCAACACGTTAAGCTGCTTTTCAACCATCGCTTCGGGAACTTCGAATTCGTGCTTTTCGATAAGCGCCTTGACCAGGGTATCGCGCAACTCATTATCGATTTTCTGGGCTTCTTCTTTTTCAAACACCTCAGCTATCCGTGACTTGAGCTCGCCAATGTTTTCAAACGTACCAAACTGTTTCGCGAAGTCATCATCAAGGGGCGGAAGCTCCTTGGCTTTGAGCTCTTTCAGCGTCACGTCAAACGTAACATCTTTGCCGGCCAACTCGGCATTTCCATAATCAGCAGGAAAGGTAACCTTCACCTCTTGCGTTTCCCCGGAAGACATCCCGACAATCTGCTCCTCAAAGCCCGGAATAAAGTTGTTGGATCCCAACTGAAGCAGATAATCCTGGGCCTCCCCACGCTCAAACGGAACACCATCAAGGAATCCCTTGAAATCTATCGACACGAAGTCGCCGTCCTTCGCGGGTCGAGGATCTTCCACAGTTTTCAGTTGCGACATCCCCTCCTGGAGTTCAACAAGTCTCGCCTCAATAGCTTTCTCGTCGGCAACCAACTTGCGTTTCTCGACGTGAATGCCTTGATACTCCTTCACATCTATTTCCGGAGCTGTCTCGAAACTCACAACATATTTGAAGGGTTCTCCGGCTTTTAACGGATCGCTTTCAAACTCTGGCGCTGAAACCGGCAGTATTTTCTTGTCAATCAACGCCTTGAAATACGTATCGTTGATCAGGTTTTTCAGGGCATCGGCTTCCATTCTTTCGCTGTAGTGCTTCTCAATAATGGCCCGGGGCACCTTGCCTTTTCTGAACCCCTTGATCGAAACGGTTCTTTTTATTTCTTCGTACACTTTCTCGATTTCCTGGGTAACGCGCTCTGGGGGAATTTCGACGGAAAGTTTCTTTTTAACAGGGCTAAGGTTCTCAACATTGACAAGCATGGAATTACCTCTCTCAGTATTCTATTCGAAGTCTTAGAAGAACAATCTAGTAGGAATCGGTAGTCAGGTGGGGATTCTTCCGCAGTTGCGCGGTTAAATTTGGTGCGAGAGAGGGGAGTTGAACCCCTAAGCCTTGCGGCGCTGGATCCTAAGTCCAGTGCGTCTGCCAGTTCCGCCACTCTCGCAAGTAATTTTGCTAATATGAATAAGCCCCGTGACGACGGGGCTTAGATAAAATGGGGTGGCTGATGGGATTTGAACCCACGAATGAACGAGTCACAGTCGTTTGTGTTAACCGCTTCACCACAGCCACCATAAAGATTATTCATTTGGTACGCCTGAGAGGATTCGAACCTCTGACCTACGGATTAGAAGTCCGTTGCTCTATCCAGCTGAGCTACAGGCGCGAATATGGTCGGGGTGAGAGGATTCGAACCTCCGGCCCCCTGCTCCCAAGGCAGGTGCGCTAGCCAGGCTGCGCTACACCCCGACGAAAAAGAGCATACTTATACCATGGTTTTTCCAGGTGTGCAAGCTTTATTATCTGCCGCAAAACTGGAAAGAAACTTTCGCAGTTCCTCCAAGGCCCGCCCCCTGTGACTGATTTCGTTCTTGATTGTCATGTCCAGTTCCGCCAATGTCATCCCGTACTCCGGAACAAAAAAAAGCGGGTCATAGCCAAAACCTTCAGATCCTCGGGGGGAATCGAGTAGCATGCCATTCAATGTACCACAAAACGTCCTGCATGTGCCATCAGGAAAACACAGTGCGACGGCGCAAGAGAAGAAAGCCGCTCTTTCCTGGGCCGGGACTCCCGTCAGGTCACGGAGAAGCTTTCGATTGTTTTCCTCATCAGTGGCAGCAGGTCCCGCGTACCTCGCCGAGTATACACCCGGTCGCCCTCCCAGAGCATCGACCACCAGACCAGAATCGTCAGCCAGGGACGGAATTCCTGTGGCACGAACGGCACTCACTGCCTTTTTAACGGCATTCTCTTCAAAGGTCAGACCATCTTCAACTACCTCGGGAAGATCTGGAAAATCCGCAAGACAATACAACTGATCAACAAATCCAGCAAGGATCTGCCTAATTTCGTTCATCTTTCCTTTGTTTCCCGTGGCTACAAGCAGTTTCCTCACTTCGCCAGAGCCTCTTGCTGAATTTCAAACAGGCGCCGTATCCCAGAAATAGCGAAGGAACGCATGGCATCCATTTCCTCAATGCCAAACGGCTTAGATTCGGCAGTGCCCTGAACCTCGACGAAACGGTTTGATGAGGTCATGACAAAATTCATGTCGACCTCCGCCGTCGAATCCTCTTCATAGTTCAAATCAAGCAAAACAACACCATCCACGATACCGACACTCACCGCGGCAACCGCTTCCAGTATCGGGTTTCGCATAATGACTCGCGTGGAAACCAACTTTTGTACAGCATCGGCCAACGCCACATATGCGCCGGTAATAGCTGCGGTTCGCGTTCCCCCATCTGCCTGAATCACATCACAGTCAATATACAGGGTCCGTTCACCGAGGAGTGTCAAATCCGTTACCGCGCGCAGCGAGCGACCGATGAGACGCTGAATCTCGTGGGTGCGACCACCCACTTTTCCCCGGGAAGACTCCCGTGACGAACGAGTCTGGGTAGCACGAGGCAACATGGAATATTCCGCGGTCAACCAGCCGGAACCCTTACCGCGCAGAAACGAGGGGACCCCGTCTTCAACCGAAGCAGTACAGATAACCTTGGTGTTGCCGAATTCGACCAGGACGGAACCCTCGGCATACTTGGTATAATTCCTGGTAATTTTTACATCTCTGAGGCACTCAACCCCTTGCTCCGGTCCACGCATTATTTCTCCCGTTTATCCGGCCAGTTCCCCGGCCCAAAAAACACTCTCCAGCAGCCCAATCCATGAAGAAGGATTACGTGGTGCTGGATTCAATTAAATTCACAACAAGCTCAAAAAACCAGACAGTGCCCCATCAGGGACTCACCCACAGCAGAAAAGTCAGGAAAACTGCACAAGCCATAGGCCTGTAAAAATTAGCCTAACTCCCGGCATTTTGTCAATAGAGAAGGACCAGACACCCAAGAGACCCCTCCTCACAAAAAAGGGCCTGTACGGAATGTGTACAGGCCCCTTCAAAACAAGTTATCAGCCATAAATCATCATGGCGTTACTTCAATAATTATTCAACAACTATTCTGCAGTCGTGGGATCAATCATCCGCTTCACTTCGGCAACACTGTTTGCCGGGAAACCGCCACGTTTTGCATGCTCCAAGACCATTTCTTTATTCGGAGCAATGTAGACACAGTAAATCTTGTCCTCGGTCACATAACTCTGTACCCACTGCACCTCGGGGCCAAGCTCTTTGAGAACACTGCAGGACTTCTGGGAAATTCCCTGCATGTCCTCGGGGCTAATATTCCCTGCTCCCGGAATTTCTCTCTCGATAACGTACTTTGGCATCGGTTGCTCCTTTTCGTCTCGATATTGAGAAGACACGAATCTTCTCTGGCTAAAAGTGTAACAGGAGAACTTATAATTGAAAACAACAATTCTCATTAAAGCGACAAATCAGCATAAACTTTGCAACCCTCTTTGCCATTTAGCCTTAAAAAAACCTGCCGTCACCCATAAAGACTTATATTCAAAGCAGAATTTTATCAAAAAAATAGCCGCTCACCCTTGCTCCAGGAAAAGCGGCTATTTCATTTTTCGTATTACCCTAGATTAGAACGGCAATTTACCGTAACCAAGGAGCGAATACGTAGGAACGATAAGTCCCAGGAATGACAGGACAATCAGGAGCCAACCCAGCACCCTCGGAGACATCTTACCGTACGTAACAGCCCAAATCACAACCGTCAAGACAACAAAGGCAGCCATCATGCTACCGAGATAATTACTGACGCCGATAAAAGTCGTACCATCTGCTTTGATACCTGCACCGGTAAAGAAGAAGTATGCTGCGATTGCCAGAATAACCGCCATCATCAAACTGAGGTTACCTAACGAGCGCAAATCTTCGACGCCTGACAGGATGATATAACAAATTGTACAGTACACAACGCCGAACGGGATCAGCAGGGTCGCTGTAAAAGCATCGCTACCGAACATAGGAGTGGCGTGCATGAGGCCGCCAATAATTGTGGTAACACCGACAATCCCGGCAATTGCACCACAGGTCCGCGCATCGCCCTGGCCCAGATAAAACAACCCGATCGGAAACCACAACATTGCAATTGTCGCAAGCAGTACTAAAGTCATCTTTTTTCCTCCCTCAAAAAATTAAATTACGCCACAACATCACTCTTTACATGAAAACCAAAACAAACCAGCAACTGAACTAAGTTAATCCTCTTCTCGCTGTCCCCCCTTTCCATGTAATTGTGTACCGATGATTTTCACATCCAGCAGGCAGCACCAACACCAAAAGCAAAACCTCAAAATGCCGAAAGCGTACTGCGCTAACCGGACCAATCAAAACGTTGTTTTGTTTTGTAGCAATTAAGGTGCCAAGAAAAAACAGTATTCACTACGGGGAAAGAAAAGGGCGTGAGTCCGATTGACATTTATTTTAGGGGGGTTTTTTGCGCTTTCCGAGGGAATTATATTTTATTCATCGAACAGGCAGCACTGGTTGCAATGTTAATTTTCAGAACATATTTCTATAATAGAACAGTTTTAGCGCAACATCCTGAACTGTTTTACAAAAACCCACGTGAACATTTTACCTGAACATTTCCACTCCGACCACCATTTGAAGCAGGGTCAGGCCCGGGGCCCGCAATCAGCCTCTTTACAAAGAACTAGAATCAGTTCGGGCTTTTGCCTCAATAAATATCATACTTAAGCAAACGACATTCTATTGGGCCATTAAAGAGCACAATACGCCGGGACGGCCTGAGCCCAATACATGATGCCAAGTGGGGATTTCCGGTCAAGACGTATGCTGTATATCCCTGAAAAGACTTCTTCAAGGTATCGCCCAGCTTCTTATACAGTGCCTGCAACATTTCCTCGTCTCCTAACCGTACCCCATACGGGGGGTTACACAAAAGGATTCCGGGAGAAGACGGCGCTATGCACTCGCCGATTCCGGACCGGGAAAACGACACCAGACTGCCGACCCCGGCGCGATCGGCGTTTTTCCGTGCCATCTCCAGGGCACTGCCGGACAAATCGGAGCCAAGAATCGGAACGGGCAATGATTCGGCTGCCTGCACCTGCGCTTCCTTCAGGACAGCACTCCACGCAACCGCATCAAAGGACGACCAGCGCTGGAACCCGAAACCGGGCCTTGTCAGCCCCGGGGCACGCCGGGAAGCCCTCAACGCCGCTTCCACAGGAATCGTTCCTGATCCGCACATGGGATCCACCAGGGGGACGCTTCCATCCCAACCGCTTAATTCTATAATAGCTGCGGCAAGCGTCTCCCGTAAGGGTGCCTCCTTCTTGTCCAGACGATATCCCCTCTTATCCAGACTGGCACCTGACGTGTCGAGGCTGACGGTACAGTGATTCCGGACCAGGTGCACATTGACCTGGAGATCGGGAGCCCGGCTATCCACGTCGGGTCTGCGGCCGAAAGTATCCCGTATCGAGTCAACAATGGCATCCTTTGCCTTCAGTGCGGCAAATCCGGAATGGGTTATCTTCGAATCGCGCAGGTTGCAGGACACCGCAAGGGTCATGTCGGGAGTGAGATACTGTTGCCACGGCACACTGCGAACCCCTTCATACAGGTGTTGAGGTGATTCGCAGGAAAATCCGGCAATCGGCATCAGAACACGTTGGGCAGTGCGCAACCAGAGATTGGCGCGATAACAGGTTGCCATGTCTCCCCTGAAACGGACCCCGCCTTTTTCGAGAGTCACTTCCGTGACGCCCAACCTGCTGACCTCCTCGGCAAGGACTTCTTCCACACCTTTAGCTGCTGTTGCAAAAAATTCCAGCTCCATATCTCTCCTCACTACCCTGGCACAAGTATGCCGCACAAAAAAGGCCGCGCCAATGTATTCGACGCGGCCTTACTCTTGCCCTGAAAGGGGCTACTCGACAAAACTCTTCAGCTTCTTGCTGCGGCTCGGATGGCGAAGCTTGCGGAGTGCTTTTGCCTCAATTTGCCGGATTCGCTCTCTGGTAACCTCGAAGTTCTGGCCAACCTCTTCAAGGGTATGATCACTTTTCTCGCCGATGCCGAAACGCATCCGCAGAACTTTTTCCTCACGTGGGGTAAGACTGGAAAGCACCCGAGCCGTCTGCTCGGAAAGGTTGGCCTTGATGACCGCCTCCAGGGGAGACACAACCCCTTTGTCTTCGATGAAATCTCCAAGGTGAGAGTCTTCTTCCTCCCCAATCGGGGTCTCCAGGGAAATTGGCTCCTTGGCAATTTTCAAAACTTTCCGAACTTTATCAAGCGGCAGGCTCATCCTTTCGGCAATTTCCTCAGGAGACGGCTCACGTCCGATCTCCTGCACAAGCTGTCGACTAGTACGGATAAGCTTGTTGATAGTCTCAATCATGTGAACCGGTATCCGAATTGTTCTGGCCTGGTCTGCAATTGCCCGTGTTATCGCCTGACGAATCCACCAGGTTGCATAGGTGGAAAACTTGTAGCCTCGCTGGTACTCGAACTTGTCAACAGCCTTCATCAGACCGATATTGCCTTCCTGAATCAGATCAAGGAACTGAAGACCCCGGTTCGTATACTTTTTGGCTATTGAGACCACAAGTCGCAAGTTAGCCTCAACAAGCTCTGACTTTGCATCCTTGGATTTCCTCTCAGCCTCTTCAATGCCCTTAATTTCTTTTTCCAGCTCAAAGGCAACAAAACCTGAATCCTGTTCGATTTTTTCCAGCTTCTTTTGTGCAGACCGCAGCTTTTTCTCCATTTTCAAGGCTTCTTCTGACGAAGAGGCAAGACGTGACAGGAATTTGGCTCGCGCCGCATCATTATCACGAGTTTCGTGGCAAAGCACCGTCAACTCTTCAACGGGAATATCCGAATCACTGCTCACTTCATGGATTTCAGCCATAATCCGGTTAACCTTTATGGCAAGCTCCTTGAGTCGCAGGGCAATTCTTTCGATATGGCGATCTTTAAGGCGCAAAGACTTCAAAAGGTCTGCCGTCCTGAGCTTCAGGTCATGCAATTCCTGGACAAGGCGCTCTCTGTCACCGGCAACCAAAGACGGCTCCAAAAGAGCATGCTGCAGTTGTTCCATAGTTGCATCACAAGACCGGATATCTCCGATGACGGATAACAACCTGGTTTTCTGGACATCCTCTTCATCCTCTTCAAGCTCTTCTTCTTCCACTTCTTTACTGATATCTGCGGCATTGATCTGGAATTTTTCCAGCATATCACCAAGATCTATCACCTCTTTAACGGTAATAGGGGTATTGTAAATAACACGCGCAACATCCCGGTCGCCTTCTTCAATGCGTTTTGCTATTTCGACCTCACCTTCGCGGGTCAGGAGTGAGACGGAACCCATTTCGCGCAGGTACATGCGAACCGGATCGCTGGTCCTGCCCAGAACGCCAGGCTCGAATTCAACCTCTTCCTGCTCGCCCTCCAGTTCGTCTTCCTCTTCAAGGTCCAGCTTAACCTTCGGAATTTTCACCTTCTGCGCTGAGTCAACGACCTCTATATCCATCTCGCCAAACATGCTCATCACATCATCAATCTGGTCCGAGGAAACAATATCAGGGGGAAGCAAATCGTTGACCTCATCATAGGTCAGAAAACCCTTTTCCTTCCCTAAATCGATCAGATGTTTTACTTCGTCCATGCTCTTTTTTGCCATCCAGTTCACCTCGTCTTCAAGACACTCGAATCTAATAGTAGTAATCAGTTTACGTCAGTAGCGACTTTTTCGCACGAAGAGAGTCTATTCGCCGCAGAAGATCGTGATAGGAGTCACTTTCAGGATCAGACTGTGCCAGCTTGAGACCAAGCTCCTTGATCTGCTGCAAGGCTATCCGGTCCAAAGTGCGACGGCACTGATCAAAAGCCTTGCTCACATCCATTTCTTCAAGATGTTCTTCTGATATAAAAAGTGCCGCCAAACGGCTCCGTTCTTCGGATGAAGCTACCGAATCGAGGAGCTGTGACCAGTCTATGCGCTTTTTTTCCGCAACGTGCTGTATGATACTTTCCACCACCGGAAGCACTTCCGTGCGAAATATCTGTGCCGGCCCGAACTCAGCAACCAGTCGCACCACTTCCGGATACTTACCCATGAGGGACAAAAGCATTTCTTCAGCACCCGCAGAGGCCTTTCTGCGCTCTTTCGGGGCTCGAACAGGGGCGTGAGAAGGCTCCTCTTTCCCCATCTTTCTTCGAACATCGTTTTCTTCTATCCCCAGGAAACGGGCAACTTCCCGCAAATACAAATCTCTTTCTACCGCATCAGGAATCTTGCGAAGTCGTGGCGCCAACTCCTCCAACACCTTCACCTTCCCCTCGACACTGCCGATATCTTCCTGACTGCAAAGATCTCTGAAAAAGAACTCAAAAACGGGTACGGCAGCAGAAACCAAACCCTCAAAAGCATTGCTACCGTATTTTTCAAGATAACTGTCCGGGTCTTCCCCGGCAGGCATCTGAACGACACGCGCAGGAAAATTTTCCTGCAAGAAAATCTCCATTGATCGCACGGTCGCCTTTTTACCGGCCTTGTCAGCGTCAAACAAGAGATAGGCTTTCCCCGCAAACCGGCGAAGGAGTTTCAGATGTGCAGCCGTCAATGCTGTGCCGCAGGTTGCCACCACGTTGCGCACACCGGCACGATACAGCGCCAGATGATCGAAATACCCCTCAACAATGAACGCTTCCCCTTTTTCGCGCATTGCCTGCTTTGCCATCCCAAGACCGAAAAGGACTTCACTCTTATGATAAACCGGCGACTCGGGTGAGTTGAGATATTTGGGGAGCGAGTCGTCGAGAACTCTGCCACCAAAACCGATTACCCGCCCATGAGTATCCCTGATGGGAAACAGGAGACGATTCCTGAAACCGTCATAGTACCCTCCCCGCTCCCTGCTCCGGACAAGACCTACTTTTTCCGCTTCTGCCAAAGGAAATTTTTTCCGCTCAAGAAAGCGTGTCAAGGCATCCCATGAATCCGGAGCATAACCAAGCCCATACAGCCGTGACGTCTCCTCATCAACGCCGCGCTTTTCCAGATAGTTGCGGCATGCTGCCCCCGGAACTCCGCCCCGCAACAAATCTTCATAAAACTTTGCGGCGATTTCATGCACCTCGTAGAGGCATTCCCGTTCATCACGAAGACGTTTTTCCGACGCAGGTACCGCTCTCTCCGGAATGACTACTCCAACCTTGCGAGCTAAAAATTTAACCGCGTCAGGAAAGGACAGACCTTCCATCCTCATGACAAAACTGATTGCGTCGCCGCCAACTCCGCAACCGAAACAGTGATAGATCCCTTTTGCGGTGTTCACATTAAACGAGGGGGTCTTCTCTGAATGAAACGGACAAAGTCCCAGATAGTTGACACCGGACTTTTTCAGAACAACATAATCGCTAATTACCTCCAGTATAACCGCCCTTTCGCGGATTTCCCGGATTATTTCGTCAGGAATCATCACAGACTATACCCACTCACGAGGTCGTTCCCGTGCCAGGGAGATGTGTGTCGCGCGCTGCCGGAATCGATGCACCGGCATCGTTCCTTCTTTCAGGATTCGACCCGGCCCTCCACCATGACAGGATCTCCCGGCCACAGAAAAGGAAAGGCCGTGCACTGGTCGATTTCTCAATACATGAGCTTATTTTCACCGGAACCACCTTGGCTGTTCCCAAGGAAAACAGCATACACAACATGAGAGATCCCTGCACAACACCGAGAAAAACACCTCCAATACGATTTGCACTGCCCAGGAAAATAATTTTAAGCAGGGTAGTCAACAGATAACCCAGTAGAAAGAAAAAGAGACCGAGCGCCAGTAAGATGAGCCCAAAGGAAAGGAATAGAGTAATGGTATGGGAAAAGTGACTATGGGACTGAAGTACCCCGGCAAATGGCCGGTAATAGGTAAAAGCAGCCCATCCTCCGACGATAAGTCCCAAAAGGGAGCAAACCTCCTTGACGAGTCCTTTCATGAATCCTTTTACCGCGAAACTCAGTAAAACAACCCAAATCAGGATATCAACGAGGTTCATTCCACTCTCTCTGGTATGGTCATAAAGTAAAAGTAGGGGCAAATCGTCAGATCGCCCCCACCTTTCAACTGCCTATTTGAATACAATTTGGAGAGGAGCATATAGAAAGCTCTTTCCACAGCAATGTATCCTCTCCAGAATAGTTCTCTTTAAGAACATCAAAAGTTCTTAATCAACAATCTTCCGTTGCTTCTTCAAAGCCCTTTTACGAGCGGCAATGGCTTTCTTTTTCTTCTTGATACTAGGCTTTTCGTAGTGTTCACGCTTGCGGACTTCAGAAAGAATCCCTGCTTTTTCACATTGCTTCTTGAATCTTTTCAGCGCGATTTCAAATGATTCGGTTTCCTTTACCCTTACTCCCGGCATTCATATTCCCCTCCCTCCTATATTTAAATTTGGTGCTTATATGAAGAGTTCAAGCCGTAGACAGGGGGTGGTAGTGTAAAGACTAGACATCATAACATTCGACACCCTCTTGTCAAGCAAAAACTACCGCAAATTCTTTGTTTGTACTTTTTTTACGAACCACGCGACTCCTTTTCCGCGATACCGGAGATGCCAAAGCGACGGCGTAATTCCTGGTACACCTCTTCCGGCTCAATATCGTAATAGGCAAGGAGCACGAGGAGGTGATACAGCAGATCGCCGGCTTCATAGACAATTTCTTCACGCTTGCCGCCCTTCCCGGCAATAACCAGTTCGAACGCCTCTTCGCCGGTTTTTTTCAGAATCGTATCGAGACCCTTCCGAAAAAGGGAGACGGTATAGGATTTTTCCGTGGAACCACTCTTGCGCTCCTGAATAACCTGGTACAAGAGGTCCAGGATTGCGCTGTGAGCGCCTGGAGAGGCAATCGTTTCATCAGTACTGTTCATATCCGCACCGCTACGCCCTTTTGCCGGAGATATTCCTTGGCCTCACCGATCGTGTATTCACGATAATGAAAGATAGAGGCCGCCAGACAAGCGCTCGCGCCTCCTTTGACAAATCCGTCATGAAGATGTTCCAGGTTGCCGACCCCGCCGGAGGCAATGACAGGAATCGAAACCGCGTCGACGACATTTCGGGTCAGCAAAAGATCGTAGCCATCTTTTGTTCCGTCGCAATCCATGCTGGTAAGGAGAATTTCTCCCGCCCCGTATTCCTCCATCCGCTGTGCCCATTCAAGGACGTCGATACCGGTAGCATTGCGGCCGCCATGGGTATAGACCTCCCAGCGGTCCTCTCCCGGAACGCGCCGGGCGTCAATGGCAACCACGGTACATTGCGATCCGAAGCGCTCCGCAGATTCCTGCACAAACTCGGGGCGATGGACGGCAGCGGTATTTATGGAAACCTTGTCCGCCCCGGCATTCAACAGCCGGCGAATATCCTCCACGGCCCGTACGCCACCGCCAACGGTAAGCGGCATGAATACCCGCTCAGCGGTCCGCCGTACCACATCGATAATGATGTCGCGCTGGTCGGAAGAAGCGGTTATATCGAGAAAAGTCAGCTCATCGGCACCCTGACGATCATAGCTCTCGGCAATTTCCACCGGGTCACCGGCGTCTCGCAGTTCGAGGAACTGGACCCCCTTGACGACCCGACCACCCTTCACATCAAGGCAGGGAATAATTCGTTTGGTCAGCATTCTGCATCTCCGCCAGGTAGTTTCTTGCCCTTTGTCAGGGCTATCGCATCGGCCAGGCAAATGGCGCCAGTGTAGATCGCCTTTCCGGTAATCACGCCGACGACACCGCTCTTTTCGATTGCCATCAAGGCTTCGATGTCAGCCATTCTCGAAACACCCCCCGAGGCAATGATCGGTATGGCAACTCCCTCCGCAAGGGCTCGAGTGGCATCGATGTTAGGCCCGATCAGCATGCCGTCACGGCTGATATCGGTATAAATTACGGCCGCCACACCAAACCCCTCAAACTTTTTTGCCAGTTCACGGGCACTGATGTCGGTCACCTCGGCCCAGCCCTGTACGGCGACCATACCATCCTTGGCATCGATACCGACTACGATGCGGCCGGGAAACCGCCGGCAGGCATCTCTGACCAGTTCGGGATTTCTCTGGGCCGCGGTCCCGAGGATAACCCTGTCTATCCCCAGGGAAAGATACGCCTCAATGGTTTGGATATCGCGAATTCCGCCACCCAGTTGGGTCGGTATGGAAACGGCCCGGACAATTTCCTCGATGGAGGAGCGATTTTTCGGTTCACCGGCAAAGGCACCGTTAAGATCAACCAGATGCAGCAACTCGGCACCCTGACTCTGCCATGCCAGCGCCTGCTCGACCGGGCTGTCGCAGAACACCGTGTCCCGCTCCATGAGACCTTGCTCCAAGCGAACGCACTGTCCATCCTTCAAATCAATGGCCGGTATTACTATCATTTCAACTCTCCAAAGTTTTTCAGAATTGCCAACCCTGTCTCCTGGGACTTCTCGGGATGAAACTGGGTTGCAACGATATTGTCCTTCCAGATTGAAGAACAGAACTCAATTCCGTAATTCGTGGTTGTGGCAACAACGGCGGTATCATCCGGCTGCACGTAATAGGAATGAACGAAATAGAAATTGGCCCCGTCGGGAATCGCGGAAAAAGCCGGAGGACAGCGTTTCACCGATATCTGGTTCCAGCCCATATGCGGAACTTTCAGTTCCTCGTCACCTTCCGTCATGCCTTCCGGAAATCGCAGCACCCTGCCGGGAATCACATTCAGCCCTTTATGGAGCCCGAACTCCTCGCTTTCGCTAAAGAGCAACTGTAGCCCCAGACAGATGCCGAGAAACGGCCGTCCTTCTCGGATAACCTTGAAAATCGGCTCAATAAAACCACCTTGTTCAAGATTTGTCATGCAATCCCGAAAGGCACCCACACCGGGAAGAACAACCCTCTCCGCCTCGAGAACAACTTTCGGGTCGGCGGTTACCAGTGCCTCGAAACCCACTTTTTCAAAGGCCTTTTGCACCGACCGGAGATTTCCCATTCCATAATCGATTATCGCTATCATTAGTATCCCATAACGCGAGCAGAGTTTCGAAACAACCGTTACTTCGCGTATCTATTCTCGCGTGCCTCGTGTACAACGCCTGACTACCGCTCAATATCCCGGAACATGCCTCCTCCGGAAACCCGTTTGTCCGGACTGGCACGTTAGTATGCTACTGCGTGAATTCGTTTCCATCCCGAAACTCCGGATGAAAACGAATTACAATTTTCCCTTGGTTGACAGGACTCCGGAAATTCTCGGATCAAGCCCGGTAGCCTCGTCAAGTGCTCGGGCAAAGGCCTTGAAACAGGCCTCGACGATATGGTGGGTGTTTTCCCCATACGCCAGGTTGAGATGAAGATTCAAGCAGGCAGTATTGGTAAAAGCCTGGAAGAATTCACGCACCAGTTCGACATCGAACTCGCCGATTTTAACTTTCGGAAGGGGAACATTAAAGCACAGGTACGGCCTTCCGGACAGGTCGATGGTAGCGGTTGCAAGAGTTTCATCCATGGGCACGGTCGCATGTCCATAGCGGTGGATTCCGGCCTTGTCTGCCAATGCCCGTTTCAATGCCTCACCAAGAACGATGCCTATATCCTCCACCGTATGATGGAAGTCGATATCGATATCACCCTCGGCCTCCACCTGGAGGTCGAATAATCCGTGACGGGCAAACAGATTCAGCATGTGGTCGAGAAAAGCTACCGATGTGCAGATTTTGCCGTCACCGGTTCCATCAAGTCCGAGAGACAACCGGATCCGCGTCTCTTTCGTCACCCTTTCAACTACGGCGATTCTTGGCATGGGGCCTCCTTGGGATATCAGCCGATTTCCTCGAGGGCAGCGGCCGTGATTTCCATCTCTTCGCGGGTACCAATGGTAATACGCAGGCCCGACGAAAGAAGCGGGTCAGAAAAATGGCGAACCAGTATTTTTCGCTGGAACAGGGCTTCATAAACCCGCCGTCCGTTCCGGTCCGGCGGGATGGCAAACACGTAGTTCCCGTGGGAAGGGATCACTTCATACCCTGACTCCCGCAACCTGCTTGAAAAAGTTTCGCGGGTTTCGCGAATCTTTAGGATACAGTCACGGAAATAGTCCTGATCGGAAAGGGCGGCACAACAGGCGGCCTGGGCCAGGCGGTCCAGATTATAGTGGTCACGGATCTTATCCAGGGCAGCGATGATTTCGGGGCGGGCAATGGCCAAACCCAAGCGCATTCCGGCCAGGGAATAGCTCTTGGAAAGGGTCCGGGTCACCACCACGTTTTCGTATTTCCGGACCAGATCCAGCGCATTCTGATCGGCAAAATCCACATATGCTTCATCGGCAACCAGAAGTCCGCTGCAACGTTTCGCCAATTCCTCGATGTACGCAGTGGGAAAGGCAAACCCAAGGGGTGCATTAGGAGTGGTCAGAAAAAAGATCTTGCCGTTATAGCGTTCCGGAAAATCGGCAATCCGGAAATCATCGGTCAGGCCAAAGGTCTTGACCCTGGCCCCCTGGACTTCTGCCAGGGTAGAATAGTAGGAATACGAAGGATGAACGTACGCGATCTCGTCGCCCTCTGCGGCACAGGCACGGATAAGATTGTTCAGCACCTCATCGGAACCGTTTGCCATGATAACCCAGGAAGGATCAAAGCCGTAAAGATCACTGGCAATCCGGCGCAGACGGCTGCTGGAGGCACAGGGATACTTGCGCAGCGAAGCTCCATCACCGCCAAGTTCCGCCAGAACTGCCGTCACAACAGACGGAGATGGCGGATAGGGATTTTCATTGGAATTAAGTTTAAGAAAGCCCTCGCCGTCGGGGGGCTGAAAACCCGGCACATATCCTGCCATCGAGGCGATGTCGGAACGCAAAAAACTCATGACTCTTTCCTGTCCGTTATCCTTATTTTCACTGATTCGGCATGCGCCGTCAGACCTTCCAGTTCGGCAACACAGATAATGTCCTCCCCTAGTCTCCTGAGAGCCCCTTCGGAAAAATAAATCAGCGAAGACTTTTTCACAAAATCATCCACCGACAGGGGAGAGAAAAATCGTGCTGTCCCGCCGGTAGGGAGGGTGTGATTCGGGCCGGCCAGATAATCGCCGGCGGATTCGGGGGTAAAGTGGCCGAGAAAGATCGCGCCCGCATTCCTGATGGAGGAAAGAATCTCGAAAGGATTCTCTACCGCCAGTTCAAGGTGCTCGGGAGCGAGACTGTTGGCAAAGGAAACCGCTTCGGCAAGAGTTTCGGTTACGATAATAACGCCGAAGTCGTCCCATGACTTGCGTGCTATGGCGGCACGGCTGAGGGTCGCAAGCTGGGCTTCCACTTCGGCTGCAACACTTTCGCCAAAGGCGCGATCAGTGGTGATAAGCATGGCAGAGGCCAGTTGGTCGTGCTCAGCCTGGGAAAGGAGGTCAGCCGCTATGTGCGCGGGATTCCCGCTGCCGTCGCTCACCACCAGGATCTCGCTGGGTCCGGCGATCATGTCGATCCCGACCTGCCCGAAGACCAGTTTTTTGGCCGTTGCCACATAAATGTTTCCCGGTCCGGTAATCTTGTCCACCCGGGGAACAGTTTCAGTGCCGTAGGCCAGCGCGGCTACGGCCTGGGCACCGCCTATCCGGTAAATTCGGTCCACACCGGCAAGCCTCGCAGCTACCAGGACATACGGGTTGATTTCCCCGTCGGGGGAGGGAACCACCATGACAATTTCCGTCACACCGGCAACCCGCGCCGGTACGGCATTCATGATGACGCTGCTTGGATAGCTCGCCTTGCCTCCCGGCACATAGATACCGACACGCTCCAGGGGCGTCACCTTCTGACCGAGGAGGATACCGTCCTCTTCCGAATCCAGCCAGCTTTTCTGTTTTTGCTTCTCATGAAACCGGGTGACCCGCTCGACCGCGTGACGAAGGGCTGAAAGCTCTTTATCACCCGCCGCGGCAAAAGCTCGGTCGATCTCATCCTCTCGAATCAGCAAACCCTTCGCGTCACTATCAAGGCGGTCGAAGCGGCTGGTATACTCCAGCAAGGCCGCGTCCCCCCGAGAGCGAATCTCGGCAATGATCTCCAGTACGAGAGCCTCAACGTCACGGTCCGTCTCCTCCGAACGTCGGAGAATAGCCGCAAAGCTTTCAGTAAAATCAGCATCATGAATATTGAGAAATTTCATAGCAGACGGTCCTTCGATGCGACATTGCTGACCAGGAAACCGGGCATCCCCTGCCAACCTTAACCCGCAACGGGGGGTGACACAAACAGAGCATGTCTTTTACTTCTGAATTTTGAAACACTCACTAAAACTCTGTAAGGCAATTTTACCGTCATTCCCGCGAAAGCGGGAATGACGGTAAATCGTACATTTCAACATTTTGCGAAAACATCACATTGTAACTGGATACCCTTTTTCACGGGCATGACCATTTCTTGTTAATTCATCACTATTGGCTTAAAGGTGCTTTTCCAAACCTTCCAGTATTTCCGTAATCCGCTTATGCCTGGTTTTCAGGCTGGCACGGTTAACAATCAATCGGCAGGTGATCTCGGCTATGGTATCCACTTCAACAAGTCCATTCTGCAGCAGGGTCTCACCGGTGGAGACGAGGTCAACAATCCTCTCCGAAAGCCCCACCAGCGGCGCCAGCTCAATGGAACCATAGAGCTTGATAAGTTCAACCTGAATACCCTTATCAGAAAAATATTTTTCCGTGATATTGGGATATTTGGTTGCAATGCGGATATTCGTCCAGCTCAAGGGATCATCGGTGCGGGACAATTCGGCCGGCTCGGCGACAACCAGCCGGCAATAACCGAATTTCAGGTCCAGAGGCTCGTAAAGATCCTTCTGCTGTTCCAGCAGGGTATCCTTGCCGACAATTCCCAGGTCGGCACAGCCGTATTCAACATAGGTTGGGACGTCGGTGGCTCGCACGATCATGTAGCGCATTTTCTGCTTCGGATCTTCAAAAATGAGTTTCCGGGTATCGGACAGAAGCAGATCGCAATCAATGCCGATTTTTTTGAATAAGGCAACTGAATCTTGAAGGATTCGTCCCTTGGGAATGGCGATGGTAATGTAGTCGGTCATAGGGGTGATCCTTCACTGTAATACCACGGTCTTTGCCGTATTGCGTTTTGTGCGGCGGGAAGGCAACAAAAAATACCCGCCCTAAGCATGCATCGGTTTATTCCTTGACCCGCCGGATATCCGCACCGAGTCCCGACAGTTTCTTCTCGATCGCCTCATAGCCACGGTCCAGATGGTAAATGCGGGATATTTCGGTGGTATTGTCCGCCGCAAGACCGGCAAGTATCAGGGAGGCCGACGCCCTGAGATCTGTAGCCATTACGGGTGCACCGGAAAGTTTTTTCACACCCTTAACGGTAGCAGTGTTTCCCTCAACAACGATGTCGGCACCAAAACGGAACAACTCGGAGACATGCATGAACCTGTTTTCGAAGATATTTTCACTAACGACACACGCCCCGTCGGAAATCGTCATAAGCGCCATGAACTGGGCCTGCATATCTGTCGGGAAACCGGGATAGGGACGTGTTTTGATATTAATGCTCTTGATCTTTCTCGGCCCCTTCACCCGTACGACATTATCCTTGTGGGTGATCTCCACCCCGGCATCCTGGAGCTTGAAGACAAAAGCATCCAGGTGATCGAGGCGCATGTTGTGAATCCGGACATCGCCACCGGTGATGGCGGCCGCAGCCATGAATGTTCCCGCCTCAATCCGGTCAGGCATGACGGAATGGGTAACCGCGTGCAGCTCAGTGACGCCGGAAATGTGGATTGTGTCCGTTCCGGCACCTTCTATCTTTGCCCCCATTTTTATCAAAATCTCTGCCAGATCGACAATTTCCGGCTCACGGGCGGCATTTTCCAGCACAGTTTCACCCTTCGCGGTAACGGCTGCCATGAGGAGCTGCTCCGTCCCACCTACCGTAGAGATATCGAAGTTGATCCGTGCGCCCTTGAGTCTCCTCGCCCGAGCCTCCACATAACCATGTTCAAGGGTTATTTCTGCCCCCAGGGCCTCGAGTCCCTTGAGGTGCAGGTTGATCGGACGGGCTCCGATGGCGCAGCCTCCCGGCAAGGATACCCGCGCCTTACCGAAACGGGCCAAGAGAGGTCCGAGTACGAGAACGGAAGCGCGCATGGTCTTGACCAGATCATAGGTGGCCTCATGGCCACTGAGTCGGGAGGTATCGATCCGAACAATATTCCCGTTGCCCAGGATCTCCGCGCCAAGGTTCTCCAGAACCTTGATGGTGGTATTTATGTCCCGCAGGAAAGGTACGTTGCGTATTTCATGGCTCCCGGGAGCCAGGATGGTAGATATGAAAATGGGAAGAGCGGCATTTTTTGATCCACTGACAGAAACATCTCCAGTCAGCTTCTTTCCCCCCTTGATAATCAGCTTGTCCAATGCAGTACCCCTGTTCTGTCAAGCGGCAGCTCACGGCAGCCGCATCGCATAAAATTATGGTTACAGGTAAAAGATTCTTAGGAGCTGTAAATGAATACCATGGTCAAGATTGCGCTCGGATTTAGGTCAGATTTGACAGAACTGATTGAGCCAAACCGCAGACGTAGCAGGGCTACTTTGAGGATTTGGTGATTGAAGTTCGGTCAAAGATGGCCTGAAGATGAGATGCAAGATGCCCATGGTATTTGTTTGCAGCTCCTTAGGTTACTTTTTTCTACCGCCGACCACGCGCTCAATTGCGCCGGGATCGTTGGCGGAAAAAAGCTCATGGAAAAGCCCGGTCGCCTCGAAGATTTTCAGGACTTCCGGCGACTCGCCAATACCGACCTCCAGCAGCAGCCACCCGTCTTTCTCCAGACAGGAAGGTGCGGCAGGGATAATGCTGCGATAAAAATCCAGTCCGTCCGGACCGCCATCCAATGCTTCCCGAGGCTCGTAATCGCGCACTTCCGGTTGCAGACCGGCAATTTCAGCCGTCGGGATGTAGGGTGGATTCGAAACAATCAGATCAAATTTTAGACCTTTGAACGGTTCGAAAAGGGAGCCTTGAAAGAGCGTCACGGTTACGCCATGGCGATCCGCATTCCTTTGCGCAAGCTCAAGAGCTTTCAAAGAGGGGTCAACCCCGTAAACCTGAGCATCAGTACAGAACTTGGCCAGCGCCACGGCAATACAGCCGCTCCCGACACCAATATCGAGGATAGCCGCCCTGGCCGGGCAGCGGTTAACAGCCTCCTGCACCAGAGTTTCGGTATCGTGCCGCGGAATCAGCACCCCGGGGGATACTTCAAAATCAAGACCGCAAAAATCCTGACTCCCCAGCAGGTACTGCAAGGGTTCGCGACGCGCCCGACGCCCCACGAGCGCTCTGCATGCCGCAAGTTCGGAAGCCGTCAAGGGCTTGTCAAAATTGACATACAGGCCAACCCGGTCCAGGCCGAGAACCTCGCAGAGCAGCCATTCCGACTCCAGGCGGGAATTCTCGACACCTTTCTCAGCCAGATAATCCCGTGTCCAGGTTAGAACCTTGAGTATCGTCCACGTTTCTGTCATGGGAAGTCAGGCGGATGGCACTGGGCACAATGCACAGGAGGTGAACAGAGGAACTTCCGCTTGAGCAGGGGCACCCGCCACCCTTGCAGGCCAGTCAGCTTGATAGTGTCCATAGTCAATCCCTTGTAGCCGCTTTACGCCGCCTCGCTCTGTGCCTTGAGGGCCTCCATCTGGTAATGGGCACGAAGGGCATCAACGGTCTCGGTAATATCGCCCGCCATAATTGCATCGAGACGATACAGGGTCAGCCCGATACGATGATCGGTCATGCGGCCCTGGGGGAAATTGTAGGTGCGGATCCTTTCGCTTCGATCTCCGCTACCGACCTGCTGCTTTCGGTCAGCGGCCATCTTCGCATTCTGTTCACTCACCATGACATCGTACATCCTTGATTTCAGCACCTTCATGGCCTTGGCGCGGTTCTTGATCTGGCTCCGTTCCTCCTGGCAGGCAACTACGATGCCGGTGGGAAGATGCGTTATGCGCACCGCCGAGTCAGTGGTATTCACGTGCTGACCGCCGGCACCGGAAGAGCGATAGACGTCAATCTTCAGGTCAGCCGGATTGATATCTATGTCGATGTCTTCTGCCTCGGGGAGCACAGCCACCGTGCAGGCGCTGGTATGAATCCTGCCCTGGGTCTCGGTATCGGGAACCCGCTGCACCCGGTGCGTACCTGACTCATATTTGAGCTTGGCATAAACTCCCTGTCCCTCAACCAAGGCAACAATTTCCTTGAACCCCCCGACGGCCGACTCGGAAGCAGAGATAATCTCTACCTTCCAGCGGTTTGTCTCGGCGAAACGATTGTACATCCGGAACAGGTCCCCGGCAAAAAGTGCCGCTTCATCGCCACCGGTACCGGCACGGATCTCAAGCACGACACTCCTGTCGTCGTTCGGGTCCTTTGGCAAAAGGAGCAGCTTGATCTCCTCTTCGAGCTCTTTTCTGCGAACTTCCAGCTCCACCAGCTCCGTTTCGGCCATCTCGCGAATCTCGAGGTCCGATTCGGCCATCAACTCCCGGTTATCGTCCATCTCAGCAAGCAATTTCTTGAACTCACGATAGACGGTAACGAGCGCGGACAGCTCGGAATGCTCCTTATTGAGCTTCCGAAACTCACCCTGGTTTCCTAGGATGGCAGGATCCGAAAGGAGTGATTCAAGCTCATTGTAGCGTCGTTCCAGTTCTTCAATTTTGTAAAGCATACATCGTACCTTTATACTACTAATCTATCGTCTTTGTAGCCACTGTTCTCGTCAAGTGCCTCATCCAGAGAGCGGATGGCCACCTCTAACTGGCCGTCGTCCGGTTCGCGCGTTGTCAGCCTCTGCAGAGCGAGCCCCGGTGCGATAAGCAGACGAACCAGACGTGATTTTTCATGCTTGGCACTCAATTTCAAGAGTTCATAGGAAAGCCCGGCGATAACAGGAAGCAGCACGATCCGTGACCCTGCCTTGAGATAAAAAGGCCAGAGCTTGGGAATCAGGGAAAAAACCACGATGCTCACCAGCATGACGATCAGGAGAAAACTCGTTCCGCATCGGGGGTGAAGCCGGCTGAATTGCTTTACATTCTCCACCGTCAAGGCAATCCCTGCCTCAAAGGCAAAAATCGACTTATGCTCCGCGCCATGATACTGGAACACCCTCTGAATATCACTCATCCGGGAGATGGAATAGACGTAGATCAGGAACACGATGACCCGGATCAGGCCGTCCACCAGGTTGAAAACGATATTGGATTCGCCGATGTAGGGAACAAGAAGTTTCGTCACAAAAAGGGGAAAAATAAAGAACAGCAGGATGCCAAAGAGGAGTGCAACAGCAATGGTTCCCCCCATGGCAAGAGAACTCATCTCCTCCTTTTTTTCTCCCTCCGAGATCGCCTCGTTCGCGGAAAAGCTGAGAGCTTGCATGCCGATGATGAGAGAGGTAAAAAGCGCCACCGCACCCCGCACCAGAGGAAGTTTCACCAGAGGAAATTTTTCCGAAAGAGGAACGACCGTTTCCCGCTTCACAATGATCTCGCCATCGGGACGTCGCACGGCAATGGCCATGGAACGTGGCGCTCTCATGAGAACACCCTCGATAACCGCCTGCCCGCCAATATTTACTTTACCCATGCCTAACACACCTTTTCAATCACTTCTTACCAGGGGAACAACGTTCAGCGAAGGTTCTCAAATAATGCCCTGACCTGCTGGATGTGGCCGCAGGTTAAGGCGCCCTCCGGACACGGTCCTTCCAGACAGGAGGGTCCCGCCTTTTCGAAAATTACCGGGGCGACATCCTTCACCAGCTTCAACATCTCCACTGCCATCGCCCGGATTTCCCATTGGGCACGTTCGCAGCAGCGAAGTCGAAAAAAATGGAACAGTTCCCGGGCATTCATGGTGACCAGGATCTTTGTTTCGGCTGCATTCGGCAAGACATAGCGGGCGTCTTCCGCTGGGATGCCGTTTTCAACCATCTCGGCATAGAGACGGTGAATTTCACTTATCAGTGCCGAAAATTTCCCGGACATTTCCGTGTCTGCCGCAATACTCGGTGGGACAACAGCGTCAAATTTCTCCTTATGGGAGACATAGCGCTGCGACTGCTGAGAAAATGACGCTATCCGATGGCGCACGAGTTGGTGAGTGGTAACCCTGGAAATTCCCTCGATGCCGAAGGTAAAGGAGGCATGCTCCAATACCGAGTGGTGGCCGAGAGACAGTATCTTTTCCAGAAAGCCCCGTATGTCGCTTCCGGAGATGCGTTCCCGCAGATCGCCGATAGAGACGGGAGAATAACAGAGTCTCGCCGCAAGGGCGACCGCCTGCTCCGGCTCGGGTGTATGGTGGACAAGAGTAACCAGCATGAAAACCTTTCAGAAAAACCCACTTGGAGTCTGTCGGACTTAGGAAATCGAAGCGAAAATTCGGCTGGGCGAGGACAGGTTTTATCGATTTTGCAGGGCAACAGTTGCCCTATTGCCCAAAAAAGCGGCAAAACATGTACCGTCCAGACGAAGTTGCAGCAGATTTACCCTAAGTCCTACAGGCTCCTGGGGCAGGCAAATTGGGGAAACAGATAAGGGGATTTCGCCATGGACAAAATCCCCTCTCCTTGCATCCACAGGCCGAGGCCCTGTTACATGCCGTATCTTTTCTTGAACCTCTCAACACGCCCGGCCGTATCGATAAGCTTCTGCTTACCGGTAAAGAACGGGTGACAGGCCGAGCAGATTTCCGTTGTGATCTCGGACTTGGTGGAACGGGTCAGAAAAGAATTGCCGCACAGGCACTTGACCGTTACCTCAGAATATTTTGGGTGAATGCCCTCTTTCATTACTTCCTCCTTGCGTAAAGCAGACTGCTGCGTCTTCTCATTCGATAACACTTCAATCGTCTTTCTTCGTGTGTATTTCTATAACTGAATGCCGCTTTTATAACTCCATCAGAAGGATAGAAAGTTAGCACCTTCGTTTTTTTTTATCAAGAGTTTTTTCACCTGCTCATGGAGTCGAGAAAGCCCTGATTGGTCTTTGCTTCAACGAGCTTGCTGAGAAGGAACTCCATACTGTCGACCACATTCATGGGATGGAGAACCTTGCGGAGAATCCAAATACGGTTTAGGGCTGACTTATCGATGAGAAGCTCTTCCTTCCTCGTACCGGACTTATTCATATCAATGGCCGGAAATACTCTTTTTTCCACTAGCTTGCGGTCCAGGTGGAGTTCCATGTTACCCGTCCCCTTGAACTCTTCGAAGATTACTTCATCCATCTTGCTGCCCGTATCAACCAGGGCGGTAGCGATAATGGTGAGAGATCCCCCCTCCTCGATGTTGCGTGCCGCGCCGAAAAAACGCTTCGGTTTGTGGAGAGCATTGGAATCGACACCACCGGAAAGAACCTTGCCCGAAGGGGGAATAACGGTATTGTAGGCCCTCGCCAGACGGGTGATGGAATCAAGCAGAATCACCACATCACGCTTGTGTTCAACAAGCCGCTTCGCTTTCTCGATTACCATCTCGGCCACCTGAATATGTCGGGATGCCGGCTCGTCAAAAGTCGATGAAATGACCTCGCCGTTCACGGAGCGCTGCATGTCGGTCACCTCTTCCGGCCGTTCATCAATAAGGAGTACAATCAGGTAGACCTCGGGATGGTTTACCGCGATGGAATTGGCGATATTCTGGATAAGCATGGTCTTGCCGGTCCGGGGAGGGGCCACTATCAGACCACGCTGTCCCTTGCCGATCGGGGCGATCAAATCCATCACTCGTGTCGACAGGTTGTCCGGGGTTGTCTCCAGCTTCAACCTCTCCAGCGGGTAGAGAGGGGTCAGGTTATCAAAGAGAATCTTGTCACGGACAGCTTCAAGCGTCTCGAAATTTACCGTCTCGACCTTTAACAGGGCAAAATAGCGCTCCCCCTCTTTCGGTGGACGTATCTGACCGGACACCGTATCACCTGTCTGAAGATTGAAGCGACGTATCTGACTTGGCGACACATAGATATCATCGGGACCAGGAAGGTAATTGTAGTCGGGAGCCCGTAGGAAACCGAAACCGTCCGGCAGAGTCTCAAGCACCCCTTCACCGAATATCATGCCGTTTTTTTCCGTCTGGGCATTCAGGATGGCAAAGATAAGGTCTTGTTTCCGGAGACTCGAAGCCCCTTCGATATTAAGACCTTTGGCAATAGCCGATAAATCATTGATCTTTTTACTTTTCAGTTCTTGTAAATTCATTTCTTCTCCTGCCGGCAAGCATACATTACCATAAATTAACGTCGAACCGGATCATTCGGCAAGCTCATCCACCGATGAAAGACGGTCCCGGGACTTCCTTGTTCATTCACATCAGGGTTGTACCTTCTGAATCTCGCTAAAAATTGAAGAGGGGGCAACATCAGTGAAAATATCTGTACATGCTGAAAAGGAACATATTCTTCATGGGGGGGTTATTTGTGATTTTCAACAGGTAAGATATCCGTTACACCCATAAGAAGGAAGGCCGTAAGATTATCTGCGCAGCAGATTCATACCTGGTTTGTTCGACTTAACGATGGAATACCTGAAAAAAGATATAAAGCCAGCCCATTCTCGTCTGGTTGTTGAAGGTTCGTGGTCTTTGGATTTGGAATGATATCGATAGGGGTCTACATTGGCTAAGAATTGAGGATTTGCTTCATATAAACTTCAATCAACAATTTTGTCAATACAATTTTCGATAGTCTTCCCGAAAAAAAGTTGGTTTTCGATTTTCAGCCGTGCAACCTTGTCAGGAGAAGTGTACTTTCCTGGTCGTAGGTCGGAAAGATTGTTTCAAAAGCCTTCACTACCTGTGGGTCAAAGTGGGTTCCGGAATTAGAGAGTATTTCATTTTTCGCATAAAAGGGAGGAAGGGCCTTTCGATAGGGGCGATCGGAAGTCAGAGCATCATAAACATCTGCTACGGCAATAATTCGTGCCCCCATGGGGATGGCATCGCCCACAAGGGAGTGATATCCATTACCGTCATATTTTTCATGGTGTCCGAGGATCAAAGGCAGGAGTTCCGTCACTCTGCCGCCCAGAGGCTGCAAGAGATTGGCGGCCTTCACCGTATGTTCCTTGAGGTGTTCACGATCCCCGGCAGTCAATGAGCCAATTTTGGTTAGCACCTCGCGACTGACACCAATCTTTCCCAGGTCGTGCAGCAGGGCAGCAATACGGATATTCTCCGTATCTTCTTCGCTGCATCCCATACGCCCGGCAATCTTCTCCGCGAGAATAGAGACCCGGTAGGAATGGCTGTGCGTATGCTGGTCAACGGAATCTATTAAAAGGGAGAGCATCTCGATGACGCCATGATATGTTCTGCGGATGTCTTTTCTGGCCGCCTCCTTTTTTTCATACAGGATACCCATGAAATATCCGGTAATCAGGAGAAAGCCTCCCCAGGTACCGATATCGAGCCAACGATCCAGATTGTGGTTTTCGGCAAAACCAAATGTCGCAGGATACACATAGGCAACAGTAGAAATGAGGATCATGGAAAAAAGGGCGGCCAGTGTCGCATAGCGTCGACCATAGAAATAGGCACCGAGGAGCACCGGCAGGTAAAAGAAATTCAGGAAAGCCCGCTGATTGGACACAAAAAAGAAAATGATGGCGGTAATCACCACCAACAGAAAGATAATGATAAGTTCCTTGTCGATCGCACGGAAGGAATCTTTAATCCTGGACGTGAGCGGCTTCATGCTTAGTTCCCCACGATGACATCACTGTCAGTCACCTGCTGTTACTCAGGCAACAAAAATTCAACTGATAGTCTTTTACTACCCCCGGACCGTTATCCTGTCAAGTGATTAAAAGTAATTCACCCCATGGTCAAGGCGTCTTTTTTCCGCGTTTCGCCAAGGGACTGATCGAAGTCCTCACCGTACGGCTTCTCGGAATAAGCGGAGCTGTCGCTGCCTTCAGGAGCCTGTCTGACTTAGGAAATCGAAGCGAAAATTCGGCTGGGCGAGGACAGATTTTGTCGATTTTGCAGGGCAATAGTTGTTCTATTGGCCAAAAAAGCGGCGGAATATGGACCGTCCAGACCGATTTACCGCAGATTTACCCTAAGTCCGACAGGCTCCTAGGCTATCTTTTCAGCAACAAAGCCCAGGATGGTTTCCACCGCCTGCTGAGCGCCCTCCCCATCCGGAAGGGTCATCGCGATCTGACGGACAATGTCTCTTTCGGCGACAATTCGATACGACTCGGGAAAGGTCAGATCGAACACCCAGGAAAGCTGGACAAGTTTAAAATCGCTCAACGTTCGGACGGAAGACAGAGGTACCAGCTCCCTCCGGGCCACCATTTTCAGCACCTCCTGCGAGCAGTACGGCTCGTTGGGGTAGCCGAGTTCCACAACCGCCGACCTTTTCTCGACAGGTTGTTCGTAGTTTTCGATGAACACCCGCCAGATGTCCAACTTGTCGGCATCACGCAGGAGCTGGAGGAAAAAGAGTTGATCTCCTTGACAATTTTTGGGAATGGTAAAAGCGTTATGGCACTCCACCGCATGATTGACCACCGCCCTTTCATGGGGAAACAGATCAGCCAGCAGGTCGATTTCCCGGATTATTTCAGCCCCGAGAGCAGCATGGTTCACCGAAACGCTGTCCCGAAAAGTCCGAAACTGGTGGTACTGCTCGAACCTTCCAACATCGTGCAGAATCGCCACGGTTTCGGCCAGAAGCAGTCGATCATCCTCAAGACCCTCTTCAGCCGCTAGCCTGATGATATTTGCGCAGACATTGTGAGTATGTACTTCTTTCAAAAGATAATGACGCTGATCATCCTCATTGTCGGAATAAAATGAGCTGCAATACTGGGCAAACCAGGAACGAATTTGTATCAGGTTTTCCTCGGTCACGGAAGTACCCCCACTAATTGAGTTTCTTACGACTGGGCAGGCTGCAAAGCGCGAAAAGCTCTCAGGGTAATTCTCGCCGCGTTCCGCATGGATTCCTGGTAATCGGTACGAAAAAAACCTTCATTCTTCTTGTCAATGACTGCGCAGATAACCCCGCAACGATAGCCAATAGCTCCAAGAATATGGAGAAGAATGCTGGCTTCCATTTCCATGTTCTCGATTTTCAATCCGGCAAACCCGGTGTCAACGGCGGCGAGTCGTTCAGCCAGATCCGGTACTGTGGGCGGGATACGGGCGACGGCCCTTCCCTGCTCCACAAAAAATCCGGAACTGGTTACCGTGACTCCCCGTTTGCAGGGCACGCCAAGATGTAGTGCTTCCCTTTCCAGGGCCACCCGCACCCTGGAGTCGGCCCTTACCGCGTAGGGAAACAAATGCCCCCTAAAACGCGCATCCTCGCCCCCCCCCTCATCGATCGCACTCCGCACCCGCCGTTCCAGCCGCCGGCACTCTTCATCCGGCAGCGCAGTATTATAAAATAGCCCGGTATTTTCCAATCCGACGCCATAATCGGTAACAATCAGCGTCCCCAGATCCGTCTCAGGTTGAAGTCCACCGCTGGTGCCGACCCGCACCACCGTAAGCGGCTCGAATGACTCTTTACGTCTACGGGTGGAGAAATCAAACTCATTCAGAGCAACAAGTTCGTTCAGGACAATCTCCATGGAGGGCGCGCCGATTCCTGAGGTAGTTATGGTTACCCGCTGCCCAGCCTCCTTGGCAAAGCCGGTAATGGTACGGAATCCACGATGATTCCGGTCAACTTCGATTCGCTCCAGAAATTCTCCGGCAAAAAAAGGAACCCGTTCCGGGTCTCCCACAACGATAACATGAACAGCCAATTCCTCGGGCAAGAGATCAAGGTGATATACCCGTCCCCCACGCAAGGGCAGTTCGGCCGCAGTAAACGATCCATTTTCCATACTGTACCTCTCTCATGGCTGGTTTTGTGTCACATTAGATGGGAACAGAGAAACTTTCGAACCTCTTTTAAAGGGACTTTCATTGATTTGTTTGTGCGTACATCCCCATCGGACAGCGTACCTCGACAGTGACACAACCTTGGAAAACAAAATAACCATGACTACTATAGCAGTATTTTCCATTCGAGAAAACAAAAGGGCTGTCTTTTCTACTCAGCCGAAATTTACTCTAGTCTGACAAAAATTCACCTTCGCCCTCCAAAAAAAGTGCTAAGATAGTTGAGAAAATCACCACCCTGCCCCCCACGGAGCCATTGTCAGGCCCGTATCGTTGATAAGGCAAAGGAGCCCTAGCATGACACAAAGCGATCTTATCGTCGAATATCTTGAACAGTTTGGCGTAGAATATGTCTTCGGAGTGCCCGGTAGCCCGCTCGGCCCCCTGTTTGACGCACTGGTACGGAGCGAACGACGGGGCGGACCCCGCGCAGTGCTGGCACGCCATGAGGCCGGTGCTGCATTCATGGCGGACGGCTATGCTCGTGAAAGCGGAAGGCTGGGGGTTTGCTGCTCGACCACCGGTCCCGGCGCAACCAATCTGATAACCGGAGTGGCATCGGCCTATGCCGAACAGATCTCACTGTTGGTCATCACCTCCCAAACCCGCATTTCCGAGTTCAGTTTCGGCTGTTTCCAGGATTCGTCACGTGACGGGGTCGACATCATGAGCATGTTCGCCCACTGCACGCGTTATAATTCCATGGTGACCCATCCCAACCAACTGGAAAAAAAACTGACTGCCGCCCTTACCGCCGCTTTGGGCAATCCGAAGGGACCAGCCCACCTGAGTATCCCGATCGACATATTTGCCGCCGAGGCCGACGGGCCGGCATCATTTCAAGGCCTCCATGCACTGCTCACGACCCCTGCAACACCCGTTGATTGCTCGGCCCTTGACCGCCTCCATGCGGAAGTGACAACGGTTCTGAGCCGCGGCGGGAGAATTGCCCTCCTGGCTGGACACAACTGTATCGGAGCAGGAGAGGAAATCACCAGGTTTGCCGAGCTCACGTCAGCAGAACTTGTTACCACCCCACGAGGGAAATCAGCCATCAATCCCTACCATCCCCTGTCGCGCGGTGTTTTTGGCTGCGCCGGCCACGCTTCGGCACGTCAGGCACTGGCGGACGACAGGGTTGAACTGATACTGGCAGTCGGCACGAATCTGGGCGAATGGTCAACCAGCAAATGGGATCCGATACTCATGAACAACAAGCTGGTTCATATCCACAGCGACCGGACGGTCTTTACCCGTACGCCCATGGCACGGCTGCATGTTCAGGGATCAATCAACACCGTATTTGCAAAGCTGAATGAACGCCTGAAAGGAAGTGGTCAGACTATTTGTCAGCCAGGTGATTTCGATCCTGAAGACTTGGCCAGGGCCACCTATATTCCAGCCGGAATAGAAGTTCGCAATCCGGAATGCTGCCGGAAGGCCACGGGCAGCGGACTCCTCAAGGCACCTCAAGTCTACCGGGAATTGATCAGACGACTACCCAGGGAAACTCGTTTTTTCATCGACAACAGCAACAGCGTACCATGGTCGATCCACTATTTCTTCCATTCACGGCCGGAATGCTACCACCTTTCCATCGAGTTCGCCACCATGGCCTGGGCGGTGGGAGCCGCAATCGGAGGTGCCTTCGCAAATCGAAGCGCACCTTCAGTCTGTATTGCCGGTGACGGCTGCTACCTGATGAGTGGTCAGGAGATCACCGTGGCGGTGGAAAGGCAGTTGCCGGTACTCTTCGTGGTGCTGAACGACCAGGCCTACGGCCTGATCAGGCATGGACACCGTGCCACGGGGTCGGAAAAAGTCGAATACCGCATTCCGTCGGTTGATTTCGCCATGATGGCCCTGGCCACCGGCGCAGAAGCTTACACGATCAGGGAAGCCAAGGAATTTGATAATATTGACTGGCAGGCGTTGGCACTTCGTCAGGGTCCGACATTGGTGAATGTACTCATTGATCCGGAGGAGCCGCCCCCTTTGGCCATGGCGTAAAATATCAATCGTCTACCACTTCTGCCGGCCAGGCAGAAAGTATTTCCTTGCGGTGGTGCCGGATCCGGTCATGGCACTACAAAAAAAGGGGGCCATGTGGCCCCCTTTTTTTGTAGCTGCGAGTCGAAACCCGCTGAGTACTTGCCCCTAGAAGAAATAGAGGACAGAAAAGCGTCCGATGTTTGCGGTTCCGGTACCGGAGGTGCCTGGTGTGTTATTGCCGTACTGGGTGTTGACATTCTGGTATTCGGCGGCAACCCGGATGGCAGCATTCAGATCATAGGCAACGTTGAAATATAGATTCGAACTGGACTTCTGGAAGTTGGAGATATTACTGTAGTCAGCGTAGTTATATGCATTTCTGCGACCGTAGCCGGCGGTAATACCGAGATCCTGAGTAGGATAGAAGATCGTTTGAGCACTGAAACCGTAGCCTTTGGCAGCATGCGGATCGGCAGCAAAACCGACCGAGGTACCGGCGGTAGCGGTATTGAAGGCCATGTTGGCTGCCATGTATGCCTGACCTTCCAGGGACATGGTCATGGCGCGGCTCTTGCCATCCTTGGACTTCAGGACCGGTACGAAGGTATAGAGACCATAGCCCCAGGAATCAACGGATTTGTTTCCGGTAGCAAGTATCACCTTCTGGCTGCCGACCAAACCGAACACACCGGCAGTAAGGGAATTCATCGAGAGACCCCAGTAACCGGGAGCAACGCCGAGCGCCTTGCTGACGAACATTGCCTGAGCAGCCACGTTCACCGCGGTACCGAATTTATCAACAACATTAACATTGTTATTATTACCGTTCTGATTAGGGTCCTGCAAACCAACTACCAGTTTCAGGGAGTTAGCGTCACCCAATGCAACTTTCTGGGTAAGTCTGATTTGCGGTACACGCGGATTGTTGGGGTTACCGAAAGCAGCACCGGAACGGAAGTCAACGGTGGAAGCGACCATAGGGCCGAAGATGTCATAGGCCTGACCGAACAGAACTCCGGTGTTTGCCCAATCGATGGAGCCCCATGCCTGACGCATCCTGATCTGGGGACTCTCGGCTGCAGCACCTCCATCACCGTAGAAATCAACTTCGATCAAGGCACTGGTCTTGGCACCGACAAAGTCGGGACCTGCAACCTTCAACCAGAAGCGGGATTGACGAGCGGTAAAGATGGACTGGTCTGACTGTCCTGCTACGGAAGAGGTCTTGGGAACCGCTCCGCTACCGGGAATAAGAGCACCGACGTTGCCGAAATCCACCGAGTTGTACGCATAATCAAGCTTGACGAAACCGCCGATGGAAAGCTTGAACTTGCTGGTAACCGGCTGCGAAATTTTGCCATACAAACCGGGAGCAACTTCGCACGATGGCTGGAAATCACAGTTGTAGGCCGGCGCGGTAGCCTGGGGAACTTCTTCTGCCATGGCCGGGACTGCCGCAAGCAGACCAGCGGCGAGAATACCAAAAACCTTCTTTTTCATTACTGCCTCCTTCATGGAATATAGAGGACCACACTGTGGTCCAAAAAAACATCAATAAACTGCATCAACTCTGTCGGCTCGGCGTCCGTAGCACCCGTATGGACCAGGTACATTTCAAGTTCAAAAGGTAACGCAGGGTTTCAGCGGCGGCTATTCAATTCCCACCAGATCACCGGCCTGTGCCTTCGCGCCTTGCTTCACGACTCCGAAAGCACTGTCAGTACCCACATAGCCGGTAACTTCCAGAATGCCCATCCTTTGACCCGGGGCAAATCCAAGTTTCTGCATCACCTTGCCGCCCCGGTAAACGTTCAGAGTCCGCCCCAGTACAAGACCGCTCTCCTTGCCGGCACTGATATAGACCCTCTCTCCCTCCACGGTCACAACCTTGCCGTACCACGGCACAAGGCTTACCACGTCTCTCACCTGCTCGGCAAGCTTCCGCACAGTCACCGAAAGGGCTGCGTCCCGTGCCGCCTTGTCCGCGGGTGCAAACTGTTGAACTTCGGCATTGAGGCTTCTGACAAGGGTGCCGCCATTGCATTCAAAAATTTCAACGGAAACCAGGCTGCCGGACGAGATACCTTCCGCCGCGGAGATAAAGAACACCAGATTCGCGCCGAAATCCTCCTGGAGCTTCACGGCAAGTGCCGCCCGCTCAGAGGGTGTGGCGACAGCAGCGTAGCGGGCAACAAAGGCAGCCCGGGTCGGATCAATCATGATCTCTGCCGGAGCCTTCCGCATCTCATCGTTAAATTTCGCAAGCAGACCGTTTTGCCCGATCTCGACAGTAAAGATCCTGTTCCTGACCCGAGGTGCCGTCGCGGTTTTCACCGGAACCGCTACCGGAGAGACCGGCGGAGCAGATGCAGTCGTCTGCTGGGCTGGCTGTTGCGGGGAGCCACTTCCAGTAATATTTTCGCGGAGCGATTCATACCCTTTTTCAACCAACTCGCTACCGCGAGGAACACCAGTCTCAACATAGCTTCGAGGCACCCAGATAGTGGCCGGGGCGCCAGGGGACATGGTAAAAGCAGGATTGTCAATTTCAACATACTCGGCAGGAGAAGAAATTGAGTTCTTACTTGCGGCACAGCCGGCAAAAATTAAGAGCACAAAGATTACTAAAGAAGCACGTATTCCCACGGTAGTTTCCTCCCTGTCATTGGCAACACTACTAAAACATCCGATCACAACGGGTATGACGAGAAGCCAGTCAGTACATGAACTTTGGTACGTGATCGGAACATGTCGGCAACAGGCACCAAGTCGTTATATTTTTCCATACAGATCGCAACCTTACCGCTAAAAAGCGTCTGAACAGTAAATGCAGACAAGACAATAAGTCAAGGAAAAAAATGGCATAACGGCAGAAAATCGGCAGGAAGATCCGCCGGGTCAAAGCCCGGCGGTCTGTAAATCATCAGAGTCATAAGGTAAAAAGAAAACACCGGGTTACTGAGTTACTATCGAAAGAATCTTCACTTCAGAGCCGTCCTTTGACAGGAATCGGTGTTTCATCGTGGAATCGAAATAAATACTGTCACCTTCTCCCAGGATAACATGCTCATCATCCAGCAAGATCTCGGCAGTGCCCTTCAGGATGAAAAGAAATTTCTCTCCTTCGTGACTGTATGTTGTGTACTCGGAAACCGTATCATTCAGAGTTATTATGAATGGCTCCATCTTCTTGTTCTGCTTGTGAAAAGAAAGCGATTCATAGGAATAGCCATGGCGGCTTCCAGTAGGTGAGATAACCCGCGGCACCTCTCTCCTCTCGTCCTTTCGCACCACTTCGAACTTGCACTCCTCCTCGGTTTCGGCAAAGAAAATGCCGATCTTCACATCGAAGAATTTTGCAATCCGGGACAGGGTAGCAATGGGAGGGGAAACGTTGTTGTTCTCAATCTGGGAAATCAGGGCCGGAGAAAATCCGGTTTCTTTGGCAACCGCCTGCAGGGTAAGTTTTTTTGCAAGGCGCAGACTTTTCAATTTCGGGCCAATATTATATTCACTCATCGTAAACTCCTGCGAAAAATTAAAACTGAATATTCGGGCAAAACCTGGCAATTTTTCCAAATATTCAGCCTTTTAAATCTAATGTCAATAAAAAAGTGTTTACTATACATAAAACATGCTGAATGTGCGAAGGAAATATTTCTTTTGATTGCAAACCTTTGAAGCCGCAGTTTCTCTATTCTCACGAAAAATAATCCGCAATGAACAATAAAAAGGTGCGAAGAAGATCCCTTTTACCGCCTGGACAGATTTCGCGCCAGAATTTCAAGCGTGTGCTGCACCCGTACCCTGCTGCCCGCCCGATGCAGTCCGTCGGATAGCTGGAGCATGCAACCCGGGCACCCGGTGACGACCGTTGGTACGCCCGCAGACTTGATAGCGGCAGTTTTTCCGGCATTGATCCCCATGGAGGTCCCATAGTGATGTACGGTGAAGGTGCCGCCAAGCCCGCAGCAGGAATCTGCATTTTTCATTTCCACCAGGTTGAGACCCGGCACTGCACGAAGAAGCTCCCTAGGCTGACGGACAATCCCCCGAGACCGGAGATGGCAAGGGTCATGGTAGGTGATTTCCTGTAAAGGGTTGGCACCCTGGTCCGGAGTAAGTCCGAGTTTTTGCAGAAGCACGGAAGCGTCAACTGCTTTTTCGGCTAGTGCATGGAATCGCTCCGCCAGGTCGGGGAAGCGTTCTCCAATAACCAGTGGATACATTCGGTGGAATGCTCCACCACACGAAGCACAGGCTGTCATGATGTAATCTGGCTGCTGGTTTTCCAGTGCGGCAAGATTCCTTTCCGCAAGTTCCCGAAAGGTGTCCAAATCCCCCCCGGAAAGTGCCGGAAATCCGCAGCACTGCTGATCCTTTGGAATGATAATGGTGCAGCCAAGACTTTTCAGGAGCGTAACAGCGGCTTCGCCAATTTCCGGATAGATAAAATTGGTCATACAGCCGACGAAGTAGACGATCCGTGGCCTTCCCGGCTCACCCGGGATAATCTCCGGATGCCTTGCCAGAAAAGGTTTGGCAGCTATTTTGGGGAAATGTCGCTGCCCGCCGATGAAAGGAAGGGGAAAACGGAGTCGCAGCCCTGAGGAAGCCGGGACCTTGCGGAACAGAAGGGGACCAAATAGCGAAACAAGGGTGGCTCCCCCGGAGAGAAAGGCACGATTGCGGAGAAAAAACCCTACCAGCCGGTGAAAAAGGGTAGTTCCTCTCTTGCGGGCCACGGCCTCCCGGGCAGCAAGGATAATCAGGTCGGTGGGAACATCATTGGCGCACTTCTCCACACATCTGCCGCAGAGGAGGCATTTTGACATGACGTCCCGGGTCCGGGCATCGAGGCTCAGCTGACCGGAAAGGGCGGCCCGCGCCAAGGCAATTTTGCCACGGGCAGAGACCGGCTCGCGCCCCACGGCAGTGAAGACCGGGCAGTGGGCCCGGCAGGCGCCGCACTTCACGCAGTTCTTAAGCTCATTTTCCAAACGTTTTAGAGGATCCATAAAGATAGTTTTAAATTTTAAGTTTTAAGTTGTTGGTTATGAATAACAGCCATTGCTGTTCTCATTGTTTATTCCGGAAAAATTTTTCCTGGGTTCAGGATATTTTTCGGGTCCAGCGCCTGTTTGATCGCCTTCATGGTTGCAATTTGTTCGCGGGAGAGCTCCAAAGATATATATGGCGCCTTGCTGAGACCTATTCCATGTTCACCCGACATGGTGCCGCCCATGTCCAGGGTTGCCTGAAATATCTCGCGCACCGCTCCTTCGGCCTTTTCACTATCTCCGGGAATGCTTCGGTCAATCATGATATTCACATGAATATTTCCATCACCGGCATGGCCGAAATTAACGATGGGTATGCCGTATTTGTCTCTGATCCCTTCGATTGTACGGATAATATCGGGAACCCGACTCCGGGGCACGACGATATCCTCGTTGACCTTGTCCGGGTTCACCTTTTTGAGTGCCGGAGAGATCAGTCGACGGGCTTTCCACAGCTCCTCTGCTTCGGCGGCATCAGCCGCAGCTTTGAAACTGATGAGACCGAGAGGGCGGATCAATTCGCCGATCCTCCCAACCTGCTTCTCCACCAGTTCCTTTTCACCATCCAGTTCCATAATGAGAACCGCCTCCGCTTCCGCCGGGATGCCGAGACTAAACTGGTTTTCAACACATTGCAAGGCCGAGTGGTCCATAAACTCAAGGGTTGTCGGGATAATCCGGCTGCGGATGATGGTAGAAACCGCTCCGGCGGCACCGTCAATGGAATCGAACACGGCAAGCATGGTCTTCCGCGACTCGGGAAGAGGAAGAAGGCGAAGGATTATCCGGGTGATGATCCCGAGAGTACCTTCGCTTCCACACAAGAGCTTCGTAAGATCATACCCCACCACGCCCTTGACCGTTATACCTCCGGTGTTTATGACGTCACCGGTCGGCAGGACAACCTCAAGGCCTAGCACAAAGTCCTTGGTGACCCCGTATTTGACCGCTCGAGGGCCGCCCGCACATTCGGCCACATTTCCACCGAGGGTGGAAAACCTGAGGGAAGCCGGATCCGGGGGATAAAAAAGTCCCTCCTTCTCCACCGCATCATGGAGGTCCCCGGTGATGACGCCCGGCTCCACAACAGCGATAAGGTTGTCCGTGTCGATTGAGAGAATCTTGTTCATTCGGGTGGTAACGAGGACTATCCCGCCGCCCTTCGGCAGGCTGCCACCGGAACACCCACTCCCGGCTCCCCGGGGAAAAACCGGAATATTCTCTTTATTTGCAAGTCTCAGAACAAAAGATACCTGGTCAGCATTTGCCGGGAAAACAACAACATCCGGAAGAAATTCAACCTGGGTAGCATCATAGGAATAGCAGATCAGGTCCTGCTTTTCCGTTGACACATTGTCCTTCCCCACTATTTTCTGCAATTCCGCTATGATTCTTGCTTTCACCATTGTATTCCATCTCCGCACGGCGTCGTAGACTGATCTGTGAAAAATGCCCCTGCACTGAAACCGTTCCGGCAGTGACCGGACTCTCCTTGCATTATCATTCATAGATAGTATCCATCCGGAGTTTCCGGATGGATACTATCTATGATATAGGAACGCAGCCGAAAAGTGCAAGCGTGGAGTCTTACTTACGAAAAAACCTCACTTTCCGGTTGACAAACAAGTGCTTTTGCTATAACTATTTGGCGCTTGTACGATGAATAAAAAGCCATCAATTCCAGCCTTTCCAGGCTAAAAATAAGGAGGTTTTATTGCATGGAACAGTACGCAGAAATATTCGCCCTGGCATGTGCCGTGGCGGCAGTGGCCTATGGTCTGATTTCGACCAGCTGGATCTTAAAGCTCCCCCAAGGCAGTGAGCGCATGAAGCAGATCGCCGCGGCGATCCAGGAGGGCGCGGGCGCCTACATGAAGCGCCAGTATTCGATCATTGCCATTGTTGGTGTGATCATGTTTGCCCTCCTCTTCATAACCCTCGGTTCAAAAACCGCCATCGGTTTTGCCATTGGTGCGATTTTCTCCGGGCTGACCGGCTTTATCGGCATGTTCGTCTCGGTTCGCGCCAACATCCGGACCACCGAAGCAGCCAAGTCAGGCATTCACAAGGCCCTCAATGTCGCTTTCAGGGGTGGCGCCATCACCGGCATGCTGGTTGTCGGCCTGGGACTCCTGGGTGTAGCCGGATACTATCTCCTGCTGCAGCAGATCATGCCTGATGCTCCGGTGAAAGATGTCGTCAGCCAGCTTGTTGGCCTCGGCTTCGGCGGATCGCTCATCTCCATCTTCGCGCGTCTCGGCGGCGGCATCTTCACCAAAGGTGCTGACGTGGGTGCTGACCTGGTCGGTAAAGTTGAAGCAGGAATTCCCGAGGACGATCCGCGCAACCCCGCGGTTATCGCCGACAACGTAGGCGATAACGTTGGTGACTGCGCAGGCATGGCAGCCGACCTTTTCGAAACCTATGCCGTTACCCTGATTGCCGCCATGCTGCTCGGCGCCATCACATTCAATAATTTCGCCAATGCTGTCAGCTACCCGCTGATCCTGGGCGGCATTTCCATCATCGCTTCCATTATCGGCACCTTCTTCGTCAAACTGGGCAGCAGCCAGAAAATCATGGGTGCTCTCTACAAAGGCTTGATCGCTTCCGGAGTGCTGGCCTCTATCGCTTTCTATTTTGTCACCGTGCAGATGTTCCCGGCAGGCAACCCGACCGGCTTTTCGGCAATGAACATCTTCATTTCGGCAGTTGTCGGTCTGGTTGTTACCGGAGCCATCTTCTGGATCACAGAATACTATACTGCTACCGAATACGGTCCGGTTAAACATATTGCCGAAGCCTCCACCACCGGTCATGCAACAAACATCATTGCCGGTCTCGGTATCTCCATGAAGTCCACCGCGCTGCCGGTCATCGTGATCTCCGCCGGCATCATCGTTGCGTTCAACTTCGCCGGCGTCTACGGCATTGCCATTGCCGCCGTTTCCATGCTCTCCCTCACCGGTATCGTCGTTGCCATGGATGCCTACGGTCCGATCACCGACAACGCCGGCGGGATTGCCGAAATGGCCGATCTTGACGATTCAGTCCGCGCGGTCACCGATCCTCTGGATGCAGTCGGCAACACCACCAAGGCCGTTACCAAAGGCTATGCCATCGGCTCCGCCGGTCTGGCCGCGGTCATTCTTTTCACCGCCTACGTGGACGAACTGAATCATTACCTGGTTCTGGCCGGCAAGGAAATCATCAAATTCGACCTATCCGACCCCTATATCATCGTCGGTCTCTTTATCGGTGGCATGCTGCCCTTCTACTTCGCAGCTCTCTGCATGGAAGCCGTCGGCAAAGCGGGCGGAGCGGTCGTTACCGAAGTACGTCGTCAGTTCCGCGAAATCAAGGGCATCATGGAAGGTACCGGCAAGCCCGACTATGCGACCTGTGTTGACATCGTCACCAAGTCGGCACTCAAGGCCATGGTACTCCCCGGCCTCATCCCGATCGCTGCACCGGTCATCGTCGGCTTCACCCTCGGCCCCAAGGCTCTCGGCGGCGTGATCGTCGGCACCATTGTAACCGGTATCTTCGTTGCCATTTCCATGACCACCGGTGGTGGCGCCTGGGATAATGCCAAGAAACTGATCGAAGACGGTTTCCACGGCGGCAAGGGTGGCGAAGCCCACAAGGCGGCAGTAACCGGCGACACCGTCGGCGACCCGTACAAGGATACTGCCGGCCCGGCGATCAACCCGATGATCAAGATCATCAACATCGTTTCCCTGCTGATCGTTCCCCTGCTGGCAAAGTTCTAATTCCCGGCAGACAGGATACACAAAAAAGAAGGGGTGCGGCTAAAGCTGCACCCCTTCTTTTTTGCCCAGAGGGAATCTCCGACAGCACCATACCACGACCAGCATTTCTCCCTCCTCAATGTCAGGCGGCTACCGATCGATAAGTTCGGCAATACCCATGCGACGCTCAAACCCTCCCAAGCGCTGGATAAGCCCTTCTGCCCGCAGCAGGTCTCGGACGCCGCCATGCATCTCCGCCAGCTTCAGATTCACCCCGCTTTCCGCCAATTGGTCATACAACTCGTTCAGCATCCGCGCACCGGCCAGATCCACGTAGGGGGAGGTGGAAAGGTCAATCACCACCAGCTGTACCGGAGGAATCTGCAATTTGATCAGACGTAGTATCTCGTCTTTTATATTTTGCACATTGAAATACAGAAATGCCGCCTCCACCCGCAAGGCCAGAACGCCGGGAATCCGCTTGACATTGGGATAGCGGGAAGTCTCGCCGAATCGATCGCTGTCGGCAAAACGCCCGAGGGCTGTAATGCGTGGGTGGGCTGTCTGCTTGATCAAGAGGATAATGGAAAAAAGCGCCGCAAGGAGAATGCCCTTCAGTATCCCGAAGAGCAGCACACCGACAACCGCGGCCATTGCCGTGTAGAATTCCACTTTGCTGACCTGCTGCAGGTGACGTAGCTCCTTGAAATGAATCAGATCCTTGATAGCAACGAGAATCACTGCCGCCAGTACCGGCTGGGGAAGATTACTTATGAAGCCGGTAAAATACAGTAACACCACGGCAATGGCACACGAAGCAAAGATCAGGGACAAGGGCGTCCGTGCTCCGGCTTTATCATTGACGGCAGACTGGGACATTCCGCCGGCAAGCGGATACCCGCTTGCCAATCCGGCGGCAAGATTGGCGACCCCCAGCGCAAGAAGCTCCTGGTTGGGATCAATCTGGTACCGGTTCTTTAAGCCGAAGGTGCGCGCCACCGAAATACTTTCGACATACGAAAGGAGAAAGCATGCCAGGGCAAGGCCGACCAGACCGCTCGCATCGCTCAGGGTAACGGAAGGCATCCCCAGCTGGAGAAATCCGGGAGCAATATTTCCAACCGTTTGCACCCCCAACTCCGCAAGGGGAAACAGGAACATCACGACCACGGAAAGTACCAGGACAACGAGTGCCACCGGCCGGCCGGACAGGAATCGCTCGCCCAGCAGAATAAGGACAAGACTCACAACGCCGACAGCCAGGGACGGGAGATGTATTTCCCCCCAATGTCGGGCGAGACCGGCAATGGCGTCAAAAAACTCATTGCCGTTACTGCTCATGCCCAACAACTTGGGCACCTGGGTGGATGCAATGACCAGACCGACCCCGACCTTGAAACCACTGAGAATCGTCTCCGACACAAAACTCATGACGCTGCCCAATTGCAGCATCCAGGCAATGATGCCGATCCCGCCCGCCAGCAGGGCGGTGAACATGGCAAGATTCGCCTGCTGCTGCGAACCACTGAGCGCCATGGCGCCAATGGAGGAACCAATCAGTATCGATATTGCCGAAGTAGGTCCCACGGCGATCTGTCGCGAGGTGCCGAACAGGGCATAGACAATTCCGCCAATCAGGTAACAGTAAAGTCCTGCCTGGGAAGGCAGACCCGCCAGAGAAGCATAGGCCAGCGAAACCGGAATTGCATAGGCGGCCAGGGTAAGGCCCGCAACACAGTCCGGACGAAGCCATTCCCGGCGATAGCCGGGCAGCCACTGGAAAACCGGAAGGGCTGAAGCCGTCTTCAGAGCAATACGACGGTATACATATTTTATCAAGCCCATGGAAGTACCTGCCGTCTTTATGTAGTATTCATCCGGTAACACCGAAACAGTACTATCCCCCGTTGGGCTGGGGCTTTCTTGGAGTCTCTCGTACGGCTTCATGGCACAAAAGCGACAGCAAGGAAAGCGTCTGAAGCCGGCAGACTGCCCAACCAGTATCTCGGGTGGCGACCGATTACGAGAGGCTTCGGGGAAGTTTCAGCCCAGCCCCTGCCGAGAATTTCCGGATGGACACTATTTAGATACCAGTTGTTCCGGGACGGCCCCGTTCGACTCCTCGCCAATCCAGGCCTGCAAGAGAGTGAAGGCTCCGGCCAGGATCACCGGACCGATGAAGAGACCCACGATGCCAAAGGCAACCAACCCGCCGATGACTCCCGCAAAGATCAGCACCAGTGGTAGATCGGCACCCTTCCGGATCAGCACCGGGCGCACGAAGTTATCGAGGATGACAACCGGAAGAGACCAGGCAATCAGAACGGCTCCCCAAAAGGTGTCTCCTGTCCAGAAGAGCCAGATGATCGCTGGAATCAAGACCGGAGAGGGTCCAATCTGGGCAGTGCAGAGGATGAACATGATCCCGGTAAGGAGTAGCGCTACCGGCACTCCGGTTATCAACAGACCGAGACCGCCGAGAACCGACTGAAAAACCGCGGTCACAACGACACCCAGGGCAACGCCTCGAACCGCCCGTGCGGCAAGCAGCACGGTATCCTCGCCACGCGGCCCACCAAGGCGGCTCGCAAGCCGGCACATTGCCTTCGATGCTTTTTCACCATGGGCATAGAGAATCGGAGCAATGGCCACCGTAAGAAAAAAATTGAGAAACATCGCGCCAATGCTGCCGGCGCGTGCGACAAACCAGCTGACCAAGCCGCCGACATAGGGCGCCAACCGTGACGAAAGTTCGGTAGAGTGCAGTGCGGAAATCTCCAGCCAACGTTCCATGAGTTGGGAGCCGTAAAAGGGAATATGCCGCAACCATTCCGGTGGCTGGGGAAGGGTAAAAGCAGAAAGAGAACCAACCCAGGAGACGATATCACCGCTCCGGTCAACGATTTCGACAATTGCCACCGAAAAAGGCAGGACAAAAACCATCAGCAGGGCCATCGTCATTACCGTTACAGCAAGCCAGCGTCGTCCGTGGAAACGTGACTCCAGCCGCAACAGCAGCGGCCAGGTTGCAACCACAATTATGGCCGCCCAGAGAATTCCGGTAAGAAACGGACGCAGAATCCAGAAGCAACCGGCAACAAGCGAAAGAATAAACACTACTGCCAGCGTTATCCTGGTTACATCCATCCTGCTGGTTTTACTGGCGTTCATCGGCATTTTCCCCCTATAGTGTGCAAAAAACTTCTGCGGTCCCGGCAGGCTGTCAACGAGAAGCAGTACCTAGGATGTAACAGGTGTTATTTCATTTTACCATAAGAATTTTTCTCTTTAGCCCCGCCCTGTCAGCAGTCACTGCATTCCGGCACGAGTCATCTTCGTTGTATCTGGTATGGGATTTCATGAATGCAGAGCCCGATCGGAGAGGAAACCGCACTCCTACGCGGAACAGCACTGTTTCAGAGTTTATGAATGGACTCTCTTTGGCAGGGTCTATTAGAAAAGAAATATATCTTGGTGAGGATAGCAGAATGGTCAGCAGCGAGCAAACGGGTGTTTTGGATTTTCTAAGGAGATAGTGCTTCGAAAGGAATGTGCTTCACCAGGTATCTGAATGCAGAGGGCGTTATCAGAACGATCAGGTTCGGAGGGAATACAACGGTCAAAGTGATATCAGGGAATCCAGAGATATATGCTCCAACACACAAAAATCAACGCGCTTCCGCGGACAGCCCGGTATTTTTGCCTTCATCGTGTGCACGTGTCTCTTCACTGGGTAGCCAGGTATCGAGTAGCTCCTCGAAATGTCTGCCAATACTGGACTTGACCTCCTCCATGTCCAGAGGAGTTCCTCTGAAGACACCAAGAGACGTCATCGGGCAGCCCGTGATGCCGCACGGATTTATTCTCTCAAAAAAGGAGAGGTCGTTATTCACGTTCAGAGCAAAACCATGCATTGTCACCCAGCGTTTGACAGCAACACCGATGGAAGCGAGTTTTCCCCTGTCGGTCCAGACCCCGGTACGACCGGGTACTCGATAAGACGCAACTCCGAAATCACCGGCCACACAGATGAGGACCTCCTCCAGGAAGCGGAGGTAATGGCGCAAATCCTTTCCCCGCTGACCAAGGTGGAGGATGGGATAACCGACCAACTGACCAGGGCCATGAAAGGTGATATCTCCCCCCCGGTTGGTGCGAACCACCGCGATGGCTGGATCCAGAATGTTTCCGTCATCTCCACTGCGGCCAATGGTATACACCGGGAAGTGTTCAACCAGGAGAACCCGCTCCGTGAGCTCATTGCGGAATACTGACGCAATCCGTTCTTCCTGAAGCGCGAATGCATCCTGATAACCGATTCTACCAAGATCCTCAAATACCATGTTATAACCTCAAAAACTATCCGGAACAATGCGTAGCCATACGTCCACGGCAAGGACTGGCACTCTCCACTGGCGGGAGAGTGCCGTTACCGAGAGACTTAGGCGTGAATTACCGCCTTATGAACGTCCAGTGCCGCTTCCTTGACCGCTTCGGCAAGGGTTGGATGGGCATGGAACATGGCGCCGATATCGTGGGCCGTACCGCCGTAGCTCATGACGGCAACACCTTCGGCAATCATGTCCGAAGCTCTGGGACCAACGATATGAACACCAAGCACCATATCGGTTTCCTTATGGGCCAGAATCTTGACGAAACCTTCCGTCTCGTCCATACAGCGGGCCCGGCCGTTGGCCATGAAGCTGAATTTGCCCACCACGTACGGGACATTCTCCTCCTTGAGGGACTGTTCGGTCTTGCCGACTGACGCTGCCTCAGGCCAGGTATAGGCGATGCCGGGGATGGTTTCGTAGTGCACTTTGGCATCCATACCCGCAAGCCGCTCAGCAAAAACGACGCCTTCCTCGGAAGCCTTGTGGGCAAGAAGTGGGCCGGGAATAATGTCGCCGATGGCGTAAATGCCCGGAACCGAGGTTTCATAATTGTCATTGACGGCAATTCTGCCGTTGCCGTTGTTCGCAACTCCTGCCGCTTCCAGGCCGAGACCGGTCAGTACCGGCTTCCTCCCGACAGCCACAAGAATTTTATCGCACTCCAGTTCCTCGGTTTTGTCCCCCGCCTTCAACTGCAGCATGGCCTTGCCGTTCTTTTTCTCCATCCCGGTTACCTGGGTGCCCATACGGAAGGCTATGCCCTGTTTCTTCAGAATCTTCATCAGGGCGTCCGTTACCTCGACGTCGGTAAAGGGGAGCATCTGCGGCATCATCTCGACAACCGTCACCTTCGCGCCGAGCCGTCTCCAGACGGAACCCAGCTCCAGCCCGATATAACCGGCGCCGACGATGACCAGATGCTCGGGCACCGCAGTGAAGCACAAGGCCTCTTTCGAACTTACAATGGTTTCTCCGTCAAAAGGAAGACAGGGCACTTCTACCGGAATGCCGCCGGTGGCAAGGAGAACCTTTTTGCCGACAACGACAGCTGCAGAGTCGACCTGGGTCACCTCGACCCGGTGTACGCCGTCACCCTTCGGGGCGGTCAGTTTGCCGCTGCCCTTCAACACCTGAACCTTGTTTTTCTTCAACAGGTAGGCTACCCCGTCGGTAAGTTTTTTGACCACATCTTCCTTGCGCGCCACCATCTTGGGCACATTCATGGTCGGCGCATTTATTTCAATGCCGTGACCGGAGAACTTGTCGCGCGCCAGGGCGAAATGCTCGCTGGAATCAAGCAGCGCCTTGCTGGGAATGCAGCCCTCATTGAGGCATACGCCGCCCATGGTGGGTCTCGGCTCAACCACCACTACCTTCATGCCCAACTGGGAAGCACGGATCGCCGCGACATATCCGCCGGGACCGGCGCCCAGAACTATCAGATCAAAGATTTCCTCGCTCATAATCATTACCCTTCTCATGCAGTGGAATTTGCTCGCGCTCGCGAACCGCAACAATGGAGATGTATCGTTGTGCATGCCCGTGAACATATCAAGCATCAGTATAAGAACCGGAAAGGGCAGCTTTCATCGCCCTTAGCCGGGATTTCTCTCAATGAATGCCCTGCTCCGCCTGTTCGGCGGCGTGATAGGAAGATCGGACCAGTGGTCCCGCCTCGATGTGGGAGAATCCCATGGTGAGGCCGACTTCCCGATAATCGAAAAACTCTTCCGGCGGAATATACCGCTGTACCGGCACATGACGTTTGCTCGGCTGCAGGTACTGGCCCAGCGTCAGCATGTCGCATCCGTGATCCCGCAGATCCTGCAATGCCTTGAACACCTCTTCCCTTGTTTCGCCGAATCCAAGCATGATCCCGGACTTGGTCAGCGTCGAACCGCTTATATCCTTGAATCTGCGCAGGAGACGCAGGGAGCCATCATAGTCAGCGCTTGGGCGGACCGTCGGATAAAGGCTTCGGACGGTTTCCAGGTTATGATTGAAGATATCCGGAGGGTTTGTGCTCAGAATCCCCAGAGCCGTATCTTCGCTTCCTTGAAAATCGGGCACCAGGATCTCTATGCGCAAGTCCGGATTCTTGCTCCGCAATGACGATATGCAGCCCGAGTACTGGCCAGCGCCCCCATCAGGGAGATCGTCACGGGTAACCGACGTGATGACCACGTAGCGCAGACCCATGGCGGCCACGGCCCGGGCAAGGTTTTCCGGTTCGTTCACATCCGGCGACACCGGAATCCCGTGGTTAACGTCGCAGAACGGGCAGTTCCTGGTACAGGTGTCACCGAGGATGAGAAACGTCGCCGTTCCCTGCTTGAAACACTCACCAATATTCGGGCAGGTGGCTTCCTCGCAGACGGTATGGAGCTTGTTGCTCCGCAGTATCTGTCTGATCCGGTCAACTTCGGGGCAACAGGAATACCGAGCCTTGAGCCATTCCGGCTTCACGAGTTTTATAGGGGGCGGCGCGCCTTCTGCCGCGACCGGCCGGCATGCTTCTTTTGCGCTTGTCTGTTGCTTTTGTTTGTGCATCGTACACTCCGTCACCTCATCGCCGGCGGGAGACACTCAGGTCTCCCGCCGGCCTGACTTGCTACAGGATTGACCGTACCGCGGCCTCGATTTTGGCCGGGCTCGGAATGTAGAGGTCTTCCAGCGCACCGTTGAAGGGAGACGGCGTATGGGGGGCCGTCACCATCTGGATCGGGGCCTTCAGTGATGGGAAGATATCCTGCGCAACCTTCGCCGAAATGTCGCTTGCCATGCTGCAGCGCGGTGTGCATTCGTCCACGACCACCAGCCGGCCGGTCTTCTGCACGCTCTTCATAATGGTGTCATAATCTATCGGCGAGACGGTACGCGGATCGATAACTTCCGCTTCGATACCCGCCTTGGCCAGGGTCGCCGCTGCTGCGAGCGCCTTGTGCACCATCCAGCCGATGGCCACGATGGTCACGTCCTTGCCCTCGCGCACCACATTGGCCTGCCCGAACGGAATCGCGTAGCTCTCTTCCGGTACTTCGCCCTTCATGGCGTATAATACCTTGTGCTCCATGAAGATCACCGGGTCGTTGTCGCGAATGCACTGGATCAGAAGACCCTTCGCGTCGTACGGCGTGGAGGGCACCACGACCTTCAGTCCGGGGATGTGGGCAAATACGTTGTACAGCACCTGTGAGTGCTGGGCTGCGGCACGGAAACCGCCGCCGTAACAGGTCCGCATCACCACCGGAGTTACCGCCTTGCCCCCGAACATGTAACGGAACTTCGCTGCCTGGTTCATGAACTGGTCGAAACAGACACCGAAAAAGTCCGCAAACATCATCTCAACCACTGGCCGCATCCCGCAGGCTGCTGCGCCAACTGCGGACCCGATGTAGGCACTCTCCGAGATCGGGGTGTCCATGACCCGCTCCCCGTACTTCCCGTACAGTCCCTTGGTTACCCCAAGCACGCCGCCCCAGGCATCCTGCTTCCCTTCGGTGCCGCGACCGCCTGCATTATCCAGACCCATAACAATCACCGAATTGTCACGCTCCATTTCTTGCGAGAGCGCTTCGTTGATTGCATCTTTAAAAGATATTTTCCTCGACATTGATCAGCTCCTTTCCTGTTCTCAGTACGATACGTATACGTTGGTCAGCAGATCGGCTTCGGTCGGATTTGGGGCCGCCAGCGCCTTCGCTACTGCTTCGTCTATCAAAGCCGCAACTTCCTTGTCGATCGCTTCCAGTTCCGCTGCCGTTACCAGACCGGCCGCGGTCGCCTTGGCCGTGAAGATCTTCAGGCAGTCACACTCTTCACGCTGTCTCTTCACTTCGCCAGGGGCTTTATAGGTCATGGCGTCGCCTTCGAAGTGGCCGTAGAAACGGTTGGTCTTGCACTCCAGAAGGGTCGGTCCGCCACCTTCACGCGCACGGCGAATCGCTTCGCCCGCTGCCTCGTACACCGCGAACAGGTCGTTGCCGTCGACCGTCACGCCCGGCATGCCAAAGCCCGCGGCACGATCGGCGATGTTCGGCGTCGGCACGTTGTATTTAACCCCGGTGGATTCCGCATAGCCGTTGTTCTCGGCCAGGAAGATCACCGGCAGGTTCCACATGTTGGCCAGGTTCATGCTCTCCAGGATCGTCCCCTGGTTGGAGGCGCCGTCCCCGAAAAACACTACCCCTACGCCATTGGTTCCCTTGAATTTCGCCGCAAGCGCTGCCCCGCAGATCAGCGGGCCACCGGCGCCGACGATCCCGTTCGCGCCCAGCATCCCCTTGTCCAGGTCGGCGATGTGCATGGAACCACCCTTGCCGCCGCCGGTCCCGGTCGACTTGCCGAAGATCTCCGCCATCATCCCGATGATGTCGACACCCTTGGCAATACAGTGGCCATGGCCGCGGTGCGTGCTCGATATCCGGTCCTCGTCAGACAGGTGCAGACATACGCCGGTCGCTACGGCTTCTTCACCCGCATACAGATGGACGAACCCAGGTATCTTGCCGGTCGCAAATTCCACGTGCACTCGCTCTTCGAATTCGCGGATCTCTTTCATGATCCGATACGCCTTCAGAAGATCTTCTTTCTTCAGTTCACTCATCTCGTTGCCTCCTTGGTATCTCGTGCTGCTTTATAGTATCCGAATAACTCCACGTCTCCTCCGTAACTGGTACAACCACGCTTCTCTACAACGAAAATATCTCCTTGTGCAACGGATGCGGGTCACAAGAAAATTGCAGTGGAGCTGCCGGAGGAGGTATCAACAGCCCCACTGCGGAGGGAGCAGACTCCAGGTTCTCCCTGAAGGCGATGCTGCTCCTGTTCGGATTCGTTCCGTGCAAGTAGTACAGATTGCTCGTGCACGTTCAGTTCACTGCTCAGTTGGACAGGATCTCCGGTGCCTCAAGTATGCCGCGCAACTCAGCGAGGAACTTCGCGGCATAGGCGCCGTCGTGGACTCGATGGTCAGCGGAAATGGTGATCCGCATCATCTTCGCCACCTCGATTTTTCCCCCACGAACGACCGCTTCTTCCTTCACCGTGCCGATCGCCAGAATAGCTGACATGGTCGGCGGTACGATGGCAACGAAGCTCTCGACGCCAAGCATTCCCATATTGGAGATGGCGATGGTTCCTCCGGACATTTCTGCCTTGCCCAGTTTGCCGTCTTTGGCCAGGGCCACCAGTTCACGGCTCTTTACACCGATCTCCGGAAGGGAAAGGCTCTGGCAGTTATTGATAACCGGCATAACCACACCTTCGTCGAGGCCGATGGCAACCGCCATGTTGACATCGCGGTGCATGGTGATGTTTTTGTCGGCATAGGACGCGTTCAGCAAGGGATATTTCTGGATGGCAACTGCGGCGGCCTTAATGATCAGGTCGTTGATGGAAACCTTGGTGTCGGCTTCCTTCATGGAGCGGGCCAGGGCGTCGGCTTTCCCCATATCGATGGCTACCGTTACCATATAGTGGGGGATGTTTGACCAGGAAGTGCTGACCGTCTTGGCGATTGCGGCGCGCATTCCCGCTATCGGTACCAGTTGCTCCGCAGGAGCGGCAGTCTCGACGACAGGCTCTTCCGCGGGGGTCGAACAGGCGGACTCTTCAGCCGATGCCGCGCCGCCGCCGGCAAGGTAGGCATCGATGTCCGCATCGGAAATGCCTTCCTCGGCAATGATGCCGAGCAGGGCGCCGACCGGCAGCACATCGCCCTCTTCAGCTACGATGCGACGCATCACACCGCTGTGCATATTCTCGAGTACGTTGACGATCTTGTCGGTCTCCACCTCAGCCAGTTCCATACCGGGCTCCACCTTGGCACCCGTTTCGACCATCCATTTCACCAGGGTTCCTTCTTCCATGGTGAGCCCCCACTTCGGCATGGTGATCTCATAGATTCCGCCCGGAGCTGCAGCAGCGACAGGAGCATCGACGGCCGCCGCCTCAGCAGGTGCTTCGGAACCGAAGTTGGCTATGAAGGCCTCAATATCGGCCTCGGAAGTGGAGCCATCGCCAATAACTCCGAGCAGTGCACTCACCGGCAGGACATCACCCTCATCGGCGACTTTCTTCAGCAGGACGCCGGAAAAGGTCGCCTCCATGACATTGACGATCTTGTCGGTTTCCACCTCGGCCAGTTGCATGCCGGGCTCAATCGTATCGCCTACTTCCACCATCCAACTCACCAGAGTGCCTTCCTCCATGGTGAGGCCCCACTTGGGCATGGTCAATTCATGTAGTTTTGAACTCATTTTTCTACCCTCTTTTCACGTTTAGTTAGTCCACATTGATGTATGTACGAAGACGATGGCTTAGGAGCCTGTCGGGCTTAGGGTGAATCTGCTGCAAATCCGTCTGGACGGTCCATATTCCGCAGCTTTGTTGGTCACTAGAACAACTATTGCCCTGCAAAATCGACAAAATCTGTCCTCGCCCAACCTTATTTTGCTTTAATTTCCCAAGTCCGACAGGCTCCTATGAACCGCAACACCGTGTATTTTCCAAGTAACTGTAGTATGTAAATTCCTCGAAGGAATCGGATATCAGGTGGTATTTTTTCCTCGTCCCTCCCGGAAAAGGGAGAAGGACGCACTGCCCAGGCATACCGTATTTGTCGTCACCTCATCGCCGGCGGGAGACACTCAGGTCTCCCGCCGGCCTGACTTGCTACAGGATTGACCGTACCGCGGCCTCGATTTTGGCCGGGCTCGGAATGTAGAGGTCTTCCAGCGCACCGTTGAAGGGAGACGGCGTATGGGGGGCCGTCACCATCTGGATCGGGGCCTTCAGTGATGGGAAGATATCCTGCGCAACCTTCGCCGAAATGTCGCTTGCCATGCTGCAGCGCGGTGTGCATTCGTCCACGACCACCAGCCGGCCGGTCTTCTGCACGCTCTTCATAATGGTGTCATAATCTATCGGCGAGACGGTACGCGGATCGATAACTTCCGCTTCGATACCCGCCTTGGCCAGGGTCGCCGCTGCTGCGAGCGCCTTGTGCACCATCCAGCCGATGGCCACGATGGTCACGTCCTTGCCCTCGCGCACCACATTGGCCTGCCCGAACGGAATCGCGTAGCTCTCTTCCGGTACTTCGCCCTTCATGGCGTATAATACCTTGTGCTCCATGAAGATCACCGGGTCGTTGTCGCGAATGCACTGGATCAGAAGACCCTTCGCGTCGTACGGCGTGGAGGGCACCACGACCTTCAGTCCGGGGATGTGGGCAAATACGTTGTACAGCACCTGTGAGTGCTGGGCTGCGGCACGGAAACCGCCGCCGTAACAGGTCCGCATCACCACCGGAGTTACCGCCTTGCCCCCGAACATGTAACGGAACTTCGCTGCCTGGTTCATGAACTGGTCGAAACAGACACCGAAAAAGTCCGCAAACATCATCTCAACCACTGGCCGCATCCCGCAGGCTGCTGCGCCAACTGCGGACCCGATGTAGGCACTCTCCGAGATCGGGGTGTCCATGACCCGCTCCCCGTACTTCCCGTACAGTCCCTTGGTTACCCCAAGCACGCCGCCCCAGGCATCCTGCTTCCCTTCGGTGCCGCGACCGCCTGCATTATCCAGACCCATAACAATCACCGAATTGTCACGCTCCATTTCTTGCGAGAGCGCTTCGTTGATTGCATCTTTAAAAGATATTTTCCTCGACATTGATCAGCTCCTTTCCTGTTCTCAGTACGATACGTATACGTTGGTCAGCAGATCGGCTTCGGTCGGATTTGGGGCCGCCAGCGCCTTCGCTACTGCTTCGTCTATCAAAGCCGCAACTTCCTTGTCGATCGCTTCCAGTTCCGCTGCCGTTACCAGACCGGCCGCGGTCGCCTTGGCCGTGAAGATCTTCAGGCAGTCACACTCTTCACGCTGTCTCTTCACTTCGCCAGGGGCTTTATAGGTCATGGCGTCGCCTTCGAAGTGGCCGTAGAAACGGTTGGTCTTGCACTCCAGAAGGGTCGGTCCGCCACCTTCACGCGCACGGCGAATCGCTTCGCCCGCTGCCTCGTACACCGCGAACAGGTCGTTGCCGTCGACCGTCACGCCCGGCATGCCAAAGCCCGCGGCACGATCGGCGATGTTCGGCGTCGGCACGTTGTATTTAACCCCGGTGGATTCCGCATAGCCGTTGTTCTCGGCCAGGAAGATCACCGGCAGGTTCCACATGTTGGCCAGGTTCATGCTCTCCAGGATCGTCCCCTGGTTGGAGGCGCCGTCCCCGAAAAACACTACCCCTACGCCATTGGTTCCCTTGAATTTCGCCGCAAGCGCTGCCCCGCAGATCAGCGGGCCACCGGCGCCGACGATCCCGTTCGCGCCCAGCATCCCCTTGTCCAGGTCGGCGATGTGCATGGAACCACCCTTGCCGCCGCCGGTCCCGGTCGACTTGCCGAAGATCTCCGCCATCATCCCGATGATGTCGACACCCTTGGCAATACAGTGGCCATGGCCGCGGTGCGTGCTCGATATCCGGTCCTCGTCAGACAGGTGCAGACATACGCCGGTCGCTACGGCTTCTTCACCCGCATACAGATGGACGAACCCAGGTATCTTGCCGGTCGCAAATTCCACGTGCACTCGCTCTTCGAATTCGCGGATCTCTTTCATGATCCGATACGCCTTCAGAAGATCTTCTTTCTTCAGTTCACTCATCTCGTTTCCTCCTTGGTATCTCGTGCTGCTCTCGTTGCTTTCATTCGGTTTCTCCTCCGTACGCTTCACCGTGACTCGATCCCGGTGTAGTCCCATTTCCAAAACAAAGTCCCTGCTTCTGAAAATTCACAAATACTCGATTCTTGACCGCCTGATCCATAGCTTTCGAAATATTCACGATGAACGGCCCATTTGTTTCCAGCCATACCTTGAGCGTGTCGTTTTCACCGAATTCGATCTCACGCTCTCCGTCGAGTGCCAGGGTCCCGGAGGTTGCTTCAATTGTCTGCACCTCTCCGCGACGAATTTCTTTCAAACTGGCAATCCCGACGGGAACCATCAATCCGGGGGCAATCGGAGCAGTAACCGTCATGATTCCTTCTCCGGGCGGCACCAAACTCAAGCGCAAACCATACGGAGAACAACGGCTCACGGTGCGGACAAGTCCGGCAACCGAGGAAAGCCCAACCGCATCCGACTCGGCAAATGCCACAAAGAGCTCCTTAAGACTTTCCGCCTGCCAAAGGGCCTTCGTTCCTACCCAACTAGTTGAAGAATGGCACATGTCCACCAGGGCCACATCTTCGCGCAGTCCGTTTTTGTTCACATGGAGAATCTTGCTGCGCGAACAGACATCACTGATCGCCACCCGTTCCATTGCCACCAGTCCTGCGGCCAAGCCGGCAATGGTGGCTTCCCTGATTTCCGGAAACGCATTGTTGGTTCCGGTGGAAAGTGTCACCAGCGGAACGTTCCCACAATTTTTTGCAACAAGTCGATGGGTGCCGTCGCCACCCATCACGACGATCACACTGACACCCAGGTTCACCATGAGTTCGATGGCCCGCAGCGTATCAACAGGAGAATCCTCAATGGGCATTTCCAGGAAATGCACTTCAGGCATTGCCTCGGGCTTCCCATGTCTCCCATGTTGAATCGAATGCATGATATGGCAAGCCACTCCCGCCACATCCGGCATCATGAAAACTTCGTCGACCCCCAAAACACCGAGGGCACCCAGGAGGCGAAAGACCATATTGCATTTCTCGGTATTCTGGAACACCGAGGCCTTGGCAACTAGGCGCCGCACATCCCGCCCTGAGGCCGGATTAACAAGAATACCTACTGAAGGTTTTGTCTGTCGCATCGATTTCATATTTACCAATAAAAACAATAGATTTGTTCTTCTTGCTCTAGATAAAAGCACAACGTATGCCACCAAACGTTTCCAGAAAGGCCCGACACGGAGCGTAAATGGCGAGACAGCGTAAAACCCTTTATATTTTGATAAGTTACTGTCTCGTCACTTTCTTGCAATCTTCTTTTCGAGAAGGTAACGGCATGGATCAAAGGACATAATCACGTGAGGTAGGGATGATGGGTGGATTGTCTCAGCGGGAAATGTTACAGGTGTTCTCAGGGACGGTGAAACACTTGTCGCAGTGTAGATTGGGGAAGAGGATTGACTTAGGCCAGCAGTCCGAAAGCGATTCGATCGCATAAAAAAAGAGGGACCAGCTCGGCAGCAAAGGTATCACTGTGACGCGCGGTTCCTCTTTATTTTGTTATATCGGGATTTAGGCTGAGAGGGTGAGTATGGCGATACCGGAACTTTTCAGGCTGGAGGGCCGTGATGAGGTTTCTTGCTTTCACACAATTTCATGCAAAACGATCATATTATTTTCACGGTTTCCGGAATTCGTCCAGGTCGACGCAGACAGTCAGAGATGCAACGGCAACAAGTATGTTGTCACCGCTGCCCAGAGCCGGCACCTCCAGACCCTGAGTCAAAAGCCCCCCCTCGACAACTTCCAGCTCGCTCGAACCAAAGGGGAGCACCTCGAGAACTTCTTTCCCGTTGACCTCCTCGGGTCTCGGGCAGCCGATCTTGACCTTCACGTGCATTGCGTTGGGATCCTCTATCCCGACAATATCAAACAAACCGCACAAACAACTACGTGAAATTGCATCCTTTACTGCTCTCTTCGCAGCCGTCGTAGCATTGGCGCCATGAAGGTCTGCCCCGTAACCGAGTTCAACAACATATCGCTTGTATGACATCCATTCCCTTCCTTTGGCAATCGCCATCGCTGTCTCGCTATGCACCGTGTAACTTCCTGCCGCCGGCTTATTTTCCCGGCGCCAGATACAATGATATAAATTTCACAGGTTACAGACCCGCCGACTGGCACCAGCCACCCTGCAGCCCTGCCAGGTACCTCGCCTGCCAAGTTCGTTGATGATCGCATACCACATCTGGTTATTTTTCAGCCCCCAGACGGGGGCAATCAGCAGATCGAGCGGTGCGGAGCCATACAATCTCTGGATTGATAGAGTGGCGGGGAGGCGTTCCAGGAAATCGCAGACCGCTGCCGTATACTCTTCCCTGGTAATCGGCAGAAACTGCTTTCTTTTATAGAGTTCCGCCAGCTTTGTGCCTCGTACTGCATGGAGCTGGTGGATTTTGAGGGAATCAATCGGAAGACCGGCAAGAAGATCGGCTGTTTTCAGGAAAGAAGTGCGGCTTTCTCCGGGAAAACCGTAAATGAGATGGGTACAGATGTCGATCCCGCGGCCCGCCACACGTTCGACCGTTTTCAGGTATTCAGCCAGACTGTGCCCCCGGTTCATCCATTTCAGGGTGGCGTCATCCATGGATTGCAGGCCCAGCTCAACACAGACATAATGGTTGCGCGCAAGTTCTGCGAGCAGGGATAGTGCGTCATCGCCCAGGGCATCCGGCCTGGTCCCGACGGAAATGCCGATCACATCAGGATGGGCAAGCGCCCGGGTGTAATTGTCGCGGAGCTTGTCCACTGTTGCATAGGTATTGGTGAACTTCTGGAAGTAAATGATGAACTTTTCGCTCCGCAACCGGTGACGATGATACTCCATCCCTTCAGCCATCTGCTGTTCCAGGGGAATTACGGCCTGCGTGCCGCCGGGAGAAAAAGAGGCATTATCACAGTAAATACATCCTCCGGTTCCCTTGCTCCCGTCACGGTTCGGACAGGTAAAACCGCCGTCCACATTGACCTTGCTGACGCGAAAGCCAAAGCGGCGGCGGAGATAGGATCCGTAGGAATTGATGTGGAGATCCTTGTGGATATGCCCGTGTGACATTGTTACTCCGCTACGATTTATACTCGCTGTGAGCCAATTATTCGATTACCCCTTCCAGGGGGCTCGATGCCGTTGCATACAACTTGCGGGGAATTCGACCGGCCAGATAGGCGAGACGTCCCGCCCGCACCGCCAGATTCATGGCCTCTGCCATGGCGATCGGATCTTTGGCGCCTGCTATGGCGGTGTTCATCAGAACGCCGTCGCAGCCGAGCTCCATGGCAATTGCCGCATCAGAGGCGGTACCGACACCGGCATCAACAATTACCGGAACTTTCACGGTTTCCATGATAATCCGGATGTTGTAAGGATTGCGTATCCCCAGGCCGCTCCCAATGGGTGCTCCAAGAGGCATGACCGCGGCACAGCCCAGATCCTCCAGCTTCTTGCATACGATCGGATCATCGGTAGTATACGGAAGAACGGTAAATCCCTCCTTGACCAGAATTTTTGCCGCCTTCAATAGCTCCTCATTATTGGGAAAGAGGGTTTTCTCATCCCCGAGCACCTCCAACTTGACAAAATCGGAGAGGCCGGCCTCCCGGGCAAGGCGGCAGGTACGAACCGCTTCATCCGCCGAATAACATCCCGCCGTGTTGGGCAGAAGGGTATATTTCTTCAGATCGATATGGTCAAGGAGCGATTCCTTGTTCCGGTCTGCAATATTTACCCGCCTGACGGCAACGGTCACGATCTCCGCTCCCGAGGCCTCCAGTGACCTGCACATTTGTTCAAAATCGGCATATTTCCCGGTACCTACCATGAGTCGTGAGCGGAACTCCCGACCTGCAATTTTCAAAGTGTCATTCTGTGGTATCATACATACGCTCCTTTTACCCTCCCCCGACGAACCAGACAATTTCCAGTTGGTCTCCTTCCAGGAGAAAGGTTGTTCGATAATCCTTTTTTGCCAGAATTGCACAGTTCAATTCGACGGCAATGGGTCTCGGGTCGCAATCTATCGACAGCAAAAAATCGTAGACACTCATCGAGGCTATGATTTGTTCTTCTCCATTTACGGATACCTTCATCACGACTCCCCACTATCCGGCTATGCGGCTCAGGCATATCCGCAAGATTTCTCCACGGCACTCTCGTCGTTAGCCGCCACGTGTTCCTGGAGATTCCGGGTGATTTTCATGGCGCAGAAATCGGGACCGCACATGGAACAGTGGTGTGAATTCTTGTCCGCCTCATCCGGCAGGGTAGCGTCATGAAAATGCTGGGACTTGTCCGGATCGAACCCTAAGGCAAACTGGTCTCGCCACCTGAATTCATATCGCGCTCTCGCCATCGCGTTGTCCCTGATCTGGGCTCCCGGATGGCCTTTTGCAAGATCCGCGGCATGGGCTGCAATCTTAAAGGTAACGATTCCTTCCTTTACATCATTTTTATTCGGCAGCCCCAAGTGCTCCTTGGGCGTCACGTAGCAAAGCATGGCAGTGCCGTACCAGCCGATCATCGCACCGCCGATTGCCGAGGTAATGTGGTCGTATCCCGGAGCAATATCGGTCACCAGGGGTCCGAGGGTGTAAAACGGCGCCTCGTGACAGTACTTCAGCTGCAGATCCATATTCTCTTTGATGAGCTGCATCGGTACATGCCCCGGGCCTTCAATCATGGTCTGGACATCATGACGCCAGGCTATCTGGGTCAGATCACCAAGGGTTTTCAGTTCGGCGATCTGCGCTTCATCATTGGCATCATGCAGTGCACCGGGACGCATCCCGTCTCCCAGGGAAAAACTTATATCGTACGCCTTCATGATCTCGCAGATGTCTTCAAAGTGCGTATAGAGAAAACTCTCCTGATTATGGGCATGGCACCACTTGGCCATGATGGAACCACCGCGAGAAACAATTCCGGTCATGCGTCTCATTGCCAACGGCACATAATTCTTGCGGACGCCCGCATGGATCGTAAAATAGTCAACCCCCTGCTCTGCCTGCTCAATAAGGGTATCCCGGTAGATTTCCCATGTCAGGTCTTCTGATACCCCGCCGACCTTCTCAAGTGCCTGGTAGATGGGGACCGTTCCGATGGGAACCGGGCTATTTCGCAGAATCCACTCCCTCGTCTCGTGGATATTCGGTCCGGTCGACAGGTCCATGACGGTATCGGCCCCCCAACGAATGGCCCAGACCATCTTTACCACCTCGTCCATAACGGATGAGGCAAGAGCCGAATTGCCGATATTGGCATTAATTTTCACCAGAAAATTGCGACCGATAATCATCGGCTCTGCTTCAGGATGATTGATGTTGAGAGGGATAATGGCACGACCCCGAGCAATCTCCGAGCGGACGAATTCCGGGGTAATGACCTTAGGTATGGATGCACCGAAATCTTTTCCCTGGTGCTGCATTTTCAGTGAAGCGTCCAACCCATCCCGTCGCTGGTTCTCCCTGATGGCGACAAACTCCATTTCGGAGGTAATGATGCCGCGTCGGGCATAGTGCATCTGCGTTACGTTGCTGCCGAATGCTGCCCGGCGTGGCTTTCGATCGCTTTCGAAGGAAAAAGACGCTGAGTTCCCTTGCCCGGCAAGCTTTTCAGATGTAGATGGGCCGACCGCTGCTACGAGCTGAGTATCGCATCGCGCCTCAATCCACGGCATCCGCAAGGCATCAAGTCCTTTTTGAAAATCAAATTGGATACTTTTGTCCGTATAGGGACCTGATGTGTCATAGACATAAATCGGTGGGTTAGCCTTTGTACGGTTGCCGGATACGGACTCTCCCTGGGAAATTTCCCGCATGGGAACACGAATGTCCGACCGGGAGCCTTCGACGTACACCTTACTGGAATTCAGAAAAGGCTTGCCGAGAATTTCCAGGCAAGGTATCGCTTCAATTATCGCTTCACGTGTGGAATCCATACTATTCTCCTGTATTGTTTATGGCGGAAGATACTTTTCAAGTAAAGCGGAACCTGGCCTCATGGAGGGCATGAATCAGCGACGTGAAGCACAACCCTGTCTTCCTTAGCCGAAAATGGCTTCAGAACTCTTTTTTTCCTGGCATTCGGGGGACGTCCCAAACGTTTTCTGAACTTGAGTCCAGACATCCTTTTCGACTTGAAAATTTGCCGCCAGGTATTGACCGTTGTCTTGCTCAGATCCAGTTGATCCGCGATCTCCTGAAGCGAGATCCCTTTTTCAGTCATGAGTATTATTTCGCATCGCTGCAGCATCCGCACATCATCCTGTGACTTCAGAATAATGCTATGAAGCTCTTTCTTTTCGAAAGAACTGAGATTCAGCACCAGTCTCTTTCGCGGCATACATTTCCTTTCCTCTTCACGACAGAACCGTTTCCTTTGCATCATGACCACCTGGCAGAAAACCGTCAGAGGTATCCATCGAAAGTTTCGGAGGTAATCCCGATACTAACCGGCAGGTTTCCTGTCACGCCTGTTATTTCGTGGCGTCTTTTCCACGTGTGGCAGGCACTATACGGCAGGACGCATGATTTCCCGGGAATTTTTCAGACAACGAACTGTTCGGCGTGTCACGAGTTCGCCAACTGCGGTACCTCACCCTGCAATCGGTAGAGATAGATTTCCTGGACAATCGCATCAAGTATCTTGTGGAGAGTGTGCTGACTCTCGCCATTGTCATAGGCATTGAGGCAGATCAGAATGCTATCGAGCAGCGCTTCCATATTTTCCATCCTGTCCTCATATGCCCGTAACTCCCTTTGCAAACCCGCTACCCGGTCAACCAACCCGGCAGAACCTTTCCTGCTTTCTTCGAACTCGAGAACCTTTCGTGACATATCCTTGCTCCTTCGGACCCGCAAAACCTTCTGCGTTCAACCTTTTTCCCTCATGCCCATACATAAAAGCAAAAAGAGCACCACATGGCGCCTCAAGTTGTGAAACGTTCCGAAAAACCAGACTTTTTTTACAATCACCTGTTTTTCCCCTCGCTATTTATCGAGCAGGCATTGTCATCCCCTGCTGTGGTTCGACAAAACTTGCGACAGCTGACACGACAACCTGAAACAGGTGTATCACCCCGGTCCACTTCGTTGTCACACTGGCAATTCACCAGTACTCCCTTTCAAAAATCGATATCCAGCTTTCAGTTTCATGGCAACGGATCGGACAGATTCGGAGATACACAGATTATGCAACAAAAGAAGTGCAGATCTCGTATTATATCAGCCAGATACGTGAGGGAGCACACCTCTGGCTGATATGGTATAGAGCCAAATGGTTTTCTTTCACAGCCTGCCAAAGAAGAAAACTTTATTGCGCTATAAATATGCTTTTCCGGGTGGCGTCTTTTGTGCTTATGGATCTGGGATGAGTTGCAATCCCTCTGCTGGACAAAGGTCCCTATGACACAAGCGACAAGAACCATCCGGGGTCTCTCGGAACTCGGCGAATTCGGGTTCATCGATCTTATTGCCCGAAAAGTCCGCCCTTCAGCGGCAGTCACCATTGGCATTGGCGACGATGCGGCAGCTTTTCAGTGGCAGAGCAACTGTCTGGCACTGGCAACAACCGATATGCTGCTGGAGGGAGTGCATTTCGATCTCTCTTTTTGTGATCCGTCCCGGCTCGGCAGGAAATCGCTGGCCGTCAATCTCTCTGATATTGCGGCTATGGGGGGAAAACCCCATTCGTTTCTCCTCTCTCTCGCTATTCCTGAAAGCATTTCCATCAACTTTCTGAATGACTTCAGTTCGGGCCTATTGGAGATTGCGGACGAATTCGGGGTTACGCTTATCGGGGGGGATACGTGTGCTTCACGCGGGGGGCTGGTAATTGGCATCACACTGTTCGGAGAGCAGGAAGAGCAGACGATTATTCAACGCTGTACCGCCCGACCCGGTGAAAGCATTTTCGTCACCGGGTTTCTCGGCGATTCCGCCTTGGGCCTGAAGCTGCTGCAGGAAGGACAGGGGGAAGGGAAAGCCGTCACCAGACATCTGGATCCAACACCGAGAGTCCACGAGGGACTGGCGCTTGCCGAAGCAGGGTTGCCATGCGCCATGATTGATATAAGCGATGGTCTGCTGTCGGACCTTGGGCATATAACGAAGAAATCATCGGTGGGTGCACGATTGTACCTGGACAAGATTCCTCTCTCCGAGGAATATTCGAAGTATTTCGAAGCGGACGGCCACGAACGCTATTCTCTCGCACTGGGGGGTGGGGAAGATTATGAACTCCTGTTCACTGCTCCCGCATACAGAAAGCTCGAGGTTGAAGAGCTCTTCCGGAAGTTCGACACCCCGGTCAGCGAAATCGGTGAGATCACCTCGATACCGGGAATTCAGGTCATCTCCCCTGCAGGAGAGATGGTCCATGGCATCGCAACCGGATATGATCATTTTCTATCCCGGAGCGGACAATAAACCTGATTTCTCACCCTTGACTGCAGCGAGAAAGTGGTCAGAGGGAAGTGGCATGACAGAGGGAAAGTGCCTCGACAGGCTCCTGGGCAAAGCTACTGACCCACCTCCATTTCGTTGGGAGGAATTATGTTGTATTTTTTCATTTTCCGGTAAAGGGTCGCTCTGCTGATGCCCAGGTCAGTCGACGCGACGGTAATATTCCACTTCTTTTTTTTCAGAATATTCAAAATCGCCGTTCGTTCAGCAAACTGCATAGAATCGGGCAGAACCTGCTCTGGGCAAGGTTCGGGGGTCCGGACGGCAGCTTCCATCGGCAGCGAAAACGAGGACGCCTGCAGAATTTCCGGCGGCAGATCGGCAAGCTGGATGGTCTCACCTTCGCTCACCGCCAGGGCATACCGTAAAACATTACGAAGCTGACGAACATTGCCGGGCCAGGGTGCACTCAGAAGTATTTCGAAGACATCAGGATCGATATCCTTCGGCCGCCCGCCATTTTCCAGGGACATGATATTTTCGATCAGCAGCGCCTTGTCCGTCCGCTCCCGAAGCGGAGGCAAGGTGATCGTTATGCCGTTCATTCGATAGTAAAGATCTTCCCGGAACTCACCCTTCTGAACAAGTTCCTCCAGGTTACGCAGCGTTGCGCAGATGACATGCAGGTCGACCCTGATGGGAGTTTCGCTTCCCAGGGGAAGAATTTCCTTCTCCGCAAGCACTCGCAGCAGGCGGGTTTGCAGGGTCAGAGGCATGTCGCCGATTTCATCAAGAAAGAGTGTCCCCCCGTCTGACTGGAGTATCTTGCCACGCATGCCCTTGCTTTTCGCCCCGGTAAACGCCCCCTGCTTGTAGCCAAACAGTTCGCTCTCGATCAGCGATTCCGGTATCGAAGCGCAATTCAGCGCAACAAAGGGGTTCATTGCGCGATCGCTGGCATCATGGATCGCACGGGCACAAACTTCCTTGCCAGTGCCGGTCTCTCCGATAAGCAGAATGGAGATATCCTTGTTCATCACCCTTCGGGCACAATTGATGTTGGAAAGCATCTTGGAATCGGTGCCGGCAAGATACTCCAGCGTCATAAGGGACGATGAGCCGTTTTTCTGGCAAACTACCGCCTCATCTCCCTGCGGCATGCGGATAATGTTCAATTCGGGCGCCCTGAAAGTAGCATAATATTGACGCCCGGTCCGCACGGTACGCATCGGCATGATCGTGGTTGTCTTATGCAGGGCATGGTTCATCAGTTCTTCGAATCGCAAATCGAAAACATCGCTGAGGTGACGGGATACGGGGCTGCTGCCGTCACGCAGAGTAATTTCCCGCAGAGCACTCGCGTTGCCGGCAATAATGAACCCGTCGGAATCCACCGCAAGAATATTCTCGGTCACGACTTCAACAAAGGCTTGCATGGTATTGAAGCGTATGATCCAACTGTCTTTGAAGAGACGCAGGAAATATGCGTTTTCAATCAGTCTCGCATAGTAGTTCACAAGCTGGAGGGCGAGCAGTTGAGAGTCTTTTCCCGGGGGCGGACGAAGAAGGGAAATGTCCAGGGTACCGAGCAATTCGCCGTCCGGCAAAAAGAGTGGAGTGGTCGAACAACTAAGGCCGATGTTCGGCGCGCGAAAATGCTCGTCCCGATGAATGGTAATTGCTCTCCTCTCCTCAATGCACGTACCCATTCCACAGGTTCCTTCAATTGACTCTGTCCAGACAGACCCGAGGTAAAGTCCGGCATCCCGGTTTTCCCGTTCATCTTTAGGATTACCGAGATAATCAATTGTTACACCACTTGCATCACCCAGGAGGATAACGTAGCCGGCTTTTTCGACCGATGCATAAAGATTTTGTATCCCGGCCTTTGCAATGACAAGGAACTCTTCCAGAGGCTCGGTATAATTTTTCAGGGCCCTGCCGGTCAAAATTCGCGGTTTGTTTTTACTCGAAGGATCAATATTGTATTGAGTGAGACAGCGCTTCCAGGAACCCTGAACGTGAGTGTTATCACCTGTGAGGGCCTGAGTACTGGCAATCAACTCCTTGCCGCCTCTCACATGTTTTTCGACTCTTTCCACATGTTTGGACAAGTCTTTTTCATCCACGTCAGTTCCTCCCACGAACGATTAGCAGAGACTCCAGCTACGACCCAATCCCTGTCCGGTTTTCGGCTTGAAAATCTTAACAAAGATACCATGTAACGTATACAGTACAATAGACAATTATTGTTACGCCTCCATTACAATCCTAAATTCATTAAAACAAATCAATCCGGATAAGCCCGCCAAGGCTACCCGGATAATTTATACGAAAAACATTTTGCTGAATCAGACTAGCCCGACCGGATTCAAAAAACAAAAGCGAGCAAAAGTTTCCGGGGAGCAGTTGCTCCCCGGACAACTCGCACAGCATTGACCTACTCTGATTCTGGAACATATACCATACAGGCAGTAGCTTCCTTCTCGGCAATATTGCCCGGCTTGACGGTACCTTCAACCACTTCAGCGATAATTGACTGGCTGCCTTCGTACGAAAGGACCTTGATTTTGGCAACTTCGATTCTTTTCACCACCCCGTAGGCAGATACTTCCTTGTAAACCGGAACGACATCGCCAACACAAAAAACTTCCTTAATGTTTGCGCTGCCACTATGGAAGAGCCGCACCTTGTCCCCGATCGTCGACGTTACTCCCGCGGGCATGGCAACTTCGCTCTTTACCGCCGGAGTGGTACACCCTGTCATCACAGCGGATACCAGGCAGGCAAGGACCAACAGAATCAGCATCTTTACATTTCTCATATAGTTCTCCTTTTGAACGATCTCTTGATTACGATTCAGGCACGCGCAGACCGCACTTTCCTTGCACAATCAGCGTTCCTTCACCTACGCAAAAATATCATCCCCGCTTTTGAATTCCAGTCCCGGATGATTATCGAACCGCACCGCGCCAACAGCAGCTCTGTTGCCTACGGCCTTCTTCACCACGGCAACACCTTCGTGACCAAAGCCGGCACACAACTCAATGGCCACGTTACCCTGAGCTACCAGCACCTTGGCTACTTCAGCGGCCTCTGCATAATTATTGACACCCACAACGGTCAGTTCAACAGCTGGAGTTTTTACTACGGTGCGATGTTTTTCCGCATCGGATTCGGGTGCTACAAACATAAAAACTGCTTTCAGTGCCATATCTCCAGCTCCTTTACGTTTATTTTACCGGGTAGACAGAATCCGGCTCCGGCCATTTGAATTCCGGAACCAGTTTATAGATCTCGGCAATTACCCCCAAATCTTTTCGGGAATCGAGATAGGTGTAGGTAAGACCTTCCCAGGTACCCCCCTGAAGAACGGGTTGACCCTTGTCCTTGTAAAACTGCACTGTCTTCTCATAGTTTTCCGTACCGAATGCCACGTGATGAAGGCCTTCGCCGTGCTCCTTCAGAAAACTGGCGTAGATGCTCTTGTCGTCCTTGGGCTCGATAATTTCCCACTGAACACCGCCGATGTCGGCCAATGCCAGGCGCATGGCATACTCGACCGGTTTGCCTTCAATAATCATATCGCTAACGGTATCCGGATTGAATTCATAGATGGACCATGGGCCGATCCCGTAATCATCGGCATACTTTTTCACGGAGGCATCACAATCCTTCACGACAACGGCTATTTGCAAAACATTCGTAAAAACTGGTTTTTCTTGCATCTCATTCCTCCCTATGTTTTTAAGACCGGACTTCGCTGTCATGTCTTTTCCGCCAGCGGTCATTGTCACCGCACGACCAGATACAGGGGATAGCGAGTGCCCCAGAAAACCGACTTTAAGGGACAGCCAACTCTTCTCTCAAACTTAGCCGGTTTCACATCTTTTCAAGCGCTGGCTTGACAGTCGCAGTCCTTCTTGCCACAGACGGTGCACACGTTTGCGCCCTGTTTTTTCGAGATACCAAAAAATCCGAAATAGCAGACATAGAACAGCAGGATTAGATTCAGAAGGTCGACCCAGGTCAAGGGATCGCCGCCGAATCCGGGCACGATGGCCGCTTCATGCAGCACTTCCACCGCAAACCATTTCATATAGACGATAAATGCGCCAATCCCCAAGGCATAGGTAATTATGAAGCGCGCGATCCGGTTCATTGTCGGGCTCAGGGACGTGGGTGCATTGCCGCAGCAGAGTGCCCAGAACAGCAGTATATTGACGATCCAGACACCGAGCTGAGCAGGCCAGAGGTTAATGGCAGGTCCGATTTTTTCCAGTGCATCGGCAGGAATCAGAACATTCTTCAACAAAGCCAGCAGAATGAAGTAGAGACCGGTTCCCAGGATGAAGTTGCCGAAGAACGCGGCAAGGGCTCTTCCCGCGCGGGTTTTGAATGTGCTGTACGGCCAGAGGTCGAGAACCAAGACGGTGGTCAACCAGACGGTAATGACCGAATAAAACCAGCCGATTGCCGTGGGCAGGGCCATGATCACCCTATCCGGAGCGGTCCAGCTTGCCAGACAGGGGTAGATCAAGGTTAGGTAACCGACAACCGTCAGAAAGAAACCAGTCAGAATCTGTGCGTAGCCAACCATGGGCTGTTTCATGCCGGTATCGGTCCACGGCCAGCCGTCCATGCTGTTTGCCACAATGCCGAACCCGTAAAAACCTATCAAGACAATGAGACCAGCTGCGCCATGCCCGGCGTAGTTCGTCGGGCTGAAGGCAGGATCCAAGGAACCCCAGCCGAAGATCAGCAACATCGGGAGGGCAAAACCAAGAGCCAGAGTAACAGCAGTGGTGACGATTCCCCCCATGGGTTGACTCATTTTACTGAAGCCATGCATACCGAGGTTGAAACCGATAAAAACAACCACCAGAATTGCCCAGAACAGATACGCGCCAAATGGTTGTGGGTAGAATTTCCAGACTCCAACTTGTGGGTCTGCAAACAACCGCCAGATCCCGAAGCTGACACCATGAATAACGATAAAACTTGCGATGGCAAAACCGACCGCACCCAGTTGCAAGCCAAAAGGCTTTGAACTGGCGACGGTGTTTTCATTTGCTGCCTCTGCTGACTGTGACATAACTACTCCTTTCCAGAGAAAGTAAACCTTCCGAAATAAACTTGCTTCACCTTGACGCCAGGTACTTTCATTATTATTGGCCTTCGGGGAGGGACATCCCTCCCCGGAGCTCGCAACGGTACAACAAGACCTTAATTAGGACTTACAATGATCTTGATGTTTGCATCCTTATTGTTGACCAACTCTTCGAAACCCTTCTCGATGAGGTCGTCCAGCTTGATCCTGCCGGTGATGAGCGGTTCGGCCTTGAGTTGGCCGCTTGCCAACAGATTGGCAACACCCTGGAAGTCATCGATGGTATACGCCAGGGTTCCGATAACAACCTTGTCAGTGGCGCTGAGGCTGAAGAAGTTGAAGGAGCTCGCCTCCTCGAAGATGCCGACGATGATGGCCTTGCCATTGTTACGGATTGCTTCGATTGCCAGAGGAGCGGTAAGCTTGTTACCGATGCACTCGAAGGAAACGTCCGCGCCGGAGCCCTTGGTCAGTTTCTTGATTTCAGCGATCACGTCGCACTCTTTCGGGTCAAGGATTATATCGGCACCGCATTCTTTGGCCAGCTTCTTACGGGCAGCTGACATTTCAACAGCAATAACCGTGGAGGCACCAGCAGCCTTGGCGCACATGAGAGTGCCCAGACCGATGGTCCCGGTGCCGAAAATTACCACTGTCTGTCCAATCAGGGAGCCCGCAAGACGGACGGCCTTAAAGCCGGTGGCGAGCGGTTCAATGAGAGAACCTGCCTGCGGATCGAAATTCGGCGGCAGCACATAGCAGAGTTCCGCCGGCACATTGACGTACTCGGCGAAGGCGCCGTCAGCCATCAGGCCGGTGAATGCCAGCTTCTCGCAGACATTGTAGCGGCCTTCCCGGCAGGTAACGCAGACGCCGCAATGCTGGCAGGCATCGGGAGCGACCAGATCACCAACTCTGACAGTGGTCACATCTGAGCCGACTTCCACAACGGTACCGGTAAACTCATGACCAAGAATGAGCGGGGCCTGGGCGCCGGTCAGCGGATGGGGCTGGGTCGGGATGAAGATCGGACCGGCGAGATATTCGTGCAAATCGGAGCCGCAGATGCCGCACCAGGCAACTTTTATCTTCACCTCATCCCGTTTCGGTGCACTTGGCTCGGGAACATTCTCAACACGGATGTCTTTTTTTGCATACCATTTTGCTGCTTTCATGCGTTAATCTCCTTTAGTGTGTTTGTAGCGCGCTGCGCTTGATAGAGTGTAGGTACCGGCCGCAACCCGCTTCGCGTAGCGAGGGACCGAACTGTTAATGGGCACGGCCTGCTTCTTCAGCAGGCATGCCATCAAGAGACTAGAACGTCCAGATGAATCGTGCGTAGCCGGCGTTTGTCTTGGTGGTATTTCTGCCGTCGAGCGGACCTTCATACCAGAGTGCAAGGTTCAGCCTGTCAGTAATGGTAAACTGGTTGCCGAGACCCCAGGCAAGCTCGTGCTGACCCGATATCTTCTGCCCGGTCAGTTTATTTTTTCCGCTTTCCGTTGATTGGAAGTCAAGCTTGAAGAAAGGCTCAAGCTGTTTCATAAATTTGTAGGCAAAGACGGCATTGGCAAAGAACACGTTACCTTGCTCGGCCTCTACTCCATTATTCTTGTAGTCGCCCATGAGCTTGTAGCCGAAGTCGCCATCAAAGGTAAACCCGCCGACGTTGTAGTTGGTCATGTAAGCGATGCTGTGATTCCAGGAATGACCGGACAGTTCATTGTCACCGATCGGCAGATACAGCCAGTACTCTATAACGTTAGTCCAGTTCTTGGTCGGCTTATGCCAGGCGACGAGACCGGTCTGGCCATCGATCATGCCGGTAAAGCTCTGATTGTCTTTCGTCTTGACGCTACCGAAACCGAGCACACCTTCCCAGAGGAAACCGGCATTATCCAGTCCGTCAATGTTAAAAATGTGCACAAACTTGTTAACGTTGGCAAACAGGCTCCGCGTCCCGCTTTCACCGTCGTAGGCAGCTGACTCGTCTCGCCAGGTATTGTAGGATAACAGAAGATTAAGGCCATTCTCCGGGATTTCTTTCCCCACCGGCAACTGGTATTCATGGGGACCAATAACACTGTAGGGAATTATCCCCGCTTCCGCTTCACATGCAAAACCAGTCAGCCCAACAGTCACCAATGCCATGGCGGCAAGGGCAAATGACACTTTCCTACGTAATAAACTCATAAAAAATTCCCCCTGTTAAGTTGTTTTCTGCATCGTTCCTTCGCTGTTAAACCAGAACAATCCCGCCATCGATCATGACCGACTGGCCTGTCATGTAATCCGCGTCCTCGGAAGCAAGGTAGGAAACATACCCGGCAACTTGTTCCGGCTTTCCGACTTCCTTGGCGAGAATGGCACTATCAACGTATGCCTTGAGAGTTTCTCCTTTCGCCGCGCCTGTATAGGCGCCGATTTTTTCGTCGATGAGATCCCACATATCGGTGCCGACGATGCCCGGGCAGTAGCCATTAACCGTGATTTTGTACTGCGCCATTTCCTTGGCAAACCCGTGGGTGTAGCCCCTGACGGCAAACTTGGAAGCACTGTACACCGGCAAGAAGGCAAAACCTGAATGTCCGGCAATACTGCAGCAATTGATAATTTTGCCGCCGCTGCCCAAATACCCGGCGTGCCCTTGCTTGACCATCTGCCTGGCTGCCGCGTTATCACAGAGGATGACGCCCTTCACGTTCACCGCTAGCTGTTTGTCGATGTCTTCGGGAGTATGATCCCAGCCCAACTTGACGATGCCGATCCCGGCGTTTGCCACCATGATGTCCAATTTTCCGTATTTTTCGACGGCTTTTGCCACCAGATCATCAACGTCCGCTTCCACGGTAACGTCGGTCTTGATTGACATTGCTGTGCCGCCGGCGGCCTCGATCTCAGCTGCGACTTTTTGTGCATTTTCAAACATGATGTCACTAACCACGACAGCTGCACCGTCAGATGCCAACCTCATGGCGATTGCCCTGCCGATCCCACGACCCGATCCTGTTACGATTGCAACTTTTCCATTCAATTTCATGACTCACGCTCCTATTGTTGATAGAATTCCCATCTCAATGATGGCCTGCTTAGTAGTACGTCCAGAATTGCCTACGGTCCTTGATGAAAAAAATGGGTGGTGAAAGAGGGAGGTTTTTCACCACCCCATCACCATGATGTGGTGGAATGACATGGCCTCGACATTTTTCTCAGCTGCTACTGTTCCAATAGAACGCCTTTTTATGAATCAATAATGGCAACACCCATACCAAATGTTTTACGGGTCTCGAGACCAGCACATAACTATTCGTAACTACTGATATTTTTGATTTACACTAAATGAACGGCTCTTATTTTCTCTCTTTGACCGTCACAAACTGTTTAATAATCAAACGGACACGCGACGAGACATGCGACAGGTGTCTCAGGAGTGTTTCATTTGTATATGCCTGTTTTATTGATTACTTTTCATGCATTTGCTCATAATGCAGTGGGGTATCCTTCACAGAGAGCTGGCAGAGAAGAAAAGCGACTCCCCGGGACAGAACCGCTTGTCACACAATACGTCACGCCCGGCGCAGGTATTACGAGGGCAATTAAATATAGCAATGGCAGGGGCTAGACTTGCCTCGTCCAATAGGGGCTCGGCGCGCCGTGCCCCTACAGCAGGGTTGTGATGTTTAATTGCCGAAGTAATAACAGGTCGTCAAAAAATGATGCGGAATGGAATTGTTCGGGCAGGGGTTACTATTCGAGGGACATATTCTGCAGAGATAAATGCCATGCTGGCCAGGAAAGTAGAAAGGCGTTTGCCTGAAAAAGAGCTGAACAAACTCATTGAAAAATATCATCCGCTCAAGAGGCGGACAGATGATGCGGACATGGTACAGCAGGAACATACACAGGTAAAACAGACCGGCATAAAACGTATCGCCACCTGCCTCTCACGCTGTAACACACCAATATTACTGATAAGACTACTGATTATCACCCCCTTGACATTCGCAAAACAATGCTTATTTTTCGTTCAGAAATACACTTTCCGAAAGGAGGTACTCCACATGGCAACCTGGGATGTATTCAAAGAGCTGGATAATCTGAGAAGGGAGATCGATGAAGCATTTCGAGGCGCAGGAATGAGACGACCGTATGGCCCTACGTTCCTTTCGCCGGTAACGACCCGTCGATTCCCGCTGGTAAACTTCAACGAGGATGAAGGACATGTCTACATCGAGGTCCTGGTACCCGGCGTTGATCCGAAGGACATCGATCTGTCCGTGCTCCGGAACACGGTAACCATTAGCGGTGAACGCAAACCATTCGTGGAAAATGAAGGCCAGATTGTGCACCGCTCCGAACTCGGTTCCGGCAAATTCTCCCGGACGTTGGAACTGCCGGTAGAAATCGACCCGAACAAAATCAGCGCCCAGTGCAGGGACGGCATCATGCAGATCACCGTAGCCAAGGCCGAACACGCCAAGCCAAAGAGGATTGAAATCAAAATTTCGTAACTCATGATAAAAGTATTCGGAGAGGAGGCACTCATTATGGCAGCCAACAGTCTGACGGAAAGAACTGAAGAGAAAAATGTCCAGACCCGTGAAGAAACGAGGTCGAATGATAAATTCATCCGCCCCGCGGTGAATATCATTGAGACCGCGGAAGGACTTATCCTTACCGCTGATATCCCCGGAGCTACCAAAGAAAGTCTCGATGTGAACGTGGAAAAAGGCATCCTGACCATCAGTGCGCCGGCACATCATATCTTGCCCGGAACTTCGGCGTATCGGGAATTCGAGTTAGCCAACTACTACCGCCAGTTCTCGATTCCTGAAAGCCTCGACCATGAAAAAGCCAAGGCAGAGTATGCCAATGGCATTCTGACGTTACGGGTACCCAAAGCGGAAGTTGCCAAACCAAAACGTATTGAAGTACAGGTCACATGAGGAATGAAATTGTACGCGGAAGGTGAACGCTCTGTCTAATCTTGTGTCTGAACAGCGGAGATAAATGCTGAACAGGCACATGACAAAGCCGGCCATTTCCTGACCGGACTGATGTTGTGCGAAAAGAACGCTACATCAATTTTCGATCCAGACTCCGGTACTGGATCGCCTCGGCAAGATGCTGTTCGCGAATGCTTTCCGAGCCGTCCAGATCGGCAATGGTACGGGCAACCTTGAGGATGCGGGTATAGGCCCTGGCGGAGAAGCCAAGGCGTTCGGTAACAAGTTCCAGGAGACGATGCCCGGCTGCGTCCGGTTCACAGTATTTGCGGATCTGGCGAGGGGTCATCTGAGCGTTGGAATGGACCTTCGTCCCGCTGAATCTTTCCAGCTGGATTGCTCGCGCCTTCTCCACACGCTCGGCAATGACCGATGAACTTTCCCCTTCGGTCCGGTCCGCCAGGTCCCGGTACTTTACTGCGGGAACCTCTATGTGGATATCGATCCGGTCAAGAAGCGGACCGGAAATGCGGGAGCGGTACTGGTGGATCTCACGCGGCGTACAGGTGCAGGTCATGGAGTTTTCTCCACTCCCGCCGCATTTACAGGGGTTCATTGCCGCAACGAGCATGATCCGCGAGGGGTAGGTAATCGACATCAAGGCCCGTGAGATGGTTACCCGCCCGTCTTCCAGCGGCTGGCGGAGAACTTCGAGTACGTGTTTTTTAAATTCGGGAAGCTCATCGAGGAACAGCAGGCCGTTATGGGAAAGGGACACCTCACCGGGACGGGGTGTGTTGCCGCCACCGATGAGGCCGATATCCGAAATGGTGTGATGGGGAGAACGGAACGGGCGCTGGGTGATGAGGGCCCTGTCGCGCTCCAGCACCCCCATGACACTATAAACCTTAGTGGTCTCAATCGCCTCGTCAAAGGACATGCGGGGCAGGATCCCGGGAATCCGCCGGGCAAGCATGGTCTTTCCGGAACCGGGTGGACCGATCAGCAGGATATTATGCGATCCGGCGGCAGATACTTCGATAGCCCTCTTGGCATGATCCTGCCCCTTCACCTCGGAAAAGTCGTCTCCATGTCCAGCAGCTTCGCAGAACAGTTCCCCTATTTCGATTCGGCAGGGCTCAATCGCTCGCTCTCCGTTCAGAAACTCCACCACCTCAGCCAACTCCCCAACCCCTACGACCTGAATTCCTTCCACCACGGCGGCCTCACGGGCATTTTCCCGCGGCACAACGATTCCGGCAAAGCCGGAACGCTTGGCAGCGACAGCCACCGAAAGACAGCCCCGGACAGGTTTTACACTTCCATCAAGGGAGAGTTCACCCAGAAGCAGGAACTCCTTAATTTTGGGCCCATTGACCACCCCGGTCGCAGCCAGGATACCGATAGAGATGGGAAGATCAAAAGCCGCCCCCTCCTTTCTGATGTCGGCAGGGGCGAGATTCACGGTAATTTTTCGACTCGGATATTCATAACCGGAATTCTTCAGAGCAGACTTGACCCGATCCTTACTTTCCTTTACCGCACCATCGGGCAGTCCCACGGTGGCAAACTGGGGAAGCCCCGGGGAAATATCAACCTCAACGTCAACCAGCATGGCATCTATACCGAGGAGTGAACTGCTGAATACCTTGGCAAGCATACTACCTCCAAATATGTAGTTTCCATCCGGAAAGTCAGAAATAGTGCTGTTTCGAGCAGGGTTGGGGCTTTCACGAAGTCTCTCGTACGGCTTCAATGCAAGATGGCGACAGAAAGAAACTTGCCTGAATCCAGCAGATTGCCTGATCCGTGTGAAGGCTGGGGACCGATTACGAGAGGCTTTGGGGAAGTTCCAGCCCAGCCCCTGTCGAAACTTTCCGGATAAAAGCTAATTAGCCATGCCCAACGTACTCGATAAATGAGAATTTGCCAAGCTAACTTTTGGAGTAATTGAATGAGGAACAGAATTAAATGGTAAGAATCGAGGGGGAACGACGGGATTTCGTCCCACCGGGGGAAGACAAACATCGGGCGGACAGCTGGAGGTTACAACACCACACAACCGCCGCCCGAAGCGGGTACCTGCGAAGCAGCATACCCTGGGGCCGGGAAATCTATTTCCCGAACCGTCACGGGGTTACGACTCAGTCAGAAGTATTGCCTCCGCAATCTGTCGCATGCTTTTTCGTTTATCCATGGCAAGCTTCTGCATCTTTCGGAATGCTTCCGGCTCGGTAAGGCCCTGGTTCCGCATCAGTGCCCCCTTGGCCTTCTCGATGATCTTGCGGGTTTCCAGATTTTCCTTTAGATCTTCGACCTGTTCCTTCAGTTCTTCAATCTCCTCGGCATGAGCACACGCCAGTTCGATGGCGGGCCAGAGGTCCTGATCACGGAGAGGCTTGGCCAGGAACGCCCCGATGCCGCACTCCCCCGCCCTCTTCACCGTATCCGGATCATAACAGGCCGTAAGCAGGATGATGGGGATTTTCAGCTTTTTTCTGATCTCCTGTGCCGCGGAGATACCATCCATCTGTGGCATGGCCACGTCCAGGATCACGATGTCCGGCAACTTGCTCAGCGCCAGTTCCACTGCCTTGATTCCATCGCCACATTCTATAATTTCATCAAAGCCGAGTTCGGAAAGCCTTTTTTTTAAGCTTTTGCGCAGAATTGGCTCATCGTCACAAATAAGAGCGCTTCTCAATAAAATCACCACCTTATAATAATTTTGTCACTACGGAACTCTATTCCTGTTAGTAATGCAGCATAAAGCGTTCCACTTGCCAGCCACATTGACAGAAAAAGAAATCAAGGCCATACTTTGCCCACAAGCAAACAACAATGAGGATCAAGCAATCAGGACTTCCCAGCTACCGGAGATCTGGCAATGGAAAAGAAACATCTCATCACCGTACTCGTCCTGGGGATTGTTATCTCAGCGGCAATCTATTTTGCCCTCCGACTCACAAAAAACGACGATGGAAGAATCCGCCTTTCCGGCAACATCGAAGTAACCTCCGTGGAATTGAGCTTCAAAATCCCCGGCCGGGTCACGGAACGTCCGGTAGATGAAGGCGAACCGGTAAAAACGGGTGATGTTGTTGCCAGACTGGATCCAGCAGATTTTCTCCATGAAGCGGCAAGCCGCAGGGCCGAGGCTCAAGCGGCCCGCGCGCTGCTCACGGAACTCGAGACAGGCTACCGCAAGGAAGAAATTGCCCAGGCCGAAGCGGTCCTCCGACGGATTGAAGCAGAGGCAAAACGTCTCGAAATCGACTTTGGCCGCCAACAGCAACTGTTCAAAAAAGAGGTCATTTCCGCCCGGGATTTTGATGCCTCTCGGGCGGCCTACGAGAGCTCCCAGGCGAACGTTCGTGAAGCACAGGAAAGACTGAACCTGCTCAGGAGCGGCCCGCGCAAGGAAACCATCGACCAGGCCCGCGCCCGCCTCCGGAGTGCCGAAGCGGTCCTGGCCCTGGCGGAAACAAGGCTTGGGTACGCGACACTGGTTTCGCCGGTGACTGGTCTGGTGCTGTCGAAAAACATCGAACCGGGTGAACAGGTGGCGGTGGGAACTCCGGTGATCACCATCGGCCTGTTGGAAGAAGTATGGCTGCGGGCCTATATCAGCGAAACGGACCTGGGTCGGGTCCAGCTCGGTCAAAAGGCGACCGTCACCACCGACACTTTTTCCGGCAAAAAATATCAGGGAATCATCTCCTTCATTTCACCGGAAGCTGAATTCACCCCGAAAAGCGTGCAAACAGAAAAGGAACGGGTAAAACTCGTCTACCGCATCAAGATAACGATTCCAAACCAGGCCAATGAACTGAAGCCCGGCATGCCGGCGGATGCGGAAATAGAATCATACAAATTGAATCGACAGGATGGACAGGATAGGTAGGATTGAAACGGGTACGTACTTCACAACCTGTAACAACGTTCCTGACTTTTCCCTCCGTTTTCAAAGCGCGAGAGAACCTATCTGTTCAAGGAGCAGCAGACGCTCATTGCGTTGAATCCTGTTTCTCCCGCCTGCACGTTGCGCACAAGCCTGTATATCGGTCAAAATAGGCCTTTTATGACTGCAATTCGCATGGAAAACCTCACGAAAAAATTCGGCGACCTGACGGCTGTGGACGCCCTGACCCTTTCCGTGCCCAAAGGCGAACTTTTCGGACTGGTCGGCTCGGACGGAGCCGGGAAGACCACCACCATGCGCATGCTCTCCGCAATCATGGAACCCACGTCGGGGGATGCATGGGTAATGGGGCATCACGTGCGGGATGAACCGGAGGCCATCAAGGAAGAGATCGGTTACATGAGCCAACGCTTCGGTCTCTATCACGACCTGACCGTACTGGAAAATATCCATTTCTATGCAGACATCTTCGGCCTTTCGCGCAAAGAGCGTGCTGCGAAAATCGACGGGCTCCTCTCGTTCAGCAACCTGACCCCCTTCAGGGAACGGAGAGCCGGCAACCTGTCCGGCGGCATGAAGCAAAAGCTCGGCCTGGTCTGTGCGCTGGTTCACACTCCCAAGGTTCTTTTTCTCGACGAACCAACCAACGGCGTTGATCCGGTTTCACGCCGCGATTTCTGGCGAATCCTCTACAACCTGCTCAAGGAGGGAGTCGCCATCTTCGTTTCCACCGCCTACCTGGATGAAGCTGACCGCTGCAATCGCGTGGGATTGATCCACAACGGCAAACTCCTCGCCTGCGACACCCCCGAGAACCTCAAAAAACTGATGCGGGGCATTATTCTCGAAATCCGCACCCCTAAACCGCGCAACGCTGCCCGGTTGCTCAGAGAGAGGTTCGACGATGTTTCGGTCAGTCTGTCCGGAGACAAGGTGCACCTGGTTACACATGACCCTGAGAGGACGAGGAAATCCGCGTCATCATTCCTGGGTCAGGGGGGAATCCCCCTGCTTTCCCTGCGGGTAGTGGAACCGACCCTGGAAGACGTTGTTGTCTCTCTTTTGCGGGCTCCTGGTACAGCAGGACAGACACATGGCCATTGGATGGAACGACGACCGGAAGCTGAGCGATTTCCTCGGAAGGGAGACCCCGTGAGCACTGAAGAACCAGCCGTCACTCTCAAGGACATCACCAAGAAGTTCGGGGACTTCGTTGCCGTGGATCACGTCAGCCTCGAGGTCCGGAAGGGGGAAATCTTCGGTTTTCTCGGCCCCAACGGTGCCGGCAAATCCACAACGATCCGGATGCTGTGCGGAATCCTTTCCCCAACCAGCGGCACTGGTTCAGTTGCCGGATTCGATGTGAGCCGAAACGCGGAAAGAATCAAGGAACACATCGGCTATATGAGCCAGCGTTTCTCCCTGTACGAAGACCTCACCGTGGAAGAAAACATCGACTTCTATAGCGGGATTTACAAGATTCCTCAGGACCAGAAAATTGACCGCAAGGAGTGGGTACTCGACATGGCAGGACTCCGCGATCACCGTTCCGCCAAAACCGGCATCCTTTCCGCCGGCTGGAAACAACGCCTGGCCCTGGGTTGTGCCATTCTCCACGAGCCACCGGTCATTTTTCTCGATGAACCGACCTCCGGGGTGGACCCCATCAGCCGGAGGAATTTCTGGGACCTGATCTACCGTCTGGCGGAACAGGGAACAACAATCTTCGTCACCACCCATTACATGGACGAGGCCGAGTACTGCGACCGTTTGGGACTCATCTACCGCGGGCAATTGATCGCCCTGGGAACACCGGACGAGCTGAAAACAGGCTTCATGGCGGAACAAGTCATCGAGGTCAGGTGCGAAAGGGTCCACGAAGCAATGGAGTATCTCGAACAGATTGAAGGCATACGTCATGCGGCTCTGTTCGGCAGGGGGTTGCACATTGTGGCGGAGAACGCCGACCATGCCATCCCTGTGATGATGGAGGCGTTGGCCGAGAGGGACATCGTGGTGCAGAGCATGGAAAAAATCCTGCCGTCCCTGGAAGATGTTTTTGTCTCGCTGATTGAGGCGCGTGACAGGATGGAGGCGCCGCAGGGGGTCTTTGAGAAATGAGGGGCGGGGTACGGGGAAAGAGGTGAGATGTGAGATGTGAGATGTGAGACGTGAGAGGTGAGAGGTGAGGGGTACGAGGTACGAGGTGAGAGGTACGAGGTTAGGGGTTCGCTGATTTTATTTTGATTCTGTGTTCTTTTACCTGGATTTCGGGCTGATATGAATCTTCAACGCATCAGGGCAGTCGCGAAAAAGGAATTTCTTCATGTTATCCGTGATCCCCGGAGTCTCGGCATGGGCATCGCTATACCCTTGCTCCTGCTCTTTCTCTTCGGCTATGCCCTGACCGTTGATGTGGACAGGGTTCCCCTGATCGTCTGGGACCAAAGCGATAGCCACGAAAGCCGGGAGCTGGTGAGCCGTTTTTCCGGGTCGCGCTTTTTTTCCCTGCGAACCTATACCGACAACTACCGCGCTATCGAGCAGGCCATCGACACCCGCGATGCAGTGATTGCCCTGATCATCCCGACGGATTTCGCCCGGCGCGTCGCTTCCGGTAGAAAGACCTCGGTGCAGGTGCTCCTGGACGGAAGCGATCCAAATACCGCAACATTCGCCCTCGGGTATGCCCAGAGCATTGTTTCCGGCTACTCCCAGGAGATTGTCTTGCGCCAGATTCGGCGAAGTACCGGCACGGAACCGCAACTCGCTCAGCTCGAAGTGAGACCTCGTGTCTGGTTCAATACCGACATGGTTTCGAGAAACTATCTGTTCCCCGGGCTGATTGCAGTCATCATGATGATCATCGCCGCACTTCTGACCTCCCTGACGGTTGCCAGGGAATGGGAATCCGGAACCATGGAACAACTCATCTCTACCCCCCTTCGCGGCCCGGAACTGATCCTGGGCAAGCTTATCCCCTATTTTACCATCGGAATTCTGGATCTGGTTCTCTCCGTACTGGTCGGGGAGTTTGTTTTTGCTATTCCGCTCCGGGGCAGTCTTTTGCTGCTGTTCGTGCTGTCGGTGGTCTTTCTGACCGGAGCCCTTGCCCTGGGAATACTGATCAGCATCGTAACGAAAAGCCAGCTCGTGGCAAGCCAGCTGGCGTTGGTGGTTACCATGCTCCCGGCTTTTCTCCTTTCCGGATTCATCTTCCCGATTGAAAACATGCCGGCCCCCATCCAGGTCATAACCCACATGGTAACGGCCCGCTATTTCGTTTCCATACTGCGGGGAATCTATCTAAAGGACGTGGGGCTGGAGGTCATGGCCGGACCGGTGGGGCTGCTGATCGTTTTCGCCGTCGTGGTACTGGCGCTCTCGGTACGGAAGTTCCGGAAGAAAATTGAGTAAATAACAGCACAAAGGATTTTCCATGTTCGAGCGTCTGAAATCCATGCTGGTGAAGGAATTCATCCAGGTTCTCCGGGACCCGAAGATGCGGATTATCATTTTTCTTCTCCCGGTGTTCCAGACCGTGGTCTTCGGCTATGCGGTCAATACCGATGTAAAGGAGGTAAAGACCGCGGTCTACGATCTGGACAACAGTCCGGAGAGCAGGGACGTGATCGCCCGCTTCGCCGGGTCCGGCTATTTTCGGATAGTGGAATATGTTAACGAAGACAAGCGGGTGGCGGAACTGATCGATACCGGCACCGTCAAGGTAGTTCTCCGGATGAACAGGGGGTTCGGCGCAGAGTTGACTGCAGGGCGGATCGCACCGTTGCAGATACTTCTGGACGGAACCGATTCAAATACTGCCGGGATTGTATTGAATTATGCCGGGAAAATAGCGGCCAGTCACAATGATCGGATTCGCACGGAACAAGCGGCACGTGCCTTCGGCCCAGCCTTCCGGGTTGGAGGGGTGGAGATGAAAGATCGCTCCTGGTTCAATGAAAATCTCGAGAGCCGCAATTTCTATGTGCCTGCCGTGATCGCAAACATCGTCTTCATTATCACCATGCTTCTTTCGAGCATGGCAGTGGTTCGCGAGAAAGAAATCGGAACCATGGAACAAATCATCGTTACCCCGATCCGTCGCAGCGAGTTCATCCTCGGCAAAACCATCCCCTTTATCCTGATTGGATTTATCGACGTTGCCCTCATAACCCTGGTGGCAGCGTTCTGGTTCGACGTTCCGATCCGGGGGAGTATTCCGCTCCTGTTCGGTGCGACTGCTCTATTTCTCATGAGCAGCCTCGGTTTCGGCCTGCTGATATCCACAGTGAGCAGAACCCAGCAGCAGGCGATGATGAGTGCCTTCTTCTTCATCTTCCCGGCCATGCTCCTGTCAGGGTTCGCCTTCCCCATCGAAAACATGCCGGAGACCGTCCAGTGGCTCACCTTCCTCAACCCGCTCCGCTACTATCTGGTCATCATTCGCGGCATTTTTCTGAAGGGCGTCGGAATTGGCATACTCTGGCACCAGTTTCTGGCACTCTTCCTCCTTGGCACCATCATTCTCGGCTTTGCCGTGAGCCGCTTCAGGAAGACCCTGTAACAACCTGCATCTTGTACCATCGGTTTCCTGTCTTGACAGAGAGGGCTAGTTGATGTTTAGTTTACTTACGGCAGGAGACACCCGGTTTGTCAGCCGGGAGGGCGGGAAACGTCCCGCTGGGAACTTAGGAGCTGCAAACAAATACCATGGGCATCTTGCATCTCATCTTCAGGCCATCTTTGACCGAACTTCAATCACCAAATCCTCAACGTAGCCCTGCTACGTCTGCGGTTTGGCTCAATCAGTTCCCTCAAATCTGACCTAAATCCGAGCGCAATCTTGACCATGGTATTCATTTACAGCTCCTTAGCGGTAGCGGAGAATCTCCGGTATCGGAAGTGGTGTGAAGAAAAACTTAGCTGGGATCGGAGTCTGGATGTGAATGAAGGACAAAACGACAAGGTTAATCTTTCCATACTGTATGTTGAAGACGAGCTGATAACCAGGATGACCATCCACAAGATCCTTGCGGCACGCTATACAACAATTTATCTGGCCCAGGACGGCCGGGAGGGGCTGGATATTTTCGAACAGCATAACCCCGACATCATCATTACCGATACCCGGATGCCGATCATGGATGGCCTCAAGATGTCACAGGCAATTCGTGCCGTGAACCCTGAGATCCCGATAATCTTTACCACCGCGAACGAGGATTCCGAGTTTATTCAGGAAACCAGGAATCTGGGGATCACGCGAAACATCATCAAACCTATTCTGCTCAAGGACCTTCTCGCAACCGTCGAAGAAGTCGCCAGTAAAATTCTTTCCAGAAGAACCTTGCCCGCAACAGAGTAACCCCTCACGTACTGTCGAACCGCTACTGTGCCGTAGGTTACAGCGGTTCGCGGATCATGGAATCGTCAGGGTGCGGCAAGCAGCCCCCCTACAACGTAACGTTCATATAGTCGGCAACGGTATGGATATCCTTGTCACCCCGCCCGGACAGGCAGACCACGATGGTCTTGTCACGGGGAAGGGTCGGTGCCAGCTTCAGGACATGGGCAATGGCGTGTGACGACTCCAGAGCAGGAAGAATGCCCTCTTCCTCGGTCAGGACCCGAAAACCCTCCATGGCCTCTTCATCGGTTATGGAAACATACTCCGCACGTCCCGTATCCTTCAACCAGGAATGCTCCGGCCCCACACCCGGGTAATCGAGCCCGGCAGAGATGGAATGGGCATTGGCGATCTGGCCGGCCTCGTCCTGAAGGAGATAGGTCTTGTTGCCGTGAAGCACGCCGACCTTCCCGGCACAGAGAGGGGCAGCGTGTTTCCCGGATGGAATCCCGTATCCGGCCGCTTCGACCCCGATCATCCGCACATCAGTCTCTTTGAGGAAGGTATAGAAGAGCCCCATGGCGTTGCTGCCGCCGCCAACGCAGGCAACCAGATAGTCAGGAAGCCTGCCCTCGGCCTTCTCGTGCTGCAGTTTTGCCTCATGGCCGATCACGGCCTGAAAATCACGCACCATCATCGGATAGGGATGGGGACCGGCAGTCGTGCCGATCACGTAGAAGGTCGACTTCACATGGGTGACCCAGTTTCTCAGCGCTTCGTTCATGGCATCCTTGAGGGTTGCGGTACCGGCAAGTACCGGCGTGACCGTGGCGCCAAGAAGTTTCATGCGGAAAACGTTCAGTGATTGGCGATGGATATCCTCCTCGCCCATGAACACCTCGCACTCCATCCCCATCAGGGCGGCCACCGTAGCCGTTGCAACCCCATGCTGGCCGGCCCCGGTTTCGGCAATAACCCTTTTTTTGCCCATGCGCTTTGCCAGAAGTCCCTGGCCGATGGTATTGTTGATCTTGTGGGCGCCGGTATGGTTAAGATCCTCCCGCTTCAGATAAATCTTGGCACCACCGAGCCTCTTGGTCAGTTTTTCGGCAAAATAGAGCGGATTCGGCCTTCCCACGTATTCCCGCAGATAGTAGGCAAACTCCTCTTTGAATTCCTTGTCGTTTTTATACTCCTGATAAGCCTTTTCCAGCTCCAGCAGGACCGGCATCAGGGTTTCCGGGACAAATTTCCCGCCGAATTGGCCGAAATGGCCCGCTGTATCCGGTATCTTCATTACTCCTCCATAGTGTGTCGCAACGGAATCTTATAATCCCTTTGCCCGCTTGATGAATTCTTTGACCTTGGCATGGTCTTTCTTGCCAGGCGCGGCCTCAACCCCGCTGGAAACGTCGATGGCGTATGGTTCAACCGTTTCCACCGCCTCGCGTACATTGCCCACGTGCAGTCCGCCGGCCAGGATAATGGGGCCATACTGCTTGGCGATTCTGGCGCTCTCCCAGTTGAATGTGAGCCCGGTGCCGCCATACGTGCCCGGCACATAGGCATCAAGGAGAAAACCGGACACCGGGTAGTTTCTGATGTTCTCGATACTCGTGATATCGCGGATCCGGAACGCCTTGACGATCTTATGGGGCAAGCCGGTGCAGAAAGTCGGCGATTCGTCTCCATGGAGCTGTACAACCTGGATGCCGCAGCGCTCCACCGTAAGGTTGATGGACTGGGTGGGATTATTCACGAAAACACCCACCGGTATCACAAATGGCGGCAATTTCTTGATGATCCGCTCCGCGGTTTCATGAAAGATGCACCGCGGGGACAGGTCGTAGAAAACGAAACCGAGTGCATCAGCCCCGGCATCTACCGCCTGGAGAGCGTCCTCCTCGTTCGTAATACCGCAGATTTTGACTTTTACCATAGCTATTTCACCTTATTGTACCTACCGTCCCCGACCGGACCTCGGCGTGCGGTAAGAGCTACCGGAAAAATACTCAGAAATTACAAGGACACCTTGGGAAGACGATCATGAGCCTCGCGAATTTTTGCCTTCCGGATATTCATAGTCCTTCAGCGCTCCGGACATGTCGGGAATGAGAGTGTATCAGTGTTTCGGAATCCAATCTTCGGGGAGCAGGATTTTCGTTGCCATGACAGCTCCTTCTTGCAAAATTGAATTGCAAACCATGGAAGCCGGCATCACTCTCTTTCAAACACATCCCCTGAGTTCGCGGAGCTTCCAGCCAAAATCTTGCTCCCGCATCAGCGACTCGCCCACCAGAAAGGCCCGGGCACCGGCACTCCGGAGTCTAACGACTTCATCCCGGCTGTTAATGCCGCTTTCGGCAACAGCAAACCGGTCTGGCGGCATCATGGCGCAGAGCCTCTCGGTCGTTCCGAGATCGGTCACAAAGGTATGGAGGTTTCGGTTGTTGATTCCCACCAGCGGACAGTCGGTTGCCATGGCCATCGCCAGTTCCCGCTCGTCATGGACCTCCAGCAGGACATCGAGCGACAGCTCAGTGGCCAGGGCAAGAAAATCCCGCAAACTGCTCAGGTCAAGCATCGCGGCAATCAGCAACACGGCGTCCGCCCCTGCAACCCGGGCCTCGTAGATCTGGTAAGCATCAAAGACAAAATCCTTCCGCAGCAACGGAATACCCACCACATTACGAATAGCGGTCAGATAGTCAAGATGGCCGAGAAAGAAATGCTCGTCGGTCAACACGGAAAGACAGCATGCGCCATTTGCCTGATAGATTCGGGCAATGTCAAGCGGGTCAAATTCAGCCCGGATAATACCCTTGCTGGGTGAGCCTTTTTTTACCTCGGCAATAACGGCAGTCTGCCCGGCATCGTCTGTTGCGCGAAGTGCCTTCAGAAAACCCCGTACCGGCGGGCAATCCTCAATCCGCGCCTGCAGCTCCGCAAGCCCGACCCGGGACTTTGCCGCGGCAAGCTCGCCCTGTTTATAATCGATTATTTTCTTCAGAACATCAGGAGTATCAGTCATCGTGGTTTTCTATTTCCAATCTGTGAGGGCCGCTGCTGAAACTACAGCCGGCCCGGCAGTGCTAGTTATTCGTCAGGGTTACCAATTTCTCCAGTTGTGCCATGGCTCGGCCTGCATCGATGGTTTCCGCTGCCAGGGCAAGTCCTTCGACAAGCCCGGGCACTTTCCCGGCAGCCAGCAGAGAAAACGCCGAATTAAGGAGTACGATATCACGCTTCGGTCCCGCAGTGCCCGACAGCACGTCCCTGACAATCGCGGCATTCGCCTGGGCGTCGCCACCGCGCAGTTCGTCCAGTGAGCAGCGACCAAGCCCCAACTCTTCCGGGCTAAAGAGGCGTGACGTGACACCCTCGGGTGTAACTTCCGCAATCCTCGTCTCTCCGGTCAGGGTTATTTCATCCATACCGTCAAGGCCATGCACCACAAAGCCCCGCCGACAACCAAGCTTTTTCAATACCAGGGCGAGCTTTTCGGTCAAGTCCTCCCGGTAAACCCCGAGAACCTGGCACTGGGCTCCGGCCGGGTTGGTCAGCGGGCCGAGAATGTTGAAGATAGTACGGATGCCAATCTCCCTGCGAGGACCGATGGCATGCTTCATGGCCCCGTGCAGGGCAGGTGCGAAGAGGAAGCCGATGCCGATTTCCGCGATACAGCGCTCCACGGTTTCCGGCGTCACATCCAGGTTGACACCCAGAGCTTCCAGGACATCGGCGCTGCCGCAGGAAGAGGAAACCGAGCGGTTACCATGCTTGGCAACCTTTACCCCGCAGGCAGAAACGACAAACGCCACAGTGGTGGAAACATTGAAGGTATTGGTTCCGCTGCCACCGGTTCCACAAGTATCGAGGATGGTTTCCAGATCCAGGTTGATCTCATCCCGGTCCAGGTCGAGGACGTTCTTCCCAACCCTGATGCGGATTGCCCGGTCGCGCATGACCCGCGCCGCGCCGGTGATCTCCTCCACCGTCTCACCCTTCATGCGAAGGGCCGTAATAAAAGCGGCGGTCTGGGCCGGCGTCGCCTCGCCGGACATGATCTGATCCATGACTTCGATCATCTCGGATTCGGTAAGGTTCTCCCGTTCGACAACTTTTGCAATGGCTTTTTTGATCATTATTTGACCTTGTAGGGGCCACCCCCCTGTGGGTGCCCGCTGTAATGGGCAGGCACAGGGGCCTGCCCCTACACATTTTATTTCGACAGCTCCAGAAAATTCCGCAACAGATCCATGCCGCCGACGGTCAGGATCGATTCCGGATGGAACTGCACCCCCCAGATCGCCAGCTCCCGATGGACCAGACCCATGATTTCTTTATTCTCGACCCAGGCGGTCACTTCCAGGCAGGCAGGAAGGGAGGAGCGCTCCACAATCAGCGAATGGTAGCGGGTCGCCTCGAAAGGGTTCGGCAGGCCTTTAAAAAGCCCCTGCCCATCATGGTAGATGGGCGAGGTCTTGCCATGCATCAGGTAACTGCTCCTGACAACATTCCCCCCGAAAGCGGCGCCGATAGCCTGATGGCCGAGACATACCCCCAGGAGCGGAATCTTGCCGGCAAAATGCCGGATGGCCGGGACAGAGATCCCCGCCTCATTGGGTGAGCAAGGCCCCGGTGAAATGACGATCCTCTTCGGCGAGAGACGTTCCATCTCTTCCAGGGTGATCTGGTCGTTCCGGTACACCACAACGTTCTCACCCAACTGGCCGAAATACTGGACCAGGTTGTAAGTAAAGGAGTCATAATTATCGATCATCAACAGCATATATACAGTTTCTCCGTTTTCCAGAAATGAGGATTGAGGACCGAGGATTCAAGGTTTTTCCTCGCTCCTCACACCTTCCTCCTCGGACCTTTTATTCCAGTCCCTGCTCCACCATCTCAATGGCCTTCACCACGGCTCGCGCCTTGTTCAGTGTTTCCTGGTATTCTGTCGCCGGATCGGAATCAGCCACGATGCCGGCCCCGGCCTGCAGGTGAATCCTGCCGTCCTTGACGACCAGGGTCCGAATGGCAATGGCCATATCCATGTTGCCGGAAAAGGAGAAGTAGCCCACGGCACCACCGTAAATCTCGCGACGGACCGGCTCTAATTCCTCAATGATCTCCATGGCACGGACCTTAGGGGCACCCGAAAGGGTACCGGCCGGAAAGGTTGCGCACAGCACGTCGAAGGCGTCTTTTCCTGCCTCCAGCTCGCCCTGGACGTTGGAAACGATGTGCATGACATGGGAATAGCGCTCCACCACCATGAGTTCAGTGACACGAACGGTCCCGGTTCTGCAGACACGGCCCAGGTCGTTGCGGCCAAGGTCCACCAGCATCACATGCTCGGCTCGCTCCTTCGGGTCTTCAAGCAGTTCACCGGCAAGATCTTCATCCTCTTCACGGGTTTTACCCCGCGGACGAGTGCCGGCGATGGGACGAAGCTCCACCCGCGCGCCTTCCTTGCGGACCATGACCTCGGGAGAGGCCCCCACGACCAGAGTGTCGTCCAGCCGGAGGAAAAACATGTAGGGCGAGGGGTTCAAGGTTCGCAGGATCCGATAGATATCGAGCGGGTCAACGGTCAGGTCGGCGGAAAAGCGCTGGGACAGGACAACCTGAATCACGTCTCCGGCCTTCACATATTCCTTGGCCTTGACGACCGACTCCTCAAAGACCTCGCGGCTTACGTTGGACAGGAAGGCAACCCGCTGTGAAGCTGCGGCTGACAAAGATGGCTGTATAGGGGTTTTCATCTTCCTGATAATGGCGTCAATCTTCGCCTTTGCCTCTTCGTAGGCAGCTTCGAGAGATTTCCCCTCTTCCAGGTGAGCATTGGATACAACCTTGATCTTCTGGCGGACCGTATCGAAGATCAGGAGGGTATCCGTGATGAGAAGGTAGCTGTCATACGCATCCAGCTCGGTCGGCTTATCCAGGCAAACCCGCTCGAAGTAGCGGACCATATCATAGCCGATATAGCCCACCGCACCGCCGAAAAAGCGGGGAAGACCGTCAACCTCCACCGGTGAAAAGCGCCCCAGATAGTTCCGGACGAAACCAAGCGGATCAGCGGTTTCCTCCCGCAGACAGGTGCCGTCGGCCAGCAGCGTCTCGACGACATTTCCCTTGGAGCGGATGATTACTTCGGGGCTTGAGCCGAGAAAACTGTACCGCGCCCACTTCTCTCCCCCCTCGATACTCTCGAGGAGAAACGAGAACCGACCATCATCGATTTTCTTGAAGGCACTGACCGGAGTATCCATGTCAGCCAGTATTTCACGGTATACGGGTATCAGGTTCCCTTTGGCGGCCAGGGAACGAAAGGTTTCAAAATCGGGATAATACATTGGTTTCTCCGAAAAGAGGGCGGGAATACCGCAGCGGCGCATCCTCTGCCGAACGGCACAAAAGAGCAGGGATTTTCATGAATCTGCCCACGCCTGAAGAAGTCATAACTGGCCTTTTTGCAAGGGATTTACACTAGCACAGGCCTCTCCGGGTGTCAAGAAATCGGCAACAAACAGGGGGGCAAAAACAAGGCACCTGCCACCGAAATTATACCTTTGCCGGATTTCATCCGAAGCGAGAAAAAAATGTGCTCATAAGCCTTGCAAAAATCGAAGCAAATGATTAGTTTTATCAACTCAGGTTTGCCCTGGATCACACCGATTCAAATCCGGGAGAGCAGAGTCCCTGCTCGAAACACGGCACTCGGGGCTCACGGATTACGAAAGAATGAAAAAGAGGAGATTCAACACTTATGACGAAGACCACAAAGCATTTCCAAACTGAAGTACAGCAACTGCTCGACCTGGTAATTCACTCGCTCTATTCCAACAAAGAGATATTCCTCAGGGAGCTGATTTCCAACGCCTCCGATGCAATCGACAAGGCACGCTTCGAATCCCAGACCGACAAATTGCTTCTGGAAGACAATGCGGACTGGAAGATCAAGCTGATACCCGACAAGGAAGCCGGCACTCTCACCATCCGCGACAACGGCATCGGTATGACTTCCGAAGAAGTGGAAGCCAATATCGGCACCATCGCCCAATCCGGCACCAAGGCCTTCCTTCAGACCCTGAAAGAGCAGAATGTCCAGGAACATCCGGAACTGATCGGACAATTCGGTGTCGGCTTCTACTCCTCGTTCATGGCCGCGGACCGGGTCACCCTGGTAACCCGTCGCGCCGGCGCAAAAGACACCGCCATTCGCTGGGAATCGGTGGGAGACGGCACCTATACCATCGAGCAGTGCGAGAAGGAAACCCGTGGAACCGACGTCATCCTGCACCTGAAAGACGAAATGCAGGAGTTTCTTGATGAATGGCGGATTCGTTCCATCATCAAGAAATATTCCGATTACGTGCAGTATCCCGTCACCATGGACATAACCCGGGAGGAACTGCCCCAGGGTGTTGACGGCAAGCCGATCGAAGGTGCTGAAAAAATCAAAAAAACCGAGGAAGAAACCCTCAACTCCATGAAGGCGATCTGGACGCGCCCCAAGAGTGAAATCTCGGAAGATGATTACAACGAATTCTACAAGCACATCTCCCACGACTACAGCAACCCCTTCCGGACGATCCACTATTCCGCCGAGGGAACGAGCGAGTTCAAGGCCCTGCTCTACATCCCCGAACACCGCCCCTTTGACCTTTTTATGCCTGAAAAGCGCAAAGGTGTTCAGCTCTTTGTAAAAAGAGTCTTCATCACCGACAAATGCGAAAACCTGCTGCCTGACTATCTACGGTTCATCAAAGGGGTGGTCGATTCCAGCGACCTGCCGCTGAACGTTTCCCGTGAAATCCTCCAGGAAGACGTGCAGATCCGCAAGATCCAGAAAAACCTGGTGACCAAGATCCTTTCCACCCTGGCAGAAATGAAAGAGAAGACCCCGGAAGACTACCTGAAGTTCTACAAGGAATTCGGGCCTGTTCTGAAAGAAGGGATCCATTTCGACCATGCCAACCGGGAAAAGATCCAGGAACTGGTGCTGTTCGAGAGCAGCAAGACAGAAGCCGGATGCTACGTCTCGCTGAAGGAATACCTGGCAAAGATGCCCGAGGGACAGAAGGAAATCTACTTCATCACCGGCACCAGCCGAGCCGCGGTGGAGAACTCTCCCCACCTTGAAATCTGCCGGAAAAAAGAATACGAAGTCCTCTACCTCACCGACCCGATCGACGAGTGGCTGGTGCAAAGCCTGCATGAGTACGAAGGGAAGAAACTGAAGTCCGTTCTGTCCGGGAAGCTGGAAATCGAAAGCGAGGAAGAAGAGAAGGCGCAGGGCGAGAAGAAAAAGGAAGCGGAAAAGCAGTATGGCGATCTGCTCACCTTTATCAAGGAAAAGCTGGACGACAGAATCCAGGAAGTGCGTCTCTCCGGACGACTCACCGACAGTGCCTGCTGCCTCGTGGCCGATGAATACGGCATGAACGCAAACATGGAACGGATCCTCAAGTCAATGAACCAGGAAGTACCCGAATCAAAACGCATCCTGGAACTGAACCCGGATCATGCCATCACCAAAATCATGCAGAAGCTGTTTGACAAGGACAAGGGAAACCGCAAGCTTGACGATTACTGCGAACTCCTCTTCGATCAGGCCCTGCTCACGGAAGGGTCACCGATCAAGGACCCGCTCCGCTTCACCAAGCTCATCAGCGAGCTGATGGTTGCGGCAGGAGAAAACATCGTGGCGGAGTAATCGTCACGAAACGAAGCAATCTCTACTCCGAAATGACAAAAGGGGTGGCCGATACTGCCACCCCTTTTGTCATTCCACTATCCGCACTTCCGTCAGTTGACGCCCCGCATCGGCAGCTTCGGCAGAAACGCTCGAGCGGTGTTCCGCTCCGGAGAGGTTTCCATGAGCGCCACCCGATCGGCAACCATCATTCGGAAGGCAGCTATATTGGCTGGAGAAACAGGCCGGGCCGGTGGTGACTTGACCTGCAACGGGTTGACCGGAGCGCCGTTTCTGAACATCCGGAAATCCAGGTGCGGTCCGGTCGACAGTCCTGTACTGCCCACATAACCGATCACCTGCCCCTGCGCCACCTTTTTCCCCGGACGGATGTTCTTGCCAAATTTGCTCAGGTGATTGTACATGGTCACCCAGCCGTTCGGATGTCGAACCTTGACACAGTTCCCGTTGTAGCGCTTGTAGGAAGCAAAAACGATTGCGCCGTCGCCAACCGTGTGAATCGGCGTACCTTTTGGGGCTGCATAGTCAATGGCCGGATGCGCCTTGACCCGGTGGGTAATGGGATGGCGCCGTCGCATGGTAAAACCGGATGAAATCCGGCTGAAGGACAGCGGTGCCTTCAGGAAGGCTTTGTGCAGACTGCGACCTTTCTCGTCATAATAGTCGGGAGACCGCTTGCCGTCCTGGAAATAAAAAGCCTGACTGACCTGATCCTGGTTGGTGAAGCGTGCCGCCAGCAGGCGACCGTCGCCCGCGGGTTTCCCATCGCGGAAACGTTTTTCCAGCACCACCTCGAAGGCATCGCCTTGCTGTATATCCTGAAAAAAATCGATATCCCAGGCAAATATCCCGGCAAGCTGCATGGCCAGCCGCTCGCTTTCGCCGATTTTCAGCACCGCTTCAAAAAGGCTCGATTCGATCGTCCCCCGTACTGAAACGAGTTCAACCGTATAGGGAATCTTTTCGCGGGAAACGGCAAACCCATCCCCGTTACGGACCACAACCAGTTTATCAGTATCGTCGATGTCACAACTGAAACGCTTGAAGTCGCCATCCTGGCGTGTCAGTCGGTAGGGTCTCCCGGCACAGAGTTTGGCAAGAGAAAAAACACCCTGCGCTTCGATTGCCAGCTCGTGGATCTCCTTCGGGCTGAAATCATTCCCCAGCAGAGAAGAAATTGTTTCTCCGGGACGGATGATTCCGGTACTCGTTTTGCTTCGATCACGGAATTCGGCAGCGCTCTTTTCAGAAATATCCTGTGCGATACGCGTAGCGGGGTAATTTCCACTGAGAAGTTTGTACGTCAGCAAAGTAGCACCGACAATGCTCAGGATCATAACAGCCGGCAGAAATCGTTGTAAAAGGTCGCCAATAGTTCGGCACGGGGGCTTGGTCATCACTATCTCCTCGGTCGATTTTTTGGCTCTCGGCAGAGCTCACAGCTGAAACCACATCCCGAAAAGTAACGAATTTTCAGGAAAGCAATGGACAAAAGCATCGGCATGCTACCAGCTTTTCATAACAGTTGTCTACCCCCTCTCTCGCCAAAACCTCCTGAAGCCACACCCAGCAAGGCCTCACACCACGTTGACCAGCGCATGCTGAATCAGGAACAAAAAGGACTGTCAGGAGACCCGCAAAGACTCGACGATGTTTTTCCGGGCGGCGGCTGGCACCTGCATAGGCAAGTCTGTTTCTTTCCCCGCCACTCTTCACCATCTAAAAAGTCCGCCAAAAGCGGATTTTCATGCCTGTGCCAGAATCCCCCCTCCAGCCTGACAACTTGGAAGTTTGGCCCTCCTGTTCGTCCCTTGGTCGGCGAATCAGCAATAATGAGCAGCGATCATAATGCCTTGTCAGTTTAATGCGGTGTCGGTTTGATTGCGTAGACTTGAAAGGAACAATGCAGTGACGAGTAAAAGGTGGTGCGTTCGAAGATCCATCAAACGGCACCACCTTCGGGTTCATCGGTGTATAAGCAGATGACAAACGGCTAGGTTTGTTTTTGCCAGCGGTCATCACTCGGAAACAAGTGGGTCCCTGAAGCTATTTCGAGAGGTGCTGCCAGCCAGTCCTTGGTCGTTTCAAACCAGCGGACGAAGTGAGGGGTTTTCGTGTGCTCTTCAAACGCCGCCTCATCTTTGTAAACTTCATAAAGACGGAGGCAATTGGGGTCTGCGCCATCCTGGACCACGTTGAAAAGCAGGCAGTTGGCCTCATTTTGCACTGACCCGCGTGCATCATCGAACATGGCATCAAGAAACTCTTTTTTGTGTTCCGGCTTGATGTTGACTTTCACAATGACGGCAAACATATTTCCCTCCTTTAATTAGAAAACTGGCAGACCCAATATCACATAGTATTACGGTGAGAGCAACTAGTATAAATGCGTCTATCTCTCGCAATAGCCTTTGTAGCCTTTGGGGTCGGGATTGCAAGATTGTAACTTCCTGTATCCAACTTGCAATCTTGCATTCCTGACCCCACTACTCGCTTTTCGCTCAACAAATTTTCCTTCACTTGCGAAAAAGGACGAATCATTGTTTCCATGGTAGAATTACATGTAATTTTCGGCATCTTGCCGTAAAAGTACGAAAACTCCTCTCTACAGTCACCCGTGATACATCATGGATAGAGAACAGCGCATACTGCCGGTCATCTTCGTCTCCTCATCAGCTTCGCTGGCCTTTGAGGTTCTTCTCACCCGCATATACTCTATTTCCGTCTCGTACCACTTCGCCGCCATGATCGTCAGCATCGCCATGCTCGGCCTCGCGGCCAGCGGCGCCCTGCTCTCCCTCTTCCCCGGACTCAGGAACCCCGGGAATATAGGGAAGTACGCCATGGCGCTGGGAATCGCCATACCCGCCAGCTTCCTGCTTGTCAACCATTTTCCCTTCGACCCGGTGCGCCTCTCCTGGGAAAAGACGGAGGTCCTCCGCATCGGGTTCCACTATCTCGTCCTGGCCGTCCCCTTCCTCTGCACCGGCCTCATCATCGCCACGGCCTTCGCAGCCCGGAGCAGCCAGTCGGGGCTCATCTACGGGGCCGACCTCCTCGGAGCAGGGGTCGGCTCCGTCGGGATACTGGTTCTCACATCCCTGACCTCGCCTGAACGCGGGATCTACCTTCTTTCCGCAATCGTTCTCGCGGCCGCCTGTATCCTCATCACCGCCCCCCTCCGTACCGCAGCCCTTGTTCTTTCCCTCTGCGCCCTCACGCTCTTCCAGCTGCAGCCGGAGTTCGGCAGGCTGAGGATCTCACCTTACAAGGGGCTTGAAGCCGCCCTCCGCTACCCCGGCGCGACCCCTATCCGCAGCTACTATTCACCCTCGGCCAGGGTCGACACCTTCCGCAGCCCAGCGGCCCGCTTCGCTCCGGGTCTGAGCCTGAAATATATGGAACCGCTCCCGAAGCAAACGGGCATTGCCGTTGATGGTGGCAATATCAGCGGCGTTACGGATGTATCCGATCCAGCCAGACTGGCGTTCCTCTCCTTCCTCCCGGCCGCCCTACCCTATGAGGCGGGCATCAGGGGAAGGGTGCTGGTCCTCGACCCCAATGGGGGACTCCATCTCCTCCTTGCCCACCGCTACGTCGCCGGCGAGGTGATCGGGATCGAATCGACCCCGCTCCTGGCAAAGGTAATGAGGGAGTTGACCGCGGCCTCCCCGGACAACCGTCGTTTCATTCTCCTGACCGGCACGGGAAGGTCGTGGCTCATGGGCGGGAAGGAGACCTTTGACCTGATCGACATTCCGCTCCAGGGCGCCAGTCCGTCAGCGGCATTCGGGATGGCGGAGGAGTACCGGCTCACCGTGGAGGCCTTTCGGGAGTACCTCTCACATCTCCGTCCCGGCGGCGCCCTCTGCATCAACCTCTTTCTGCTTCCTCCACCCCGCATCGAGCTGAGAATACTGGCAACCGCGGCAACCGCCCTGGAAGAAATGGGGGTGCGGGATGCTAGTCGCCACATTGCCGTGGTGCGGAGTTGGGGAAGCGTGACTATCCTGGTGAAACGCTTCCCGCTGAGCGGGTCGGAGATTGAGAGGATTCGGCGCTTCGCCCGGGAACGCTGGTTCGATCTCGCCTCCCTGCCGGGTCTCACACCGGAGGAGAGCAACGTCTTCGTCAAGCTTCCCTCCGACGGATATTACCGGGCATGCGCCGCCGTCCTTACCCCCGGGCAACGAGAGGTGTTCATGGACCGATATCTTTTCGACATCGGACCGGTGCGTGATGATGCACCCTTCTTCAACCACTTTCTCCGGCTCGGCAACATCAGGGAGACCTACCGGGTCATGGGGGGAAAGTGGCAGTTCTTCCTGGAAGAAGGGTACCTGTTCCCGGCGATTCTCCTTCAGGCTTTGGTGCTGAGCGCCCTCCTGATCCTTGTCCCCGCCCTTGCCGGGGCCCGTGACGAAGAGCGGGGGGCTTCCGGAGAAGCGGCAACCGGGTCCTCCGATGCCACGCGTTCCGGCCGCGCCGATCTCCGGGCACGGCGCTTCCTCCCCTACTTCGCCCTCATCGGGGTCGGGTTCATGTTCGCGGAGATCTTTCTTATCCAGAAGCTCATCCTTCCCTTGGGAAACGCCACCTATGCGCTGGCGGCAGTCCTCGCATCTCTCCTCGCCGGTTCCGGGGCCGGAAGCCTCCTCAGCCAGCGACACGCCAAGCTGCGGAGTCCGCTCACCCTGGCCGTCATTGCGCTTCTCATAATTCTCTACGGCCTCCTGCTCCCCATGGCCCCGGCCATCCTGACCACCCTCACTCCGGCGGTGCGGTTCGCCGTCGTATTCATCGCCCTCCTTCCCCTCGGTTTGCCCATGGGGGTCCCCTTCCCGGTCGGCATGAGGCTTCTTGGGGAAAGGGACCCCTCCCTCATCCCGTGGGCGTGGGTCATAAACGGCTCCTTCTCGGTCCTGGCTCCGGTCATGGCCCTCATGCTGGCCCTGGCGACAGGCTTCGGAACGGTCGCGTACCTCGCCGCAGGTGCCTACTTTCTAGCCTTTATCATCCTTTCAGGTATCCGCTCGTGAACCGGTCAGCTGTCATCTCTTTCGGGCCTCTCCGGTCATGGGAACAAAGGTGACCTCTCCCTTCTGTTCCACCGAGAGATCTCCCCCCGTCTTCTTTGTGACCAGGGTAAGATTCTGGTAGAAGACCGTGCTTCCGAGGGGCAGGATGAGCCTCCCCCCCTCCTTCAGCTGCTTCAGTAAAGGAGGAGGGATGTGGTTTACCGCAGCCGTGATGATGATGGCATCAAATGGGGCATGCTCCTCCCATCCGAAGTAGCCGTCAGCATATTTTACCCATACACTCCTGTAGCCCAGCTCCTTCAGCCGCTCGGCGGCCCGCTTCGCAAGGCCCTTCCTGATCTCGACGGTATATACCTCTTTCACCATCTCCGCCAGAATGGCTGCCTGGTAGCCGGAGCCCGTCCCGATCTCAAGCACCCGATCGGATGGCGAAAGCCTCAGTCCCTCGGACATAAGGGCTACCACGTACGGCTGGGAGATAGTCTGACCCTCGCCGATGGGTAGGGGGTGGTCTGCATAGGCCCGGGACCAGAGGGACCTGTCAAGCAGGAGGTGCCTGGGCACTTTTTCCATGGCCGCCAGCACCCGCCGGTCACTGATACCGCGACCCTTGATCTGGTTCTCCACCATCTCCCGCCGTTTCGCCTGGTAAAGGTCGTCCGCCCGCACAAAGGAAGCCGTCGCCAGCAAGATCACCGCAGCAAGCAGTATCTTTTTTAACATTCCTTTTCACCTCCCCGGATTTCCCGATAGTTACAGTATATCAAACCCCGGTCGAACAACGACCCTTGGAGCCTATTGAGTCAGCTCAGGACTTGACAACTGCGGACGACGAAGACAAGTCCCGATTTCTCCAGTGTCTGAGTGAAAATGTTACAAAAGTGGCCGCCCTGTCTTGGGCGGCCACTTTTTTCTGAACATGCCTATTTGTTGCGTGTGCTGATTAACGGGGTCAAAACCGGTCCCCAGAAATAACCTTTCAGGACAACAGCCGTTCAAGCCACCGCTTGCCCGTGCCTATTGTACCGCGGCATGGTACGCCTGGACCCGACGGTTGTGATAGCGACCTTCGGCCGTTTCATTGGTATCAATCGGTTTGGTTTCGCCATAACCGACCGCCTTGATCCGTTTGGCATCGATACCGAACTTGTCGACAATATACTTTTTGACTGCTTGGGCACGTCGTTCGGAAAGTTTCTGATTATATGCGTCTTTCCCCACGTTATCGGTGTGCCCTTCAACTGTCATGGTGACCGTGGGATACTTCTGCATGAATTCGCCTACCGCATCAACATTTTGATAAAACTCAGGTTTGACCACCGACTTGTCAAAGTCGAATTCGATAAGCAGGTTGACGGTTTCTTCCTTTTCCGGGCTGAGAACCACCGGCCGCGCTGCTGCGACGGAGACATTCGCCCTGCTGGTTGTTGTCCCTGCCGGTCCGCTGCAGTTCAAGGTATAGCTGGTGTCGGCCGCTGGGGTGACTTCCCTGCTTCCCAGCGTCTCTACCCGGCCAATACTCGGTTGAAGTTCACAGTCCGTGACATTTTGCGCGTTCCAGTTGAGAGTAGCTGTTTCGCCCCGCGTGACGGAATCGGGAGTTACCGACAGGCTGCTCGTTGGTGCGGAAACTTTCAGAGCAGCGACGGTGATGTTTGCGGAACTGTTCGATGTGCCGCCCGGGCCGGTGCATGACAGGTAGTAGCTGGTGTCAGCCGCAGGGGAGATCGTCATGCTTCCTTGGGTATTCACAGCACCGATGTTCGGCTGGATATCACAGCTCGTGGCATCCCTCGACGTCCAACTGAGCGTGGCCGAATCTCCGCGGGTAATCGCTCCGGGCACAACCGACAGACTGCTGGTGGGAGCTAACGCTGTCTTGCCGCCGAAGAGGAAGGTGAGCCCCGCGGTGTATTCCCAGTTGTACATGATGCTGTTATGTTTTTCGAAAATGAACAACTGGCGGGCATCGCCGCGCAGAGCAATCGAGTCGGTCAGGAAGTACTTCAGTCCCAGACCGGCATTGGCGGTGGCATCGGTGTTGCTCCCGCCATGGAAACCTGCCCCGTGACCCTTTGTGATGGCACCGCCGCCAACGGCGAGATACGGCACCAAGGGTCCCTCCGGCAGCAGGTTATAGAGAAGATCCAGGCGATAGGACAGGGCATTGACGCTCGTTTTTTTGCAGAGCGTCCGGGTAGTCGCGAGGTAACTGCCAACCAGTTCCACTCCGAAATACTTGGTCACGTCGTAACCGATGCGCAACCCATAGACAGGAGCTGTCTCCAAATGCTCCACACCATCAAAAGTGTAGCCGCCAACATATGGTGAGAGAGAAACCGCTCCCGCTCGTTCACCCGCAGCAACAGGTACTACCATGAGACACACGGCAGCGAAGGTCATCAGCAATGCGGATCGTTTTTTCATCACAAATCCTCCTTTGAATGTATTTCACCAATCAGGGAATGATTAACAGTAAAATGCTTTTATTGCGTTATTTCAGGTAGTACTGAAGGAGAGCTATAAGGGAACACTATGGGGACAGACAGAAAGTCCAACCGCTGCCTGTCCCCCTCGTTTGCCTGCATGCTATTACATCAGTTATCTCACAGCTTATGGTGCAGGAACGTTAACGACAGTGTTCACCAGTGTTACTGATGCGTTTAACCCAATTGCTCTGCCATTCAATGTCACGATATCAACATTGCCGGCAGTCGAAAAGGAAACTCCGGCAGATGCAATGATGGTTCCCACCATGGTACCACCGCCTGCAGCGTTAATTGTCGCCGCGCTGCCAACGTACCAGTATACATTTTTCGCTTGAGCGCCATTGATCAGGATTATGCTGCGAGGAGCACCAGGTCCGCCCACGGTAAGCGTACTTGCCATCTGGAACACAAACACAGCAGTAGCATCCCCTCCGCCATCCAGGGTCAGATCAGATCCGGTCAACAGAAACGACCCACCCGCTGCTTGATAGATTCCAGGGGCAAGCGTGAGCCCACCCAACTGGCCGGCACCAGGATCAGTACCGCCTGGTAAAGAAGCGGGAGACAGGTTGTCAAACGCGGTTTGTGCTGCAAGTGCGGCCGCGGCTGCAACCACGCCCGGAACAGAACCAGGGGGAGCAGTTGCCGTGTAGATCGTTCCGTTCACGAATCCTTGATTGAGTGGCGTTTCCGTGTACACATTGCCTCCCAGATCGTGGAATCCGGTAATTAACGTTGAAGCCCCGGTGGTGCCGATATCGCCGTTGATTACGGTAAGCAGGCCCTGGTTGGTCATCCCTGCCGGCCCCCCAAAACCTCCAAACGGAGCGATTGCTCCAAGTTCCGGTGCGTCGGTCACAATTACGGTTACGTTATATGTTGCCGTTGAGTTGTCTGCCGCGGTTACGACGTATGCCACCGTATTTGTGAAATCATTAGCCGTCGCAGAGCTTGTTTGAACTGTTGTTCCCACTTTTACGACTGTTCCTGTGGTCGTAAAGGTCGCAATCAGGTTCGTTACGTCTGTACCGTGCGGAACAGGCACCGTGATGGTCTTTGGCGATGCTGCTTCATCTATCGTCCCTTCAGCCCCGGTAAACCCGACAAATGAATATGCGGTAATGGCCTTGGCAGAGTTCGGGGCTACCGTTACGGTCACGGTATAAGTCGCCGTTGAACTGTCTGCCGCGGTCACAATGTACTGCACCGGATTTTTGAAGTTGTTTGCTGTTGAACCACTCGTCTGTACAGTTGTTCCCACTCTTACGACTGTTCCTGTCGTGGTAAAGGTCGCAATCAGGTTTGTCAGGTTTGTCCCGAACGGCACGGTGACAGCTATGGTTTTTGCCGCTTCATTTATCACTCCAATAGCCCCGGTAAACCCGACAAATGAATATGCGGTAATTGCCTTGGCAGAGGTCGTTGCCACGGTTACGGTCACGGTATAAGTCGCCGTTGAACTGTCTGCCGCGGTTACAATGTACTGCACCGGATTTGTAAAGTTGTTTGGTGTTGAACCACTCGTCTGAATCGTCGCTCCCACTCTTACATCTATCCCTGTCGTGGTGAATTTCGCAATCAGGCTTGTCAGGTTTGTCCCGAACGGCAGGGTGACACCTATGGTCTTTGCCGCTTCATTTATCACCCCTGTAGCCGCGGGAAAGCCGACAAACGAAAAAGCGGTAATGGCCTTGGCAGAGATCGAGGCCAGGGTTACGGTTACCGTATAGGTTGCTATTGATCCGTCTGACGCAGTAACACTATAGGCAACCGGAGTTGTGAAGTTGTTAGGAGTAGTGCCGCTCTTCTGAGCCGCTGTCCCCACTTTTACGCTTGCCCCGGTGGTGGTGAATGCCGCAACCAGATTTGTTACGTTTGTCCCGAACGGCAAAGTTACCGTTATGGTCTTTGCAGCTTCATTTATGGTTCCAGCATACCCGGGAAACCCGACAAAAGAAAATGCGGTAATGGCCTTGGAGGAGGATGGAGGGAACAATGGACAAGTATCGCCCCCACCTCCGCATCCGGGCAGAATAATAAAAACACTCAGCAGGACCATAAATAACAAACAAGCTTTCTTCGCCTCAAATTTTTTCATAATTCCTCCTTTCGAAAATTATTACATCACGAGTTTTCTTGCCAACCTTCAACTATGCTTCCATCTCCTATTTTAAATTCCATTAAAGATATTTTCATGGCCAGCAGGTACGATGCCCTCCTTTCCCTACAGATGACAAGACCTCGCCCTTGGATGAGATACCCATGATTTATTGAAAGTAAAAGCAATTAGCCTGCCAATAAATAAATGCAGACCAACAAGAGGCACTTTATCTTTAACATCAGGTAATTAGATAGATTTAAGAGGCAACGGGAAGATAAAAAGTGATTGTATTAACCGCAGCATTTAACGGAACCGCGAAATAGTGAGGGTGGCGTTGAGGGGGACCAGCATGCCGCCAGAGTTTCAAAGAAGATACCCCAAAGAAAAAAGGAGATACCCCCGCTAAGAGAATATCCCCCAATATCCAACGTTTAATATTTTTCTGGTGCTGGTGCACCTTGTGATCCTGTTGCTCCAGTCGACCCGGTCGATCCTGTCGCTCCAGTTGCGCCAGACTCTCCAGTCGTTCCTGTTGCTCCAGATTCACCGGTTGATCCTGTTGCACCTGTTGCACCAGGTGCCCCGGCTACTCCAGGCTCTCCAGGTTCACCCTTCTCCGCTACCGGTGGGGTCACCGGTTGCGACGACTCCTTTGATTGATTGCAGCCAATCAACATACTAGTCGAAAGAATCGTTAAAGCTGCAAATAACGCCAATAATTTTTTCATGTATTTTCACCTCCTTTCTTTTTCCATCATGAGTTACCTGTCGAATGCTGATATTTCGAAGTATTTCCGGAGGCTGCTTTCCCCTTTCTTCCCGAGAAACAGACACCTCAGCCTTTTGGTCGGCAAAGGCAACTCCCTGAGGCAACCAACCGGGGCACAAGAGAATTCCAGCAAAGATCGGGAACATGATACAAGTCCTACCTCCGTCCATTAGCCGAACATTCATCTGCCGTTGTCCTTATTAGGCCTTGAGACAGGTATTTTTTGCCTGTGGCTGGACATCATTGACACGCCACCGGTGCCAAGTCTTCCAGTAAGAAGGTTAACAACAACTGTGCCAAGAGGAAAAAATGGCTACTGAGGGGATAATGCTCTGATTTTACGGGGAATAAATACGAGCGGATTTGAAGGTCATGGGAAAACCGTCAGCGAATCCGTCATATGGTGCATAACTGCCATATATGACAGGTTACATTGAAGCAGATATTTGCAGCAACGAATCGGAATCTACGGTGCGCAGGGATCACCCCTCAATCCCGGGGCCTACGGGGATCGCAAGATTGCACGGTGGGTACAGAATGTTGCAATCTTGCAATCCTGCCCCCACTACCCACACTTGGGCACCACCCTTGGCTCCGCGTGTGCAATTCGAACAATTTCTTTAGCGATATCCTCAGGTGAAAGAACAAAATCGATACATCCGCTTGCGATAGCGCTTTCAGGCATATCCGGCTGCCCGGCTGTGTCGGGCTTCTGTGCGATGGTAATTCCCCCCACATCTCTAATGCCGCACAACGCTGCTGCCCCATCACCATCAAAGCCGGAAACAATGACTGCGATAAGCTTGCCCTCCCAGTTCTCTGTCATGGATCGTAAAAAAACCGTTATCACGTCGGGCCATCCCCTGGGCTTTGATATCGGCTTCAGACGGAACTCTCCATCAAGAACGTGCAAATCCCGCTTATCAGGGATGATGTACACATGGTTGGGCTCGAGGTCTAATTTTTCCGTGATCAGCTCAACCGGCATCTCCGTGTATTTCGGGAGAATCTCGTGGAGCAGAGTGGCCACCTTTCTCAGGTGATTGACGATGACGATGGCAACACCAATATCGGCCGGCAGATGTTGTAGTAACCGGGTATAGGCGTCGAGGCCACCGGCTGAACCGCCCACGCAAACAACAGGAAAGTCATCTACAATACTCTTGGCTTTCATTGACAATCACCCCATTATATTTTGAATAGCACAGCGTCTCTCTGGGTCAGACGTGTGACACGTTAATTAATATTTCTCAAAGAATAAATACATGCCAGAACCGCAAGTCTTACTTTTACCATCTTTTCGCAGTTTTGCAGGCAGCACCCCCCAGAGGCAGCGGGGTCAGAGAGTCAGTGGGGTTTGAAATCAATGGGATCGAATCAAGAATCTATGGGGTCGGGATTGCAACTTTGCAACTTCTATCAGGCACCTCCAGGGACGTCCTTGCCTTAGTGCTCTATCGAAAGTATGGTTAATCAATGCACTAAAGAATATCCCTGGACCACCCGAGATACTAATATTCTTATGGGCAGCCCCATGGGTTTTCCCTGGAATTCTTTCGATACATTAGAATCGATTCCTATCAAGAGTATCCCGCACCAACCTGAGCAGTTCGAAAGACTTGACCGGCTTGGTGATATAGCTGAACTCATCATCCAGGACACATCTTTCCACAACGATGTCCTTCGCGTATCCGCTCATGAACAGGACTTTTATGTCAGGACGGATCTTCCTCATTTCCTCGTACAGGACTATACCGCCAATCTTCGGCATAACCACATCTGTGACAAGGATATCCACATCTGCCATGTGCTCCTTGAACTTTTCAAAGGCATCTGCGCCGTCAATCGCCTCGACAATCGTATATCCAGCCCCTTCAAGGATCATTTTATGTAATTCCCTCACCGTCACTTCATCCTCGGCAAGGAGTATCGTTTCGGTTCCTCCTGTGGGCGCTTCCGGCGTCAAAGTCCCGTGCAGTTCCTTGATCTCCTCGGTGATGAGTGGCAGATATACTTTGAACGTCGTACCCTTGCCGGTTTCCGAATATACAGCGACACATCCATTGTGCTCGTGGATGATCCCGTATATCATGGCCATTCCGAGTCCCGTTCCTTTGCCCACCTCTTTTGTGGTAAAAAACGGCTCAAAGATCCTCTTCGTTATCTCCTCATCCATCCCTTGCCCGGTGTCAGCAACGGAAACGCAGGCGTAATTTCCGGGCTCCCCTAAGCCGTGCGCATGGACAAATCTCTCGGTCTTGACTGTTGGGGAAACCTCGATTATAAGGGATCCACCTCTTGGCATGGCATCCTTCGCGTTCGTCACGAGGTTCATGAGCACTTGTTCGACCTGCCCCTTGTCCGCCATAACGATCAGATCTTCTTCGGCAACTATTGCTCTGAAGTCGATATCTTCGGGGAGAAGCCTTTCCAGCATTTTTTTAAAATCCAGCACGACTCCGTTCAAGTCTATCGGCTTCACGTGCAGGACCTGCTTTCTGCTGAAGGCGAGAAGACCCTCCGTAAGCTCAGCGGCTCGATCGGCCGAAGCCAGAACCTGCTCAATGAAATGTCGTAGAGGACTGTCTTTCTCAATACGCATACTAATGATTTCGGCGTAACCGATAATTGCCGTAAGTATGTTATTGAAATCATGGGCTATTCCACCTGCGAGCTGCCCGACCGCCTCCATCTTCTGCGCTTGGTGTAGCTGCGTTTCGAGGATCTTCCGCGCCTCATCTGCTTTCCTCAGTGAGGTGATGTCCATCATGGCGCCAACAAAGCCGACCACACAATCATTCGAGTCAACAAATGTCGCCTTGTTGAAAATCACATCGTGGTCTTCGCCGTCTTTGTACCTACCATTTGCTTCATATGTCTGTACACCGGGGTGGCAAAGCAACGCCAAATCTGCCTCATGGTGTTTGTCAGCACGTTCCTTCGGGGCCACGTCGTACACTGTTTTCCCAACAATGTCCCTTCTCGGCAAGCCGATGAATGTTTCGAAGGCGGCATTGCAGCCGAGATACAATCCATCCGTATCCTTGTAATAGACAGGAATGGGAATGGAATCCAGCAACTGCTGCAGAAAATGCAGTTGTTCGTTCAAGCTGCTTTCCCGTTTGTGAAGCGTGTTTGCCATAGACTGGAGAGCCTCACCAAGGAGGTTGAACTCCCTGATAGGGGCCTTTGGCCACTCACCGGCCTTCTCCCCTGACTCAATCCTGTGGGCATGGGAGACGAGCCTCTCGAATCTTCTTGCCAGGGACTGGGACATGAGGAGCGCCAGACCGGACGCCAGGAGCAGCGCAATGCACAGGGCCGTCGCGAAAAGTCCCGCGGTGGTGAGCGCCGAACGGTAGGCCAGATCGACGGGAGAGACAACCAGGATGTTCCAACCGAGAAGCGGCGCCTGGATCAGGCAGCCGACCACCTTCTTGCCGTCAAAGGTAAAACTCCGAGTCAAAAGCGTACCTGAGGAAATCCCTTGATTGACAATTTCCAGGTTGGTCAGGTTGTATTGTCGCGCGGTGTATCGTCCCTCCTGGTCGGCAATCACTTGTCCCCGCCGATCGAGGATGAAAACAGACTGTTTTCCCTCGGTGACGGTACTCCTGAGAAAACTGCTCAGGTGGGCAAGGGAGATTTCCCCCAGTGCCACGCCTTCTCCCGCCGGGGTTGCATAGGCTACGGCAAGTCCGCCTCCCACGGGTGAGAGATATGTATTGGACCATGCCGGCTTGCCGGAAGTGCGAACCTGGCGTACCGCGTTGGTAAGCGAAAGATCAATCCCTATCATTTCCTGTCGCAGGGATGCTCTTTCCTTGGGGAAAGCTATTGCCGTGATGCGGCCGTTAGCTTCGGTGAAGGTGAGGGAGGTCAGGTTCATTGATGATGCCAACACGGTGTCCAGATATTCCTGGAATTTATGTGAACTGATCAGCTTCTTTGAGAATACCGATGCAGTTCTTGTTATTTCCTGCGAGGATACGACAAGGTAATCTTCTGTCCGTGACGCGATTGCCGCAGCCAGTTGGCGCTGATGTTCCTCCGTGTCAGCGATCATCTGGGGACGCAGCCAGAACCAGCCCAGCATCGCCGAGAGGATAAAGGGAGCCGCGGCTATCCACGCTGAGCGGATTGCGAGAATGTGACGTAGCGAGTGTGTTTTCATAGTTGTTTATTCGAGAGTTACAAAGTGCCCGTTTTTTACAACAGTGATGAAAGTTGTGCTTTCCGTGTCACCGAAACGATTAAGGATAATTTTCCTCTGCACACCCTGAAAGGTGCGAGTCGCAATGATTGTGCCCTTTAGGGAAGTTCCGTTGTTTTGTGCGGCGAGGCTGTCAAGAATAACGTTTGCGGCGTCATAGCCGGCCATTCCCGAGAAGCCGGGGTCCTGGCCAAAACGGGCCCGGTATGATGTAAGGAAGTGCCGGTACCTGGGTGATCTGTCGCCGTGGTCAAGGAACTGGGCAAAATATACACCTTCCACGTCTGCGCCCCCCAGCTCAATAAAACGTTCCGTGGATCCCCATTCCGAAACGGAGATGGTAATACGGGGGTCCAGCTTGCGGACCTGCTGGCAGAGCAATGCGGCATCAACGGCGCTGCACACGAGGACAACAAGATCAGGCTTGTGTGAGAGGATGGAGCGTACGATGGGAGAGAAAGCAACATTCTCACCGGATGTAAAGGATTTGACCGCAACAATGCGACCACCGAGCTTCTCAAAAGTTTCCCTGAAACCGGTCAGCCAGCTTGTCGTGTAGGAGCGGTTTCCGGTATCATACACGAGAGCGGCCCGGCGCAGGCCGGATTTTTCGAAGTGGAAGCGCGCACTTTTCGGTGAGTAGCTATGGGTGTCCGGAAGTATCCGCAGGAAGTAATCATCCAACCCGGACAATTCAGTGGTGGTCACGGTGGGACTAATAGTGACCAACCGCGCTCTATTGATGATTGGAACACTGGCGAGCGCCATGCTGCTGGTCATGGGACCGATGATCGCCTCCACATTCAGTTCCACCAGTTCACGGGTACCCTTTCTGGCGGTCTCTGGATTTTGCTCATCATCGCGAATGATTAATTCGATATGCCGGCCCTTGATACCGCCGCTGGCGTTTCTCTCTTCAATGGCAAGGAGGGCACCGTTTCGGCCGCCGACTCCCAGGTCCGCCACTCGTCCCGATATGCCGCCCACAAATCCGATGCGGATCGTTTCCCTTTCACAGCCATTCAGAAGCAGTGCGATACAACCAAGTACAAGAAAACTAATTAGAGAAGGGATTCGGAGGAACATAGCTGGTTGTTCCTTTCGTGAACTTGTTAAAGGTTTGGAGGAATAGTCAGCAGATAGCCGCCATTTTCATGAGAAGTATAAACGTATGACGTTCTGTGCACAAGTTCCGAGTTTTATCAGCCTTGAAAACAGCTGATTTTGTAGTTGAATGGGTAGGGAAAATCCGGGACAGGTCTATTTTCCCCTCATTAGCAAAAAAAAGATCTGTCCACTTTTGCTCTCCTGTATTTCCGTCACCGTTATGTCCTGTACCCAATTTCATCGGTGGTGCTTCCCGCGCCGCAGGAGCTTGCCCGGCTTGGACTGTTTATTTTGCTGAGGAACAGCAGCTTCACGGAGTACCTGAGGGAACTCACCTCGGTGCGCAGAAACAAGGAGCGACCGGCCGATGCCGACAAGGGCTATCAGTGCACAGACCCAGCCGATCCAGTCCCCCAAGAGCGCATAGACTGTGCGCCCTTGCATCATCGGCACCCTGCCGACCAGCGTCTCTCTGGTCCAGATTCCGCTGCCTGCGACGATACGCCCAACTGGATCCACGAAGGCCGATATGCCGGTGTTGGTGGAGCGTACCAGGGAGCGGCGATGCTCGATTGAACGGAAAGTGGCCAGGGCAAGGTGCTCAATCGGTTCGGTCGTTTTGCCGTACCAGGAGTCGTTGGTCAGGTTGAACATCACATCGGGAATGCGCCGGTCGGGCCTGCCCCGCATCAGGGAGCGGACGTGGCCGGGAAAGATGTCCTCGTAGCAGATGTTCACCGATAACAGGTACTTTCCGAACGGCAGCGGCTCGCGGCTCTGTCCTGGCTGGAACCTGCCCGGGACGGGCAGCAGCGAATACAGGGCCGGGAAAGTCTCGCCAAAAGGGATGTCCTCGCCGAAAGGAACCAGCACCATCTTGTCGTAGGTGCCGAGAATCCGGCCAGCGCCGTCCACGAGCAGAGCAGAACCATAAGGGGGGGCCGGCCTGTCCTCCCGGAGTTGCAGAACAGCACCGAACAGGGTGGGCGTGTGTGTATCACCGAGCATTTCGGTTGGCAGGCTTCCCTCGCGGGACGTCAGCCTGACGCTGAGGACGGATTCCGGCCAGACAATCAGGTCGAGGGGCTGGCTGGCAACAAGCGACCGGGACATTTCCTGGTGCTCACGGAGCAGGTTTTCCGGGTCATGGCGCTTGTCGCCCGCGCCGCGGTTGGTCTGAATCAGCCCGATGGTCAGATGCTCGGCAGTCGCGGCCTGACGGTCCACGGCGCTGATGCGGACCTGGCCGTAGATCAGTACCGCTGCCATGACCGCCGCAAGGACCAGCAGTTGACGAATGGCGCTTCGCCGGTTCTGGAACCACTGTTCAAGCACCGCAAAGAGCGTGGAATTGAAGTACACGAGGATGAAGGTGACCCCGAGGACACCGGTCAGATCCGCTACCTGGGTCACGAGGGGCAGCTTGTACTGGCTGGCGCCGAGGTAATTCGGGAACAGTTCGGGCCAGAACTTCTCCAGGGCAGTCCATACCACCGGGGAAACCCAGGCCACGCTCCAGCCGGTATCGCGAATTATCCGCCGCGTGGCCCAAGCCCAGGCGGCGACCAGGAAGCCGTTGGCCGCGGCAAGCAGCAGCAAACCGAGGACGGCTAGCGGCAAGGCCAGCCCCGCGAACTCCTGGAACATCTGGATGGCCCAGTAGAAACCGCCGATGTTCATGACGATGCCTGCGAGCCAACCGATGAGGAAGGCCCGGCCTGGGCGCTGGCCCCGGATCGCCCACAGAACAGGCAGAAGGCAGAACCATTCGAGATAGAATTGGTCAAAGCCTGCGTAGCCCACAAATATGAGCATGCCGCTCGTTATCGCGGCAATCCAGGGCAGTGCTGGTGTAATGGGATTGTTGGCTGTCACGCTCTGTCCTTAGTTTGGCTGTCGGAGGTTGAATTCAAACTTTCAAGTCCCGACCCCATGGATTTCCAAAGCCTTTATTGAGCTATCCTTCCTTGACTTTTTCTGTCAGAAGTGTCTGCACGAACTCTGCTCTGGCTGCTCCGTCTACCGGCCGATTTTGTGCTTTGCACCATGCAACCAGCTTCTCGACGTCAACGTACACTTTCCTCGGCGAGATTCCAGACCTCTTGATGTCGAACATTGCTTTCTCTGCCAAACGAAGCCAATCTCCATGTGTCGTTTCGAGTGAGTTCCGATCAACGGATACATCCAATAGCGTTGCCCATTGTTCCGGGTAGTACCAAGCTATGCCGGCAATGACTTCCATTGCTTCGCCACTACGACTGCCGTAATTGTTACCCTTTATGATTTTCATCGTTGTTTTTCCTTTCTTTGTGACAGTATTAAAAGCCCCTTTTTACCACTAAAAACGAGTCTTTAGAAAAAAAACGGGGCCAAAATACGATGTTGCTCAATAATTATGGCCGGTTAACTTTGTCCGACCCCAGATGGCGCCACACATCCCCCATCACACACTCACTTGAACAAAAGAACCAGGATGCACGTGGCTAGCCCGACTACGGTGACAAGGGCGCAGATAAATAAAAGTTTGAGCCTGGAATTAATAACTTGAATTGCCGATAGAAGGAGTTCTTGCCTTTCTACGAGTTGCTCAATCAATTGGGCTTGCACCTTTTCATTCCCCTCAAGCCTTTCGACCCTTTCTTCCAGAGTTTCTTTCGCGCTCTGTTCTTTACTCCTCTTAAAGAGCTCTCTGGCCGCTTCAAGCAAGGTTGGTCCGTACTTTACTATATCCTTCCATGGTATCGTCGTAAGAATTCCTCCGACTGTGGTTACTGACATGTGTGCTCCTTTTGAATTAGTGGCCCAACCTGACATTGACTACTTTTACCAGCTTTTTGCAGCTTTGCAGGCCTGATAATCATATAAAAGGCACCTCCTGGCATAGTCAGATGACTTCCTGATATGCTTGTTAAAGAGTCCAATTTTTAATGTCAGGAGGTGCCCAATCAAACTGTACTCTGGAATTGATCTACATTCAACCAACAGCTATTTGGCAATTATTGATGAAAGCGGCAAGCGCATCTTCAAGGAGAAGTTGCCGAACGAAATTGCCACGATCACCGACAGGCTCTCTTTGTACAGCGGCACACTTGAAGGTGTTGTGGTCGAATCAACCTATAACTGGTATTGGCTTGTCGATGGGCTGATGGCTGAAGGTTTCGCCGTACACCTGGCGAATCCTTCAGCCATCCAGAAATATAGCGGCCTCAAGCATGCCGATGACAAACATGACGCATTTTGGTTGGCCGAGATGCTGAGACTGGATATTCTGCCGACAGGCTACATCTATCCGAAGGACGAACGACCATTGCGTGATCTGCTCAGAAAACGGAGCCATTTGGTATCTTTGAGATCGTCGTTGCTTATCAGTCTCCAAAACATCATCTCCCGCAATTGCGGCATGAAGATGAAGACCAACGATATCAAGCGCCTTCGTGAGAACCGTGTCCATCCGTTACTGGCCGATAATGAGGATCTGGCCCTCGCCGGTCAAGTAAGCAAGGATTCCATCGACTTTCTGACCCGGCAGATACGATCCATTGAGACGTTCATTGAAAAGAAGATCGAACTCAAGGATGGCTACAAAAACCTCGTTACTATTTGCGGAATCGGCAAGATCCTTGGACTGATCATCATGCTTGAAAGCGGGCCAATGGAACGTTTCGAGAAGGTCGGCAACTACGCATCCTACTGCCGGGTGGTTTCTTCACAATGGACCAGTAACGGCAAGTCCAAGGGCAAAGGGAACAAGAAGAACGGTAACAAGTACCTTTCCTGGGCATTCTCCGAAGCAGCGGAATTTGCCAGACGTTTCGACGACAGGGCCAGGACCTACTATAACCGGAAACTGAGAAAGACCAACTTCATGGTAGCGCACGCAGCATTAATAGAGCAGGGGGTGTCAGGTCTCCACCTGTGACAATGTCATAAGTGGAGACCTGACACTGTCGGTTTCTCAGTTATGCAGGCCCATTGGCCCCTTTGCTGTTTTTTTATGCATCATGCCTCTTTAATTGTCACCTTTTGCCCAATAGTCAGGCATTTTCCCATACAGTTTACGTTAAATCGGGTCGGATGACTTTTGAATCAATAAGCATTACAGACTGTTGGCTCTGATTACGGCTTGTACTTTCTGGACAGAAAAACAATAGGCACATGTTTTGCTATTTTAAAAGGGTTTATCTTTACTGCCATGATTCTGGTTAATTTTGTTGCAACTCAAAAGGCTGCATTATTTCTACACAATATAAAGACAAGGAGCGAGAACAAAATGGAGATTTTCGGTCAGAATGTATTTACTCAGGATGTGATGAGAGAAAGACTGCCAAAAGCGGTTTACAAAAATCTGAAAAAAACCATCGATGAAGGCCTGCCCCTGGACCCGTCCATTGCCGATGTGGTCGCAACCGCCATGAAAGAGTGGGCTGTGGAGAGAGGCGCAACCCATTTCACCCACTGGTTCCAGCCCATGACCGGTGTCACCGCGGAAAAGCATGACTCTTTCATCACGCCGACTGACGGCGGTATCGTTATGGATTTCTCCGGCAAAGAGCTGGTGAAGGGCGAGCCGGATGCCTCCTCCTTCCCCAGCGGCGGCCTGAGAGCCACATTCGAAGCCAGGGGCTATACCGCATGGGATTGCACCTCTCCCGCATTCCTGAAAGAGGAAGCCGACGTCATCACCCTCTGCATCCCCACCGCCTTCTGTTCATACACCGGCGAGGCGCTGGACAAGAAGACTCCGCTGCTGCGTTCCATGGAGGCGCTTTCCACCCAGGCGGTGAGAATTCTCAGGCTCTTCGGAAACCAGACCGCAACCAGGGTCACCTCAACTGTCGGTCCTGAGCAGGAATACTTCCTGGTGGACAAGGACTATTTCCTCGATCGCCTCGACCTGATGATGGCCGGCAGAACGCTGTTCGGCGCCATGCCCCCCAAGGGGCAGGAGATGGAAGATCACTATTTCGGGACCATCAAGGAGCGCGTTGTTTCCTACATGAAGGAAGTCAATACCGAACTCTGGAAGCTCGGCGTAACCGCCAAAACCCAGCACAACGAAGTTGCCCCCGGACAGTTTGAGGTCGCACCGATCTTTGAAACCACCAACATCGCCACCGATCACAACCAGTTGGTTATGGATGTGCTGAAGCGCGTCGCCATCAGACACGATATGGTCTGCCTGCTGCATGAAAAACCCTTTGCCGGCGTTAACGGCTCCGGCAAGCACAACAACTGGTCCATGGGCTCCAATGATGGACAGAACCTGCTCGATCCGGGTAACACCCCACATGAAAACGCCCAGTTCCTGACTTTCCTGATGGCTACCATCAAGGCTGTTGACGAGTATGCCGGTCTGCTGCGCGTGTCCTGCGCAAGTGCAGGAAACGACCACCGCCTGGGCGCAAACGAAGCGCCTCCGGCCATCATTTCCGTATTCCTCGGCGAGCAGCTGTCCGGCATCCTCGAGCAGATTGAAAAGGGTGCCGCAAAAACCTCAAAAAGCGGAGCGGAAATAAAGATCGGTGTGACCACGCTCCCCGCCCTGCCCAAGGACTCTACCGACAGAAACAGGACCTCACCCTTTGCCTTTACCGGTAACAGGTTTGAATTCAGGATGCTCGGTTCATCCTTCTCCATCGCAGGTCCGAACGTCATTATCAACACCATCATTGCCGATGCACTCAAGCAGTTTGCCGACAAACTGGAGGGTTCGAAGAACTTCTCCGCCGACCTGGAGAAACTCCTTCAGGAGACCGCCAAGAAACACAAGCGCGTCGTGTTCAACGGCAACAACTATTCCGACGAATGGGTCAAGGAAGCCAAGAAGCGCGGCCTGCCGAATATCCCCAACACCCCCGAGGCCCTCAGGGAGCTGGTAAAGAAGGAAGCTATCGAACTGTTCGTTGCCCACAAGGTCTTCTCCGAAAAGGAGATTCATTCCCGCTACGAAATCATGGTCGAGCAGTACGTCAAGACTCTCAATATCGAAGCCCTGACCATGATCGACATGGCCAAGCGCAGCATCATGCCGGCCGCCACTTCCTTTGCAACCGAAGTCGCCCAGTCGATTTCCGCGGTTGCTGCCGTATCCGGCAAGATTGATGTGTCAGCCCAGAAAGAGCTGTTGGAGGAGATCTCCAACAATCTGTCCTCGATGAACAAGAACGTCAAAGCTCTTGAGAAGGTTCTTGCTAGCGCGTTGAACATCTCCGACGTCGATAAACAGGCTGTTGCTTTCAGGGAAAAAGTGTTTGCCAAAATGCTCGATCTGAGAGCAGACGGCGATGCACTCGAGAAAATAGTTTCCGCAGATTTCTGGCCTCTGCCTACCTATGCAGAAATGCTGTTCATCCTCTAAAGCCCGGCAACAAACTGATGCAAACACAAAAGGAGCCTCCAACCGGGGGCTCCTTTTGTGTTTGGAAATTGGGACATCTCCCCGTAGTTAAACGGTGGATTATTACAAAAACCGGGAAGTTTCCCTAGTTTTCTATACGTATTTCTCCTGATTTCAGTTTTTAATTGGTATGGTGTCCTTGCATTCCCTGCTCCATGAACACCTCCGTAATAAATTTGGTGTTCATAGAATGGCGTAGTGGCTATTCGATTGTCAGGAGAGAAAAGGGGACAGAGAGAAAAGGGGACGGAGAAAAGGGGACAAAGAGAAAAGGGGACAGATTTATTTTAAAGAGAAAAGGGGACAGATTTATTTTAAGAGAGAAAAGGAGAGAAAAGGAAGGAAAAGGGGACAGATTTATTTTAGGACTTTACCCGGTCGTCCCTGCCCGCGAAACTCTACCCGTCTATTTATCTTTTCCTCAACTTCATCCACAAACCTTGCGCTGCCAGTTAATTGACCCCGTTGAAGAGATTGTCGGATCAACAACAACTCACCTTCCGGAATAGAACCCTTTATCCACTCTACGTATTTATCCGCCCGTTTCCTTTTTGTATGAGCTAGTTCCATGTAATAAGGATCAAAATCCAGCCACTCTTCGATATCTTGGCCAACTTTCGTTCTGTAGCTCGACCAACGGTATTCTCCTGGCTCGGCAACCATGCCGGCCCGAACCGGGTTCAATTCCACGTATCTGCAACAGGCCAAAAGATATTCGTTAGTACTGATCGGACTCGACTTGTAACGCCCTTCCCATAGACTTCCGCTACGCTTTTCGACCTTGTTCACTAGCCTTGTCTGCCGTCCAGCTATACGCTTCATCAGTTTCGAGAGATTATTCTCTTCTTCACCGGGATCGATTATCAAATGAACGTGGTTGGTCATCAGGCAATATGAATAGACCTTGCAGGATAGCTTGTCTTTCCAATTACGCAGGTTATCGAGGTAATACAAATAGTCGTCTTCAGACGAAAATATTACCTGCCTGTTGTGTCCCCTCTGGATTATGTGGTGGGGGTAGTTTGTAATAACAACTCTAGCTGTTCTCGGCATGCACGAGTTGTATAATAATTTATTTTAATTTGCAATTGCTAAAATAAATCTGTCCCCTTTTCTTCCTCTTTTCTTCTCCCTTTTCTTCTCTTGTCTCCTGACACCCTTGTCTCCTTGTGTAGCTCTGACACCCTTGTCTCCTGTAGCTCTGACACCCTTGTCTCCTGTTATTGGGCATTTGCTGCTGAGCAGGTGAAAGTCCGCTGTGTGTGCCGGACGAAAATCATGGATGCCAATCCCGGTCGGATCGTCGAATACTACAAAGTGGACCTGTCCCATCACCGGGAAAGGGAGATCAGGAGGGACCTGAGGTTCACCAAACTTGTGGGTGAGCTAGAAAACAGGCTTTTCGCCTTGAACAGCAGGCAAATATAGCAGTGACTGGATCAAGTGAGTGTCGGTACTCTAAATGGTATATGATACTTTCGGTATACCGCATTCCGACGAACAATGAGAGTGAAAGGGTGGACTTCAGCCTTTTTACTGTTCCATAACCAGACCTTTTGGACAAGAAAGTCGGCAACCCGCTTTCCTTTGGTGTTTTCCCGGAAAGAGAGCCGCTGCCTCGCCTGTTCCGGCAGCGATGCGGTCCATTCGAGCTAATAGCAAACAGGAAGATAAACAGGCAAATCCAAACTTGCCATTTCGAAGGCGGTGGCATAAGGAGATAATTGTACAGTCTGACACATTTGATATATGTTGTGTGGGTTGTGCATGATCTCCTTGTAAAGGTGACTGATTATTTGTTTCGGAATATATGCGGCACCAGGTATCCATCCTGGGACCTTGGGGAGTTTGTCTATGACATTTGAGCATTTTTGTCCTTTTGCGAGCACTTCGCTCAATATCTTCACAGAATCCTCATTCACTTCCCATTGCCTCGCTCTTTCACCAAAAATGTTAATCAGTATCCCTTTCAATTCTTGCTTTTCCGTGGCCGAAAGCATTTTTACCCTCCCCTGGTAACCTCAATTATTGTGCCAATAATATTCTTAAATTGATTGGAGCTGAATCCCACCGTTCTGATTACCAAAAACGATTCGGGGCGCTTTTCATTTACTACGACAGCCAGGCTTCCTGCTTTTAACGGATCAAACTTGTCTTTGCTCGAATGGTAATAAACCGTTAAGCTTGATTTATTTGCAGTAAAAACAGGTACATCCTTACGAAAATACACGGATTTGGACTGCATCGCCCATTGCCACAAATTCGGGCATCCGGGATCGGGGTCTTTTGGCGTTTTTGTAAAAATCGCATGAGCAACATCTTTGACCGACATGCAAGTATCATTAGGCAACTCTGGCATTGTTTCTTTGGAAATTTCTTCAAATGATATAGTGGATTTTTTGTTTTCGTATGAAAAGATAAAAAGATTATTTACCCGATAGATCTTTTCGAACCCCTTGGGAATTTGGAGTGAGATTCCAGTTTTTTCTTCCAAGGGAAAAGTATTTTTTACATTATGGGAAGGCCATGCGGATGGAGGCTGCGCCACAAGAAAACACCATTCCTCGATGCATGCAGTACTTTGATTTTCCCCTGAATGCCCGGATGCAGGCACCCAAAATACAAGAAATAATTGATATAAACAGATAATTATAAATCTGGAATTGACGATCATTGAAATAGCCACCTCCTAAAATACACGCTGTTTTCTGAAAAAAAGCCACATTTATTAGTTAATAATAATATAATTTAATTAACTATGTATCAGGCAGGATAACCTAAGTCAAGTTTATTCTTTTTAAGTACAGTATCGGTGATTTAGGCAGGGTACTCGTTGAATATTGCCTCCTCTTTTCTCCGACGATGCAGCCAATCGCACTATTGATGAAGTGGGGACCAGAGAACTCTGTTATCTATTTTTCTATTGAGAGCTCGGGGATGGACTGGATGATGCGGAACATTGTCTCGGTGTTGGCACAATCGGTAAAACGCATCTTGCCGTCTGGAGCGAGCATTTTCAACTGTCCGATTTTGTCGGACGCTTCCCTGTAACCTTCCGAGGCAAGCTTTTTCTTCAGATCGCTCCAGTACTTGCGTGGCCTTTCACTTCCGGTCAAAACTTCGACAACGTCGATTACGGAGAACCACCATTCGCCTTCGTGCAGTATTTTGCGGATGTGCTTTCCTTCAAAAACAGCCATCCGTACAAGTCCTCTTTTTGTCATGTCATGTGCCCCACCGGCGGCGGTTTTTTGCCGACCGGAGCTGCGCTTTGTTATGCCAGTTCAACTTTGAGTCTTTTACCCAGGGCAAGGGCCGCTCTTTCGAGGGTTTGGAGGGTGACGGAAACATTAGCGGGATCAAGGAGTCTGTCCAATGCCGTGCGACTGGTGTGCATCTTTTCGGCCATGGCGGTTTTTGAAAGGTTAGCTTGTTTCATTTCCTGTTCTATCTGGAATGCAATAACTCTTTTGATTGCTGCCGCTTCTGCCTCTGCACGCAGACCTTCTTCTTCAAGAAAATCGTCGAAGTTAGTTCCCAAATGTTCGTTTTTCATTTAGAGCCTCTTTTGTAGGTGACAAGGCGGCTCAATGCCGTCTTGAGTTCGTTTAGCGGGGTCTTCTGTGATTTCTTTATAAATCCATGCAATAAAATCATGAACTCGCCGTCAACCGTGAAGAACACCCGTGCAATGCCGTCAACCAATCTCGTTCGGACTTCCCATAAGTCCTTGTCGATCTTTTTAATAAGCGGCATTCCCAAAGGCCAGCCAAGTTGGGCGGTCTTGATGTCTTCGCCGATTTGACGCTTGTAATCACGATGCAAATCTTTCAGCCACACCCGGACCGGCTAATTTCCGGCTTCGGAACGATAAAACACGACTTTAAGGACAAAAGAATTACCGGTCATTTGCAACCCATTGTACCATTATTGGTACGCATGTCAAATTTTTGTTTTCACCGCTCAGGTCACCCTCAACGCCTCAACAATATTTTTCCGAGCAGCCCGGAACGCCGGCAGCACCCCACCGACAAAACCCATAATGAGAGAAAAGAGCAGGGACTGGTAGAAAATTTCAAAGGTAAGGGTAAAACTGAAGGCCAACTCCGAAAAGGTCTGGAAATTCATGGTGGAAATGGTGAAGAGTTGCAGAAAGGAGGCAAAAAAGAGCCCGATGCAGCCTCCGACCAGGCCAAGCAGCAGGGACTCCATAAGGAAGGCCGCGAGGATACTCCCACGTTGAAAACCGAGCGCCCGCAAGGTCCCGATCTCACCCGTCCGGTTGGCAACAGCGGAATACATGGTAATCATGGCGCCGATAATCGCCCCCAGGGAAAAGATCACTGTCAGCGACATCCCCAGGATGCGGAGAAATTTGGCCATCATCTCCGACTGGTCGGCATAGTACCTGGTCTCCCGCCGTGCCTCGAGCGTCAAGCGGGGATCACTCTCGATACGTTTCTTCACCGCCTCAAAGGCTGAAGAATCGGCCAGCTTGAAAATGACCGAGGAATACACCGGCCGTCGGAAAGCCTGCATGAGCTGGTCGGCATCACCCCAAATCTCCGAGCTGAATGCACTGTTGCCTGCATCGAAAATCCCAACCACCGTCCAGTCGCGCATGCCGAAACGGAGGTTCTCCCCTACCCCGCCGCCCCGAAAACGCCGGGCAATGCTGGTCCCGGCCAGGATCTCCGAAGAGCCGGCTTTGGGCATCCGCCCCTTCACCAGCTTGACTTGGGGACGCAGCAGGAGTGACTCCGGCTGTATCCCGCGGATGGTTACCTGGGAGGTCTTGCTGGTTCCCCGCTTGGGAAGATTGATCAGCACCAGCAACTCCTTGGCCAGGAAACGCCGACCTTGAGCACCAAAGGCAACCTCCGGCTCCGTTTCGACAATCGATGCCTGCAGTCGCTCGATTCCGCTCTGCACCTCCGAAGCCGAGCCCTTGCGGATTACCACGACATTGTCCGGTGAACCGGTATCAACCAGGGTCTTTCTGAGCCCCTCGGAGAGCATCAGAATCGAGGCGAAGACAAACACCACCATGGCCATGCCCGATGCGGTCAGCACCGTCGTCAGGCGCCGGGTCCAGAGATTGCGGAAGCTGTAGGAAAACGGTATGGCCATGGTTAGCCGATCCTCCTCAGTCCATCAGCAATACGAATAGTAACCGCGCGCCAGGTTGGAAAGACCGCCGCAACGATCCCCACCAGCAAGGCGGCCGCCACATCCATATAGATGGTCGAGGTTGCCACATTGAAGGTGGGGAAAAAATTGGACAGGGTACTGCCGAAGGCCTTGGCCGCGGGAAACGTGAGGACGATGCCCAAAACGCAGCCGGTCATGCTGATCACCAGTGATTCACCGAAGATCAGGCCGGCAATATGGTAGCCGCGAAAGCCAAGGGTCTTGAACACCGCGTACTCGCCGATCCTTTCCCGCGCCGTCATGGCCATGGTGTTGGCAACCACCGCCATGATAATAATGATCACCACGAACGAAACTAACTGGATAGCGATTACAATAGCCTCGGTCATGGAGATGAACCCAAGCTGGAAGGCCTTTTCCGTCTCGGTGAGGGTCTCGGCGAGGGAATTCTTGAATGAGCTGTCTATGGCTGCCGCCACATCCGCTGCCCGGTTCGGATTGGTCACCCCAACCATATAAAACCCCACCTGATTCGCTCGCCGGGGCATGGTTTTCAATATGGTTTCATTCAGGTATTCCCAATTGAAAAACATCTGCGTCTCATCGATCGTTTTGTCTTTACCCCGATAGATGCCGCGCAGCACGAACTCCCAGTCACCCGGAAAGATGGTTCCTTTCAGAACGATGGCGTCCCCGATCTTCCAGCCGAACCTCTCCGCCAGCTTGCGGCCGACCACGCAGCCCTTGCGGTCGCGACTGACCGCGGACAGCTGCTCGGGAGGGAGGATGAACTCGGGATACAGCTTCAGATAATTTTCGATTTCGACGGCAAAATTGGGAAAGAAGTTTTTTTCGTCAAGATACACACCGCCGAACCAGTTGCCGTAGGATACCTCCTGAACGCCGTCAATCTGGCGGATGCGGTCCTTGTAGGAAATGGGCAGGGAAAATATCAGGGAAATGGAATTTCTGGTGACGAGGCGGCTGGCAGACGAGGCATCGACCCCGGCATACCAGGCGCTGATGACCGTACGGAGCATGCCGAACGAAAGAATGGCTATGGTGATTCCGAGGATGGTTAACGAGGTTCGGAGGCGGTGTCGGAAGGCATTTTTCCAGAGGAGTTTAGCGAGATGCATCGCTCAATTCACCTTTTTCCAGATACCTGATGACATGGGCCTTCTCGGCCGCGCGGGGGTCGTGGGTAACCATGATGATCGTCTTGCCCGATTCCCGGTTGAGCCGATCCATCAAATCCAGGATCTCTCCGGCGGAATGGCGATCGAGGTCACCGGTGGGCTCGTCGGCAACCAGAATGGTCGGATCGGTAACCACGGCCCGGGCAATGGCAACCCGTTGCTGCTGACCTCCGGAAAGTTGTGACGGGTAGTGAGCCATCCGGTCCGCAAGCCCCACCACCCGCAGTGCTGTCTCAACGTGGTCACGCCGTTCCTTCCGTGAAAGCCGGGTCAGGAGCAGCGGCAGCTCGACATTTTCGAAGGCGGTCAGGACCGGAATTAGATTGTAGAACTGGAAAATGAAACCGACATGCAGCGACCGCCAGCGGGCAAGTTCCGTCTCGGCCAGGGTAGTGATTTCCACTCCATTGATCAGGATACTTCCGGCATCCGCGGAATCGATCCCGGCCAGAAGATTGAGGAGGGTGCTCTTTCCTGAACCTGACGGCCCCATCAGGGCCAGAAATTCCCCGTCCGGGATCTCGAAAGTAATATTCTCCAGCACCGGGATGATCTGACTTCCCCTGCGATAGGACTTGGAAAGGTTCCGTATTTCAACTATGGCCGACCGGGATTGGTTCATAGGGTTATTTTTCCGGAATCGTGATCCGGGAACCGTCCCGCAGTTTGTCGCTCGGGTGCAAGACCACGCTGTCCCCTGCCTTCACGCCGCTCTTGACTTCCACCAGGTCACCCACCTTCGCCCCAAGCTCCACCGGAGTCTCGACGACCCGCTTGTCCTGTACCAGGAAGACCAGCTTCCGGCCCTTTCGATCCACAACCGCCGCCGGATTAACCGTCGTGCGGGGCTTCTGTTCTCCCGCACCCACCGACCTGGTGAGGAAAGCAACCTTGGCGCTCATCTCCGGAAGAATCCGTTTGTCGAAATCCACGAATTTGACCTTCACCAGCACGGTGGCCTTGCTCCGGTCCGCGGTTGGCACGACCATATGGACCACTCCGCGAAAACGGAGGTCGGGAAAGGCATCCAGCTGGATCTCGCACGGCTGCCCGACCCGAACCTTTTCCAGATTGGATTCCGAAACATCGACTTCAGCCTGCAGGGAACTCATGTCGGCAATGGTTACCACCGCCGCCTTGGCATCGGCCGCCGCACCGAGGGGCGTGACGATATCCCCCACATCGGCATTTTTGGTCAGCACCACTGCGTCAAAGGGAGCCCGGATAAAAGTAAATTCCACCGCGACCGTGGTTGCCTCAAGGGCGGCTGAGGCCGCCCGGATATTCGCATCAGAACCGGCAACCGCCGCCTGGGCTTTTCGGTAGCGGGCCTGCGCCGCATCAAAGTCTGCCGTGGACACAATTCCCTCAGCGAGGAGGGTCTTGAACCGGTTGAAGGACAGTTCGGCATCGTGCAACTCGGCCAGCATCTGATCACGCGTCGCACGGCTGCTGTTCAGATTCGCCGCCGCCTGGGATTGACCGGCCAGGACATCGGCATTTTCGATCCGGGCCAGGATCTGGCCTTTCCGAACGATGCTCCCCTCCTCGACTCCCAGCCAAACGAGACGACCGGTGGCTTTGGAAGCCACCGCAGCCTTCCGCTGGGCAACGACATAGCCGCTGGCATTCAAGAGAGTAAACCCCTGGGAGGGATAGGTCTGTTGAACACTCACGATCTCAACAGTTGCCGCCGGCCGCACCACCCCACTGAAATACAGGGCTGCCGCCAGAATGACCAGCAAAACCCCCGCTCCCCAGTACAGTCTGCTGCGAGGTTTTCCGTGGCGAGACGAGACAGCTGTCTTGTCTATTTTCAATTGGGCCAGGTCTTCGTGTTCCATAGAGAGTCCGTGTTTCCTTCCTGGTACGGATAGTTGTCTCGAAAACAACCGGGAATCAGGGAGTTATATCATCTATCAGGTCCGATGGGAAGTCGAATCAACACAAAACCCATGAGACGGCTCACAAGAAACGGCATGTAAAGATATCATCGTTCCTCAATCTCAACGCTCACAACCTCCAGGTCCGGCCGCTCTTCCACCAGCCATTCCTCCAGCTGTTCAAGGGTCTTGCGGGCGGCCACTCGATTCGGATTGACGGTAACAAAACCGAGCAGGGCCTCGCCATGTACATCCTGGAGAGCCACCTCGGCGGCGGATACATTGAAGGTATTCCGTGCCCGGGCAAGAATGCTTTTCACAATCCCCCGTTTGGTCTTGAGTGAATGGCTCTGAAATTGGAGATACATGCTGGCGGAATATACATGCATGAAGGTTGCTCCCATAACGTTTGAAGACTGTTGTTTTGACTCCCCGCACCCTTCGGGTATACTGGAATCACCTCTGGAACACTATCCCGTGAAATCCGATTCTTCCCTGTACCGTAAGGAGAACTCAGATGCGCGCCACATTGAAATGCCTTGCCCTGTCCGCCCTGATTCTTGCCGTAGCAAACTGCAGCACCACACCTACGGAAGCAAAAAACCAGAGCTCTCTCGCCGAGCAATCGGCACCAGCAGCATCCTACCCCAAAATCGTCCTCTACACCACCGCCTGGTGCCCGATCTGCAAGGAAGCGAAGGAGTATCTCACCAGCAGAAAGATCCCCTTCACCAACGTGGATGTAGAGGAAAGTGAGGAAGCCATGGCGATTTTTTCAGAAAAATACCAGGCAAGGTCTGTGCCCTTGATCGTTATCGGCAATGATGAGGCGATTCTCAAAGGGTTCAAGCGCGAAATCTTTGAGAAGACCCTGAGTGAGCTGAAGAAATGATCCTTGACTCGAGAGAAATAATTGATGGATTCGCAATAGCTACAATAGACTTTTTTGTCATTCCGACGAAAGGGAGAAATCTTGCATCTTTGGTCGAACCAAAATCTCTCCCTGCTGGTCGAGATGACATTCAAAACAGTTGTGAAACCGAAAACTTCGGACAAGACCGGGAAAACATACGTACATGTGCCTGATCCTTCTTGCCCACCGCATCCACCCGAGCTATCACCTAATCCTAGCCGCAAATCGGGATGAATACTACCACCGCCCGACCGCCCCGGCATCATTTTGGGAAACCGAACCGCAGATACTTGCCGGCAAGGACCTGCAGTCGGGAGGTACCTGGCTCGGGATATCCCGGAACGGAAGGATTGCCGCCCTCTCCAACTACCGTGATCCAAGTCGCCTGCTCGACAGTGCTCCGTCACGCGGCGGACTGGTTACGGAGTTCCTTCTCGGCGACCTCCCGCCGGCCAGGTATCTGGAAAAACTGCGGCAGCGTTCCCGGGACTATAACGGCTTCAATATCATCTTCGGTGACAGGAAAAACCTGTATGCCTACTCGAACAGAGGTGAGGTCCCGCCCCTGTTGCAGCCGGGCATCCACGGATTGAGCAACCACCTTCTCGACACACCCTGGCCAAAGGTCACGCAGGGCAAAAAAGCCCTGGCGGATATCCTTTTGAAAGGGGGGGAGCCGTCTGTTGAAGACATTTTTTCACTGCTTGCCGACCGCTCACTGCCTGCCGACTGCCTGTTACCGGACACCGGAGTCGGACTCGATACGGAACGGCTCCTCGCCCCCCTGTTCATTTCCGGACCCGTCTATGGCACCCGGTCATCCTCCATTCTCCTGATCGACCAGGATGCAGGGGTAACCTTTATCGAGCGAACCCATAACGGAACTCCGGGCAAGGATTCAACACGCACTATTCGCTTCAAAATCGAAGAGTAGTTCCTGTATTCCCCGGCCGCAGAAGACTCCATCCGCCTCAGAACTTTCCCGACGAACCGCTCAGGGCCTGTCCCAGTTGTCTATCCCGATCCGCGTCAAACCATCCCGCAAAGCTTGATAGGCCGCATCAAGAAACTTTTCCATCTCTCCGGCTTCGCCACCTGTTATTGTCAGGGTTATATCCAGTTCCGGCGTTTCGCCGATGGTCCTGGCCAGGGATTTGATATAGACGCGGGGATGCTCCGGCACCACACGGCTCAGCACTGGCTCCAGCAGGGATTCGTCATTGCAGCGGACGGTAATGGCCCGGGTGTGTGAACCACCATTGCCGAGGGTCTCGGCCAGAAAAGGCTCCAGTGAGGTGGTGATGATTCCCTTCAACTCGGAAGGCACTCCCGGCAGACAGATAATGGTCGTTTTGCCGACCGTGAAAAGGACACCGGGCGCCGTACCCACCGGGTTATGGAGAGGTTCCGCGCCAACCGGGAGCCAGGCCATCTTTTCCCTGGCAGGGTTCAGCCCCCCCTGCGACATGATCCCCTGTTCGAACAGTTCGTCGTAGCGGACCTTCACCATCTGACGCGCTTTTTCATCGAGCTTGAGTTCCAGACCGGCACCATCGGCTACCGCGGCAACGGTCAGGTCATCCGCGGTCGGGCCCAGCCCGCCGGAGGTGAACAACACGTCAACACCACGGACAATGGCCGAGCGAACCGCTTCGGCGATCTCCTCCGGGATATCGCGGAGCATGGTGGCCCGAGCTACGTAGCCGCCCCTGCCATTAATCAACTTGCAAATCCAGTTGGTATTCGTATCCTGGATATCGCCGATCAGTATCTCGTTTCCGACAACTAGAATCTCTACGGAACCTGCTTGTGACATGGAACCTCCTTGTAGCTACGTGCTTAGTATTGAACAAGAAAAAAGCTTTTTGGGTTTGAACGATCCGAAGTCTCTCTCCGGAAAAGCAGCAGGGATTATTTTACCATAAAATTACTGGTATCGGCGATTGGCGAAAAGAGGTACGGAAAACAAAAAGGCAGGGATACGGCAAAGTGATCGAGATGAATTTAGAGGAAATGCGGTGAACCGGGGGGGCTAACGTGCCCCCCGGCCCGAAAACGGGAATGGCGCCTCTGTTACGCAACGCTGCTTTTGGTAATGAGGATTACGCCAATGCAGACAAGAACGGTCCCTGCCCAGCGCATCGGTGTCACGATCTCGCCGAGGAAATACTGGGAGAGAAAGGCAACCAGTACATAGTTGAGGGCCTGCATGGGCAGAGCAACCGTAAGGTCTTCCCAGGAAAGTACCGCCAGCCAGAGAAAGAAGAATATGGCCAGCATTGCCGTGCCGAGCACCAGCTTGGGACTCGTCAGCGCCTGGTAGGCGGCAGACAGCATTCCCCGCAAATTCATGGCCGAAAGGTCACCCAGTTCTTTCATTCCCTTGGTTAGCAGCAGGTCACCGACCGTACCGGCGGAGACGGCAATAAACATAACAACAACAGTCTTAAACATCGATTCGTTCCTCTTCCCGGTAGGTACCGAGATGTATTCCCAGTTCAATTATTTTTTCACGCACTTTGGGACTGGTCAGGGCCGCCAGTTCTTCTTCGTGCCGATAGTCAGGCATCCACGCCGCAAGCTCCGGGTCAGGCAGGCAGCCGGGATGAAAATATATTTCCGTACTGCCCGGTTTCAAGCCATCCAGAACTTTCAGGAGATACGCCTCCGTCATTCTGCCGGAGTTTAACAGTCCCTTCACCTCATCGGTATGGAAGATGCCGAGCTTTTCCAGTACCGGCCGGCAGTTTTCCGCCAGACGGGCAAAGATAAAGGCATCGAGTCTTCGGCCGAATCGTCGCGTTCCATCAGTGGCCGGGTCCTGGGCCAGGTTTTCCCGCGTCAGCCGGAAACTGCTGATGCCGTATTTCGGCATCAATTCGGCCAGGATGGAGAACACTGTTGGATGCATGTGAATATTCAGGTGACCGTCAATATGGCTCAAGGGCAGGCCGGTCTCCCGGAAACGAAGGATCTGCGCTCCGATCTCCCGCTGCAATTCACTGCGCAGTGACCGTCGAAAGAAGTAGCGCATCCCGGTCAGCACCGGGTCAACCGGGAAATTCCCCTCACGGTCCACGAGACCGGGCAGTTCCTCCGGTGGGAGGACTGCCCTCCCCTGCAGCAGTGTCAGGTGAAGGCCGACCTGAAGACCCGGGTTTTCCCTGGCCAGGGACACGGCCTCGGCAAAGGCCCGCCCGCCTGCCATCAGGGAGGTGCTGGTGAGGATTCCCTCCCGGTAGGCCCTGATCACGGCCTGGTTGGCGCCGCCGGAAAGGCCGAAATCATCGGCATTGACGATCAGTTTCTTCATGGCTGGGTCGCGAAGAGCGGTCATCATGCCCTAGCAGGAAGAGCAGCGGGACTGCTTGCGCTTCTTCATGTAGGCCAGGTACTGCGCACCTTCCTTGAGGAGTTTCTTCCGGTCTTCACTGCTGGTGATCATTTTCAAAATACTGCGGGCTATATATTTGGGCCGGAAATAAAATTTGTTGTAAAAAGTTTCCACAGCATCAAAGATCTCGCGGTTAGAGAGATGGGGGTAATTGATGACGCAGGTCTGATGACCGGTTTCATCGAGGAAGGAGTCGGACGTGATCCAACCCTCTTTTTTTGCCAGATCGAAGAATTCGGTACCCGGATAGGGAGATGCCAGGGAGGCCTGAATGGAATTGATGTCCAGGCATTTGGCGAACTCGATGGTTTCGCGGATGGTCTCCTGCGTTTCGCCGGGCAGTCCCATGACAAAGGCGCCATGCACGGAAAGCCCGAGTTTTTTGCAGTTTCGGGTGAATTCCACGGCCTGCGCCTTGGTGACCCCCTTTTTGATGTTCTTCAGGATCTGATCATTTCCGGTTTCGAAGCCTACCACCACGTGACGGAGTCCGGCATCACGCATGATTTTCAGGGTCTCATAGTCGCAGTTCGCCCGGGCATTGATGGTCCAGGAAACGCCAAGCGGCTTGATCTTTTCGGCAACGGCTCGGGCATGCTCCCGGTCGGCGGTGAAGGTATCGTCGTCAAAGGAAATCTCCTTCACTCCCGGAAGATTTTCCACGATCCACTTCACTTCCTGGTAGACATTTTCCGGGCTGCGGGTCCGCATTGTGCGGCCGGAAAAGGTTTGTGGCCAGAGGCAGTAGATGCAACGCGACGGGCAGCCCCGGCTCGAATAGATCGAGACATAGGGGTACAGGAAGTGGGGAATGACATATTCCGCAATGGGCAGATCTCGTTGGTAAATCTGGCTGGCAAAGGGCAGAGCGTCCAGATCGGTTATCGGAGGCCGGTCGGGAGTGGAAAAAAACTTGCCATCCTTCTGGAAACTGATGCCGTCCACCTTTTCCCACGCCATCCCCTCGGCCAGTTCCTTCACCGAATAATCGAACTCACCGCGGCAGACAATGTCAACCGCTGCCCCGGCCCTCTGGAGTGATTCTTCGGGAAGTACCGAAACATGCGGTCCGGTCAGAACGGTAACGATGGCAGGCTTCCGCTCTTTGATGCGACGAGCGGTTTCGACATCAATGGAAAAGGTCGGAGTGGAGGTGTACATCACCACCATATCGTAGTCGGCGGCAATCGTTATGCAGTCATCCAGAGTCAGCTTCTGCACCGGCGCATCAACCACCCGGCTCCCTTCGATCATCCCGGCCGGGAAGCAGAGCCAGGTCGGATACCAGAAAGATGTGACTTCGCGGGACGCCTGGTAACGTGCACCGGCGCCGCCATCAAAGTCCTCGAACGTAGGCGGATTTAAAAACAATGGTTTCATGGGTTCTCCTATAGTGATGTGCATCTCGGCACAGCTTTTTTCAAAAGCAAGACAACTAAGTAAAATAAAGGGCAGCATTTCGTTTGTCAAGGTGAAAGGAACAGGGTAATCGGGCAACCTGATTAGCGTCAATCTTCCGTTATCAAGATTGTCATCCCCGAGTGCTTGTATCGGGGATCCATGATTTTAGAAGAGTAGAAGCTGGATTCCCGATCAGAATCGCCTCGGGAATGACGGTTTCGGGAACTGGCGGAAGATTGACGCTAATCACTTCGGGCAAAGAGCGCCGCTAAAACGGCTGAAGAAGAAACGTCCGGATTGCGGCTGGTTCCATTCTCTGATAGAGTACCGAACACCGGTAGCAGGAGGCAGTGGATGGCGCAAGACAATATAGGTATCGTGGTGGCCATGCCGGAAGAGGTCCGGCCAATCCTGCGAAGGTTCGGCAAACACCGGAAGGAACAGGCCGGGCAATTCCCGGTCTTTCTTTTCCGGCTGGATGGACGTTCGCTTATCCTCATCCAGTCCGGTATGGGGATAAAAAAGGCGGCTGCGGCGACCGAAGAGCTCATTGACTATGCAAAACCCCGCATCCTCATCTCGGCAGGATTCGCCGGTGGTGTCCGGAAAGGCCTGGATGTGGGAGACGTGGTCCTCGCCGGACAGGCACTTGTCCTCAGCGAAGGGGTCCTCAGCGATGCCGGCACCCTTGAAAACGCACGTTTGCTCGCTGCCCTGGCAGAGCTTTTTTCCGGCCACCCATTCCGGATTGCAGGCGGAACGACTGTCACCACCAATAGCATCGTCCCCAAGGGCACAGCAGATCAGCAGATCGCCAGGGAAATCCTCAATCCGGTGTTGGACATGGAGACCAGTGCCGTGGCAGAGACAGCTGCCCGCCACGGGATTCCGCTGGTCGCAATCCGGGCCATCAGCGATGCCGCCGAAGAAGAACTGCTCTTCTCGCTGGACGAGATAACCGACCGGGAACAGAAGATCCGCATCGGCAAGATACTGATCTGCATAGCGAAAAACCCGCGCATCCTGCCCCAGATGATCCGGCTGGCAAAAAACACCAGGCTGGCCGGGAGCAACCTGACGATTGTCCTGGAGCGACTGGTACGCATGACCTGACAGCCACGGAACGGCATCTTCCCCCCTATCGATCACATCAAATACTTTTACCAGACTGTTGAGGACTGATTTTATGGATATACTTCTTTTTGACCTGGATAACACCCTCTACTCAGCGGAGCGGGAGCTTTTTCCTCTCATCGACGAGCGAATCAACCGCTTCATGAACGAAGTGGTGGGGATACCGCTGACTGAAGTTGACTCGTTACGGCGTTCGTACTGGCAGCGCTACGGCGTAACCATGCAGGGTCTCATGCAACATCATGGGATAGACCCGGAAGAATACCTCGCCTTTGTTCACGATATCGACATCTCCAGTCGATTACAGCCCGACCCGGCCCTGCGAGCGGCCCTGTCGGCAGTTCAGCTGCGCAAAGTCATCTTCACCAACAGTTCCAGGAACCACAGTGAACGGGTATTGAATATCCTGGGGATTGCCGGTCAATTTGAAGAAATCTTCGACATCCGCGTTGCCAACTACCTCCCGAAGCCCAGCCCGGAACCGTACCATGCGGTACTGGAACAAATTGGCCTTCCCGCATCAGCCTGCATCATGGTTGAAGACTCACCGGAAAATCTCCGCACGGCAAAGGATCTCGGCATGGGAACGATTCTGGTCGGTCCTCTGCCGAGAACGCCCCATGTTGATATCTGCATCCCTTCTGCGGGAGAAATATCTACCGCCTTGACCCACTGGATGAGGTAGCGAGAGGATTGCCCGGAGAAAAACCGTCCGGTGAAGCGCCTAGTTGCTCTTCTCATTGCCAAGCGCCAGATACGGGTAATCCGTCAAATGCTCGGCCAACTCCTCGCTACTGTACCGGTTCGCCCTGCGAACCAGGAGCACAGTAACGATTACGATCGGCAGGGTAAACATGAAGATTCCGGTTATGGCCATGAGATTTTCCCCGATCATGATCGTTATGGCGAGATTGAAGACCAGAACGGAAAGATAGAGAACCGGTCCCAACAGGGATCGAAAGGGAAGATTTGCTATACCGGCCGGTTTCTCCTTGTTCCGTGCCACGCGAGCATCGATGCGCTGGAGGGTAAATACCAGAACCAGACTGACGATCCACCAGCCGAGATAATTGGAAAGAGGAACGCCGAAATGCCCCCCTGCTTCCCGGTAGCCGTAAATCTGACCAAGAAACCAGCGATGGCCCTGAAGTGCCACCGGATCTATCACGATGTCGAGGAATACCTGGTAGAGGGAGCCAAGCAGAAGAACCGCGCCTGAGTGGCGAAGCGATTTTGTTTCGAGTGTTACCAGGTTCCATCGCCAGGTCTTGACGGGGGATAGTGTCAGAAGAGCGGCCGTGTAGCTGCAGTATGTCAGGAAAACGTACGAGAGGGAATCAAAGAAAGGAACGCCGGCAATCCAGAGTTCCTGCGTCTTCGTCGTATCAATGTAGTAATACCAGCCGTAGGGAATTCCGGTGTTGATGGAGCTGTACTCGGAAATAAATGCAATCAGATAGCCGGCAACGGTGAAAGTGAGTGTCTTTTTCCAGCCGAGATGGGTAACGGCTGCGACCAGGTACACCGCGAGAAAAGCGAAGACATAGGGCCTCATGGTAAAGGTGCCGACTGCGATCCGTACGATATCGTCCAAAGTTTCCCTCCTGAAACACAGATGGCGTGGCATTCTGCCGCGCCATCTGAAAAGTACTACCGTGTAGTTCCAACCGTCACGTAATACGTAGGGGCAACCCCGCGTGGTTGCCCGGTTTGGGCGCTGGGCGGCCACACGGGGCCGCCCCTACAAAAACCGAGTCTGCTTGACAGTAAATGGAATTAAAACAAGCTGCCGACGATGCTTCCCAGCACCGAAATAGCACCACTGTCGCCAAGTCCCTCCACGGCCTGTTCAGTCTTTTTCAGAGTTGCGGTTGCATCACGATACAGTTTGTCCTCGTTGACCAGTTTGCCCATGGTCCCCTGACCATTGTTTATCTTCTCGGCAATTTCCTTGATATTCTTGGACGCACCGCTTAGTTCGGTATAAAGGGCCTTGTCGTTCACCAGCATGGCCATGGTACCCTCGCCACTATTGATCTTGCCGGCAATCTCTTTGACGTCCTTCATGCTGTCATTGATGTTGGCCATGGCACTCTTGGCCTCCACATAGAAAGCATCATCGTTGACAAGTTTGCCGATGGTGCCCTCACCCCGCTCAATTTTTGCCGTGATCGTCTTCAGGTTAGCCGTGACTTCATTGGTGTTGGCATAAAGGGTCTTGTCGTTCAAAAGCATGGCCAACGAGCCGTCACCACGGTCCATCTTGGTGGTGATGCTGCTGAGATTGCTCATGGTACTGCGGATATTGGGGCGGTTCTCATCCAGCATGGCGGACATTGTTCCCAGTACCTCAGCCTGGTTCTTGTTCAGGTCGGTAATCAGGGTTTTGGCATCGGCAGTGATATCACCAAGATCTGCCATGATCGTATCGACCGTCGCAGCTTCTTTGCTGGCAACCGTAGCTCCGGGAGGAAGAAGGGGCGCTGCTGACGAACCGAAGGAAAGGCCGAGGAACTGCCCTCCCAGAAGATTGGTCATGCGAAGACTGGCAATAGTATCTTTTCTGATCTTTGTGCCCTTTTTCACCTCGAAATCGATACGCACCTTGCCTTCCATTACGTCGATTCGGTTGATCTTCCCAACGTCCACCCCGGCAAGCCGGACTGAGTCACCGACTTTGAGACCAGTGACACTGGTGAGGAATGTTTGGTAGGAAATGGACTTTTCGAATGGATTCCATTGCCCCCCCAATTCAAGCATGACCGCAAAAAGGATAAGTCCGAGAATGAAAAAAAGCCCAACCTTTTTTTCCGTTGAAAGCGCCATATCATCTACCTCCTGTCGGTACAGAGCCGCCACATCGACTCTCCATGCAAAGTCCGTTCACGATATCGGATTGGCGCCACTCCGGGAGTGGACAGCAAAAGGTCCGCGTATCTCGAAGGACCAAAATTCTCACAAAAGTAAACGGGTCAATAAGTAATCGGCAACCAAAATCAGCATGAAAGAAAGGACCACTGCCCTGGTGGTAGACTTTCCAATCCCCCGGGCCCCGCCCGAGGTTGCAAATCCGATATAGCAGCTGACCAGGGCGATAATTCCACCAAAGACAAAAGACTTGACCAGTCCCACGCCGATTTCCTCAAATTTCAAAGCCAGTTTAAGACTGTCATAATAGGTGGCGTAGGAGATGAATATCTTTGGATGAAGATGGCTAATCAGTGCCCCGCCGACCATACCGACGCAATTGGCATACAGCGTAAGAATGGGAAGACAGATAACGCAGGCAATGAATCGAGGCATGGACAGGTAGCGCACCGGATCGATATCCAGGGTCTTGAGCGCATCGATTTCCTCGTAGACCGTCATGACGCCAATCTCGGCCGCCATGGCTGAACCGACACGGCCTGCCACGAGAAAGCTGGTCATTACCGGCCCCAGTTCACGAACCATGGAGAGCCCGACAATGGTACCAATAATGTTTTGGGTGCCATACTTCGCCAACTCGGAACCGGTCTGCAGGGCCAGCACCATACCGACAAAGAAGCCCATGACCGAGGCAATCGGCAGTGTTTCATAGCCAATTATCGCCATTTGGGAAAAGATACTCTGCAGATTTCGCGGGGCTTCACGAAAAGAGTACAACGTCTGACCGAGAAGCTTCAGCATCTCGCCGATAATCTGCATAAAATAAAGAATCTTCCTACCGATCCGTTCCAGGATACCCATCACGGTCCACTCCTTATATCCATCCCTGGCTTCCGTTGATCCGGCATGACCGGTTTACCCCACTCAAGCCCAAACGGGAGCCACAGAAACCGGAGCTCATTTGATTCGTTATGCTTGCGGTATCGAATAAACCCCTTCAACAGGGCAAGGTCGGTACGCTGTTTCTCGGATCGGTAGGAAATAAAGGGGAAAAATTCATAGGCAAGGCCATCGCGCCTGTTCTCGTGCCAATAGAGATTCCAGAGGAATGATACCGCAGAGTCGCCGGCATCGTTCCACTTCTGGATGTAAAGCCGCCAAAGTGGAGCCCAGCTATTTTCAATCCCTTCCTTATTGAGAATAGGCTCGACCGGCGCAGGAAAGCTGACGGTCTTCACTCCCCGCTCATCACTTTGATAGGTAAACAGGGGCCACAAGGCAACCTTGCTGCGTGTTGCGCCGTCAACTGTCCAGGTTTCCGTAGCGTCAGAATAGAGAAAAAACAGCACCCTGTTGCGCTCCAATTGATAGCTGTCTGAAGTCAGCTCCTGATGGCTGTAAAAGGGCCACAGATACCAGCGTTTCAGGCTGTTTTTGCGGCGGTCTTCACTGTAAAAGGGAAGGTAACGATCCATATTCCTCGATTCACCCCGGACAGTGACAACAAAAGGCCAGAAATAATCCCGTTCCTCGAGCTTTTTATCACTATCGGACACATACCCCAAAAAAGGCCACAGATAGTGTTTCTCGGTTCGTTTCTTCGATATGGACGACGTATAAAAGGGAAACAGGTAAAACTTTCGGGTCGGCGAGTCGGTATCAAGACCTTGTTCTTCCTGCAGGTAAATGGGCCACAAGGCAAAGCGCTTGCGGTACACACCCTCTTTCTCCGCCTGTCCATAGAGCGGCCAGAACTGGAAACCGCTCTCCTTTTCACCGTTGATCAGGGAAAAAAACGGATACAGGTAGTTGCGGGTCTCGGTCCCTTTTTTTACTGTCCGGCCATACAGCGGGAAAAGGACGTAATGATATTCATCCTTCCAGAAGCGATCGTAGATATCACCGTAAAAGGGAAAAACAGAGACATAGTGCCCATGTTTTTCAGAGGTTCCGCTGATATAGAAAGGAAACAGCATCGTGCCGCGACGCTCCACCTCACCCGGAAGAGGTGTTCTCTTCTGGAAGAGCTGCAGCACCTGGAGATATTTCCCGTCTGGCCAGGTCTCGGTTGAGGCGAGAGGATAGAGATAGGCTGTACGAGCCGTATCATCGCTGGTCTCTCCAGTTCGATAAAAAAACGGCCTGACAGCCGTTACTTCCGTTTCACCGGTCCGCTGAAATTTGAACAGGGGTCCTAAAAGAGACAGGTTCCTGAAACCCTGCCGGGGACTCTCACGATAGTCAAAGAACGGCCAGAAAGTGATGATGGACCCTTCCTCTGCTTCTGCCTGTTGCTCCTCCTGAGCAGAAAGGGGCGAAGCAACAGACAGCGTGATGAGGAAAATGATAAAAAATAAAGTACCACTAATGGGTTTTATCATCAAAGTTCGGGACACCGTGAGAATGTGCAGAATTCTCTGTCAGTACTTCTTGTCGGCATAGTCGACCCAGCCACCGGCCAGCACCAGCGCCTTGTCGAATGGAGCAATTTCGAGCGGGAACGTCTCTTTCCGCCCGCCTCCTTGTACCGTGAGCAACAGGCCTTCCAGATCTATGGCAATGCTGCAGTCAGGATAGTCCTGATAGGAGAAGAGTGTGTCAATCAGCTCCTTTTTCAGTTCGAGTGCCGCCATGCCACAATTGAACATGTTCTGACGAAAGATCCGGGCAAAGGACTCAGCGATAACAGCCGTGATACCGTTAACTTCAAGCACCCAAGGAGCATGTTCCCGCGAAGAGCCGCAACCGAAATTCGCCCGGGTTACAAGTACTCTGGCTGCTTTCGTAGTTTCTCCCTTCGGATCAAAACCAGGAAGTTTAAGATCTTCCAGGATATACGGCTTCAAGTCTTCCTTGGTGATTTCGGTCAGATAACGAGCCGGAATTATCTCATCGGTATTTATGTCGTCACGGTCTAGGAAAAGAACGGGACCGCCAAAGGTTTTCATACTTCCTCTCCTGTATTGAAAATTTTTCTCCGACACCCGGTTGCTGCTGTGTCGGGTTCCCCACCAGTATAGGGGATGAACCTTGCTCCGCCGGCAGGGCCTTGCCCGGCAAATCGAAACCTTCCATACGATCTTGTCCGGATTGAGCCTTATTCGGGAAGGTATTTTCTCGGATCGGCAATCTTACCCTCTATGGCCGCAGCAATACTGCTGGCAGGCGACAGAAGATGTACCATGCCCCCTTTTCCCATCCTGCCCTGAAAATTCCGGTTGGTGGTGGCCGCACAGACCTCGCCCTCGGCAAGTACCCCGGTGCTCATACCGAGGCAGGCACCACAGGTGGGGTTTGTTACACAGAAGCCGGCCTGCATGAAGATATCGATAAGCCCCTCTTTCAGTGCCTCCTGAAAGACCTTCGGCGTTGCCGGAGAAAGGATACCGCGGACATTGGGGGCAATGGTTCGCCCCTTCAGCATGGAGGCGGCAACACGAAGGTCCTCAATCCGTCCATTGGTGCAGGAGCCGAGGTATATCTGATCAACGGGAGTCCCTGCCATCTCCGTAACCGTCTTAACCTGATCAGGCTTATAGCCATAGGTAACGAGCGGCTCCAGACCGGAAAGATCGAAATCGTATACCTTGTCATAGGTGGCGTCTTCATCCGACCACCACGAGCGGTATTCGGTGATCGCAGCTTCTTTTGAAGAAAACTGGTCCATTATGTACGGCCAGAGATAGTCGACCGTAACCTGATCCGGCATGCAGATGCCCGACGTTCCCCCAGCTTCGATTGCCATATTGGTGAGGGTCATCCGGGACTCCATGGACATGGCTTCCACAATCGGCCCACGAAATTCCATTACCCGGTCAGTGGCACCATTTACCCCAAGCTGACCGATAACATAGAGGATTACATCTTTGGCATAAACTCCCCGAGAGAGAGTGCCGGTAAGATTTATCCTGATTGTCTTGGGCTCGCGGAAGGCGCATACCCCTTTGAGAATGCCGACCTCAAGGTCCGTCGTTCCGACACCTGCGGCAAAGGTCCCGAAAGCCCCGTGGGTACAGGTATGGGAATCACCCATGATAATGGTATAGCCGGGACGGATAAAGCCCTTTTCCGGAAACAGGGCATGACACACCCCGTTTGCGCCGACATCGAAAAAATCCCTGATTCCTTGCCGTCGCGCCCAGTCACGAAGGATTTTCGCCTGGGTTGCAGTTTTGCTGTCCTTGCTTGGTGTTACGTGGTCAATGACTGCCTTGATCTTGGTCGGGTCGAAGACCCGATCCTTTCCCCGGGCCACAAGATCTGCAATGGCAATGGGAGTTGTTATCTCATGGCACATAACCACATCAAGCCGAAGCACCTTGGCTCCTGGAAACGGCTCATCTACCAGATGGCTGGCAAAAATCTTTTCCGCTATTGTCTTACCCATCACTTCAATTCCTTTCATTTCTATATACATACAGCTGTCTTCGGCGGCCTGGTACCACAGGGGCGTGCAGAGACACCCGGCAGGAACAGACAAAAGCACCGCAGGGCGATCCACAAGCCAACCGGAACAGACACAACTATCCGCATAATCCTAATCAAAACGCGGCGATAAATCAAATTAATAATGATAAACAGGCTTGACTGTTTACCGCCGAACCGGAACAGTGCTATACTTCGCCACCTTTGTAAAGGAGCAAACCACTGACATGGAACTGAAATTTTCGCGGGACAACGTTGAAGTCGACGAAATCATAGACACACTCATTGAAAAAGCCGGGGGCATTCATCACGCTTCCTCAGTCCGCGAAATGATAATCACCGCCCTCAAGGCCGGCCAGGAAAGTGACTATCTTGCCGACCAGAAACTGCTCAACAGCACCATGAAAGAGATGCGCTACACCAACAAAGTCTTCGCCCCCTACCGGCAGAAAAAAAAGGTCACGATATTCGGTTCCGCCAGAACCGGTCGAAACGACCCCATGTACGATGCATGTGTCACTTTCAGCAGGCTCCTTGCGGAAAAAGGCTATATGATTATCACCGGCGGTGGCGGGGGCATCATGGAAGCAGGCAACGAAGGCGCCGGAGCCGAAAACTCCTTTGCCGTCAATATCAGGCTGCCCTTTGAACAGATGCCCAACTATGTGATGCTTGCCAACCCACGGCTGATAACCTACAAGCACTTCTTTACCCGCAAGGTCGCTTTTGTAAAGGAAACAGATGCCATTGCCGTCTTTCCAGGAGGTTTCGGAACGCTGGATGAGGCAATGGAGGTTTTCACCCTCATCCAAACGGGAAAGACATCTCCCAAGCCACTCGTACTCCTGGACGATGAAGACGGCTACTGGACGCGCTGGATTGATTTCGTAAAGGAATGCCTCCTCGGCAAAGGCTATATCTCCGGAGAAGATTTTTCCATCTTCACCATAACCCGGGATGTCAATGAAGCAATTCAGGTAATCGAGGACTTCTATCGCAACTACCATTCACTTCGCTTTGTCAACAGCCATCTGATTTTCCGACTGACAAAAGAACTGACGAAGGAAAATATCGAAATGCTGGAAGAGGAATTTCCCGAATTGAGACTGCCCGAAACCCGGATCTGTGCCTGTGCTCCCTTTCCGGAAGAATCGGACGAGCCGGACCTCCTGAAGTTGCACCGTATTGCATTGCGTTTCGACCATAAGCATTACGGTTTGCTCATGGCCTTTATCAGAAAAATAAATACTTTCTAAAAAAAATATCAACCTCAGGACCAAACTCTGAGAGCACCATTTTTTCCGTCCTGACACTTTCTACACCGTTGTTCCCGTCCAGGAGCCGGTCGGACTTAGGAAATCGAGGCGAAAATCAGGCTGGGCGAGGACAGATTTTGTCGATTTTGCAGGGCAATAGTTGTTCTATTGACCAAAAAAAACGACGGAATATGGACCGTCCAGACGGATTTGCAGCAGATTTACCCTACGTCCGACAGGCTCCCGGCAGTAGCTGTTGTACAGATGCTTTTTACTTACACAGCAAGGCCGTGTACTGTCGAAATTTGCTTGACATCTCCCCTGCGCCCTGCTATGTCATGGCCTACGTAAGTTTCGGAAGTTACCACTGAGTGAAGAAAACTTTCTGAAGGTATTAAACGATCTTCCTGGTTGTTTTTCTGCCTCAAGGCTCCGGAAACTTAAGATGTCAGCGTTCCGTGATATTTCGGGACTGAAATTCCGGATGCAAAAAGGAGGTAGGAAAATGGCTCAAGGTAAAGTTAAATGGTTCAACGACGCAAAGGGGTTCGGTTTTATCGAGCAAGAGAACGGTGAAGATGTTTTCGTTCACTTCTCTGCCATTGAGGCTGATGGTTTCAAGTCTCTCGCCGAAGGTGAGCCGGTAACCTTTGAGGTAGTCAACGGTCCCAAGGGACTTCAAGCCTCGAACGTCAGAAAGATGTAACAGCCTCGGTCGCTGCTTCCATCTCATTAGGACTGAAAAACCCGCTGACAGTGCCAGCGGGTTTTTTTGTACTGTTCTTTCTGTCAGGCAACTCCCGCCAACTCCAACCTGCCACCCCATCTACGCAACAACTCTTCCCGGAGAGATGAATTTTCCTCACTTGACAGCCGTGGATCTTTCTCCACGAGAGTAAAAGCCTCTTGCCGGGCTTCCTCAAGAATCCGGGCATCCCGAAGAATACTCGCCACACGAAAATCGGGCAACCCGGCCTGTCGGGTGCCAAGGAAATCACCCGGACCTCGCAGTTCCAGGTCGGCTTCCGCAATTCGAAAACCGTCGGTCGTGTCCTCCATTACTTTCAGTCGCCGTTGTGCCTCTTCGGAGAGGTTCCCGCCAGCCACGAGAATGCAGCGGGAATGATTATGACCCCGGCCAACCCTTCCGCGCAATTGATGGAGTTGCGACAGCCCGAAGCGATCGGCATGCTCCACAACCATGACCGTTGCATTCGGCACGTCAATTCCGACCTCTATGACCGTGGTTGCAACCAGGATGTCTATTTCACGGGCCTTGAAGGAGTGCATCACCGCCTCCTTCTCCTCGGGTTTCATTCGCCCATGCAGCAGACCAAGACGCATTTCAGGGAAGATATCGGCAGCCAGGTGCTCCGCCATCTGGGTTGCTGCCCTGAGTTCCGATTTTTCAGATTCTTCCACCAAGGGATAAATAAGATAGGCCTGCCTGCCCGAGCGAACTTCTTCGCCAATAAGACGGTAGACCTGAGATCGCTGGGCATCGGAACAAACCCTGGTTGCCACGGGGGTTCTTCCCGGCGGCAGTTCGTCAATCACCGAAAGGGACAGGTCGCCGAAAACCGTCATGGCAAGAGAGCGGGGTATCGGAGTGGCCGTCATTACCAGAATATGCGGGCAGGTGCCTTTTTTCTTCAGAATCCCTCGCTGGAGGACGCCGAACCGGTGCTGTTCATCGATTATTCCGAGACCGAGGCGCTTGAATTCGACTTTCTCCTGGATAACCGCCTGGGTCCCGACGACAATCTGCACCTCTCCGGAGGCAATTGCTGCCAGCGTCGCAAGCCGCGCCTTCCCCTTGACAGCGGAACTGAGAAGACACACCGTGACGCCCAACTGCTCGCAGAGCTTATGGATAGTAAGATAATGCTGTTCCGCAAGAAGTTCGGTGGGGGCCATAATGGCGGTCTGGCAGTCATTTTCCACCGCCAGCAGTGCGGACAGGAGCGCAACAATCGTCTTGCCGCTGCCCACATCCCCCTGCACGAGTCGATACATGGGACAGGGAGAAGCCATATCCTCCTTGATCTCGGTCAGAACCCTTTTCTGGGCGGCCGTAAGGGTATAGGGAAGCACTTTCAGCAGGGGGCGGGTAAAGTGGTGTGTGATCGTGAATGGGATACCGTCCTCAAGGGAAGTCCCCTGTTTCTTCAGTGCCAGGCCTAGCTGCAGGAAAAAGAGCTCATCAAAGACCAGCGTCCGGTGGGCCTGCGTGGCATGATCGTTTAATGCGGAGAGTTCGGCATCGTCCCCGGGAAAATGAACTTCGCGGAACGCCTCGGCAATCGGCAGCAGAGAACGCCGCTGCACGATCGCAGCGGGAACATGGGTCATGATCGAAGAGCAATGATTATCGACCACCTCTTTGAGCACCTTGCGGAGAGATTTCTGATGGAGCCCCTCGGTAAGCGGATAAAACGGGACGGTCCTGCCAAAATTGACCGGATCGCCGGCCACGATCGAGACCAGATCTTCACCGGCCTTGAGCCATTCCACTTCGGGATGATGCATCTCCCTCCGAGAGCCATACATAACCACCTCTCCGGTGAAGATACCTCTCTTGCCAGGCTGCCAGAGCCCCTTCATGTAGCGGGTGTTACAATGAAACCATTTCAGCACCAGGTTTCCACTGTCATCACCGACCACTGCTTCGAAAAATGTGCGCCCCCCCTTGCTCGAAACGGAGTCGGCACCTTTCACCTCGGCGGAAAAAACCTCGACACACCCGGGACGCAACTCCTCGATCCGGCGGAGTTTCCGGCGGTCCTCGTAACGATTCGGAAGAAGGTACAGGGCATCTTCCACGGTATGCAGCCCTTTTCGTGCCAGAAGCTCCGCCATCTTGGGACCGACTCCCCTGATGAAACGAAGGGAGGTTTCCAGATTCTTACGAAAGATAGCAGCTCTGAGATGCCCTCCCATGACCGGCGCGGGTGGTGCCGGCGGGCGGGACAAAACAGCCCGATCCGCCTCCATTTCAATCAGGACAGTATCGCCTGGACCGAGCCCCAGTCCTTCCAGGATACCCTCAGGTATCGTCAATTTCCCGTTTTCGGCAATCTTCACTATTGGCATCTTCAGGCTTCCTCACCCGGCATGATGTTGGCACATGTGACGTAAGTCGCCTGCTCGGGAATCAGCCCTGAATCCGAAGCTTCGGTGCCGGATATCTTCTCGCCACAATTGTCTGAAATCTAACGCGGAGAGCTTCCATGTCAGCTTCAAGAAATCCGAAACAGTCAAGGCTTGTTTTCTCCTGCAGATACCTGTCGACGAAAACTTCCATAAGGGAATTGTACCGCTTGCGGGAGACACCATGGGCAAAGTTCCGGCCGGGAAAACGACGGATATCCCCATCGAAAGCGGGTGAAATATGATAAAGCTCGTGAAAAACCGTGATCAGTTTCTCGCGCATGGAGAGATTAAGGAAGCGAGGGACGAGAAAATAGATGATATAGAGCATTTCTTTGTCCCGGTGGGTCACCGTCGGCATGGTGCAGGTAAAGACCTTCCGCGCCCTTCTGACTTCACGGGTACGGCTACCGCCCGGAAAGCGGAGCGGGTGAATCTTCGCAAAGGTCCCGTGAACACCTCCGCCACGGGTTGAGGACACACAAAGGAGCACTTTTGCCGGATCGATATGGCTGAATTCACGTACCCGGCAAACAATATCCGCAACCAGTTCCTCAAGTGCCCTGGTCAGATTGAAGGTACTCACGAGGCAGGCTGTTTCATCTTATGGCAGAACAGGCAGCGATTTTTTGGAGGGTGGCCCTGTGGCAAGGGTTGAACGGTTTCGTTGTGGCAGCTTTCACAGCCCTTTTCCGTCTCACTTTTGCTGCCTGTTTTCCGGAATGTTTCGTAGGCGGAACGGTGCGACGCGTCAAAGGGGACTTTTTTTGTCGTTTCCTCCCCCGAAATCAACAGCACAAAGGCAAGTACCACACCAATCAGGGCAATAAACAACCAGTCCTTTGGCCCAATTTTCATTCGCTGCTCCTCCCTGGTTTTCATCCGGAAACACCAAAATAGTGCTGTTCTCCGTTGGGCTGGGGCTTTCTCAGAGTCTCTCGTATGGCTTCATGGCACAATAGCGACAGCAAGGAAAGCGCCTGAAACCGGCAGGTTGCCCGATCCGTGTCTCGGGTGGCGACCGATCACGAGAGGCTTCGGGGAAGTCCCAACCCAGCCAAATTTTCGCTTCGATTTCCTAAGTCCGACAGACTCCTAGTCTATCACTGCACAGCCAATTGCACCGTTATGCTGAGGACTGTCCGGAACGGTAACAGAAAAACCCTCGACCTCCAGAAGCCTGACCAGGGCGGTGTCAAGGGCCACGCCTCCGGTCAAAACAATCATGTCGGACGGGAAACGCTTCAGCATCGGGATAACCCGCTTGACCAGAGTCTGGTTGACCCCGGCACAAAGGCGGGCAACAGAATGCCCGCGAAGGATTTGACCGATAAGTTCCGACTCCCCGAAAATCCCGCAGGTGGCATCAAGCCGTACCGGGTCCTCCCAATGAGAGGAAAGCTCACTCAGCTCAACTTCAAGAATTGCCGCCATATTTTCCAGATAACGGCCACTGCTGGCGGCACATTTGTCATTCATGACAAAATCCTGAAGTCTTCCGTTTCGGACCAGGGCAACCTTGGTGTCCTGTCCCCCCATGTCCAGAAGGGTAAAATCCCGGAAACCGGTCTGGAAAAAGGCTCCGGTAACGTGTGCCCTGATTTCCGAAATGACCTTGACACCTTTCAGGTTCAGGGTATTTCGACCATAGCCGGTTGCCACAATGGAACAAGCGGCAAGCTCAGCAGCAGTGAAGAGACCGGTTGCCGGCAGGTCGAATATCAGATCATCTCCCTCCATCCGGCCGAAACGTTTATAAAAGGATAGAGTGTCAAAGCTCTCCAGGCGCACGACCAGCCCCTCGTGTACCAGAGCGAATTTTACCTTGCGGCTCCCCAGATCGATACCGATTCTCATATTCGCTCTCCCAGCAACTCAAGAAAGCTTTCTATGCGGATCTTTGTTCGGGCATCGAGAGGCCCGGGCTTATCGCCTTCCAGGGTGAGTATCGGCAGAGAAAGCTGCTGGCGAACCACCATGTCTTCGATCTGACGGAAACAGAAGGACTGGACGTAGTGGATCACGCCATCGATCCTTCTTTTTTCGAGTTCGAGTTTGATGTCCGCCAAGCGGAAGAAGATATCATAGGGATAGGTATAGGCTCGATAGCGCTCCAGCAGATCAGGTATCCCATAGGGCATGGAAAACTGCCGTTGCGTCTCATTGAATACAATGCGGGCTTCATGCTCCTCGAGAAAGGGGTACAGGTTGTCAATGATGGGGGGAACCCCGATATAGGCAAGCCGGATCCTGTCCCGATAGGGAGTGCGGGAAGATGTTTCCCGAAGAAAGCTGTCGATCTCTTCCTCGAAGGATTCGGGAGAACCATTCATATCCGATGAAGCCACCTGGAAATAATGATTCTCCTCCCCGGAGACAAGCCCCTCCTCCCAGGTCAGTCGGTCTATTTCCCTGATTTTCTTTCGAACAGCCTCCAACCGCTCCCCGGAGCGGTTCACCGCAGCCCAATCGACACCGAAATGCGCCATCATTTTCTCGATCTCGTCACGAAGAGCGTTGGGATTCCGGTCATGGGGGTAGGCAAAGGGAACCGTGGTAATGCCATGCAGGGAGAGAACCTCCATCAGAGCACGGGTATTGCTGCAATCCCCCTCGGTGACCGCCACCAGTTCGCGAATGCCGCTCTCGATCACGGCACCATAGATACCCTTGATCCAGCCGCAGATATTTCGAGGGAAACCCTCGGCTTCCGCCGCTTCGATGAGTTCCAGGCTCTTTCCGCCGCTAATGAAAAGGTTGTTCAGGTCGACAGGGATTCTGCCCGCCGCAAGGAGTATTTCCAGGGGAATGGTTGTGGTAAATCCGGTTCTGTTCACACGATCCTATTCGGTCTTGACAAAATTGAAGTAGAGAAGCACGCCGCCGATAAGCAAGCCGCCAAAGATAAACGGGAGGGTAGAGGAGAGGTTGAGTTCGTCTCCCTGTGGAGGGAAGGCAAAACGAACCAGCACCATCACTGCTATAATGGAAAAAAGTGCAAGCAGGACAAACTTCGAACGTCTAATAACGGCATAAAAGAAGATGATCAGAAAGCCCCCGATCAACCAGGGATTTTCCATGGCGCTCTTCAGGGTCAGATGCTGCAAAAATTTGATCACATTTGCCGTTTCAAATGGAGAAAGTGTTTCCTGTGTTTTCGTAATCAGTTCCTGCTTTTCCATAGATCATCCTCCCACGGGCGCTCTAAGGAGCTGTAAATGAATGACATGGTCAAGATTGCGCTCGGATTTAGGTCAGATTTGACAGAACTGATTGAGCCAAACCGCAGACGTAGCAGGGCTACGTTGAGGATTTGGTGATTGAAGTTCGGGCAAAGATGGCTTGAAGATGAGATGCAAGATGACCATGGTATTTGTTTACAGCTCCTAAGTATCAATAGCAAATTTTACCGTGCAATTAAAGAAGAATATTATCGAAAGACAAGGTTGCATGACGGGAGGTCGTCTCGGTGGCGACAATAACCAGTGGCGACAATAGCCTTGACAATAAAGAGAAATAGAAAGTATTATTACTAATTTAGCATGCATCAACTTCACCCGTGCAATCAAATACTTTCAAGGCCCTGATGCCAGACCGGTGTTTGCACCGGGGCCTTGGTATATCCCCAAGAAAAAGGACGGCACAACGTGTCCTGGAAAGCAATTGGCATATTCGACTCCGGTGTCGGCGGACTTACCGTTCTCAAGGAGATAGTAAAATCCCTGCCCCAGGAGGACACCCTGTATCTGGGGGATACCGCACGGGTTCCGTATGGGACAAAATCCCCGGAAACGGTAACCCGCTACTCCATCGAAATCACTTCATTTCTGGTTAGCCGGGACATCAAGTTGCTGGTTGCCGCCTGCAACACAGTCTCTGCCGTATCCCTCGAAGCCCTGAAACAACGTTTTTCTCTGCCGATTGTCGGCGTTATCGAACCGGGAGCAAGACGGGCAGCAGCCGTGACGAAAACCGGAAAAGTCGGAGTAATCGGCACCGAAGGAACAATCCGGAGCAGTGCCTACACAAAAGCGATCAAAAGGATCAACCCCGAAATCGAAGTTGTCACTCGCGCCTGCCCGCTCTTTGTACCGTTGGCCGAAGAAGGATGGATTGACAACGATGTTGCCCGACGTACTGCGGAAATCTATCTGCAGGGATTGAAAAACGACGGGGTCGATACCCTTGTCCTCGGCTGCACTCACTACCCGATACTCAAGGACACGATTGCCGCAACCATGGGTAAAGAGGTTCAGCTTGTTGATTCCGCAGCGGAAACAGCCCGCACCGTTGCTGAAATTCTTCGAAACTCCGGCTTGATCCGGCCACCCACGGAAAGAGGCAACCACCATTATTTCGTAACCGATGTCCCGGCCGGCTTTCTCAAGGTCGGCAACCGTTTCCTGGGTGAAACCTTGCATGATGTCCACCAGGTAGTGCTCGAAAAGGAAGGATGCGTGTAAAACAATGAAAAGACCCGGGCAAAAAAGACGCATTAATGCAAAAACTGTATTGCTGATAGCATTTCTTGCCGCAGCTGCCATGCTTGGATCGATGATGCTGCACAAATACTTGGCACGGCAACACACTTCCCAGACCCCGGTACAGCCGAAACCGACCGGTACCGTGCCGGTCACCCTCTTTTTTTCAGCCTCCGATGGTACTGGCTTCGTCCAGGAAGCACGGCAGATAGAAGGTTCCTGCAACACCGATATCTCACCTTGCATCCGCGCCATTCTTGAGGAACTGGCAAATGGACCGCTCGGTGATTTGGCTCCGACTCTCCCCCCGAACAGCTCTTTCCGCTCGATACAGATACAAGGCAACACTGCCGTAATCGATCTTGGAGCGGAATTCGTTGCAGGCCTGCCGAAAGGCAGTTCCGCGGAAATGACGGCAGTATACTCCATAGTCAATACCATTGCATTCAACTACCCGACGATTACACGGGTCCAGTTTCTCGTGGAAGGCCGGAACGTCTCTCCCCTTGATGGTCACCTCTATCTGGACAAACCACTGGAACCAGATTTTCAACTGGAAAGACACCAGGATAACGGGCCACACAGCACGTCTCCCGACAAACAATCAGCCATTATTCCCACGCCCGGAGGAAACGACAGATGAAAACCCCTTTTTTGGAAGCCATCAGCGAAAGAGTTCTCGTGTTGGACGGCGCCATGGGAACCATGCTCCAGGAACAGGGACTCAAACCGGGCCAATCACCGGAAGAACTTAACCTCACACTGCCCGAGGTAGTTGCCGGCGTGCATCGTGCCTACCGTGAGGCAGGGGCAGACATTATCGTCACCAACACCTTTGGCGGAAACCGCGAAAAACTCTCCCACTACGGACTGGAAGGGCGCCTTCGGGAAATAAACCGGGCCGGTGTTGAAATTGCGCGAAATGCTGTTGGAGAGACCGCCTATGTCGCGGCATCCATTGGCCCTACCGGAAAATTTGTCGAACCGGTCGGCGACCTCACCTTCGATGCAATGGCAGCCATCTTTCGAGAACAGGCTGAGGCCCTTATCGAAGCAGGAGCTGATCTCATCACCCTTGAAACCTTCCTTGACATCAAGGAAATTCGGGCTGCGGTCATCGCTATCAGGGAAATCTCCCCCACCATCCCCATTATTGCAATGATGACCTTTGATGACAATGGCAGGAGCGTTCTCGGGACACCTCCCGAGGCTGCGGCCATTACCCTGGATGCGGTGGGCGCCGACATAATCGGCTCCAATTGCGGACTGGGTGTTGACGGAATCCATGAAATCCTCCGTGCGATGCGGCGCGTGACCGGGCGTCCCCTTATTTCGCAAGCGAATGCCGGGCTGCCGATTCTCAAGGACGGAAAGACCATTTTCCCCGGAACACCGGAAGAAATGACCGCCTATCACGACCGACTTCTGGAACTGGGCGTCCGCATTATCGGTGGTTGCTGCGGCACCACACCGGAACATATCCGTGCCATTCGCGACGCCCTCTCGGGGAAAGTAACCCCTTTCACCCCTGTCGCACCCGAGCAGGGCACAACCTGGCTTTCCAGTCGCGCCGGAATTGCCGCCATCGGTGGCAACCACCCGGCAGCCATAATCGGCGAGCGAATCAATCCGACCGGAAAAAAAACTTTCGCCGCCGAATTGCGGGAAGGTAAAATCAGCTATATTCGTCGTGAAGCCTTGGAGCAGACCGCTGCCGGGGCAACACTGCTCGATGTAAATGTTGGAACCCCGGGAATCGACGAGCCTGCCACCATGGAGCAAGCTGTCTTCTGCGTCTCAGGTGCTGTTTCGGTCCCCCTGGTCCTGGATTCATCCAGTCCCGAAGCTCTCGAACGGGGTCTCAAGGCTGTGGATGGCAAGCCGTTGGTCAACTCGGTCTCTGGAGAGGAAAAGAGTCTCCTTCGCATACTTCCCCTCGTCAAGAAATACGGCGCAGCCATTATCGGTTTGGCCCTGAGTGAGGAGGGAATTCCGGAAACGGCAGACGGCAGAACAGCCATTGCGGCAAAAATTCTCGAAGCGGCGCAAAAGATCGGCATTCCCCGGCATGATATCGTTATCGACTGTCTCACCCTCACGGTCAGCGCCGAACAGAAGCAGGCAGTCGAAACCTTGGCGGCAATCCGAAAAGTAAAAGACACCCTCGCCCTTAATACGGTTCTCGGGGTAAGCAATATCTCTTTCGGCCTCCCTGCGCGGCCGCTCATTTCTTCCACCTTTTTTGCCATGGCGCTGCAAGCCGGCCTTGATGCCGCCATCATCAATCCAAAAGAACAGGCAATGATGGATGTCTGGCGGGCTGCCATGGTTCTGCTGCAAAAGGATCCTCGCGCCGCAGGCTACATCGAGGCCTACCGCGATAAGCAGACGGCAGATGCAGCCGGTGCACAAACACCTTCCGTTCCGCTCGACATCCAGGGGCTCCTGAGCCGTGCGATCATAGATGGTGACCGGGAAGGCATACGCGACCTGGTTGAACAGGCCCTGTGTGAAGGACTCACCCCCCTGGAAGTCAGCAATGAAGGGTTGCTTCCGGGATTGGAAGAAGTAGGGCGACGTTTTGCAAAAAACCAGGTGTATCTCCCGCAGGTTATGCTTTCGGCAGAAACAATGCAGACAGCGTTCACCCGGTTGAAGGAAGAGATGAACCAGGGTTCGCTTGCCACCGCGGGGAAAATACTGATGGCAACAGTCGAAGGAGACATCCACGATATCGGCAAGAATATCGTTTGCACCCTGTTGGAGAATCATGGCTTTGAAGTTATTGACCTTGGGAAAAATGTCCCTGCCGCACGAATTGTCCATGAGGCCCGGGAAAGAAAGGTCGATGCGGTCGGCCTGTCCGCCCTCATGACCACGACGATGGCCGAGATGGAAAATGTTATTCAAAAACTCCGTGCCGAGGGCGTCAAGACTTTCACCATGATTGGGGGAGCCGTTGTAACGGAAGACTATGCCAGGGAAATCGGCGCCGACCTGTACGCCCGGGATGCCATGGAAGCGGTCGCCAGGATTAAGAAACTCCTTGAAAAGGCACCCTAATGAGCTGATTTAACAATTTTTTTCTTTCTTGCATCATTTATTTTACCATGTTACTTTTCCCGGCAGCACCGGTTTGATTGCGGTAGCTTACTACCTTTGCCGGCAGGTACAATCAGGAACACAGACAACCATGGTATCTGGTTACAATCACAATATTGTCTATAAGGGTGTGGCCTTCCACATCCAGACAGAAGACAGTGGCATCAGGAATCCTCTCATAACCACCCTTCTCTATCGCGGAGGGAGCATCATTGCCTCCAAGAAAACCGATTATTCCGACATCATCATGGCGGAGATGCTCGAAAAGGTGGTTGAGGATCTCATGAAAGAGCAGCACAAGGATATGCTCCGGCGGCTGAAATCCGGAGAATTCGACAGTCGCATCGTACCTGCCCCCGAAGTCGCCTCTCCGCAACAAACGTCCCTGGCTTCCCCGACATCGTCTCAAGATCCTCCACCGGCACCTCATCCTTCCGAACAGGAAAAACATTCACGTCCAGAAAAAACTCTCGACGAAATCATTTTTGATTATCTGGCTTCTACAAAAGACTGACAGCAGATTTAACAGCAAGAAAGGACCCGTTTTGGAGAAAGAGAAGATTGACCTATTGATAGAAAGGGCCCGCGACCTGCGGGTCTCAATCGTTAAAACGCTCCACAAGTCCCAGTCTGGACATACCGGAGGATCGCTATCGGCAATTGACATTATCGCCGCCCTGTACTTTCACGAATTGCGTCACGATCCTGAAAACCCTCATTGGGAGGACCGGGACCGTTTTGTGCTGAGCAAGGGACATGCTGCACCGGCACTCTATGTGACCCTCGCAGAAGCTGGCTATTTCCCGAAAGAGGACCTGATGATGCTTCGTCGTCTGGGGAGCCATCTCCAGGGGCATCCTGACAGCAAGGGGACGCCGGGTGTCGAGGTGTGCACGGGGTCTCTTGGGCAGGGCCTCTCCATGGCAAACGGCATGGCCTTGGGCCTGCGGCTTGACAACAAGGACTGCCGGGTCTATGCCCTCATGGGAGACGGCGAACTGCAGGAGGGACAGGTCTGGGAAGCGGCAATGGCAGCCCCCCACTACCGCCTTGACAATCTCTGCGCGCTGGTGGATGCGAACGCCCTGCAGATTGATGGTGAAGTGGAAAAGATCATGAATGTTTTCCCCATAAGCGATAAGTTTCGTGCCTTTGGCTGGCATGTACTCGAGATAGACGGTCACGATATGAAGGCCATTGTCGAGGCTTTTGAAAAAGCGAAGTGTATCAAAGGGAAACCGACCATGATCGTTGCCACGACTGTCAAGGGCAAGGGAGTTCCCCGTTTTGAACATAAGGCATCGTACCACGGTGTCGCACCCAATGATGATGAACTGAACGAAGCCCTCATGTGCCTGGGCTGTTTCGAGGACTGAGAAAAAGAGAGGAAGTACACCATGAAGGCAACGAGAGACGCCTACGGCGAGATGCTTGCACAGCTGGGCGAGGAAAATAGTAATATAGTCGTACTTGATGCGGATCTGTCCGGTTCTACCAAGACAGCCGTTTTTGCCAGGAAGTTTCCGGAACGATTTTTTAATATGGGAATAGCCGAAGCCAATATGGTGGGTACGGCTGCCGGTCTTGCAGCCGCGGGTAAAATTCCCTTTGTCTCGACTTTTGCCATTTTTGCGGCCGGCCGCGCATGGGAACAGATACGGCAATCGGTTGCCTATCCCAAGGCAAACGTCAAGATTGTCCCCACTCACGGCGGGGTCACCGTTGGCGAGGACGGCGGCTCTCACCAATCGGTGGAAGATATCGCCATTATGCGCGCCATTCCCAACATGACGGTCATCGTTCCGGCCGATGCCGCGGATACACGCGGAGCCGTAGCTGCCGCGGCAGCCCACAAGGGGCCGGTCTATATCCGTCTTGGGCGCAACAAGGTTCCCGCGGTATTCCCGGACGATCACCAATTCGTCCTGGGCAAAGGCTGTGAACTCTCGTCCGGCACCGACATGACCTTCATAACAACGGGCATCATGACTGCACAGGCAATTCAGGCCTCTTCCCTGCTGGAAAAGGAAGGAATCTCTGCTCGCGTCATTCACATCGCCACAATTAAACCGCTCGACCAGGATATCATTCTCCAAGCGGCCAAAGAAACCGGTGCCATCGTAACAGCTGAAGAACATTCAGTAATCGGTGGTCTCGGATCTGCCGTTGCGGAGTTCCTCGGCGAGCATCATCCAACAATTATCAAGCGAGTCGGGGTCCATGACCGATTTGGTACGTCGGGAAAAGCAGAGGAACTGCTCAAATATTTCAGCCTTACTCCTGAAGACCTGGTTGAAGCTGCGAAAGAAGTTCTGGCAAAGAAACTGGCGGTATAGACCTTCCTCGACTTACGCCTGCCGCCGTCAAGCTTAAACATAACGGGACATTTACGTCAGAAGGGTCGCTCTTAGAGGGCGACCCTTCTGACGTAAAACCTGATCTGCACGGAGGTCCAATAATGTACTCTTCCGTTTTTGAAGAACCCATGCCCGCTGAAGGCCCCTGCCCGTTCGAACTCCCTGAGTGGATTGCCTGTGCACCGTTCGAGCACTATCTTGGGATGCGCATTGAAGAAGCCTCAGAGGGTCGGGCAGTTCTGTCCATGCCTTTCCGGGTCAAGCTGGCACAGGGAAAAGGGCTTATGCACGGCGGCGCAATAACCTCACTGGCAGACACGGCCGTTGCCATGGCCATCAAGACGATCCTTCCCGATGGAAGCCATTTTGCAACCGTCGAGCTCTCCCTTTCCTTCCATGCACCGGTCAGAAGCGGAATAGTTCGTGCCGTTGCAACCATTGTCGAGAGGGACGAAAGGACTATCAAGGGAAAAGCTGAAGTGTTCGACGACAAGGGCGTCAAGACAGCAACTTTTCATTCCACCTTCCGGGTAAAAAGGCCCCAATAATACCGGACAGAAGAAAGCAACCCCTGTCCTGCAACTGCCCCATCCTGCTTATTCCATTACAATCCCAGTCAGATAGTAACCAGTTTATACTTTCGCGTCCCTAATCCCAGTTTTTCAGCATGATCGAGTTGAATTGCCCAATCAATGGCAGGATACACCCCTCTGAATTTATCCTCACCCGGTTCAAAACCCGATTTCAAGGCCGTGTTCCGGTTTCCCGGGGCGGCATTTACCAAATCCGCACAGGCCTGATCGAGAGCCACCGGGTCTGTTGAGGCACAAACGCCGATATCGTTTACAATGGGGGCATCTGCGTGGCCATAACAGTCACAGGCAGGAGAAACCTGAGTAATGAAGTTCAGGAAAAGTGATGATTTTTCCTTGCCCAGCACAGTTCCGTGGGCATACTCCGCCATCTTTTTCATGAGTTCTGATGCTGCCTCATTCCATTGGACCGTCACCGCCTTGTGCGGGCAGAAGGAAACACAACGACCACATCCAACACAAAGGTCAGGATCGATGCGGGCGCCTTCGGCTGTGACAACTATTGCGCCATGAACGCAAGCTTTGAGGCAGGCCCCACAGGCAGTACACAAAGCATCACTCACAACAGGCGCCAGCGTGGAATGCTGCTGCAATTTTCCGTCCCTGCTTGAACAGCCCATGCCGAGATTTTTCAGCGCCCCGCCAAAACCTGTCAGTTCGTGGCATTTAAAATGGGAAACCGCAACAAGTGAATCCGCCTCGATAATTTCCGAAGCAATCTTCACTGTAGCAAAGATTTCACCAGCAATCGGCACCTCGACCGCTGATTGCCCTCGCAAACCGTCACACATTATCAGGGGAGCTCCCACGACAGCATAGGCAAAACCATTTTCCACCGCACAGGTCAAGGCCGCAACGGCATTTTTGCGTTCACCCGGATAGAGTGTCGAGGAATCAGTGAGAAACGGAAGGCCGCCATACTTCTTGATTTCTTCCACAACTCTGCGGATAAAGATTGGCCTGACAAACGCATGATTACCCTTTTCACCAAAATGAATCTTCACGGCAACCAGATTTCCAGAACTCACGAAGCCTGCCAGTCCGCTATTCTCCATGAGTTTCCCGATTTTATCGAAGAGATTACCCTCTTTTGAGGTTCTCATATTCGAAAAATACACTGTGCTCGGCATAGAATGTCTCCAAAGGGTTTTAAAGTGAGTCAAACGATAGGCGAGTTGGGAAACTTCCACGTGACTCAGCGAAGCACATGCGCTATTCGGAGGAAATTTTCCAGGAGTTTACGAGAGATTGCTGCATAAGCCTTCTCTTCGCGGATAAAGTCTTCCATGATCCGGGTTGAGTTGTTAACGCCGGCGGAACTTTCAATCCAGGAAGTGACAATACTTCTGGTAACTTCCGGATGGAATTGAAGTCCGTAGTGGTTGACACCATAGCGGAAGGCCTGATGTGCGCATGCAGGGGATGATGCAAGACAGACAGCGTCGACAGGAATTTCAAAACTATCATTATGCCACTGGAAGGTACTAAAGACTTGCGGGATGCCAAGGAAAAGCGGGTCTGAGTCTGCAGATTTCAGTACTTCGACCGAATGAAGCCCCCTCTCGCCATTTCTTTGAGAATGGACTGGCGCACCAAGGGCATCTGCCAACAATTGACCTCCCAGACAAATACCCAGAAGCGGTACTTCACGATGAATTGTCTGCTGAATATACGATCTGACTGCCAGAAGATAGGGGTATTGACTGCTGTCGTGAACCCCCATAGCGCCACCTAAGATAATAAGTGCGGAATTATCAGAGATGTCAGGGAGAACTTCGCCTGAGTAAGGCCTGGCGACTCGGAAAGGAATCTGAAATTCGCAAAGCCATTCAAGCAAATTACCGGAAGGAACCTCTTGGTCATTTTGTATCAAAGTGAGCATTGGCGTATCCAGAACAGGCGGTATTTCTCACTGGGCAGGGAGCTGGTTCTACTCTTGTTTTTGGCCAGGAGCCAGTACAAACCAGTTTCTGAAATGCTGGTCGTAACTATCCAGATTGCAACGAACTTTGTTTCTGAAGCAAGCTGTCAGTGAGTAGAATCGTTCGGCACAACTTCTATACTGTCATTAGTCCTGATCATTCCACCACGTAGGACTTTTACGAATATTCCCTCACGAGGCATTACACAATCGCCTGCCTGCTGGTAGATCGCGCAGCGCGTGTGGCATTCTTTGCCGATCTGCGTAACCTCATGCAAGGTCTCACCGATGACAAGCTTCGTACCAATCGGCAGGGAAGGAAGGTCTATCCCCTCGGTAGTGATATTTTCGGCGAAATCGCCGGTTGTGACATCAAGCCCTTTATCCTGCATTTTTTTTATACTTTCCAGAGCAAGAAGGCTAATCTGTCGATGCCAATCTCCAGCATGGGCATCGCCAACTATCCCATGGTTTTCACGGATCAAAACTTCGACTACGGGTTTTTTTCGCTCACCCTTCTGCTCACTAATACAAACAGCGACAACTTTACCAGGCATACAATTAGCTCTCCAGAGTTTTTAGTATGTTACCCGCCAACCTTCGACATGGAAAATGGCTGATGGGATGTTTCCTTATTCGAGATAAGGTGTTTTCCGGGTTTCTCAGTAACAATTTTTAAAAGAATTTCCTGCAAGGCCGGGACATCACCTGCTCGCAAGTACGGCTTCAGATCTACCTCAGTGTCGGCAAAAAGACAGTTCTTCACCATTCCCAGTGAAGTAACCCTGATGCGGTTACAATCTTGACAAAAATGTCCGGAAACAGGGGTAATTACACCGACCGTACCCAACGCTCCTGGTATTTTATAGTCTCGTGAAGGACCAGCCATTTCGCCCCGCACAACCGGCTGCAGAGTATATTTGTCTGCAATGCGTGCCAGAATAGCTTCTCCTGAAATAACTCGCGATTCCCATGAGGTGTCTTTCTGCGTCGGCATAAACTCGATAAAGCGGATCGAATACGGTTTATTGATCGTCAGAGCCGCAAAATCGAGAAACTCATGGTCATTGACACCATGCATTGCCACCACATTAATTTTTATCGGAAATCCGACTTCTTCCGCTCGACCTATTCCAGCCAGCACTTTTGAAAGATCGCCGCCACGGGTTATGCTGGAAAAGTTTTCAGGACAAAGCGAATCCAGACTAATATTCAGTCGCTGGACGCCGGCGTCCCGCAGATCAGCAGCCATTCCTTCCAAAAGGGAGGCGTTCGTTGTCAAGACCAGTTGCCGAAGTTGTGGTATTTGCGACAACTCTTTCAGGAATGATATGATTCCCGACCTGACGAGAGGTTCCCCTCCCGTGACCCGAATCTTTTCAATTCCAAGAGGAACAACGGTGCGTGCCAGAAGAAGGAGTTCTTCATAACTCAGGATATCATGGTGACAAACCTTACTCACGCCTTCTTCCGGCATGCAGTAAAGGCAACGAAAATTACATCGATCCGTTACCGATAACCTGAGATAATTTATTTTTCTTCCAAAAGAATCAACAAGAGGCATACAGAATACCTTTCATTCAAGCTTGCTTGTTGAACAACCCAGAAGGACCGTACAGGAGCCCCTGATTCGCACAAGTAGTGGCAAACGGGACAATCTTTAGCATTTAAGTAGGAGCACCTGTTAACTATAGGCAACTTTTCAAATTAAGTATAGACATAAAAGTGCGGGCACCCTCGAAAGAGTGCCCGCATTTGTCTACATACTAGCAAATATCAGATTAGAAATTCCAGAACTCATCGATTTCTTCACCGGAGAAATCCCAAACTGCGTTGTGCGGCGGGATAGGCTCTTCAAAGAATTCAGGGAGACGGTCACTCAGGTTGGTCATACCGGCACCCATGTTGAACGCACGCTCTGTTTTGAGAATCGACTTACCAAGAGCAACAACGTCATCTGCGGTCAGGCTCAGGCCATAACGGGCATTGATCATCTCGTAGATAGCGGTGAAGCACTCAGGAATATCCAGAGACGGGAAGGCAACGAAGATACAGAATCCGGTGCTGTCAACAGCTGCGGTTGCAATGGACAGATTTCTTGAAAGCTCTACCTGACCTTCTTTTGTAAGAGGATCGACAAAACCACCAACTTTCAGAATGTTCGTGGCGATAGTGTAACCAGCTGTGTGGTCAGCACCCATGGTAGAAGTAGCATAGGTAATACCGATGCCCTTAACGGAACGGGGATCGTATGCAGGGATACCCTGATTCTTGACGACCGGGATCCTGGTGAGGCCATAGGTTTTGCCTACGGAACCGGCACCGTTACCGAGAATACGGCCGAGAGGAGAACCTTTACGAATATCTTCATCAAAGAGACGATAGGTTGCCTTACCGTCACCCCAAGGAATAATACCGGCTTCCATGGCAACGCTCATGAGAACTGCGCCTTCAATGGAGTCAATTCCGATATCGTCCATTACCCAGTCGTTCTTTGCGATGTCATCCAGATCACTGATGTTACATGCGCAACCAAAACCCCAGATGGTCTCATATTCGAAACCGGAAGTGATGTATTTGCCGTCTTTGTCTGTATAGATCTGGGAACACTTGATGATACAACCGGCATGACAACCGTGAGCAGTCACACCACCGGGGCGGGAAGCAATCGTATCATGTACGGTTTCGCCGCAAATTTTCTCCGGGTGATCAACCGTACCGAAACGGAAGTTCTTGGTGGGGAGACCACCGGCTTCGTTCAGGATATTGATCAGAACGTCTGTGCCGTAGGTCGGAAGGCCCTGGCCGGTAACGGGGTGATCGAGCATTGCTTTGGCGAAAATCCTTGCATGAGTTTTGAACTTCTCAGGGTCAGCAATGGTAACACCAGGTCCGCCAGTCTCATCAATAGTGATATACTTGACTTTTTTGGAACCCATGACAGCGCCTGCGCCGCCACGGCCATGGCTACGAATGTTGCCATCGGGGTCTTTTACGGAGATATTGGCAGCAGCCATTTTGAACTCACCAGCAGGACCAATGGAGAGAACGCCGAGTTTCTCGCCCATTTTTTCGCCAACCGATTTCATGAGTTCGTAGTTACCTTTACCGATGTACTCTACGTCTTCTTTGATCGTTGCGCCGTTGTTGTCGATGTGGATGGCGTACCAGGTATCCTTCTCAGGCATACCTTCGATAATGACAGCCTTGATACCAAGTCTTTCAAGTTTCTGTGCTGCTGTTCCACCAGCGTTACTTTCCTTGATACCACCGGTCAAGGGGCTCTTGAAACCAGCGGAAAGACGACCGGAGTTAGCAGCCGCAGTAGCAGTCAACAGGCCGGGTGAAAAAACCAGCTTGTTGTATTTGCCGAGCGCATCGCACATCGGCGGTACTTCTTTGGCAACGACAGTCGAGGTAAGACCGCGACCACCAAGGCCAGCCCACTCTGCAGGCACTGCTTCAACAGCAGTTGTTAGGTTCGACATGTTAATACGGATAATCTTGTCTCCCATTCTTTCCTCCATTCCCATTCTTTTTTTCAATTTTTAAAACTGCCCGGGACAACACAATGAAAGAAACATACCACAAGTCTAAAAAAAATAATATCAAATATTCTTGTCGCAAAAACTCTGTTTGCTTTCCACCACTAAATCAGGTCAAAACCGGACTTTGATAAAAACTTACCCAATATTTCTCAAAAGAAAATTGTTCAAACAGAAGTAAACAGGCCTTTTTCGCTATATACTCAACAGTATCGTGGTGTATCAGAACATGACATGATTGTGTTTTTATATGACTGGATTATGCATATTGAACAGCAGTTAAACATCCCGTTTGAAACAGCATTTCTAACAAGTTCGCCGCAGGTGTCTTTACTAAGCAGCTTACTTGCGAAAGTAATGTCCCATACTGGATTAATTATTTATTGGCAGGAAAGTAACTAAACATATTGATTTGTGGTGGAGATAAAAGTTGGGGGAGTGGCATACGCCACTCCCCCGAGTAAAACATGGAAGTAAAGTTGAATTACATTGCGTTCTTGAAGATCTCGATAACCTGGTCAAGTGTAGCAGTACGAGGATTCATGAGCTGGCAAACGTCTTTCTTTGCGTTTTCAGCCATAACCTTGAGATCCTGCTCTTTTACGCCGAGAACGGTGAGGTTCGGCGGAATACCAATCTGAGCGGACAGCTTCTTGATGGCGTCGATAGCTGCCTGTGCGGCATCCATGGTTGACATGCCGTCGGTAACAACGCCCATTGCTTTGGCAACATCAGCAAGACGTGCAGGAGCGGCAATCAGGTTGTACTGCTCAACGTGCGGCAACAGGATGGCGTTGCAAACACCGTGCGGCAGGTTGTAGAAACCACCCAACTGGTGAGCCATGGCGTGAACGTAGCCAAGACCTGCGTTGTTGAATGCCATACCGGCAAGGAACTCAGCCCATGCCATATCGTCACGTGCCTGGAGGTCGGAACCGAGGGCAACTGCGCGAGGGAGAGCTTTTGCGATCAGTTCGATGGCCTTGATGGCGCATGCGTCGGTGATCGGCTCAGCAATAGTGGAAACATATGCTTCAACAGCGTGGGTAAGGGCGTCCATACCGGTAGCTGCGGTCAATGCGGGCGGCTTGCCGAGCATGAGGACCGGGTCAACGATACATACCTGTGCGGTTACACGCCAGTCAACGATAGCCATTTTAACATGGGTATCGGTGTTGGTGATGATGCAGAAACGGGTCATTTCGCTGGCGGTACCAGCGGTGGTGTTGATTGCGATGTAAGGAACAAAGTTCTCGGTAGAAACATCGAGACCTTCAAAGTCACGAATGTCTTTACCGGGGTTGGACATCATGAGGCCGATACCCTTACCGCAGTCATGGGAGCTACCGCCACCCAAGGAGATCAACGAGTCGCAGTTGTTCTCTTTCCAAACTTTTACACCGTCACGTACGTTTATGTCGGTAGGATTGGGCTCAGCGCCGGAGTAAAGAACATAATCAACGCCTTCGGCCTTCAGGTAGCCGCCAATGATGTCAGCAACGCCCATTTTTGCCAAGCCAGCGTCGGTAACAAGGAGAGCTTTTTTGAAACCCAAGGATTTAGCTTTGGGGCCAGCTTCCTTTGAACAACCTACGCCAAGAATGCTGATAGTCGGAATGAAGAAAAAGAAACTCTGTTCTGCTAAAGCCATTTGTCAATCCTCCAAAATTTTATTTTTTTCCATCAAAACACATTTGGGTAAAAACCCATTTTACTGCTGCTACGGTTCGAACACTAGCACACTAAACTTAAAACTGCAATGCCCTTATTTTTGCTAACACCCCCTCTCCTGGCAAAACGTAAATTTCAATAAACAAGTGTTTTACTAAGTGCAAATCCGATGCCATGTACACTCTTTTTTTAGGTTTTCAGCAATTGCCCGGATTTTAGAAGAAAAGCTTACGTAGTTTATTTTTGTCAGGCTATCAGGTGAATCCATTTTGGAACAGGTAGTTTGATTATAGAGCACTGACCAATTTCTACCATTCCCTCAGCGTTTAAATCTTAGCGGGGGAGTTGCCGCTGTCAAGACCTCTCAATCATTTTATTTTCAAAGATTACGTTCTCCAAAACAGGCAAGAAAATCTTATCATATCCTTAAATTTACTTAGGGATAACACATCGGAATTCCTATCTTTCACTACACTCTGGATAGGACTCAGACGCGATGCGCCTGGCGCCGACAGCGAAGCTACAGAGAGAGATACCAACTATATGTACATATTAGAAATATCCCTGGCAGATGTCACATTCTAAACAAGTAAATTGCTCAGGATACATTTACAGCTAATTTGAAGGATTTTGGTGAAAGGAGGACTGCCGCAACGCAGCCCTCCAGGGAGGACTGAAAATTGTGCTGCGTGCGTATGAGATGTAATGGGCTAGGAACCTGTCTGACTTAGGGGTCAATCTGCTGCAAATCCGTCTGGACGGTCCATATTCCACCGCATTTTTGGTCAATAAAACACTATTGCCCTGCAAAATCGACGAAATCTGTCCTCGCCCAGCCTAATTTTCACTTTGATTTCATAAGTGCGACAGGGTTCTAGTGATGGGGTAATAAAACTGCGGGGGTTTATTTTATGTCATATTCTTTGATCTTGCGGTACAGGGTATTTCGCCCAACTCCCAGTTTTGCAGAAACCTTGAGAATATTTCCTTTATATAGATTCAACGCCTGAACGATTGCATCTCGTTCAATATCCTTTAAGGATTTTACCTCGGTAATCCTCTCGCCGATTTTTGCAGGAACCGGGCTGTCGAATTGCAATAACTCGGGAACCAGCACACCATTATCCGATAACATGTTCAATCCCCGCTCAATGGCGTTTTCGAGTTCGCGAATGTTCCCCGGCCAACTGTACGTTTTCAGTTTATCGAAGAACCCATCGGAGGCAGAAATGTTTTTCCTGTTGAGCTTAAGGGATAACTTATTGATAAAATGCTTGGCCAGAAGTGGAAGGTCGTCCATCCTCTCATGTAACGAGGCGATATTTATGGTAATAACATTGAGTCTGTAGTAAAGGTCTTTCCTGAAATTACCCCTTTGAACTTCTTCCTTGAGATCCTTGTGGGTTGCAGCAATTATCCGGATATCAACACTAATCTCGCCGGAAGATCCGATTCGAGAAATCTTTTTTTCCTGAATAACACGTAACAACTTGACCTGTGTATAAAGAGGGATATCTCCAATTTCATCAAGAAAAATTGTACCGCTGTTCGCTAATTCAAATTTGCCGGCCTGACCGCCCTTCTTCGAGCCGGTAAAAGAGCCTTCCTCATAACCGAAAAGTTCGCTTTCAATTAACGTATCAGGCAAGGCAGCGCAATTGATCGCGATAAACGGTCGATCCTTTCTGGAACTGCCGTTATGAATCGCTTGCGCAAAAAGTTCTTTTCCTGTGCCGCTTTCACCGGTCAAGAGAACCGTTGAAGGACTCCCGGCTGCAATCCTGCCCCATTTTTTTGCCTTCAATACAGAGTCGCTTTCGCCGATAATATCGTCGAAAACGTATTTTGCCGCAAGCGAACCGCCCCTTCTTACCGATTGCTTTTCCTTGTTTTCTCGAAGGATTGCAAGCGCACCGATGGTGCGCCCCGTATCATCCCGCAACGGGGAAACAGATTGATTGATTTTTTTTCCAGTGTCCTCGTTAAACAGTTCTTGATCTCTATACTCAACCCCGGTCGACAGAACCTGCAGCATTGCCGAGGGCTTCTTGAGAACACTTGCGATATGTTTTCCGATCGATAACTTGGGATCAACACCAAGAATTTTTCCACCATACGAATTCAGCTGGTTAATGACACCGTTATTATCTACAGAGATTACACCGTCAGAGATGGTTTCGAGGAGTGTGTTGGAAAATCGGTAGGAAACGTAGAGCTTGCTGGTTGTTTTATGCAGTCGCAGTTGGTTCTCGATTGCGCTGACAGCCGCCACAACCAAGCTTAAAGTATGCGGGTTGAAGGCCTTATAGTCACCCGTTATGTCAAGCACACCAATCATTTGTCCTTCAGGGTCGAAAATAGGCGACGCTGAACATGTCAGGTAATGGTGAGGCTGGCAGTAATGCTCTCGTGCGAAAATCTGGATCGGCTTTTTTTCCAAGATCGCTGTGCCGATTGCATTTGTACCCTTAACGGACTCACTCCAGAGCCCTCCCGGACACAGCTGAACTTGCTTTGTCTTCTTTATTATCTCAGGATCACCAATAGCCTCAACAATCAAGCCGTCATTATCGGCAAGAACCACCTGAAATCCTGATCCTTTTACAAATCCATAGAGATTGTGAATGAAAGGGCGGGCTATCTTAATAAGGTGCTGGGAGGCTTGAAGCACATCCTTTAGTTCGCTACCGATACTATCAAGATCTTGCTGGCCAAACGGGTCGACTTTGAAATTTCTGCATCGTTGCCATGAGTGAGCAATCTCCGGACGTAATTTGTGAACATCCAGGACATCATTTGCAATATAACGGTTCCAGGCTTCTTCAATCAGATGAATAACTTGAGCAGTCATATATGCATCCCCTCGATCTCGCTAGCAGCAGCTGGCTCACTAGTTCCGAATGATATCGCTCTCCGCATCGCCCACGAAATTCATTGTATTGTGCAACTTCACCAAAACCTGTCTTTTTCCTAACCGCGTTTTCTTGCCACTAAATTGTATACATTACTTAAATCCAAAAATCTAGCATTATTTCCGAATGGTTATGAACAGTTAAGACATCCGGCAGCACAGCTCCCGCAGGTAACAGACTTATTTGGTTACAAGAAAATGTAAAAAAAAACCACAAAGGCTCAAGAAGAACCAACCCGATACAAGGTGTATTCTCTTGAGCCAATTGTGGGACAACCCAGTGGTTTGCAGCAGAAATCGCCTAAAGGAAGCTGATATTTTTCACCTGATCATCAGAGCTCCTTCAATATGTTCAGCCTCTTTTGCTGATACTCCTCTTCGGTTATCAACTTTTTGCTTTTTAGCTCATTCAAGATCTGAAGGCGCTCTTCAACAGATTTCTGCCCAGCAGAGAAAGGTTGATCACCCGACACGCTGGGAGCTTGACTGGCCGAAGCCTTATCCCCCATTGCTGACCTGGCTTCCATTGACGCAAGATCAAGCACAACCCAGTCGGTTCTTTGACCACCAGAGCTCATATAAAAATCCTGATCAGGCTGCCCAAGCAACTGCCATTTATGTGCAGAAGGGACAGTTCGCGAGCCAGGAGCTAACGGATATAATCTTCTGTCAACATACTGCTTGTAGTCTTCATGTATTTTGCCGAAGATTAAATTCAATTTCCCATCGCGATAAAACACCCGGGCGGAAGTATACTTCGGTTCCTTGGCAAGTCCGAATGCCGTTCGATGATCTCCTACCAAAGCGAATGCCACATCTTCCTCCGGGGTGGCTTGAGCTAGTCCCTGACTCAAGTATTTCCCCAGGGTATCAAGTTCCGGCTTGGTAAATACCGAAGTCGACTTGCTATTTCCCGGAATCGTAATTTCCAGCGTACTCAAAGCATTCCTAATTTGATCCTCATCCAGGGAAACAGGGTGCTCATTGGGAGGAACCTTAACGCCTTTGGCTCCATCCTGCTTAACAATCCGAACATACTGCTCGCGTGACTTAAAAAGCTGCTTAGCTTCGCTTTCACTCGTTGTAACGGATTTGACCAGGGAACAGCCCGAAACACCAAAACACACGACAAGAAAAACTGTCAGCATCGAAAAAAGGCCCTTACCAGGGGACGAAACAAAGGCTTTACTCATTACAAACTCCTTGATTTGGCAGATCTGATCCATGGATGGTATCACGCTACAGGGCAAATGACGTCGAATGGCCCAAGAAATCATAGTTTTTCGGTCATTGATATATCATCAGACAACGCGCAATGTCAAAGAAAAAGGGGCAAAACCTACATTGTTGCGGTTGAAGCACTTAGGAGCAGCCAAAAAAAAGGCCGGCGTATGCCGGCCTTTCGTTAAACAACTGCCATACAATCTACCAAGTAAACACGGTACCGAGTGCTACGACGTTCTGGGTAATCCGGGAGTTGTCATAGTTGTGAGCAATGGTGTAGGTATACTCACCGACCAAGGTCATGTACTTGTTGACGGAGTAGTAAATGCCGCCGGTAACAGCCTGGTTGGACTTCTGGGTGCTCGTACCAAGGACTGACTCGGCATCAGTCTTGTCACTGTAGTTGATACCGTACTGTGCGCCAAGCTTCGCTGCGCCGATGGTGTAAGTAGCATGGAAAAGACCACCATAGGTAACGCGCTCCTTACCAAACGCGTCAAGCGCATCGCCGCCATCCTGGGTAAGGAAAGCGCCGATTCCGGAGCCACCGAAACCGGAAAGAACGGTTTCGAAGTTTCCGAGGTTTAACTGCATGCCACCTGCACCTGCGATGGAAGTAACCTTGTGCTGTGCGCCAACTTGCTGGAACTCAACACCGGTAACTTTTGCATTCTGGTACAAAGCGGAAACCCATGCGGAAATCTTGCCGTTCGTAAGGGTTTTTGCATAGGAAAGTTCCGTTTCGATACGGGGGGTATTGACCTGTGTTGCAACTGTGGTCGGTCCAACAATCTTACTCGGGTCACAGATGGCAACAGCAAGTTTCGCACCGCCCATATCAGGAGTGGTATAGCGGAACTGGGAACCGAACGAGGGATAGGTATAGCCGCGGCCGATGTAGCCGGTGCTGACGCCGAGGCCGGTCAGGTTGAGAGGAACGCCAAGACCGATCAGGGTCATGTCGGTAAGGATGTTTTTACCTTCAAACAGATTGAGGGCACGACCGGCAAGTACCTGACCGAATGAACCGTCAGCCGTGAAGAAAATTTCACGGAAGTCAACGGAGGTACCGCCATTAGTATCAAACGTACCAGGTCCGAGGCCGGTGTGGGTTGTAGAATTTTCGATCTGGGGATAAATACCGATCCTTGCGCCGTAGTCAACACCATTGATGGTGGGAGACTTGACATTGAATGCAAAGATGCTCGGGAGCAGACCGGTACGGACGCGGAAAGACTGTTCGGCGGTCAGCGCCTTAACTGCTCCATTTTTGTAATGCAGGTTGCTCTGGGAATCATAGACCATGAAAGCGTTGATCATACCATCAAAACTCATCTGCCAGCCATTTTCGCCACCGACAACAAATGCTGCCTTAGCCGGAGTGCTTGCCACCAAAACCAGGGCGGCAAAACCCAACAAACCAATAATCGCACTACTGACTTTTGCTCTCTTCATGCTTTTCCTCCTTCTTCATGGTAATTAAAAAATAGGTCGCTCCTGCAAAGTTGAAAGGTTACCGTCCAATGTGAGCACTCAACTTTATTGGAGACTTTAAAAACACAACCGCAACAACTGCAGAGGTCACTTCTCGATCGCGATACTCTGGCAAGCGCGAAATTATCCCCCCTCACCCTTCATAGCATTTCAGGTAGTTGCCAACGTGTCTTGAGACACCCGGAAAGTCAACACCGGGAATCAATCAAAATACCAGCATGAGGCAAACTCTCTTTCCGACACGAATCTTTGCGTCGAACTGTTCCACACCTCCTTTCCCGTCGAAAAATATAACCAAAACATCGTTTTGTTAAAGCAATATACATGCCACTAAAAAAAACTACCTTATCGCCGCCCCCTAAGGACTAGAGAGGCTGCCTTGTCTCCAATTTAAGGTCTTTTTTCACCGGGCACAACATACAACAGAAAATTAAACCTGTATAGAGCTTTTTTTTAAATGTAACCAGAAAGAACACAGTTCTAATATAGAACACTTCGAATAGGGGTTTTCAGCAAATGGATTATGGGTAAACACAAGTACGTTGCACAAATAATGAGGAAGTGAGCTATAAATGGGACACCTGGGGACTGATGCCGCTTCCTTTTTCAAAACCTCCACAAATAAATATGCATCACTAACCACCCCCCTCCTTGTCAAGGAGCAGAGCGTAAAGCCTCCTCCTGGCTTGGGAGGGGTTTAGGCGGTAATGTGCCAAATTGAACGTCTCACGAAACCAGACTCCGCAATGCTCCGTATTGCTTCAGCGTTCGCCACGGAAGGATACCACTCACACACAGCAGCACCATCGCCACCTGCAGTCAAACCATGAGTCACCGGACCAGGCCATATTTCAGCAGAGAACTGTGCCAGGGAAACAGCGCCTGTTACGGGAGACTGGATTATCATAACGTGACAAAACATGCGAGAAAAACGGAAAGGGAAAGTTCTCATAGAAACAAAAAAAAACGGGACTGCTCACGTTATGTGAGCAGTCCCGTTTATTTTGCATTGGCGTCCCCTGGGGGATTTGAACCCCCGTCGCCGCCGTGAAAGGGCGGTGTCCTGGGCCGGGCTAGACGAAGGGGACGTGGTGAGCCGCGTTGGGGTCGAACCAACGACCACCTGATTAAAAGTCAGGTGCTCTACCGACTGAGCTAGCGGCTCAAATTGTCAAGATGGACTTTATACTATACCAGGCTCTCTGGGTCAAGCATTTTTTTCATCCATCAGCTTTTTTATTTCTTACAGGAAAGGATTACGCAGAATAATTGTCTCATCCCTCCTGGGCCCAACAGAAACAAGGGAAATCGGGCACGTAACCAGCTCTTCGAGTCTCTTTATATATGTACGGGCATTCGCCGGCAGATCCTCAATTCTTTTCACCGACGTGATGTCGGAGCACCAACCAGGAAGCTCTTCATACACCGGTTGACAGCGTGAAAAAATTTCCATGGAGGCTGGAAGTTCGGTTAACAACTGTCCCTCGAACCTGTACCCGGTGCACACCTTGATTGTATCAAAACCACTCAGAACATCCAGCTTTGTCAGCGCGATTCCCGTCAAGCCATTGATTCTGACCGAGTAGCGGGCAACAAGCGCATCAAACCAGCCACATCTTCGCGGACGACCGGTGGTGGAGCCAAATTCGCCCCCCGCAGTCCGGAGTCTCTCACCGAACTCGTCCTCCAACTCTGTGGGAAAAGGACCGCTCCCCACCCTGGTAATGTACGCCTTCGAAATGCCGATAATTTCATGGATCTCTCTGGGGCCGACACCGCTTCCGGTACTAGCGCCCCCCGCACAGGTTGAGGAGGAGGTAACAAAGGGGTAGGTACCGTAATCGATATCCAGCATCGTACCCTGGGCACCTTCAAAAAGAATTTTTTTCCCTGACGCAATATCCTTGCTAAGAATTAGGGGGGTGTCCGCAACGTACTTACGGAGAACATCGGCATAGCCGCAATAGGTTTCAAATATTTCATCGAAACGGAGCGGCTCCTCTCCAAGATATTTTTCAAGCAGGAAATTCTTTTCTTCCAGGTTTTCGCGAAGCTTCCGGGCAAAACAGTCCTTGTCAAGCAACTCCATAAGCCTGATGCCGCGTCGGCCTATTTTGTCCTCATAACAGGGACCGATACCACGGCCGGTTGTTCCGATCTTTCCAGAACCACTTTTTTTCTCCCGAGCGATGTCGACTTTCTTGTGGTACGGCATGATAATATGGAGAGTTTCACTCAGGAGGAGACAGGAATCATCCGGCAAATGTCCTCCGGCTTTCAGCGCAGTGACTTCCTGAAGAAAAACCTCCGGATCAAGAACTACCCCATTGCCGATAATACAGCGCTTGCCCGGATGCAATATCCCGGACGGAATAAGGTGAAGAATTACTTTCTCATTCCCGACAACGAGGGTATGCCCCGCATTATTCCCGCCCTGAAAACGGATTACGTCGTCAGCAAATTCGGTAAAGATATCAACGATTTTACCTTTCCCCTCATCGCCCCACTGGGCACCCACCACCACAACATTCGCCATTCCTAATCTCCCTGCAAGGGGCCGAAGCTGGAGGGAAAATCCTTCCGGTACAGATCGCTCTTGGCGACTGTAATCCCTTTCTTGTCAGCAACCCTCACAACATATACGTGATCATCGGCACAGCCTTCCGCACCGATGACTATCATATGCAAAATGTTCATCTTCCTGGCATACTCCAGGGACTCGCACTGAGCTCTTCGAATAATATCCCTGGCCGCGGTAAAACCTTTTTTTCTCAGGCGCTTGGCAACCTCCAAAGCATCCCGACGATCTTCCTTGGCGTTGAAGATCAGGAAATCGCCGGCCTTGCCAGCCTCCACATCGGGCCGTTTCTCAACAGCAGTAAGCAGGGCCATAATATTGAAGGCAAAGCCGGTGGCAGGCGCAGGAAAACCATAGTGTGCCGTCAGATTATCATAACGGCCGCCGCTGCAAACAGGTTCTCCGACACCCGGCACAAATCCTTCCAGAGTAACGCCGGTATAATAGTCGAGACCACGGATTTCTCCAAGGTCGATAGTCAGATAATTGCTGACTCCATAAATTTCAAGTACGTCAAGCACCTGAGCAATATTGTCGAGTGCTTTACGGGAGCGATCATTGGTTACACGCCGTTCGGCCTCCGCAAGAACCTCCGGCCCACCAAAGAGGCGGGGCAGCGCCAAGAGCTCTTCCTTCACCGCGTCAGCAACAGGTTCATTTTCCAGCAGCGCGCGAAGGGCAGAAATGTCTTTTTTCCCAATGGCACCACGAAGAAGCTCCCGCGAGGTTGGAGAAAAGTCTGTTGAATCCATTATTCCGCGAAAAAACTCCACCTGGCCGATGGCGATCTTAAAACCATCAAAACCAAGACTTTTCAGTACTTCTACGGCTATCGCCGCCATCTCCGCATCTGCTTCAGGAGCGTCGAGCCCAATAAGCTCAACACCGGCCTGAAAAATTTCCCGGCTGCGCCCTGACTGAAGCTCAGCATGACGAAGCACCCTGCCACGGTAATAGAGCCTGTGAGGCAATGGATACCCGGTCATCCTCGTTGCGACAATCCGTGCAATCTGGGGGGTGATATCGGGAGGGATAACGAGAAGTTTACCCGTCTGGCGGTCATCAAATCGAAATACTTTCCCCTTGAGATCGTCACCCATGGCAAGGGCCATAACATCCTGAAACTCAAGGAGCGGGGTAATGATGCGCCTGAATCCCCACAGTTCAAAAACCTTGAGGATTTTTTCCTGAATGTAGCCGATTTTTGCGGCTTTCTCAGGGAGAAAATCAGCAACTCCTTTCGGCAGGGAGGCTTCGATGTTCCGGGGAAATTTCACGTTAAATTCTTTCTACTGCACTGTACACGGCATTGGGGTGACCAACCGGAATCGCTATCCCGGCGCTCTTCAAAGGTTTTGAATGTAACAGTATCAGGAATTCATGTCAACGAATTAAATACTTGATTAATCGTAACGATTTCACTGCCGGAGCGCGCGAAAGGGGCCCTTTTCAGGTGCCCCTTTCATTCTGCGCGGTATCTCTTGCACAGACAAACAGGATCAGGACTTTATCATCTCCAGATACTTTTCCGCGTCCAGTGCCGCCATACAGCCTGTTCCGGCGGAAGTAATCGCCTGACGGTAGTGCTGGTCCTGCACATCACCGGCAGCGAAGACGCCCGGGACACTGGTCGCGGTAACATTTCCTTCCTGTCCGCAATGGGTATTGATATAGCCATCGGTCATCTCAAGTTGCCCTTCGAAGAGGTCAGTATTCGGCTTGAAACCAACAGCAATAAAAACACCGTGAACCGGGACCTCCTTGGTGGAGCCATCTTTGTTCAACAGGCGCATTCCGGTAACACCTGTTTCGTCACCGAGAACCTCATCCAACATGCTGTTCCACTCAATGGTTACATTACCTGCCCTGCTTTTTTCAATCAGCTTGTCGGCAAGGTGTTTTTCCGCCCGCAATTCGTCCCGACGGTGAACCACAGTCACATGTGCTGCAATATTAGATAAATAGAGAGCCTCTTCTGCCGCGGTACTACCACCCCCGATCACAGACACGTTTTTCCCCCGATAAAAAAAACCGTCACAGGTGGCACAGGCCGAAACGCCTTTCCCCATGAAAGCCTTCTCGGACGGAAGCCCCAGATATTTGGCCGAGGCACCGGTGGCGATGATCAAGGCGTCACAGGTATAGGCACCGGCATCCCCTTCCAGTAGAAACGGTCGCCGGGACAGGTCTGCCTTGGTGATATGGTCGTAGATGATCTTGGTTTCAAACCTCTCCGCGTGACGCAGCATGCGATCCATAAGATCGTTTCCCAGCACTCCGTCCGAGTCACCTGGCCAGTTGTCAACTATGGTAGTGGTAGTAAGCTGCCCCCCCTGCTGCAGGCCAGTGATAAGGGCTGGCTCCAAATTGGCGCGGGCAGCGTAAATTGCAGCGGTATAACCGGCTGGTCCGGAACCGAGAATCAGAAGACGATGATGGGTGGTATCCATAAATTGAAGCCTCCAGAAAATCTTTTATGCTACGTTACCAGCAGCAGCGCCAAAATGCAACGCTCCGCACCAGAAAGGTCCGGAATTGACCACGCCCCGGCCCTCTGCTAGACTTTACATAACGGCAAACAGCACAATCATCATCGCTATAACTACTGATCTTTCTCACCAGGAGTTCTCATGCTCGACTACCAGCTCATCCAGGAAGCAGCCGAAAGACTCGAGAACAAAGTTCGCCACACCGAATTGATTCCCTCGCACTCTTTCAGCGAGCAACTCGGCCTGCCGGTCTTCTTCAAGTGTGAAAACCTTCAGCGCACCGGGTCCTTCAAGATTCGTGGCGCGCTCAATTTCATCCTTTCCCAACCACGTAAAAATCTGGCTCGTGGCGTCATCACCGCATCGGCGGGAAACCACGGACAGGGAGTTGCTTTTGCCGCATCGCAGTTGAAGGTACCTTCGACCGTGTTCATGCCGGAAAACACCCCGCTCCAGAAGTCTCACGCGGTCAGGGATTACGGGGCACAGATCGTCCTGACCGGCAGAAATTTCGATGAAGCGTATGCCGCGGCCCTGGTTCGACAAAAAAAAACGGACAGCCTGTTTATCCACCCCTTCGAAGATCCTCTCGTGATGGCCGGACAGGGCACCATCGGCCTGGAAATCCTGGCGGAGATTCCCGATCTATCCACCATTATTGTCCCGGTCGGTGGCGGAGGCCTGATTTCCGGTATTGCTGCCGCCATCAAGCAAACCCATCCGCAGGTAAAGGTGATAGGAGTAGAAACGGCCGCAGCACCTGCCATGTATTATTCCCTGAAAAAAGGACAGATCCTGGAGACGTCGATTGCCTTCAGCCTTGCCGATGGCATTGCCGTAAAAAAACCGGGAGAGACTACCTTCCGCATCATTCGCGAACTGGTCGACGAGGTGGTGCTGGTGGAGGAAGAAGAAATTGCCCAGACAATCGTCCTGCTGCTGGAACGTTCCAAGCTCCTTGTTGAGGGAGCAGGGGCGGTTTCGCTGGCCGCGCTTCTCCATGGGAAGACGGAATTCCCGCATGGCAAGACCGCCTGTCTCCTGTCGGGAGGAAATATCGACGTGAGAACCATTGCCATGGTGGTGGAGCGGGGGCTCGTTGCGGGGGGACGCTTCTTGAAGCTGAAGGTGGCATTGGATGACGTCCCGGGTTCTTTAGCACGGCTTAGCTCAGAAATCGCCGCGGTCAAAGCGAATATCTACTATATAACCCATGACCGGCGCTGCATCTCACTCCCCCTTGGTGAAAGCGAGGTGATTATGGAGTTGGAAACCAGGGGCTTTGAACACATCAAAACCATCCTCAAACACCTCGAAGAAAAAGGGTACGAGGTAACGGTAATGAAATAGTAGTGAGGTGTCAGGTTCCTTGCTCCCGCAAAAAACGGAACGTGCGCGGCGCGTACTCCGGGCGTCCCGCGGCCAGAAATCTTTTCAGGTCATCAACCGTGTCCATGTCATACCACACCGGCAAGCTCACTACCTGCAACCCGTAGGCAGCGGCGGCTTTCATGCTTTTCTCCAGCACCCGGTTCGTACTCCAGGGTATATCGTGAAAAAGTCCGGGACAAAAATCTCCCAAGGCCACCAGATAATAACCTCCATCCGCTGTCGGGCCAAATACGACATCCACCCCGCACCCATCCAAAAGACGGAAAGACTCCACCAAATGCGATAGCGGAAGATCTGGAGAGTCCGTGCCAATGGCTGCCACTGATTTGAACCCCAGCGCAAAGACCGTCTCGAATGCCTTCCTGAGACGCTCACCGAGTTCATCCCCCTCCTGAGGAAAAATCCTGATTCCGGGAAATGCTTGCCGAAAAAAGTCAGCTGCTCCGGAAGCCGGCTCGAAAAAAAGGAATTTTTCTGTTCCGGGCAGGTCTGAGACCTTGGCCAGGGTATCTGAAAGCATGCAGCGATAGATATCAGCTGCCTCTTGAAGGGAAAAGGGGGGAGAAAGGCGTGTCTTGACCTTTCCGGGAAGGGGCTGTTTGGCAAAAATTAGTAATGCTTTATCCATAGAGTAAGAGCTTGTCCGTAAATAACGTTTCGATTGACCGCGCCCGGATTTATGTCGGATTGGGCCGGGACGATTGAGCAAAACCGCAGGCGTAGCAGGGCGACGTCGAGGATTTTGCGATTGAGGACAGGTCAGAGACGGCGTGAAGACGGGATGCGAGCCCGGAATGCTTATTTACGGACAAGCTCTAAATGATGGGTCATCACTATAAAAAGTAGCTTTATCCACACAATAGCCCTTTTTCAACATGGTTATCCACAGCTGTTATCCACTTTTGTGGATTTTTGCTTGTCAATTTCAATGGCAGCATAGGCTGAATGGTTGTGGATGGATTCGAAATTTTCCGCCGACACGGCAAACCAGGTGATATTATCCATCTTCAGGAGACGGAGTGCGGCCTCACGGACCATATCTTCCACGAAGCGAGGGTTCTCGAAGGCCTGCTCGGTAACAAACTTTTCATCCTCCCTTTTCAACAGGGAATACACCGGACTGCTGCCGCACTCTTCGATAGCGACAACCAGGTCTTCTATCCAGACGAATTCCCGGTAACGCACCTGCACGGCAATGATACCACGCTGGTTGTGTGCGCCGAAGCGGCTCAATTCCTTACTGCACGGGCAGAGCGAGGTAACCGGAACCCGGATCTCCAGGATGAAGTCAAAATCAGTGGCCAGTGACGCAAGAAAACGACAGGTATATTCCATGAGACTCACGGCACCGGAAACCGGCGCGCGCTTCTCAATGAAGTAGGGGAACTCCATTTCCAGATGGGCACTGGATGCGCCGAGTTTTGCCTTGATATTCTGGAGAGTGGTCTCCATCTTGTCCAGGGCCATCTCTTTGCGGTGCGCGTTCAGGATCTCCACAAAGCGGCTCATATGAGTCCCCTTGAAATGATGGGGAAGGTCCACGTACATGTTCACCCGTGCCACGGTATGCTGGAAAGCATCGTTCTTGTCCATCACCACGATGGGATACGAGATGTCCTTGACCCCCACCTTGTTTATGGCAAGCTTGCGGAAATCGGGCGCTTTCTGCACATCACTCATGGGCGCGGCGGCAGTCGCCCTCTTTTTCTCCTTACCCCTCACCCTTCACTCCTCACGACATAGCGCACCGGGTCCGCAACCCCGGCCTCCGCAAACCCTTTGAGCCGCAAGCGGCAGGAGTCACAGCGACCACAGGCAAGCCCCTCCGGGGTCGGATCGTAACAGGAATGGGTCTTGGCGTAGTCAACGCCCAGCGCCAGCCCCCGTCGAATGATCTCAGCCTTGGTCAGATGAATAAGAGGAGTGTGAATCCGATACTGTCCGGCGCCTTCCACGGCAGCCTTGGTTGCCAGGTTTGCAAGGGTTTCAAAGGCAGCGATATACTCCGGACGACAGTCCGGGTACCCGGAATAGTCCAGGGCATTTACCCCGATATAAATATCGAAGGAATGGAGCACTTCGGCCCAACCGAGTGCAAAGGAGAGAAATATCGTATTCCGGGCCGGAACATAGGTAACCGGGATGTCGCTACCGACGCCATCCTTTGGAACCTCGATCGCCGAAGTCAGGGCGCTGCCGCCGATCTTTCGCAGGTCGATGTCCACCAGCATGTGTTCTTGTGCCCCCATTTCCCGGGCATAGTCACGCGCGACCTTCAGCTCTGCCTGATGACGCTGGCCGTAAGCAAAGCTCATGGCATAGGGCTCAAACCCTTCCGACCGGGCAATGGACAGGCAGGTAGCGGAATCGAGTCCGCCGCTGTACAACACAACTGCTTTTTTCATGCGGGAACATCCCCCCCACCAGCCGGCTTTTTCTGTCGCGGGCGACGCCGCCGCTGTTTCTTCTCGGCTATCTCGCCCGCTTCCGCCTTGACGATATCGGCCTGCGCCGGAGCTACCGTCGCCTTATCACCGCCCTGCGGTTTTGGACGACCTTGCGGCTTCGGCTTTGCGCCGAGCGATCTTCCCCGACCCGGCGCCCCCTTCGAGGCCCCCACACCGGTAGTAGATTTCGGTTTGGGCTTTGTCCGTTTATAGTCCTTCACATACAGGTCGCTATCAGCCCATTCGACCCGGATCTTCTGCTTGGCATATGCCTCGATAGCCTCCAGATGAAACGCGCCATTCTCATCAGCAAGGGAAATCGCCATACCTTCCGCGCCTGCCCTGGCGGTGCGGCCGATTCGATGGACGTAGTCCTCGCAGTCCTGGGGCAGGTCGTAATTGATAACATGGGAAACCCCGTCGATATGAAGACCCCGGGAAGCCACGTCGGTGGCAATGAGAATCGGCAGTTTGCCGCTCTTGAAATCATCGAGGATACGGAGCCGTTTTTTCTGGTCCACATCGCCGGATATTACCTTGCTGGGAAACTCATTGGCGGTGAGTCGGTCGCAAAGAAATTCCGCTTCACGCTTGGTATTGACGAAAACCATGGTCCGAACCATCCCCATTTTTCTCAGGAGGCCCAGGAGAAGGGAGAATTTTTCCTTACTCGCCACATGGTAGAGAACCTGCTCCACCAACTCGGCAGTCATCTTCTCCGGCGTCGCGGAAATTTTTTCCGGGAGGTTCATGAACTCATAGGCAAGTTCCATGACCCGCTGGTTGAGGGTTGCGGAAAACATCATGTTCTGACGCTTGTCAAAGGGCGGAAGACGACGAAGAATGAAACGGAGGTCGGCAATAAACCCCATGTCGAACATTCGATCGGCCTCGTCGATCACCAGCGACTCAATCTGTTTCAGGCTATAAACCTTCTGCTTCAGGTAGTCGATCAGCCTGCCGGGTGTACCGATGACAATATCGGTTCCTTCCTGCAGGGCAGTACGCTGCTTCTGGTAATCGACCCCGCCATAAATTGCCTGGATGGTCAACCCGGTATGCCGCCCCAGGAGCTGGGCATCAGCCTCTATCTGCACCACCAGTTCCCGGGTCGGCGCAAGAATCAGGGCACGTGGCTGATTCTCACTAGCCGGCCTTGGGTGAGACAGGAGCCGGGTAAACAAGGCAATCAGAAAAGCCGCCGTCTTGCCGGTACCGGTCTGGGCCTGGCCGGCCACATCTTTTCCCGAAAGGGCAAGCGGCAATGTCTTTTCCTGTATTGGCGTGCACTCGGTGAACCCTGTGTCAGAAATGCCTCTCATGACTATTTCCGGCAAATTCAGGTCAGTAAATTTCATGTTTGTGAATCCTTTTTGTACGCTATTTCAAATGGATATCTATACCACAGCAGGGGTCAAATAGCAAGAAACACGCCGTTGCCATCCCGGCTTTACGCGGTACCAGTACCATGCCCCTAAGGAACTGGGAACACATGGCCCTTCTCGGAGACACTTTCCTGTGATATGGTATGCGTCCAGCAGCCATCGACGGCTGGAATTTTCAGTCGCTCCCGGCACTGGTAATCATACGAATTCATCTTCAGGGGAAGACCAATGCAGTCCTTTATCCATATCGAATCACTTAACTATCTTCGGGCGGAAAACCTGGAAAAACCGGCCGACTGGCAGGCGATCTTCGGCAACGACCATCCCATTGCCCTGGAAATCGGCTGCGGTATCGGTGACTTCATCGCCCTCACCGCGGCAGAACGTCCGGAAACCAACTTCATAGCCATCGACTTTTACAACAAGGGCTGCTACAAGACCTGCCGCAGGATCGATGTCCGCAGCCTGAAGAATGTGCGCGTCCTGCGGGAAGAGGCCCGGCAATTCATTGCAGAAAGAGTTCCGCAAGGTTCACTTGCTGCCGTCTACATAAATTGCCCTGATCCCTGGCCGAAGAAAAAACACCGGAAACGACGTCTGGTGAATCGCACCTTCATGGAGTTCCTGCAGAGCTACCTCTTTCCCGGTGCCGATTTTTTCTTTGCCACCGATTTCGACGATTACGGCAGCGATGTTGCCGGCATGATGGCTGGCCTGGAAGGCTTTGAAAACATTCTTGCCCCCGACCTCTTCCGGCACGAAATGGAGGGCTATCATCTCTCCAAGTATATGAAGAAGTTCATGGCTGAGGGGAAAAAAATCTACTTTGTTCACTATCGGAAAACTGGGGGCTGATGGCCGACACCTGTTACCTGTGTAGGGGCAGGCCCCCGTGCCTGCCCAAATCACGGGCAACCACAGGGGGTTGCCCCTACATTACGTACCCCCTACCCGCCCCTAGCGCCTCGCACCTGCATTTAAGGAGATGTATCCATGCATGCATACCTGACAGCCGACTTACCCGGCATCGGCGGAATCATCAAAGAAACGCCGGAAGATTTCAAGGTAACCGAAATCCCCCTCTATCTCCCCTGTGGAGAGGGCGAACATGCCTACGTGGAAATTGAAAAACGCGGACTCACCACCCTCGAGGCCATTCGTCGCATTGCCCGTAGCCTTGGGGTCTCAGAACGCGACATTGGCTATGCCGGCCTGAAGGATGCCCGAGGGGTTACCTGCCAGACCCTTTCCATTCCCCGGGTTGACAAGGAACAACTGCTTTCCCTTTCCCTGCAGGGCATCAAAATTCTTTCCGCAAACCGTCACCGGAACAAGCTGAAAACCGGACATCTGGCCGGAAACCGCTTTTCCATCCGGGTCCGGGCCATAGAAAGCGATGCCCGGGAAAAGGCTGAGGCGGTCCTTTCCATCCTGTCGGAACGAGGGGTTCCCAACTACTTCGGCAGCCAGCGCTATGGTGGCCTTGGCAACTCCCATCATATTGGCAGGGCGATTCTGCACCGGGACTTCAAGGGGACAATCGATGCAATCATGGGAGATCCTGCCAAGGTTCGCGATGAACACTGGCGCCAGGCCGTGGAGACCTATCACCAGGGAGACCTGACCGGAAGCCTCGAGCATTTTCCCGGCCACTGCCGAACGGAGCGGGAAATACTGCACCGACTGATAAAACGACCGGAAGCATTCGAACGGGCACTTGACGCCGTTTCTCCCCGCCTGAAAAAACTCTACCTTTCAGCGTATCAGTCCTCGCTTTTTGACAGGGTTCTGGAACAGAGGCTGCACAGGATTGACACGATTGAAGACGGCGACCTCGCGTACCGCCACGACAACGGCGCCTGTTTTCTGGTGGAAGACAGCGCGGCAGAAGCAGAAAGAGCGCGGGAATTTTCCATCTCCCCCACCGGTCCCATGTTCGGCTGCAAAATGATACTCCCTGCCGGGAAACCTCGAGAAGCTGAAGAAAAAATTCTACAGGAAGAGTCTGTCTCTCTTGAAGCATTCAATCTGCCAGGGGGTCTTCGGTTGGAAGGAGAGCGCCGGCCGCTTCGGGTACCCTTACAAAACCTGTCGACTTCGATGGACGTCGATGGGCTTGTTTTGAACTTCTCTCTCCCCCGGGGAGTATACGCCACATCGGTACTGCGGGAAATTATGAAAGCAGAGGAATCGTAGCACAAGGATCCGCACAGTTCTCATCATCGACAGGGCGCCTGCCGGGAAAAAGAAATCCTCGGATCAGACACCCAAGAGCCTGTCGGACTTAGGGTAAATTTGCTGCAAATCCGTCTGGGCGGTCCATATTCCGCCGCTTTTTTGGTCAATAGAACAACTATTGCCCTGCAAAACCGACAAAATCTGTCCTCGCCCAGCCAAATTTTCACTTCGATTTCCTAAGTCCGACAGGCTCCCAGCACTTTTCCAACTTGACAACAGTAAAACAATATTCTATCTATTTAGGTAGCGTCTTTTACCTGCCTATTGTAATGTGTTGCAACGTGTTTTTCTCATTGCTTCTTTGAATTTGATTTTCAACAGGATCTACTCCCGATCACATATAAAACACCACGGCTGCGACAAGCGCAGTACTTTCCCAAAATTATCATATGATAGTGCGGCAACTGCAGCGCCCCATGGGATCTTCCACAGAGAAATTCTCTGCATTTCCCTGGCGTTCTTCAGCAATCGCCGTTGACAAGGTAACCCACATGGCAAAAAAAGAAAAATCCGAGTATCTCATCCAATCGGTCTCCCACGCCCTTGACCTGCTGGAACAGTTCCATGACGATGTGGACGAACTGGGTGTAACCGAACTGAGCAAACGACTGCAACTCCACAAGAACAATGTGTTCCGCCTGCTGGCCACCCTTGAGTCTCGAGGCTACATTGAGCAGAACAAGGTAACGGAAAACTATCGGCTTGGCCTGAAGACCCTGGAACTGGGTCAAACTTTCGTCAAGCAGATGGGTTTGCTCCGACAATCACGCCCGATACTTGAAGAGGTCGTCCGGGAATGCAACGAAACGTCCTACGTGGCGATACTGAAGGACTCCAATATCATTTACCTTGATGTTGTGGAAACAGACCTGACTGTTCGTGTCGTACCTCGAGTAGGGTCGCGTCTTCCCTCCTACGGCACCGCCGCAGGCAAAGTACTAACTGCCCACCTGTCCGAAGAAGAGCTCGACGAGCACTTTCCCTCCAGGGAGTTGAAGCCGTTGACATCGAACACGATTACCGACCGTGAGGAACTGAAAAAACATCTCAAGAAAGTAGCGGAGCAGGGATATGCCATTGACGATGAAGAACTTGATGTGGGCGTTCGCTGTGTCAGCGCACCGATACGGGACTACACACGGAGAATAGTTGGTGCACTCAGTATCTCGGGGCCTGCCATGAGACTGTCCCTTGAGCGACTGGAAAAGGAGCTCATCCCGCTGGCGATAAAAGCCTCGGACGAAATCTCCACAAAACTTGGTTTCCACAAGTAATATCCCAACGTTCAGCTGCCTGCGGCAGACAGCCGCTCCAGAAGACGTTTCCACTCAATTTTAACGCTGTGCGCCGTTTCTTCCGGAAGACCGCTATTGTCGATAATTACATCGGCATAAGCGGTTTTTTCATTCAACGGCATCTGTGCGGACATCTTGCGCAAGGCCTCTTCCCGTGGAATCGCATCACGCGTAACAAGTCTCTCAAGCTGCACGTCCCTGTTCACAAAAACCAGCCATATCTCATCAACCATCGTGGTAAGATTTGCCTCAATCAGCAGGGGAACCATATAAAAAAGTACCGGTGTTCCCCTCACCCGCTCTCTTTCTATTCTTTGAGCAGCCCGTTTCGCGATGTGCGGATGGGTTATCTCTTCCAGAATCTTCCTGGCGGCCGCATCGGCAAAGACAAGCCGACCCAACGCCGTTCTATCGAGACTACCATCCGACCTCACCATCCGCTTCCCGAATGCTTTGACGATGGCTTGATACGCAGGTTCTCCCGGGGCCACAACCTCCCGTGCCAGTAAATCTGCATCAATTATTACGGCTCCGCATGATTCAAGAACACTCGCCACAAAACTCTTTCCCGAGGCAATGCCGCCGGTAAGGCCGATTACTTTCATGATATTTTCCGATTCTCCATCTCGCACCATGCCCGCCTGCTCAACCAGAAAAACACTCGAAACTCTGGTACTGTTGTTTTTTTAAAGAGGAGACGAACATAACCCGTCCTAATCAGAGTAATTTTCGGCAAAAAGAACGGCTTTTTTATTAAGTCGGATTGACATATAGTATTTTTTGGATACCGTAGTATACAAATCTTTACATAAAATTCAAAAACTGTTTTACACCACGAAGTGAATCATGGCCTCACCGCTGCGTGCCCATGAAACACCACAGCCGAAACCGGGGATACATACCGGTTGTTTCGGTTATTGAAGCATGGAGACGAGAAGTCGATACCGTGCTATTTGCGTTTCAGATTACCACGTGCCGTTCATTCAGGTCTTGCAAATTAATTGAGTTACGAAAAGGAGGGCTACCTGATGGGAACAAAATGGGTTCCTCGGCTATTGTTGTCCCTATTCCTTCTTGTACCAGCAACTGCTTGGTCCATTGAAATACATGGGAGAAGTTCAACCCAGCTGGAATGGTTCAATAATGATTTCAACGACCAAAGACAGGTTGAAATTGGCCAGTACCTTCGTTTCTCGCTTACCGATATCGATAAAGAAGGGAAGCTTTCCTTTTTTGGCTACGGCCGATTCAACCAGGACCTGAACAACGGCGAAGGGTTCAACGCCAGGCTCTACTATCTTTACGGCGAATATCGCAATCTGTTCGACAAGGTGGATATCCGTCTCGGTCGACAGTTCGTCAACTATGCCGCGGGAACAGCTATCATTGACGGTGGCCAGGTCGGGTTGAAGAATATCGGTCCCGTGGCATTTTCGGCGGCCTTCGGCAGGAACGTAATTTTTGACCTTGACGGAGAAGGGGGTCATGGCGGTGATCTCGCCCTGGCACTAAGCGCCTATCTGTATGGCTTCAGATCCACCGACCTGGAGATCAGCTGGTTTCGCAAGTGGGACCAATGGGATGTCGCACGGGATACCATTGGAGCGACGTTCAAGCAGAATCTCTTCAACAACCTGAAGCTGTATGGCAATACCAGATTCGACCTAACCGCCGAGACCTTCAGTGAGGTTCTGGGTGGGGTGAAATATTTTCCGATGTCGAATCTGGTCCTGACCGGCGAGTATTACCAAAGCTATCCCACCTTTGATGCCACCTCCTTCTATTCCGTGTTCGCGGTTGACCTCTACCAGGAAGCGGTATTCCGCGCCGACTACACCATCAACGAAATGATCTCACTCAACGCTGGATATACTTCCCAATGGTTCGGTGAAGGCGGCCGGGGACACATCTATCATATCGGCTGTAGTCTGCGGCCGATCGAACCGCTGCTGATCAACCTGGAGTACGATAACAACCAAGGGTACAACGGCAAGACAAACGGCTTCCTCGCCGATGTTTATTACGATGTAACCAAGACTCTGCAGCTGGCTGGGGGCATGGGTTATGACGTCTATACCCGCGACGTAGTGCTGAGCGACGGTACCGCCCGCCTCTTCTGGCTCGGCGGCAAGTATCGTCTGGCAAAGAATATGACTGCTTCTCTCCGGATAGAGGACAACTCCAACGAACGATACCATAACGACGTGCAAGGACGTTTCGTCTTTAACTACGATTTTTAGAAAGGGGGGAGAGCTTTGAAAAAATGTTTTTTGGTCTTTATGCTTCTTGCTCTGTCGACCTTTGTGACTCACTTTGCTGTCGCCCAGAAAGCGACGGAAAACGAGGCCCAAAAGGAACCGGTACGTCAGTCGGCAAAAGAATCCCACAAGGAATACGCTGAGATGAAGATTGCCGAATGCAGCGAGTGCCACAAGGGAGAAGGAGTGTCACCGAACCATGATGCAGACTGGGTCCGGGGACATCGTACCGTGGCCGATAATCCCGGGAGCAACTGTTCCCAGTGTCACCAGCAGTCCTTCTGCCTCGACTGCCATTCCGGCGGCGGGATCGATCCGGACTTGAGTACCCGGAATTACCAGCGGGATTATGTTCCCAGAAGCCACCGCACCGACTTTATCATGATCCACCCGATCAAGGCTCTTGACAACCCCCAGACATGTAAACGCTGCCACGAACCCTCCTACTGCAACCAGTGCCACAGCCGTTACCCAAAGGGGTCACTCCATATCAAATCTCATCTTATGCTCGGCCCCAACGGTCAAAAATACACAGCGGGTCTCCAGGAGCATGCCACCGAAGCGCGACGGAATCTTCAATCCTGCCAGACGTGCCATCCGGACGGGGATGCCTGCATCCAATGCCACTCAAGTGGAAAAACCAACCCCCATCCCAGAAACTGGGGCAGGATCAAGGACAATTACAAGGACAGAGCAGGCAGCAGAGTGTGCACCAAGTGTCATCTGCCCGGCACCTACTGACCGACAAGTCACACGAATGAAGGAGGAGACAGCATGAGTTCCATAGCAAAACATCTTTTCGCCACGCTTGCCTTGTCGCTTCTGGCGACAGCTTTTTTCGGCTGTGGTTCCGGCAACAAGGAAGGAGCACCACTCGTAGTGACGAAGGTCGGCGACAGCAAGTGCATCCAATGCCACAGCAGCGTGACCGAAGCTCTCACCGGTGAAAGCATCGTAGCCCAATACCAGAGAAGCTCACCCCACAACACCCCTGCGCTCGGCTGCGAAAGCTGCCATGGCGGCGGAGCCATGCATAACGGGGTGGGGCCAATTCCCTTCCCGAGACCGACTGCGAACCGCTGCGCCACCTGCCACAACGGCAGGACCGCCACGGCAACTAATGCCAACACCGACTTCGAGACGTCAAATCACGTGACGGGTACGCCACGGTTCACGACCAGTTACTGTTACCGCTGTCACACCAACGAAGGGGCGGTACTCGGCAATATCGCCGGATGGACCGGAAACACCGAAATCCTTCAGGATCCCGTCACCCAAGGGAAAGTGCCCCTGGTTACCACATTTACCGGATTTAACTGCGAGACCTGCCACGAACACGGCGGAGGACTGCGTCCCATTAAAGCGACCGACGCGCCCGCCGGGAATCTGGTGAACTGGGACCCGAACAACAACAAACTCGTAGACCAGTTCGACCTCTGCACCAGCTGCCATACCTTATACAACTACAACGGCACGCTCCTGCTGGTAAACGGCCAGGACCTTACCGCCGGTGGTGGTGTTATCCCAACCGGACGAATTGCGGCCCGGCATGAAAACGAATGGTTCCGCATGATCGCAAGCACTCACTTCGACAACCCGAATACCGGCCTTGGCGCGAATAGTACGCCAGTTGGAACGGCCAATGTCATCGAAGGTTACAACCTCCGAAGGACGGGCACCAGCCCCTGCTACGACTGCCACGGCCATGAAGCGAAGACGCAAACCAATCCGTCGTCAACGGAAAACACCATCCACAAGGATTGGGCCCAATCGGCCCACGCTGGTCACCTCCTGACCGCCAAGTACACTGCCACCACCGGTTTGGTCGGAGCGGCGGCGGTCGCCGCTGCCATGAACGCGGGGGTCATCGACGATCCGACGGTCGGCGGTCCTGGCTGGGTTCACTACAACTGGGACCAGACAACCGGCACCGGCAACCGCGCAGCATGCCAGGCTTGCCATACCTCCACGGGCATCTCCAACTATCTTGCCACCCAGAACACGATCCTGACCGGCTATAACCCGGCCAACAACAACTTCTCACACCTTTCCGGCTGGACTGCGGCAACCGGATCACCCCAAAACGAGCTGCTCTACTGCTGGGGCTGCCACAACAATGCTGGAACCGGCTCACTTCGCAACACCAGCCAGGCAATCCTCACATTCACCGACCCCAGTGATAATCCGATTATCATAACAAACGCCGGTAATTCCACTGCATGTATCGTATGTCACGGCGGCCGAGGCAGTGCTGGTGAAGCAATTCTTACTCCGAGTTCACGATTCAATGGCCACCATGCTCCAACTGCCGGCATACTTTACAGTGAAAAGACGCATATCGGATTTGAATATCCGGGCCAGAGCTATGCCAATCCGTCATTCTTTGCCCATGATGTAATCGGAGCAAACGCTGCAGGACCTTGTGCCTCCTGCCATATGGGACCGTCAGCCACTTACGGCAAATCAAGCCATAGCTTTGCAGCACTTACCGAGAGTGGGGGTGTAATTACCGCCATCAATAACCAGGCACTCTGCAACTCCTGCCATACGCCTGGTGGTTCATTCGAGATCACACCTGCCGTGATGGAAGAAGAAAGGAACGGATATGCTCAGGCATCAACCATCTTGAGCAACTATCTGGCTAACGTCACTGGTTACACGAACTATTTGAATGCGGATATTATCGCCACCTTTGCAACAGCGCCTGAGGGCGCCTACCGCGCATATCAAAATGCTAAGATCGGTGGCACTCTCGGTGGAACATTTGGCGGCACCATTATTGACCCGGTCGCAGGCGAAGAACCATGTGCCTATGTACACAATAGGTTCTACATTAAACGCCTTGTTTTTGACTCCATCGACTGGATGTTAGATGGTGCAATCAATAGCACCATAACCCTCTCCGCACAGACCATCATCGATTACCCCGAGGCCGTCGTATGGTTGGGAGCCAACCCGGCAACCGGGGTGGCAACCCGTCCGTAAGCGGATACTGCATAGGTAGCCGGGCCTTACGTGGCCCGGCTTTCCCCGGCAGATATTTTGAGGCAGAAATTGTTCAAACAAAAACCCCTCACTTCTCCATGAAGTGGGGGTTTTTTGTTGGAATAGTGCGCAAAAATGTATTACGTGACGGAAGAAAGCTATGGCATTTCCGTGCCGAAGTCTTATAATGCTTCTCTCACCGCCACCATTTCTCTGGAAAGCCGTCCAAGATAGTGCCCGGGGGGGCGGCTTGCCACAAAACGGAAACGATACTAGCAAGAGAAAGGAGTCTGGAAGCGGATGCCCTATGCGTGGGAAGGAATTGGTAAAAGCCCCATAACCCTGGTCAGGGAAGAGCTCACCAGAAGGTATATCCAGGCCAGGGGAAGTGACCCGAGTTTCGTCAACTACACCATATTTGTTGATGTCGACGAGGAGGAACAGGACCTGACCGCCGGAGTCCTGTACAAGAACGACAGCCTCTTTTTCATAGTCGACCTGCAAATCGAATGCCCCGACGATGTCGAGATACTAGCCAATGTTGCAGAGATTTCCTACGACCTCTATTCGCGCGAAAACCCCTTCTACGGAAGAATTCTCATCCGTGAGGAAAGCACCTACTACCAACTCTGCCACATTCTCGGCCCAACGGGGATTCTTGACCCCGCTATGGTCTCATTCCTGCTTGACCTGGTCCAGAAAGAAGTGCTGGAAGTACTCGACGCGCGCTATACCCTGGAACTGATTCCCACAGAGGTATAGCGAAAACCTGCCGGCCGTCCTGTGATAGCTGGGAATCCCCATTCCGCCCGAATATCATCTGATCCGGTACCTATGGAATACATCAGTTTCTCTTCCCTGAATGGTGACAAATCCTCAGAACCCGAAGAAAAGCAAAAAGTCCTGCCACTGCGGCAAGCCCGCCCAGAGCAAAACCAACGGGATATCCGGTTGCCGCGATGCAAACCCCGATGGTTGTCGATCCTGCCATCATCCCCAGATATACCGATGTGTTATACATCCCCATGGCCAGCCCCCGCTGCACGGGGGGGACCGATACCGCGATCAGAGCGCCAACAGCGGTGAAGATTAACGCCATACCGATGCCGAGCACCACGGCGCATGCTGACAGGCTTGCCGTTTGCCGGAACAGCCCCAGCAACGAAAGCCCGACAGCAAAAAAGAGAATCCCGACAGCAACAATCAGGCGACGATCAAAACGGTCGGTAGCTATCCCGACAGGGATTCGGCTAAATACATTGGTAACCGCCTGCGCGCCAAAAACAAGCCCCACTTGGGCAGGATCGAGCCCTCTGCCGGAAGCATACAGAGGGAAAAAGGACAGAAAAATGCCGAAGCCCATCGCAGCCCCCCAGACCACCAGAAGACAGGCGACGAGTTCTCGATTGCGCAGCAGGGTAAGACTCGCTGCCAGGAGATCGTGCGGCGCCACCTTACGCACGACCGGCGAACGCGGCAGAAATGCAAGCGACAGAAGTGCAACCAGCAGCAGCAGTCCTGCCGACAGGTAGAACACCTGGCGCAGGCCGAGAAGTTTTCCCAGGTAACCGCCGGTTGCCGGCCCGAGGGTTATGGCAACATACATGGCGGTGCTGTACCAGCCGTAGGCCTGCCCCAACCTTTCCGCGGGAAAGGCGTCGGCCACCTGTGAAAGCATGCTCGGGACAAAGGCGGCAAGTCCGACACCGAAGAGAAGGTAGGCGGCGGCCATCTGACTCGGCGTAGTGCATTGCGTCACAAGGAAAGAAGAGACAGCTGCTGCCATAATTCCCGCAACGGCCGGTATGCGCGGCCCAATCCTGTCGGCCAGCAGACCGGCAGGGATAGAGAGAACACCCGTTGCCAACATGAAGGCACCGTTGATTATTCCAACCTGGACAGGACCGGCGCCCAGTGAGACAGCAAACAACGGGAGTACCGGTATACGCAAATAGGAGCAGAAAAAGGTGGCAAAAGCAATGAAGCAGAGGAGCAGAAATAGGCCATATCGATGGCGGAAGCTAGACATGATCAGGCAGTATCATTCATAACGGGGATTCCGTGCGGTTATACATCACGATACTACTGCTCTGAACCAACGGACACTAACAGGCAGAACATTCAGCAAAAAGCAGCGTGTCATCGTGCTCACACGGACCTTTCTTGGCGGCATAATCGCCGAATTTTTCTTTGATACGGATGAAGTCAGTGCGATTTTCCATAAACAGGTCCAGAAGTTCCGGATCAAAGAAAACACCCCGGTCACGCTGCATTATCTCGAAAGTCTTTTCGAGAGAATAGGGCTTCTTGTAGGGGCGCTCCGATGTTAAAGCATCAAAGATATCCGCAATCATGACAATGCGACCATAGATATGAATATCAGCGCCGGCACGCCCATCGGGATAGCCCTGCCCGTCCCATCTTTCATGATGCTGCAGGGCAATGATTCTGCCGGCCTTTATGACGGGGAATTTGTCGCCGTCATTAAGGATATTCCCGCCAATTACGCTATGTGTTTTCATCAGTTCGAATTCCACTGCATCCAGCTTCCCCGGCTTGAGGAGAATCCGGTCAGGAATCCCGATCTTACCCACATCATGGAGAGGCGATGCGTGACGCACGATCTCGCACTCCTCTTCCGAAAGCCCCCGGAGGATGGCCAGCTTCTTTGAAATTTCGCTGATGCAGCGAATATGAAGGCCAGTCACCAGATCACGGCATTCGGCCGCCCGGCCAAGACGGAGAGAAATCTCGAACTCCGCTTCCTTCGAAAACGACAGGGCCTTCTGGAGTGCAGCCGTCTTCCTGACAATCTCTTTTTCGAGCACACCGGTCATATCGCGGGTCAAGTCACTCAGCTTTTTGCTCCGCACGTGGTTCATGACCCGTAGCGTTAACTCTCCGGGATCATATGGTTTCGGCATAAAATCATTGGCGCCCATTTCGAGGATCTTTTTCACCTCAGTCCTTTCGGAAGTCACGACAATTACCGGAATTTCTCGATACCTCACGTGCATTTTCAAATGTTGCAACGTTTCGTACCCATTCATTACCGGCATTTCGAGGTCAAGAAGCACGATATCCACATCAAACCTCTCGGCCAGACAGTTCAATGCTTCTCTGCCATTGCGTGCCTCAAGAATCTCAATATTGCCAAGACTCTTCAAAACGTCCCTCATGATCCTGAGGTTCATCTCAATATCGTCCACGGCAAGCACCGTTACTTTATCTTCCATTGCCTAGCACCTGAATAGAAACATTTCGTGTACTGCTCATTTTGAAGACAGGCATTTATACCAATTCCAGATCAAGGATGATCTCAAGGCGGAGAGGATTGAGGCTGCGAGGCGTACTGAAGTGTACGTTGAGCAGCCGAAGACGAGCCAACGAAGAGAGGGCCTTGATATGGAATTGAAATTACACATTCAGAACCCCCGAGGTTGCCTCGATATACGTAATCGGCTCGCCATGAAGCAGGCGGTGGTCCTGTATCTTACCCCTGAAAAAAATGCTTCCACCTGTCACAAGGGAAAGCGGTTCTTCAACCTTTTCGATCTGAACAATGACCTGACGCCCCACGCGATCGCGGCCAACGCAACGGTAGCTTCGAACACGTTCCTGAACCTTTTCAACCTGTATTTCAAAGTCATAGTGATTTCCCAGTCGACCGAAAAAACCTGATTTCTGCAGTGGGTGCTTTTTCCAACCCCGGTTCAGTTCGCTCTCCGCACGTGCAATTGCCCGTTCCGCGTGCTGGATAATGGGTTCACTCTCCGACATACCGGCATGATTCTCTTGGATCAAGGGAAGCATGGACTTACATGCCACTAAAAGCTCATAAAGCACAGGATAGGTGGAAGCAATGGCTCGCTGTCGCACCTCCTCGGTACATAGCGATTTTAACGAGCTGCGCATACGTTCCTCCAGAATCACAGTATCATGCCTTCCGGAATTTCGTCACCCCTGACATCTTATCGCGAATCAATTGAAGTACGAAGCAATCGTCGGGACATAACGAAAAAAAACCCCCTGTAGATTTTCACGACAAATCTACAGGGGAAGAACCAAAAGGAGAAGCTAAAAGCTTCGAAATGATTATAACGCAGCAATGAAATTCATCAACCTCAATCTGCAGTTTTTGAAAGAAATATTCGAAATACAATCTCTACAGACCCAAGGGTCTCACTGACCGAAGAAAGTAGGTACACATGAAAATTACCGATAGCGACTACGTTTTGGTCAGGAGGTCCATGGTGGTTACATCGTCGCACAGCCTGAATACTTACTTCGTTCCATCCATTAATTACTTCATGATATCGGACAGCAGCCTGCCGCCGACCCCGATATTATCCCGCTCCATCTCGTTGATCAGGACAACGAATTTTTCCTCGGGAATCTGGGTTACCTCGCTTGCCTTCGCAGTTAGTTCCTTCACCAGCGCCGCTTTTTTCTCTTTGCTGATAGTACTGATGTCAATCGTAATGACCGGCATGATATTTCTCCTTTGTTAAAAAGTAACCATCTCTACCGCGTGTTCACGTGCCAAAGATCTCTTCCCGGATCGCATCGATCCCCATTTCCTCAACTACCTTTCCGATCCGGCACTTTCGTTCGAGGGATTTGATCCAGGCAACAACCTTCTCAACCGCTGCAAGGGCCTCGCCTTCCGTGGCAATGTTTTCCAGCAACCGTGCGGAAAAGCGGGGGCGTGAACCGCCGTTCCCTCCGATCATGAGGTTCCACCCTTTGGGAGTGCCGATCAGGCCCAGATCTCGAATACAAACCTCAGTGCAGTCATTGACACATCCGGAAACAGCCATCTTGAATTTCCACGGCACCTGCAGGCGGTGGTATTTCTTGTCCATTTCCATACCGATATCATAGGTGACCTGCTGTCCACGCTTGCACCAGGTGGCTCCCGGGCACATTTTCACATAACGAATGCAGAGACTCGTGGCCCCGTCTTCCAGGTCCCCCAGATCGGAGCGAACTGCGTCGATTGCCTCCTCCGGAATGCCGATCAGGGCGATACGCTGGGCATTGGTGATCTTGACCGAGGGAATTCTGTGACGTTCAGCCACATCGGCCACCGTGCGCAGTGCTTCCGGAGTTGTGAATCCTCCCGGCATGTGCACCTTTACCGCATAGGTTTCGCCGTCACGCTGAACAACCGCACCCTTCTCGGGTATGTTCTGTTTCATGATATATCCTCCTTACGAAAAAAGTTCGAACTATTTGTACTGTGTATCTTCAGCCTTCTGCCTTTAACACGTTTTTCACCGCATCAGTAGTGTCAGCAGCAGTTGTGCCAAAAGGATTTTGGTAATGGTGGCAACAGGATAGACCGAGGCATACCCGACCGTCGGCAATTCGTTCCGGCTCTGTTCAAGGGCGAATCCGAGTACCGCCGATTGGGTTTGCAGTCCGGCAAGCATCCCGATGAGAAGACTCATCGGAATTTTGAGCACCCGGTAACCGATCCAGAGCATGGTAAGGGCAACGGTACTGGTAATGACAATCCCGATCCCGAAGAGCAAAAGCCCTCCTTCCTGAGTAAAGGTGGTGATAAATCCGTACCCAGCCTGTGTGCCGACACCGGCCAGGAACAGGATCAGGCCAATCTGTCGAAGCGTCAGATTGGCCCCGTACGGTAGGCTCCAGACGAGCGGTCCGGTCCGGCCGAGCGTACCAAGCACCAAGGCCGTGAGCAAGGGGCCTCCGGCAAAACCGAGTCGCAGTTCTGAGCCTCCAGGTAAGGGAATCGGCAGCGTGCCGAGAAAAAGCCCAAACGCCAGTCCGAGGCTGAAAGTGAGGATATCCACCTCGCTGACGGCCCGGTAGGAGTCTCCGAAAAAGGCGCTCACCGCATCGATTCTGTCACGATCGGTAATGACCCGTACCCGGTCGCCCAGTTCCAGGACCGTGTCGCCGCCGGCCAGGATATCATCATCTCCCCGACGGATCCGGGTGATGATTGCCCCATGGTTTTCCTTCAGCCTCAAGTCACGCAAACGACGGCCGACCAGTTTCGGATTCGAGACAAAGATCCGGCGGTAATCGAATTCCCGTCGATCCAGGTCAAGTTCCGTTTCACTCCTCTCGCCAAGGAAATGGGTAACCCTAGCCAGTTCTTCCCCGACACCGACCGCGGTTACCTGGTCTCCGATGGCAAGACACGAAGAAGGATCCGCAAGAGAAACGCTATCTCCATGCCGTATCCGTCCAAAAATAATGTCCCAGCCATGCCTTTTCCGCAACTCTTCGATGGTGACGCCGACCGCCTCCTGACAGGTTACCCGGATGGTGCTGTTTTTGAGCGGCTCGGTGGCGACACCGAAGCCACGAAGCTGTTTTGCCTCGGCCGCATAATCAATCTTCCAGATCCGTTGGAGAATACTGATCGACAGGATCGAGCCGATGACACCCATCGGATAGGTGATGGAATATCCCACGACCGGATCGGCAAGAAATCGGTTGAGCATATCCCGAGGTACGGTATGCTTGATGATATCGAGGATTGCGGCAAGCGCAGGGGTATTGGTGAGGGATCCGGCAAAAATTCCTGCCGTAAGTGCCGGTCTCAGCTGGAAAAGCTTCTGCGCTAGAACCGTCAGACCGGCGGCAAAAATGAGAACTCCCACCACCAGAAGATTATTTCGCAGCCCTTGACGCCGGAGAGAAGCAAGAAATGCCGGACCATTAGCCAGTCCAACCGTATAGACAAAGAGAGCAACCCCGAGAACGTAAATGATTTCCGGGAGCTTCAGTTCAGGATGGAGAGAACCTATGGCCAACCCGGTAAAGAGCACCGAAGCAACACCGAGACTGCTGCCGCAGATCTTGATGCGCCCGAGGGGGTAGCCGATTGCCGCGACGAGGAAAAGGAGCAGGAGCGGATTATCGATAAGAATCTTCAGCATGTGCCGGATTTCCAATTCTTTTCAAGGTGTTTCGGATCTCTCCCCTGGCCAGGAGCCAGGCACCGGTTCTTCAAATTCATCTTGCAACAGGATACCAGGAAAGGTACAAAACACTATCAGCATCGGACTAAAGGAAGAAAAACATGAATGCACCGGAACGTATCGACATCTTTCTCGACGCTCAAGTCTATGGGGTTGTCGGGGCATCGGCAAATCGGGACAAATACGGCAACAAGGTGTTCCGCTGTTACCTGCAGAATGGCTATCAGGCCATTCCGGTGAATCCAAAGGAAAAGGAAATCGAAGGGGTACCTTGCGTTGCAACCGTTCTTGATCTTCCGGATAACGTCTCCAGTATCTCGGTCATCACCCCGCCTTCCGTGACGGAAAAGGTCGTTGAGATGGCCATTCAGAAGGGAATCAGGAACATCTGGATGCAACCGGGCTCAGAAAGCACCGCTGCGGTAAATAAATGCCTGGAAAACAATATCAACGTCATTGCCGACGGAAGTTGCCTCCTGGTGATTTTGGGCTACCCGGAGCACTGAGTATCATCAAGGTGGTCAAAACCAGGGCCCTGGTACGCTTCCCCGTTCGCAACACCTTCACCATGTCTCTGCTGCGCCAAGGGAAAATCTTGGTACGCGGGGAGGTCCCGGTCAGCGGTGGTGAGAGCCTCTCGCCGAGCGGCTGCGCCATGCTTGCCGGAAGTCCCCGATTGTCGCCGGGTCACCCAATCGACACGTCCGCCTCCACGGCAAACCGCTTGATTTTACGGGTCGTGGTCTTGGGAAATTCATCCTCACGAAGGGTAAACTTCTTAACCCGCTTGTAATCTGCCAGGCCTTTGCACGCCTTCAGCACCTCATTGCGTATCAGTGCCTCGACGTCGGTTTTGGTCATAGGAGCGGCATTGCTGTGCCGTTCAAATTCGCCGAGGGCTTCCTGTGAGGGAAAGATCAGGGCGTGCACCTCTTCCGAAACCGTATCGATCTTGTGTCCGTACACCATGGCCTCGGCGATATACGGGCTTTTCAGCAGCTCTATCTCCACTTCCTCCGGATAGACGTTTTTCCCGTTGGGAGTGACGATAAGATTCTTCACCCTGCCGCAGATAAAGAGGAAACCATCGTCATCCAGGCGGCCCAGGTCACCGGTATGGTACCAGCCGCCGGTCATCACCTCATCCGTAGCAGCTGGTTTTTTGAAATAGCCCTGCATGACGTTGGGCCCCCTGACGAGGATCTCCCCGATACCATCCTCCCCCGCCCCCGCAATTGTAACCTCAACTCCCTCGAGAACTGGCCCGACAGACCCGAGCCGGGTCCGGCCGGGACATTCGGCCGAGATCACCGGAGAGGTTTCCGTTACCCCGTAGCCCTGGAAAATTTTGAAACCAACCGACATCAATCCCTGGGCTATCTGTGGGTCAAGTGCAGCCCCGCCGCTGACAAACATGGTCCCGCCGGCAAAGTTCCTTCTGACACGGGAAACAACCAGCTGCCGGACCACGGGAAGGGAAAACAGCAGCTTTGAGAGTGCTCGTCCCCTGATATTCTTCATGATCCGGTCATGGAAAAGACGATAGACCGCGGGCACGCCGGTAAAGAAGCTCGGCCGCACCTCCACCAGGTTCTCGCCAAGTTTTTTCAAAGACTCGGCAAAGGACACCGTACCACCGACCGAAAGGGGCAGCAACAGGCCGCAGACCTGCTCGAAGACGTGGTTGATGGGCAAAAACGAAAGGGTATGCATTCGGCTGTCCGCGCTAAAGCGTGAAGCAGCAGCGCGAATATTGGAGACGACGTTGCCATGACTCAGGACCGCGCCCTTGGAGCGGCCAGTAGTCCCCGAAGTATAGAGGATCAGAGCAGTATCCTCCTGGGTATGGCTCGGCTCCGGCAGGGTTTCATCCCGGCAGAATTCCTCGAAGGAAATGAGCCGACCGTTGCGGCAAAGCTCCTTTCTGACGCTCGACGGAGGGAAAAACGGGTTTTCCGCCTTTTTGCCGGAGGGACTCTCACATTTCCCGGTCCCGGCCAGGGACGCAACGATGGCAACGACGCTCCGCAATCGGTTCGACTGTTCTGCCGAGAGGGAAAGGTTTTCCAGAAATCCACTCAGTTCGTCCCGCACCTGGCGAAGGAGTTCCTTCTCAGAAGCATCCAAGGTAGTGGCACAGGGCTGATCATGGAGGAGTACGATATGTTTGACCGTGGCAAGGGTACCTGACATCTCGAGGAGACTGTCAAGATGGTCCCGGTCGACAAAAATTACCCTAACTTCTGAATCGCTGAGAATGTGGCGCAACTCGGCACTCTTCAGCTCCTTGTCGATCGGTACGACAATCCCGCCGGCACGGAGAATGCCGAAATAGGCAACCACCCAGCGGGCAGAAGAGGGGCCGATGAGTGCCGCCCTGTCACCCGCGGCAAATCCGGAGGCAAGAAGGCCGGCAGCGATTTTTTCGGCCAGGACGACCAGATCGCCGTAGGACAGCGACTGCCAGGTTCCCGCCTCCTTATGGCGGAGTGCCGCTTTCAACGGATATCTGTCAAAGCTTTCCCGAAGCAGGGCATCGATGGTCGTCATTGGCACGTAATACCTCGAGTGATAGAGACCTGAAGAATTGGATACTGTCCAGAGAAGACATGCATGAATAAGGGACCCCTTTATTTCCGGTGGCTCCCGCCAACACTCTCATAATGAAACTATCGTGGTGCCGGGGAGAATGCGAAAAAACGGTGCAACAAAGAGCATACTACCCCAAGACACAGTACGTCCGCATCATCTTTTTCATGAAAATCACCCGACAAGGTTTGATCTGCGAAACAGATTCAAAACGATGTGGTACAATTACTGGTAGAAAGTCGGCATCAGGACTCGCTGCGTATCAGCGCCGGCACCGGAACAGAGCCGCAGAAAAGCATAACATAACGCCCATCACAATACCGCAAGGAGGAACGAATGGAAGAACAAAGTGGAGTCATAACGTTTCAAGGGAACCCGTTGACCCTGGTTGGCAAAAAACTGAAGGCCGGTGATAGTGCCCCCGAATTCCGGGTGGTGGACAACGGCCTGGCGCCGGTCACTCTGGCTGATTATTCCGGAAAAATCAAGATACTAAGCACGGTTCCCTCCCTGGACACCCCGGTATGCGACACGGAAACCCGCAGGTTCAACAAGGAGGCCGCCGCTCTTCCGGAGAGCATCGTACTGCTCACCATCAGCATGGACCTGCCCTTTGCCCAGGCCCGCTGGTGCGGGGCTGCCGGCGTAGACCGGGTAAAGACCCTTTCCGACTACCAGGAGCGCTCTTTTGCCAATGCATACGGGCTCCTGATCAAGGAACTCAAGCTTCTTGCCAGGGCTGTTTTCGTGGTTGATGCCGCCGACACAATCCGGTATGTGCAAATCGTCCCGGAAATCACCGCTGAACCCGATTACGACGCAGCTCTGAAAGCGGCAAAGGCACTGTTGTAAAAGGCGGTAAGACGTGAGACGGAAGACGTAAGACGTGAGACGTGAGACGTAAGACGAAAAAACTGGTTATCCTTGCTTTTCACGTCTCCCATCTTACGTCTTACGTCTTACCTTTCACTTTCCCCATATTCTTCCTCAAAAATCTCCGCAATCAGTCTGATTTTGCTACCCTTGTTGCTCAGACCGTGGGAAGCGTCCGCATCGGCCATGCAAACCTGCAACAGGCAGGAAAACAGGGGGTGCGCCATGAACCTGCGCTGGTTTCGTGTCAGCCGGATATCAGACCCCAGATTCCAGGAAAAATGGAACAGGTGATGCCTGACCAGCCACGCCACATCGGCGGACAGTTCGGGAAATCCCAACCGCAGCATGATTGCGGGAACCAACTGCGCCCCGGCTTCGGCATGTCCTACCGACCGCCAGCGGATACCATCGAAAAAAGTTTTCTCCGATTTGCCGATATCATGCAGGAGGGCTCCCCAGAAAACCCGCGGATCCTCATTATCATCCACCGCTTCTATTGCCAGCATAGTATGGATATAGGCATCACCTTCGCCATGGTACTCCTCCGGTTGTTGCACGCCACGCAGTGCGGCCACCTCCGGCAGTCTCCCGTCAAAACTTCCGTCGGCAAGCCAACAGAGGACCATTTCCCTGCACTCCCGCGATTTCACAATGTTTTCCTCCTTTGGCACTACTTCATAAAGTGGGCACCTGTCAATGTGGCCGGTTGTCTTCTTTTTCAGAAACAAAGAAAAGAAAAAATCAGCGCTTTACAGTGCATCGGGGGGTGCTACCATTGAGACAGACATTACCTGACATAAGGAGGGCACCATGCATTACGGAGAAAACAGGGTATACAAGAAGATCGAAGTGATCGGCGTCTCGAAGAAAGGCATCGAAGATGCCATCCAGACAGCGGTTGCAAAGGCCCACAAAACTCTCGAAAAAGTCTCCTGGTTTGAGGTCGAGGAAATCCATGGGCACGTGGACGATGATGGTCTGGTGAGCGAATACCAGGTAATCCTCAAGGTATCCTTCCAGCTCAAGTAATTGGTTTCCCCCTTGCTGCCCGCAACCGGCACATCTACAAAGATACACAAACTATTTCCACGAGTTCCTCTGGCCAGGGCAGGCCCCTCTGCCTGCCCCTGGCTGATTTTTGTCACACCGCGCTGAACCGGTTTGACGTGCAGGCCTTCTTCCGCTCCATACGGATTTTGTGATCTTCGTTAGAAGCTGCATGCAGAAGGATCCGATACACTGTCTCCACCTCATCCGTAGCGCCGATTTCCACTGCAATCTCTTCGGCCGTCATGGACCGCCCCCCCTTGCTGCGCAGGCAGGCAAGCACGTGGTGCTGCAGACGCAGGACGGTGGTTGCGGCCCGCTTGCCCGCCTCTACCCCTGGCTGATGGTAGGCATTGATGCCGATCAGGGAGGCATAAAAGCCGACCGCGCGTTCGAAGAGGGCAATCAGTGCACCGACGGAACGGGCATCAAGCCGCTCGAGCGTAATGGTGAGTGAGTGCCTGCCATTCTCGAACAGGGCCTTGCGGGTCCCCTGCAGAAAACCGCTCAGATAATCTCCGCTCGTCACACCCGGTTCCATCGGGGCTGACGCCCCCTCACGATCGTGAAGAACCTCGATAAAGGTCACGAAGAAGTTGTCAACACCATCGCGCAACTGCTGGACAAAGGCGTGCTGATCGGTGGAACCCTTGTTTCCATAGACCGTGAGACCCTGGTGCACCACGTTGCCGGAAAGATCCTTCTCCTTGCCGAGAGACTCCATGACCAGTTGCTGCAAGTAGCGGGTAAACAGGAGCAGGCGATCCTTGTACGGCAAAACAACCATGGCCCGTGCCCCCCCCCGCACCACCGTTTGCCTGGAACCAGACAAGCGCCAACCTGGCCGCGGGATTCGTGTAATTGCTGGGCAGGCGGGTCAGGGCATCGCAGCATCTGGCCCCTTCCAGGAAAGCATCGATATCGATTCCCTGCAACGCGGCAGGCAGCAGTCCGACAACAGAAGTGACCGAGGTCCTGCCGCCCACCCAATCCCACATGGGGAAGCGGGCAAGCCAGCCCTGCTCGACAGCCAGACGGTCCAGTTCGCTCTCTTTCCCGGTTACGGCAACAGCGTGCCTCGGGAACTCGAGCCCGGCCCTTTCATAGGCAAGAGCCGCCTCCAGCATTCCGTTACGGGTCTCCTTCGTCCCCCCGCTCTTGGAAATCACCAGAGTCAGGGTCTCTCCCAGGCGGTCGCCGATTTCCGACAGAATCCGATCCATTCCGTCCGGATCGGTGTTGTCGAAAAAAAACGGCTTCATGGGGTCATCGACAGTACCGAGCGCATCGGCAATGAATTGGGGCCCAAGGGCCGACCCTCCGATCCCGACCAGCAGAAGGCGGGTAAATCGTCCCCCCTTCTGCGGAGAAATCTCACCGTTATGGACCCGTGCGGCAAAGTCCTTTACCGCCCCTACCGTGGCCTCGATCTCCAGAGAAATCTCTTTGGACGGAGCAAGATGCGCTGTACGCAACCAGTAGTGCCCCACCATCCGCCCTTCGTCGGGATTGGCCAGGGAACCGTCCTCCAACTCCGCCATGTCCCGGTACGCCTTCAGCATGAAGGGTTCCATTGTCTGAAAATAATCGTCAGGGAAACTCATCCTGCTGACATCAAGGAGCAGACCGAGTTCCGGATAGCAGTTCAGATTTTTCTTATAGCGTTCCCACAGTGCTTGGCTTTCCATGGAATCCTCTCGTTTTTTCGATGACATGAATGAGACCTGCCTTGCTTTGAAAACCTGGCAGGACTTACGGACGTTTTGCCTCGCCCGCCGCAGCCTTGTCCAGGAGCCAGGTAACATTGGCCGACAACGACGCGACGCGGGACGCCGGGTAACGACTGCCCTCTCCATCCCCGAATATTTCGGCAACAATAGCAGCCTTGGCATCTCCGGTCACGAGGAACACCAGGTGTCGGGCGTTACTGAGAACCGGCAGGGTCAGGGTCACCCGATAACTCCGGAGTTTTTCCACGTATACGGCAACCGCTTTCCGTTCGGAGGAATCGTCCAGGTCCATCCCCGGAAAAAGTGAAGCGGTGTGCCCATCGTTCCCTACTCCGAGAAAGAGCAGGTCGAAAACCGGAATTTCCTCATCCGGAAATGATGCAGACAAATCAGCCTCGTAACGGTGAGCCGCCTCGTCGGGAGCCATTTCACCCGCTATTCGGTGGATAACCGCACCGGGAAGCGGCAAGTTTGAAAGGAGAAGTTCGTCCGCAAGTCGAAAATTGCTCTCCGCGTGGTGAGGTGGAACACCGCGCTCGTCGACCCAGAAGACATGTACCGCACGCCAGTCTATTCCGGCACGCGACGCTTTTTCGGCCAGGTGACGAAAGAGCGGTATCGGGGAAGCCCCCCCCGAGAGTGCCACGCTGAAACGTCCCCGGGCAGCGAGAGCTTCCCGTGCCGCAGCCAGAAACAGTTCCGCCCCCCTGGCGCCGACAGCCTCGCCTGTCTCGTAAACTTCGATGCACCGACGATCGATCACAGCGGCCTCCAGCACCGCCCACTCTTCTCCAGCAGTTCAGCTGCAGCCGCCGGGCCGTCTGATCCTGCCTCGTACAAGAACGAATCCGGGACCACCTCACGGGCTTCCAAGGCGTCTATCAGCGGCGTAAGGAGCGACCAGCTCAGTTCGACCCCATCATTGCGGACAAACAACATCTGGTCCCCCTCCATGCAGTCGAGAAGCACCCGTTCATAGGCACTCAGAGAAAATTCACGGGGATAGTGGAAGTCGAGGCTCACCGGCATGAGGCACATCCGCGATCCGGGGTTCTTTGCCTGAATCTCGAGGTGGATACCCTCGTCCGGCTGCACCTGGAGGATCAGGGTATTGGCCTCGATCCTGCCGCCCATGGTCTGGGAAAACATCATATGGGGGACAGGCCGAAAATGGATGGCAATCTCGGTCGTGCGCCGTTTCAGGCGTTTTCCGGAGCGGAGATAGAAGGGGACTCCGTTCCAGCGCCAGTTGTCAACCCAGACCTTCAACGCGGCATAGGTCGGCACGGCGGAACCGGGCCCAACCCCGACTTCCTGCCGGTATCCCTTATGTCCGGAAGTGCCGGACCCTGCATACTGACCGGTGACGACGCATTCCTCAAGGCTCTCCAACGGAAAGGGCCGAATCGAATGCATGACCTTGGCCTTCTCGTCCCTGACCCGGTCGGCACTGAAGAGAGATGGAGGTTCCATGGCCGTCAGGGAAAGAAGCTGAAACATGTGGTTCTGGAACATATCCCGGAGCACGCCGGCCTCCTCGTAATAACCGGCGCGACGCTCGATACCAATGGTCTCGGCAGTGGTTATCTGCACATGATCGATGTAACGCCTGTTCCAGAGGGGCTCGAACAGCGAGTTGGCAAAACGGAACATAAGGATATTCTGGACGGTCTCCTTGGCCAGATAGTGGTCGATACGGTACACCTGGCTTTCCTGGAACGCATCCAGGAGGATGGCATTAAGCCTCTTCGATGATTCCAGATCGTGGCCGAAGGGTTTCTCGATGACGAGCTTGACGCCGGCATCTGCCTGGGAGGTCAGGCCTGACTGGTGAAGGGTAGCAATAATATCTTCATACCCCCCCGGCGGGGTGGCAAGGTAAAATATCCGGTTCCCTCCGGTAGCGGCGGCCTTCTCCAGCGAGGGCAACACTTCGGCCAGATTGATGCGGTAGGACTCCGAGTCACGGTAATCGATCACACGGTAGTGCAGTCGGGAGGAAAAGTCGCGCCAGCAGCTTTCGTCGCATTCCTCGGGAAAGGTCTCCCTCAGTCCTTCCGCCATCAATTCACGGAACCGCTCCGAATCCATCTCCGTCCGCGCCACGCCAAGGACGAAAAAACCGCTGGGCAAAAGGCGTTGTCGGAAGAGGCGGTAGATGGCGGGAATCAGCTTGCGCTGAGCCAAGTCGCCGGATGCTCCGAAAATCACCAGGCAGCAGCTCTTCGGAATGACGATTTGGCAGCTAGGGGCGACCTGCCCCGTTGACATATTTTCTCCCAGGGTATGCACGTTCATGGTACATCCTTTTTTCCAGCTACCTGTTTTGACAGAATTGTAGCCGACGAAGCTTTTTTGCGTGCCCCCGCCCCTTGACAGGAGAAGGCTGACGGCAAACAACAGGACAAGCCGGGACGGTTACGGTTGGTCCGGTTTTATCTCTGGCGCAGCAGGCTGCACATCACCCGCGCCGGCGGTGTCAGCCCGTTTCTCCTCCCCCGCTTTAAGAACTGCGTGGCCGCCGAACTCGTTGCGGAGCGCGGCCAGAACCTTGTCGCCGAAGCTGTCACCCAAACGGGAACGGAAACGCTGAAAAAGGGAGGCGGCAATGACCGGTGCCGGCACTCCGGTATCGATGGCCTGCTGCACGGTCCAGCGCCCCTCCCCCGAATCTTCCACATAGCCCTGCAAGGATTCAAGTTCCGGGTCCTTGCGAAAGGCAGCCTCTGCCAGTTCCAACAGCCAGGACCGTACCACGCTCCCGCGGTTCCAGAGGTGTGCTACTGCTGCCGGATCGACTGCCTGTCCATAGGGGGAGGCCTTGAGAATGGAAAAACCCTCGCCATAGGCGGCCATCATGCCGTATTCGATACCGTTGTGCACCATCTTGACGAAATGACCCGCACCGGTTTCACCGCAGTAGAGATAGCCTTCCTCAGGCGCAAGGGTGCGAAAAAGTGGCTCCAGATGAGTGAATTCACGATGGTCGCCGCCGACCATGAGGCAATACCCCTCCGTGAGTCCCCAGACACCGCCACTCACGCCAACGTCAAGATACTGGATATCGAGGGAGCTCAACCTGCCCCTCCTTCGCACATCATCCCGATAGAAACTGTTTCCTCCGTCGAGGATGCAATCTCCGGGAGAGAGAAGCTTTGCAAGCTGCTCGATGGTATCATCGACCACCTCCCCGGCCGGCAGCATCAGCCAGACAGTCCGGGGCGGAGTAAGCATACCCACCATTTCTTCCAGGGTGAAAGCCGGCCGAGCCCCTTCCGCCGCAATCTCCTGCACTTTACCCGGAGAACGGTTCCAGGCAATCACCTCGTGCCCGCCACGAAGGAGTCTCCGTGCCATATTTATCCCCATGCGTCCCAGCCCGGCAATGGCAACCTGCATAGATGCTCCTCCTGTCTTTGACAGATGTTCGAAATTCAAGGTTCGAGGTTCGAGGTTAAAGGATCGAGGTTAAAGGGACGAGGTTCGAGGTTAAAAGGCAGCTGCAGTCTCTCTACGCTGATACTGTATATTTTTTTAAAGGCCCCGTCACGGTAGTGTTTGTTCGCAGAAATCGCCTTGGTATTTGAGCTTCACCCCTCAAACCTCGATCCTCGAACCTTTAACCTCGAACCTCGTCCCTTTAATTTCGTCCCTTTACCCGCGAACCCGCCTTTACGCCGCCAGCGACCCGGTACAGCTCGACCCCTCACCGGCGGTGCAGCTGTAGCAATGCTGACCCAGTTCGAGTCTACCCCCGGTCCGAACTGCTTCTTCCAGATCGTCAATGGTCAGGACTCTCCCTTCCCGGCCCCTGACCGGGAGTGCGAGAACCTGATTAAAGTCGCAGTTATAGAGAAGACCCTGCCAGTCAACACTCATCATGGTGCGGCACATGATCGCGCCGGCGGTCTCCGGGTTGAATCTATCGGCGAGAAGATTGAGGTATGTTTCATAGGCCCCCTTTTTTTCGAGGTTATCGCGGAAGCGACCGATGGGGGCATTGGTTATGGTGTAGAGGTTTGTGAAAAGAATGCCGAAATTCTCTGACAGTTCCTTGCGGTAGGCTGCTTCAAGGTCACACTGTGGACCTGGGAGGAACGGGCCTCCCGGATTGTAGACAAGGTTCAGTTCCAACTCCGTCCCGTAGCCAAGAGAGTTAAGTTTTTTCAGCGCAGCGATACTCTTGTCAAACACTCCGGTGCCACGCTGTTTCTCCACATTTTCGGCAGAGTAGCAGGGAAGAGACCCGAATACCACCAGCCGGTGCTGTCGGTAGAAATCCGCCAGCCACTCCATTCCCGGTTCCGTGACGACCGTCAGGTTGCTCCGCACGATGCGACACAGTGACAGGGGTTCCGTAGCCTCGACCAGATAGCGGAACTGGGGATTAATCTCGGGGCAGCCGCCAGTCAGGTCAAGAGTCAGACCGGGATTCTGCCGAAGGACGGCGACAATCTTTTCCGCCACAGCCCGCGACATCTGCTTGTCCCCGGAAGGAGAAGCGGAGACATGGCAATGGGCGCACGCCATATTACAGAGATTCCCGAGATTCACCTGAAGAGTTCTCAGGGAATCAAAGCTAAGAAACTTCGGGTTAACATTTTTCAGCCGATCGGAAAAGGTTTGTGTCATGGGTCTTGCTCTTTCTCCTCTGAAAATTGAGGGCCTTAGCCAGTGGGCTTTTTCGCGCCCCTGAGCTTACTATAAACGACGGGTATCAGGGCAAACAGCCCGAGCAGGGCAAAGGAGCCAAGCACTCGGGGTGAGATGATTTCCCCCACACTGTTGATGGTGGCAAGGCTGGCCCCCGCGTTGCAGAAGACGAAGCCGCCGGGAATAATGCCAAGCATGGTGCCGAAGAAAAATGTCCGCAGGGGTATCTTCGTCAACCCGGCGGCCAGGTTGATGAGGAAAAAGGGGAAGAGCGGCACCAGTCGCAAAAAAAGCAGATAATTGAACCCGGCATTGTCCAGCTCTTTGTTGATTTTCTCCAGCCGGGGACCGAATTTGCCCTGGATTGTATCATGGAACAGATATCTGGCAACCAGGAAAGACAGGGTTGCGCCAATGGTTGCCCCGATATTGGCGTACACCGTGCCCATCACTACCCCAAATACGGCCCCCGCCGCGAGACTGAGGATTGCGGCGCCGGGAAGGGCCAATGCCGTCTGCATGATATAGATTGCCAGGAATATCGCTACCGTAGCTATGCGATGATCCCGGTACAAGTTTACCAGATAATCCCTGTGCTGCTTCAGGGACTCCAGGGTCAGGAATCTCCCCAGGTCGAACCAGAAGAACAGCCCGATGAAGATCGCTGCCAGCAGCAGGATAAGGACTTTTTTTCGGTTCATGCTCAAGTCCTTCTCCAGGAGAGCCAGACGGATAAGACCTTTTTCAGGAGCGGTGTCAGGCGGGTCCGGTTATAGGCGTCGGCAAGTTTTTTTATTGCCTCTGCCTGAGTCGGATAGGGATGGATGGTCCGGCCAATTGCCGAAAGTCCCAGGCCGTTGGTAATGGCAAGGGAGAGTTCATTGATCATTTCTCCGGCGTGACGGGCAACAACCGTAGCTCCCAGTATCCGGTCGCTGCCTTTCTTCAGATGCACCCGGGCGAAGCCCTCGGTCTCGCCATCGAGAATGGCCCGGTCAACATCGGTCAACGGAACAGTCAGTGTCTGCACTTCGATACCCTGCTTCTCGGCATCATGGGCAGACATCCCCACATGGGCGATTTCCGGGTCTGTGTAGGTACACCAGGGTACGGTAAGGGCCGAACTCTTCTGGCGCCCCATGAATAGTGCGTTGGCAATCAGAATACGCGCCAGGGCGTCGGCGGTGTGGGTGAACTTGAAGGGAAAACAGATGTCGCCGGCAGAATAGACGCGAGGGTTTGAGGTCTGCAGCCGATCATTGACCTGAACACCTTTCCGGACATCATACGCGATTCCGGCCACTTCGAGACCCAATCCTTCCACATTTGGCGCCCTGCCCACGCCGACGAGGATTTCATCTACCTCGACCTCCACCTGCCTGCCCTTGGATGTTACGAGAAGCACCTTTTTTCCGTCACGCAGAAAAACCTCGAGATCCTCGGCCGGCAGATAGAGCGCAATGCCTTCCCGCAGGAAGACCTTTTGCAGAATCCCCGCGCCATCCGGGTCTTCCCGGGGCAGGATATGCTCCGTGCGATGCCCCACAATGCTCACCCGGCTGCCAAGCCGGGCAAAGGCCTGTGCCAGCTCACAACCGATCGGACCGGCACCGATAACGGCAAGCCGCGGCGGGATCTTTGTCAGGGAAAACACCGATTCGTTGGTGAGATACCCAGCCTCGGCAAGACCGGGAACCGGCGGCGCGGCCGCACGAGCTCCGGTACAGATGGCAGCCTTGGCAAAGCGGAGCTGTTTCCCGCCCACCTCAATCAGATCGGGTCCGGTAAAGCGACCTTGTCCGAAAAAAACGTCCACTCCCAGCTCGTCCCGGAACCGCAGGGCTGAATCGTGGTGACTGATCCCGGATCGCAGCCTCCGCATCCGCTCCATTGCAGCACCGAAATCAACGGCAACTCCTTCACCGCCGAAGATCCCGAACTCCCGTGCGTTCCTGATCTCGTGTACTGCTCGTGACGCCCGGATCACCGCTTTTGAAGGAACACACCCAACATTCAGGCAGTCTCCACCCATCAGATTGCTCTCGATCAGGGCAACCTTGGCTCCCAGGCCGGCGGCTCCGGCAGCAGTCACCAGCCCGGCGGTTCCGGCACCAATGACTACCAGGTTATAGCAGGAAGCAGGTTCCGGGTTGACCCAATCCGCGGGATGGACGTTGTCCCGCAGAATCCTGTTGTGCTCATCCGCGGTAAAAAGTACGGATTCGGTTTCCAATACATGGTCCTCACATTCAGAAATTTCGATAGATTTTTGTAACCTCAGCACTCCTGAAAGTGCAAGATAGGGCCCCCGCCCCCTGCGGGAGGGGACTACATCCTTGGCTTCAGCAAAACTATGCTGGAAAGTTACTAATTTTCCATCGAAGCCATGATCTTGATGAATACTGATTCAATCGGAGTTCTCCGAATTCACGCTGTACTAATCATACCCGCCGAAAGAGGGGGAGGCAACCACTTCCCACACGTGTCGTTTGAATCTGGACCGGGGTTTTCTGGTGAACTTTTCCGCAAAACAGCGAGCCAAAGAGAAGAATCAGGATTGCCGGCACGATAATCCAGCCGGCCAGAGCAACTCCCGGCCAGAGGAGCTTGTTATTTGTTCCGCAGGGGAAGGAAATATCACCCTTGATTGCACGCAGGTCCCGATAGATCAGGCAATGAAATATCATTACATAGGGGAAAAAAAGCACAGCAAGAATCATCCCGAAAAATGGGATCAAACTTACAACGCCGGACACGACCCAAATGAGAAACAGACGGAGCGCAACGTCCAGCCAACGGCCGCGCACATACTCCCGGCTTTTGAGGAGGGCTTCCATGCCGCGAACATTCTCGCCGGGCACGATGAACTGGGCAAAAAAGAACCAGACCGTGAAGATCACGCCGGGAATGATCAGCAAGAAGTACCCACCGGTAATAATGAAGCCGGTCAGCAGGAAAATCCAGGCAAGGGGGAGAAGTAGTTTCTTGCCACGGGTTAGCGCATCCTCAAGCCGTAGCGTATTGTCCACCACGGCACAGAGAAATCCGCTGTAGCACCAGAGAGCGCAGGCTATCCCAACCAGGATGCCAAGGGAAACCGTAACAAAGAATGCGATACCACCAGCGATCAAGGTCATGAGGAAGGCAAGGCCCACAGCCAGTGCCGTGGGGATAATGACAGCCAGCATCGTCAAGAGATAGAGAAGAATAAGGGTTACAAAACGCTTCTGGTAAAGTTCCCAACTCTGGCGGAACAGTTCACCAATATCGGTCATCGCCGGCGGCCCCGGCGGCTTTTCATGGGAAGCAGATGACGAATCCCCAGCCGGTTGGCTTTCGGAATGGTCAGGAAATGAGGAAGGGGCGTCCGGTGGAGAGGGTTGCCTGGACGGAGGAACGGAAGCTGAGTCCTCGGCAGAACCGGCTGCAGGCGCGTCCTCATTCGCTACGGGAGGTACAGACTTGTCAAAGATGAATGTCTCGTTACAGTGAGGACAGGTGACGCGGCGCGGACCATCAGGGACATTTTCCGAAGGCAGTTGGCGGGAAAAGCCGCAGGCAGGGCAGGACACAGTAAGCATTCCCATAGCGGTAACTCCTCTTGTACATACGAAGGGATATCTTCTCGCCAGTCACCATACACTGAGAGCAGGGAAAAGTGAAGTCAGACTGCAGGGAGTAGCTACCTGGCTGGAAAGGGAAAGGGAAAGGAAAGGCAGGGAGTCAGCTGTTGGAAGATACCCGGTCGAGAAAATCCTTTATGAACGGCGCAAAGGTCTCGTGTTCCAGGAGGAATGCATCATGACCGTAGGTAGATTCTATGAGGTGGTACTCAACCGACTTGCCCAGATCTTTCAGGACGTTGACCATTTCTTCGGTCTGAGCCGGAGGATAGAGCCAATCAGAGGTGAAGGCATAGAACTGGATGGGTGTTGAAACCGGAGCAAATGCCTCGTGGAGCGATTCAGAACCCCAGGCCACATCGTACAAGTCGAGGGCTTTGGCCAGATAGAGGAACGAGTTGGCATCAAAGCGATCCACGAAATTGTAGCCGTTATAGGAAAGGTAGCGTTCTACCTCGAAACGGCCAAAAAAGTCGAACAAACCGTCCCGCGCCGAGAAGCGCCGGCCGAACTTGCTCCACATGGATTCATCCGAGAGAAAGGTAATGTGACCGATGCCGCGGGCCAGGGCCAGACCATCCTTCGGATTTTTTCGGTACTCGCCTTTTTTCCAGGTCGGATCGTTGAAGATGGCCCAGCGAGCCACGGCATTCATGGCAATGGCCATGGGAGAGGGTCTGCCGCTCGTGGCCAGCACAATAGCCGAAGCAATTCTTTCCGGAAAGCAGGTCGCCCATTCCAGAGCCTGCATCCCACCCATGCTCCCGCCAAGCACCGTCAGCAGCTTGTCAATCCCCAGGTGGTCCAGCAGTTGGGTTTGCGCACGCACCATATCCCGGATAGTGATTACCGGAAATGACAGGTTATAGCGTTTTCCCGTCTTTGGGTTGATCGAGGTCGGTCCGGTGGAGCCGTAGCATGAGCCGATTATGTTGGAGCAGATCACGAAATACTTGTCGGTATCCAATAACCTTCCCGGTCCCACGATAGCATCCCACCAGCCGACCTTTTGGTCATCTTCACTGTATTTGCCCGCCACATGGGCGTTTCCGGTCCAGGCATGGGTAATCATTACCGCGTTTGAACGGCTGCTGTTCAAGGTGCCGTACGTTTCGTAGGCAAGGGTAATCGGGCCGAGAATACGGCCGCTTTCGAGGCGAAGTTCGGTATCGAAGGTAACGAATTGTGTTTCGACAATGCCGACTGACATGGGCTGCTCACGGGAGTAAACGAAATAGTTTCCGCTGCGGAAACAGAAAAAGCCCCTTCTTTGATGAGAAGGGGCTTCCGGGGCGTGTTCGCCTGAAACACCTTTCTCATCTGTGCCATACGGCAGGATTTAGCACCTGACACCCGTTGCCGGGCCGGTTGCTGTGGTTTCGCAGGGCCTATCCCTCCACCACTCTTGATAAGAAGGTTTTTTATTAAATTGTGAAAAAATGATACGGGAGCACAGAATTTTTGTCAATGCAATTATCAGCAGACAAATATCCGGGAACAAACCAACGCAACGCTTCCCGATCCGGGTCAGGCATATGCCGGCGAGGACTCCGCAACCTGCGACACGATTGGCAACAGGAGTGACTTCATTTTTTTCAAAGCTCCCCCCTCAATCTGGCGCACCCTTTCCCGCGAAATGGAAAAATGGTCCGCTATCTCCTGGAGGGTCATCGGCTCTTCAGCCGATACCCGGTGTTCGATTACGAATCGTTCTTTTTCATTCAAGCGCGACATGGCTTGAGATACTTCACGCTCCAGTAGTAGCGCAGACTGATTCTCGGCAAGCATCTCCTCCTGGTTCATCCGGTCATCAGCAAGGGAATCCATAAGGGTATACCCTTCACCAGTAACCATTTCGGAATCAAGGGAGAAATCCCCTCGCAGTCGCTGCTCCATCTCGAGATATTCCGACTCCTTTACATCAAGTGAAAGGGAAGCTGCCGGCACATCATCCTCTCCAAACATGTTTTTGATGGCATTTTTTGCCTGCTTCAACTTAAAAAACAATTTTCTCTGGGCCTGAGTCGTGCCGATCTTTAACAGACTCCAGGCAGAGATGATGTAATTCTGAATATACGCCCGTATCCACCAGACAGCATAGGAGATAAGGCGAAAACCTTTATAGGGATTGAATTTACGTACCGCCATCATCAGCCCCACATTGCCTTCCTGGATCAGATCGAGCATCTTCATCCCGTAGGCGCGGTACTCCCCGGCAATTTTCACCACGAAGCGGAGGTTCGAAGTAACCAGTGCGTGGGCTGCCTCCAAATCCTTTTCCTCGAAATATTTTACCGCCAGTTGATATTCCTCTTCCGGGGTAAGAACCCGGAAGCTTCTGATTTCAGCAAAATATTTTTGCAGATTGTCGGACAGTACGGGTAATGAACCGGTCATGAAACCACCTCCTTCTCAAAGGAACAATGATGAACTACATTGGATCATATTAGCACTCTATCCAAGTGAGTGCTAAAAATATAGCAAGAAATATTCCGCATTGCAACAAGAAAATGAGTTTTCGTCAATCCTCCCAAGCAGTTCGGCCACTATGACCTACAGAGTGTATATAGTGATCGTGAACTCGTAATCAGGTACAACAAAATCGGAGCACTCGGAGTCTGTCGGATTTAGGGTAAAGCTGCTGCAAATCCGTCCGGGCGATCCATATTTCGCCGTTTTTTGGTCAATAGAACAACTATTGCCCTGCAAAATCAACAAAACCTGTCCTCGCCCGGCTGAATTTTCGCTTCGATTCTTTAAGTCCGACAGGCACCTGGTCAGAATTTTTTATTATAACTGAAACCTCATCCACTTTTCCCTGCCAGCTCAGCACCTGACAGTTTCCCAAAAATCGCCACTTTCCACCAATGCTGGGGCTGGTTTATTCGTTCGCGACAAAATAGAGAGAGTGAATAAATCTTGCCCGTAAAGGTGATATATGCTACACACAGTATCTAATGAACAAGGCTCTGTCCCGGCCTTTACGGGAGGTTGCATCATGGAAATCAAGGTTCTTCCCCTTCCGGAAGAAAAAAAGAATACCAAGTTTACCGATGAATCCGCTCTCAGTTTCGGCAGAATTTTTACTGATCGGATGTTTCTCGTGGAATGGAAAGTTTCCGAGGGATGGGTTGACGCCAGAATACAGCCCTATGCGCCTTTTGTCCTCGATCCATCGGCTCTCGTTTTTCATTATGCACAGGAAATTTTCGAAGGTCTCAAGGCTTACAAATGGGCCGATGGGAGCATCGCACTGTTCAGGCCGGAAATTAACGCACATCGCTTCAACCTCTCAGCCGAGCGGCTCTGCATGCCGGAAGTCCCGGAAGATCTTTTTCTCGAAGCCATCTCCCAACTCGTGCGCCTTGAAAAAGACTGGGTCCCCGGCTCCGAAGGCACCTCCCTCTATATCCGTCCGGCAATGATCGCCGTCGAATCGGTTCTCGGCGTCAAGCCATCCGACCACTACTATTTCTTCGTCATCCTGTCTCCGGTCGGCGCCTACTATGCAGCAGGATTCAACCCTGTCAACATTCTCGTTGAAGACCAGTATGTTCGGGCGGTTGCCGGCGGCACCGGAGAAGCCAAGACCGGCGGAAACTATGCCGCGTCCCTCAAGGCCGCCCAGAGCGCGAAGAAAAGGGGTTTCGACCAGGTGCTGTGGCTGGATGGCTGCGACAAAAAGTACATCGAAGAAGTGGGTTCCATGAACATGTTCTTCGTCTACGACGATGTCGTTATCACCGCCCCTCTCACCGGCTCCATTCTCAAGGGCGTTACCCGCGACTCGGTCTTGAAGCTTGCCGATACCATGGGCTTCCGCATTGAAGAGCGACAGCTGTCCATTGATGATCTGGTTGCCGACATCCGCTCCGGCACGCTTAAGGAAGCCTTCGGCAGCGGCACTGCCGCGGTCATCACCCCGGTGGGAATCCTCGGCTACAAGGATGAGTCTTTCACCATCGGCGACGGTGGCGTTGGGACCCTGACCCAGCAGCTTTACGACACCCTAACCGGAATTCAGTACGGAAAGATTCCCGACACCTTCGGCTGGGTTCGCAAGATCGCCTGATTGCCATGAAACAACAAACCAACGCAAACCTGTTATGTGTCTCGTGCCGCCGGCACTGCAAACAGTCTCCGGAGGTAGTGATTGCCAACTGCCCTCGCTACTACCCGGGCCCCAAAGTCAGAAAACAGGAATGGAAGCAGATGGATCTTTTTCACTAAACTTGCCCGGCATGATACAAGAGGAAACCCTGCAGAACTCAAGCGGGGTTTCCTGCATACAATCCCTGAAATTCAATGGGGGAACGTCGCGGACTGATTCTCATCAATTGCGGACATGACTTCATAGAGCCAAACGTGAAAGGACGTCGAAGGACTCAGTCGCAGTTGAATGAAAATACCCTGGTACTACACCGGTACTCCACGCAGCTACAATCACCACATTCCCCGTCAATCATCTGTGGACATGTCAGGCAAGAACCTTTCTTCCGCGTTCGTCTCTCCGGCCCGCTGTAGGTCCCTATCCTCGCCTCCCTGATGGGATCTTGTCCGACTTTCACCCAACCGCTAGAGCGTCTGAAGCCTTCCACCCCGCCCCTTGCCAGTAACTCCCCAAGCACGTAATCGGGAACAACCTCAAGTTCCGTGCCGCCACGCAGAAGGACCTCAATCATCATCCCGTCACCTCCTGAATTTCATTGTGGGAATACTCCCTGAACCTCCCCAATATAACTACTAAACAATTTAGTATTATTAATTTATAAAAAACATATTATCTTATGTCAAATTTTTTAATGTTGCCAAGCAATCGTGCAAGAAAACCGGCGTGTTGATGAAATTACTGGTGACTGATTGCGTTCGTGGCAGAGGAACATTACCGCCGCATCAGCCTATCAGGACGGCGAAGACCTTTTGACGGGATAACGGACATTTTCTGTAACGGTTCGGAACGGCTTACAAACTACAGGAAGATATCGTCAGTAGACAGGCATCACTTCTTCCGCGCCTTGGGATGGGCCTTGTCATACACCTCCATGAGACGGTCAATGCTCACATGGGTATATTTTTGGGTGGTGGAAAGTGAGGCATGGCCGAGGAGTTCCTGGATGGAACGCAGATCGGCGCCCCCCTCCAAGAGGTGGGTTGCAAAGGTGTGGCGAAGGGTATGGGGGGAGATTTTTTTCATGGCGGCAAGGTGGAGAATGTATTTATCCACGATGCGGCCGACGCTGCGACTGGTGAGCCGTCCGCCTCGCGCATTGACCAGCAGCGGTGCGTCGTACGCCGGATTTTTTCTCACCGTCAGGTAGTCACTGATGGCGGAGCGGGCATGGCTACCCAACGGTACGATCCGCTCTTTCCCCCCTTTGCCGAGGACCCGGACCAGTCCTTCGCCTAGGTCAACCCCTCCAACATCCAGGCCGGTCAGCTCACTGACCCGAAGCCCGCTGGAATAGAGAGTTTCCAGTATTGCCCGGTCCCGAAGGGCGAGCACGTCGTTGCCGGCCGGGGCAGTGACGAGGGCAGTCACCTCATCGATGTCCAGGTGATACGGGACCTTTTTTTCCTTCTTCGGGGTGCTCACCAGCTCAGCAGGGTTCTTGCTGACCTTTCCCTCCCGCATCAAATATTTGAAGAACGACCGGATCGCCGCCAGCTTGCGGCCCAAGGTACTCTTCGCATGATCGATCGTGAGGCGTGCCAGATAGCGCCGGATCGTAAGATGGCTAACCGACTCCACCGTAAGGCCCGGACCCGTTTCACTGGCAAGGAAAGCCCGAAACATTTCCAAGTCGGCCCGGTAGGCAGCCAAGGTATGGGAAGATACGTTCCGTTCGATACTCAGATAGCGACAGAATTCATCAATCTCTTTTTTCATGGTGGCTACCAGCCGTTGTAGTGGATGCGCCCGGCATCGAAGCGGTTGGCCGGCGGCTTTTCTTCGGCCGGATAGCCGAGAGGAATGAGGGCAAAGGGTACGATACTCTCCGGAATATTCAACAACGCCCGCATCGCCTGAACCCGATCCTCTCGAGGATAGATTCCCACCCAGACAGCGCCGAGCCCCTTATCCTGCACGGCAATAAGAATGTTCTCCGTGGCAGCGG
>Ga0351902_1002_pt1 | contig 136782 bp, 114 predicted proteins | sample BONcelHT113001D5_FD_205828 | JGI IMG/M metagenome (GOLD analysis project Ga0351902, IMG submission 205828) | Enriched cells from coal bed in the Powder River Basin, Montana, United States - BONCAT cells T11 rep1 HSBNCT.T11.300.1.D5 ...
TATTTTTTTGTTTCTGCTTTGGACATCAGCACGGGTGCGGCTTCTATGCTGACAGACTTTATTTTGCCGGTTTGAGGATCGCAACAGCGGCCAATGATAATGCCTGTTTTTTTCGCATTTTCTTTGTATTCATTAAAAACAACATGATTGTCGATTACAACAACTTTCGCAGCATTACCAATTTTTTGGTAAACAGACTTGTCTCGCGGTTTGACATACGATCTCCAGGTGATCTGATTTCCGCTTATATCCATTCCTCTGTATTCTACCCATTTGCCATGTGCCGGGGCCCAATAGCGGTCAGGTTCGGTAACGTCGATCGCTTTGCCGGCTTCATAGAGCGGATTGTAGATCCTTAAACCGAAATAACCGTCTATGTGGCTATATTCCATATCCATGGTCATAACGACGCTTGAAAAGAACAGGTATGGTGCGTCCTTGTAAAAAGGGCACGTCTCGGGATTTTTGAAATAGTTGTCGACGACATTGTTCCTTTCATTTATGAACAGATCTGCAATGACATCCGTTGCATTGGTCTGCATGGTCACAAGATCAAGTAACGAGTTTTTTGTGAAGTACCTCTCCTGCGGGTTGTCAGGTTTATCAGGTTTGTCGCTGAAGACGTCTAAGGCCGCCTTGACAGGCTTTACTAGTATCCATTCAAATAAGGTGAACAAACCTCCGACGATGCCGCCGCCAAACTCTACCCCTTCACGGGAGAACTTCAAGCCGCTCTGCACCGGCGCGAGCGGTCCCTGATTCCTGACGAATTGCACAGTAGAACAGCGCCCGCTCTGAATGTGCATGTGAGAATCAATTATTACGGTAGGTCGCAGGATGCTTAGCTGATGCGAGTTTCCACACATTAAATCGGGCTTTACGGATTTCAATATGTCGCCTTTGGGATTGTTCTGTTCAGCTTTCATCTTGCGGATAATGTCATCAGCCATACTTGCAGCCCCTTAACTTCTTGTTTTTGTAAGAAACCTCAAAGTATCTTTTCAACGAGAGTGCACCTGTTGTAAAAAAGATGATATTTATTGTTCAATGTGGCGTTTTCAGGCTCGAAAATGACGTCAAATATGGCTTTGGAATCCTCGGCAGTGAATTCAATTACACCATCTTGATCGGTGGTTTTGTCAATCACGCTGCCGTCCGGCAGCTTGATTTTGAATTCTCTGCCAGCGATCGGCTTGTTATTCTCATTGCCGGCTAAGAAACATTTTTTGTCTTCATCGAAGGAATCCCACGAGATATGCTCCACAACCCGGAAGCGGAAGATACCTTCTTCAGGCGTGTTTGATACCTTTCCCCCGGTCGGTTGGGCACTTGATCCTATGTTTATTCCCATACTAACGCTCCTCAACGAATGTGGTTATGAGTTTTCGAATCGTAGTGCGTTCTTAGAGCTTGTCCGTAAATAAGCATTTCGTGCTCGCATTTCGTCTTCACGCCGTCTTAGCCCTGTCCTCAATCGCAAAATCTTCGGCGTAGCCCTGCTGCGCCTGCGGTTTTGCTCAATTGTCCCGGCCAAATCCGACATAAATCCGGGCGCGATCACTTGGAACGTTATTTACGGACAAGCTCTTAGTATGTTGCGTCATGGGGTCGGAATTGCGGCAGACCCCTTTGCCCTCGATTTTGACATCGAAAGAGCTGTTGATGTACTCAGCCTGGCTTCCCACCGTGCCGGACAAGACTCGTCTGCCGCTGCCGGATTGATCCCCAGTTGGTGCTGAGGGATTCCGGTGCCCAGCGACACAACAGGCCGCTTCGACACTCGTGTGGGTCGAAAGCGGCCTGTATTTGGTGACGACTTGTAGGCAGACTTGACTACTTTTTCTGTCTTTTCGCGACAATCTGACCTTTTATCCCATCATAGGCCGCGGCAGTGATGATGTTTTTCTGCTTCAGCTGGTTCTTTCTGGTGTAGGGACGTCCGGCGATGATTTTTTTTGCGTCACCGCTGGTCAGGCCGGGGAGTGCTGAGAGTTGTTCTGTTGATGCCGTGTTGATATCAACCAGATTGGTCTCGGCCGCGGACTTGTTCCTTTGCTTATTCACTGCCGACTTGGTTGCTGTTGCGGAAGATGTTTCTTCCTCCGGAACGGCGAAGGCCACCGTTGAGACAAGCAGTACTGCAAGCATAGCGAAAAACAGACGTACAGCGGATTTTTTCATTTGAAGTCTCCTTTGAAATATTTTATAAACCTATACTAATAAAAAATATTTATGTCAACAGTTTTGGCGGTAGCAATGAGCGTCATATTTTTCTTGCATTTGTCTTAGAATAATTTTATTTCTAGGAGTGCCGGCGAAAGGAGTTTGTCATGTCAAAGCACATTTCCGTGGGCGTCAGTGCCTGTCTCCTGGGAGAACAGGTACGCTATGACGGGGGTCACAAGCATGATCACTACATCACCGACACTCTCGGGCGATTTTTTCACTTTGTCCCGGTATGTCCCGAGGTCGGCTGCGGATTGCCGATACCTCGTGAGGCAATGCGGCTCGAAGGGGATCCGGCCGTGCCGCGACTCGTCACCAACCGGACAAAAATTGACCTCACCGAGCGGATGCGCGAGTACTGCCAACGAACAGTACAGGACCTGGAAAAGGAAGATCTGTGCGGTTTTATCTTCAAGAAAGACTCCCCTAGTTCGGGGCTGTTCCGGGTAAAGGTCTATAGTGGGGGGATGCCGTCAAAGACCGGCCGCGGATTATTTGCCGAGGCGTTCGTGCGGCACTTTCCTCTTCTGCCGGTCGAGGAAGAGGGGCGACTCTACGACATGAATATCCGCGAGAATTTTATTGAGAGGGTGTTCGCTTTCCGCGACTGGAAGGACTTTTTGCTGGGGAATCGGGGTATGGCTGAGTTGGTGGATTTCCATACCAGGCGCAAGCTTCAGCTCATGGCTCATTCGCCGGAGATCTACCGGGAAATGGGCCGGCTGGTTGCGGAGGGGAAACCGCTGGCACGAGGGGAACTTCTCGACCGTTATCAGGAGCTGTTGCTGCGGGCGCTCAGCCTGCACGCAACAATTAAGAAAAATACCAATGTTCTTTCCCACATCATGGGCTATTTCAAACGGCAGCTCACGCCGGAAGAAAAGGTCGAACTACTGGAGATCCTCAACAGTTATCATGGCGGACTTGTTCCCTTGATTGTTCCGGTAACTCTGCTGAAACATTATGTCAGGAAATACGACCAGGAATATCTGCGCAAACAAACCTACCTCTCACCGCATCCGATGGAGCTGATGCTCAGAAATCACGTCTGAATGATTCCCGGGTTTGGTAGGCATTCTTCTTGCTTAAAGTACCCTGCGAAAATGAAAAAGAAAATATTTGCCATTTATTGTCAGAAAATATACAAGATGCTGACAGGTCGGTGTCAAGCTTTCGACAGTCGCTGAGCTGGGAAAACGGTCTGCGCAATACCAAATCTATTGAATAGTGAACAGGAAATGATAATGAAGATTCTCTGCTGTTTATTGGTAGTTGTATTGTGCAGTCTGCCGGGGTTGGCCCCTGCCAGCCTCATTCGCGCCGACAAGGTTGTTGTCATCAAGAAAAAGCGGGTTCTGCTGCTGGTTAAAAACGGTGAGATACTGAAGAAATACCGGGTTGCCATCGGAAGAAATCCGGTCGGTTCCAAGACCCGGCAGGGGGACAATAAGACACCGGAGGGTGAATATGTTCTGGACAGACGAAACCGGAGCAGCAGATTCTACCGCTCCATCCACATCTCCTACCCCAATGCGAAAGATATCAACAGGGCACAGCAAAAAGGGGTGGCTCCGGGCAGCGACATCATGATCCACGGGCTGCCCCGGAATTATGAGGATGTTGGAGAGCTGCATACCGTGACAGACTGGACACGGGGATGCATTGCGGTGACAAATGCCGAAATTGATGAAATATGGTCCTTTGTCCCGGACGGAACTCCCATTGAAATCAGGCCGTAGCAGGTAGCGCCGAGAGACGTCTGACTGTTGTCATACCGCCTGCCTAAGTATCCCGCCTTCCGGGTCTCCAGCCATTCATCCCACCCGTTTTCATTCTGCGATAATACGATTCAATTCTTCGAGAAGTTTCTCAATGTCCACTTTATGGACACCTGCTCCGTGTCCAAGATCCTCTAGGTCTGCAATCTGGCACTCGAGGCAGTCGAGACCGAAACGCTTGAGTACCGGAACTGCCTGCGGATACCGGCGGCAAATCTCCCCGATCTTCATATCTTTGCTAATCATTGTGCCTCCTCGCTGCGGAAGATGTTGTGCAGTGGATCGTCTCAGATCAGGTCGCTGACGGCTTTTTCGATGCGGTCCATTCCGATTCGGATATTTTCCAGGCTTGTGGCATACGACAGGCGGATATAGTTGTCGGCGCCGAAAGCTATGCCGGGCACCACGGCCACTCTGGCTTCATCAAGAAAATACGCTGCCAGTTCGCTGGAGTTGCGGATGGTTTTTTCGGCAAAGCTTTTGCCGTACATCGCGGAAACGTTGGGAAAGGCATAAAAGGCGCCGGTTGAGCGAAAGCAGCTGATGCCTTCAATGGCATTGAGACGTTCGATAATATACGTGCGACGCTTCTCGAACTCTCCTCTCATCATGGACACCTCATCCTGCGGACCGTTCAGTGCCTCTACCGCGGCTTTCTGGGCCACCGAGGAGGGATTTGAGGTGGACTGGGACTGCATTTTGGTGATTGCGCCGATGACATCCTTCGGTCCGGCGGCATAGCCGATACGCCAGCCGGTCATGGCGTAGGTCTTGGAAACACCGTTGACGACAATGGTCCTCGGAATCAGTTCGGGAACCGCGGAAGCGATATTGTAGAACGGGATGCCGTCATAGCGAAGGCTTTCGTAAATATCGTCGGAGATAATGATGAAGTCGTAGCGGAGGCAGACTTTGCCGATTTCCTGCAATTCCTCTTTACTGTAGGAGCTTCCGGTCGGGTTGCTCGGGGAGTTGAGGATCAGTGCTTTGGTCCTTGGTGTTATGGCTTGTTCCAATTGCTCCGGGGTGATTTTGAATGAGGTCTTTTCATCCGTTTGGATAAAGACCGGTGTGCCGCCTGCCAGGAGAACCTGATCGGGATAGGATACCCAGTAGGGGGCGGGGATGATGACTTCGTCACCTTCCTGGATCAGGGCCTGGGAAATGTTGTAGAGGGAATGCTTTGCCCCGCAAGCGACGGAAACCTGCTCACGGGAGAATGTCAGTCCGTTATCCCGCTGAAGTTTGGCGATAATGGCATCTTTCAGTTCGATGGTGCCGCCAACCGGGGTGTAGCGGGTGTGTCCGGCATCGATTGCCTGTTTTGCGGCTTCCCTGATATTCAGCGGTGTGCCGAAGTCGGGTTCTCCGGCGCCGAAGCCGATGATGTCGATGCCCTCGGCCTTGAGGGCCTTTGCCTTGGCATCGATGACGAGGGTTGGTGAGGGCTGGATTCTGTGTACGCGATCTGCCAGTTTCATGAGTATCTCCGAGTATTGGAAGACGAATGCAGTGTCATACGCCTTGTTGTTATCGATTGAATTTGACGTCGAGAGCTTTTTTAACCAAGGGAGGGACAAGGCCGTCGATGGGGCCTTTCAGTGAATATACTTCCTTAACGATGGATGACGAAAGAAAACTGTAAAAAACCGAGGTCATTAAAAATACCGTTTCAACTTCGCGCGATATGCCACGGTTGATCTGGGCCATCTGCAGTTCGTACTCAAAGTCGGAAATTGCACGCAGGCCCCTGACGATTGCCTGAGCCTTACAGGCACGGGCGTAATCTACCAGAAGGCCGTCAAAGGTGTCAACAGTTGCCCGCGAATTATCCTTCATTACCGATTTGATCATGTCGACCCGTTCCGCAACCGTGAAGAGAGGGTTCTTTTGCTCGTTGTTGGCAACGGCGACGATCACTTCGTCAAAAATCTTCAGGGCGCGGTTGATAATGTCCAGGTGACCGAAAGTGATCGGATCGAATGAGCCGGGATACACGGCGATTTTTTTCATCAGATGGAGCCTTTCTGCAATGTGGTAAAGAAGGCCAGGGCGGTATCGCCGTAGACTCTTTTATCGATCTGCTGAAGACAGCCATGGTGATCGGCGATGTCTTCACGGGAGGAGAATTCGGCGACAACTACGGTTTCCGCATCGATAATCGAACTTTTCTGAAGCTGCTCGAGACATTTCTCGATCAGCCCTTTCTGGTAGGGCGGGTCGAGAAAAACCAGCTGAAAAATCCTTCCTGCCGATTCCAGTAGTCCGAGAGCCTGGCAGAAATCCTTGAGGATTACCTGGCTCCTGTCCGTGAATCCGGTCAAAGAGAGGTTTTGGGAAATAATAGTCGTCGAATTCCGACTGTTGTCAATGAAAACGGCATTCTTTGCCCCGCGGCTCAGGGCCTCGATTCCCAGGTTTCCGGTTCCGGCAAAGATATCGAGCACCGCACAGCCGTCCAGTGGGCCCAGCGTGTTGGAAAGGATATTGAAGAGGGCCTCTTTTACCTTGTCCGAGGTCGGTCTGACGGTAAGGCCTCGCGGGGTGTGTAGTCGCCGTCCGCGGGCGGAGCCCCCTATTACTCTCAATGGCTGGTCCTCAGGATGGCGGCAAGTTTTGCTGCGCTTCCCTTGGCTCGAAAAGCGGTAAGGAATTCCCGTGCCTCCCGGTAGGCCATCTCGTGAATCATCGAGATGTTTTCTTGTGGAATGGCATCAATATCTGACTTGAAAACTTTGGTGGCGTATTTGATGTCCCGGTTGTTTTCCTGTGCCCAGCTGCGCATGGCATCCATGAGGTCAAGGGGGAGCCCGGCGTGGGCAACGTTTTGCCAGAGCGTTCCGATGTTTCCCTTGCGGATGCCGTAATCAGCCAGTTTGCCCACCAGATGGAGCGGGGTCCCGGTAATGCCATGCTGCACCAGTCCTGATACGCCCAAGGAGCTAGCGACGTCGTGGATCTTCTTTGTTCGCTCAAGGTCTATCCGGACTATCTCACCCTCAAGATAGTTGCCCCGCTTCGAGCCGTTGTTGATGGCAAGCAGTTGTGGCGTGCAGCCTTTTGCCGTCAGTTTGGATAAAAATGATTTTGTTTCGGTCACGGAGGTAAGGGCCGAGCGGTTTGGGGAAAGGGGGACTTCTCCCAACTCCACTTCCAGGCCGTACCCTTTAGCGATGATCGGCTCGGCAAGCCGTGTCACGATGTCGATATTGTCGGCAAGGGAATTAAAGGAGGCATCGATGGCAAAAGAGCTGTAGCCTGCCTGGATCTGGGTGGCAATAAGACGGCCGGCAGCGGTGAACTCATCTTCTCCGGTGTCCTTGACAGTGATATGGTCGGCGTGGATCAGGAACGGCTTGCTGAAACCGCACGATGAGGCATACTCAAGGATGGTTGAAACGTAGATCTCCGGTGTCTGTCCGGTGTAGCCGCCGTCAAGGCCGCCTTCCGTGGCTGTGAGCTCGAAGGCCACAACAGCGTCCAGTTCTTCTGCGGCCCTCATGATGCCGGGGATTGCGTGCTTTATCCTGGCGTTGCAGGCCATCACGATGAGGTTCTGGTCTTTAAGGGCGGTGAAAACATCGCGGCCGCTCAGGAGGCAAATTTTGGAGATTGAGCCAAGCTTGCCCCGGATATGTTCCGGAACCAGTTCCAGAAGCTTTTCATTCATGAGGTATCCCAATCATGGAATCGTAAAATTACCGAGAAATACTGGAAAAAGTTAGCATGACACGGTTTAGCGAGTCAAGGGTAAGTTTGTTGTTGACAGGGGAGTTGAGTAGGGTTTAAAAAAAATTTTACAGGAGGGATCATTATATGGATTCAGCTGTATCCGGAGAACGGCCCGATCTCGCCGGTTTTGCCGCCAAAAGTTGCCTGTCACTCGGGAGACGCTACCCGGAAGAATTTCGCGACGACCGGCCGGCGTTCGAGAGGGATCGTGACAGGATTATCCACTGCGCGGCTTTCCGCCGACTTGAGTATAAAACGCAGGTTTTCGTCAATCATGAGGGTGATTACTACCGTACCCGCCTTACCCATTCCCTGGAAGTGGCGCAGATCGGCAAGGCCATTTCCCGCCGCCTGCGACTCAACGAAGAGTTGGCGGAGGCACTCGCCCTGGCACACGATCTTGGTCATACCCCGTTCGGCCATACCGGTGAGGAGGTTCTGAACCGCCTGATGGAGGAGCATGGGGGCTTCGAGCACAATCTGCAGTCCCTGCGGGTTGTCGACCTGTTGGAAGAGCGCTATCCGAATTTCAACGGTCTCAATCTGTCCTGGGAGACGCGGGAAGGGATCATCAAACACAAATCTCCCTATGACAGTCCCGCCGACATTATTGCCGAGATGATGCCCGGCGTTGTTCCCACCATCGAGGCCCAGATCATCAACTTTGCCGATGAGATCGCCTATAACAACCACGACATCGACGATGGGCTCAAGTCCGGCCTGATTACCCTCGATCAGCTGGAAACAGTGGACATCTGGCGAGAGGGTCACGACCTCATTATCGCACAGTATCCCGGTCTTGATCCCGAGCGCTGCAAGCATCAGGTGATCAGTGCCCTGATCGGCCGGCTGATCAAGGATCTGAGTACCACGACCCTGGAAAATATCGAACGCTTCGGCATCCGTACCCTTGACGACCTGCGTCGCGTCAATCGCCAGGTGGTGTCCTTCAGTCCGGATGTGGCGGAAAAGAATAAAAAACTTAAACAGTTTCTCATGGTTAACCTGTATCGCCATCACAAGGTCGAGAGAATGCGGGTCAAGGCCGAGAGTTATCTGACGCAGCTTTTCGAGGCATATCTGAAACACCCGACACTTCTGCCCCGAAAACACCTGAAAAAGATGGAAAGTACGGTCCGGGAACGGGTGATATGCGATTATATCGCCGGAATGACCGACCGTTTTGCCCTGGATGAGTACAAGCGGCTGTTCGAACCCTATGAGAGGGTTTGAGAAAGAACGGGGAGCAAAAGGATGCCCAGGATGGTAAAGAAAAGATCGGTGAAAGCGGGTCTTCCGCCGGGCTCTTTCGTCTATGTGGGCGACAAGGGTGCCGGCAAGGCCAGGATTACCGTTGTCGAATATCGGGAGGGCATGGTCAGGGAAGCTTCGCTCTCGGAACTTACCGAGTGTTTCCCGTGCAGTGATGCTGCAACGGTTACCTGGATCGACGTCACTTCCGTCCACCAGGTGGAACTGGTGGCAAAGGTCGGCGAATGCTTCGGTCTGCACCCCCTGGTGGTGGAAGACATCCTCAATACCGACCAGCGTCCCAAGCTGGAAGATTTCGGCGAATACCTGTATATCGTTTTTCAGGCATATTCCTGCACCGGTGGGCACTGTCATATGGAATCGGAGCAGATCAGCCTGGTTCTCGGCCCGAACTTTGTTATTTCCTTTCAGGAAAAGGAGAGTACGGTTTTTAATACAATTCTCGAGCGGATCAGAACGGGCAAGGGGCGCACGGTCAAGTCGGGTGCCGACTATCTTGCCTATTCCCTGATCGATACCATTGTCGATGAATATTTTATCGTCCTGGAGCATCTCGGGGAACGGATGGAAACCCTCGAGGATGCTCTCGTGGCTAACCCTGCGTCCAAGACCCTCCGTGAGATCCAACTGCTCAAGAGGGACCTGATTTCCATCCGCCGATCCATCTGGCCGCTGCGGGAGGTCCTGAACAGCATGCAGCGCGAAGGTTCGGCTCTTATCACCGGGACGACCAGGGTGTATCTCCGCGATGTCTATGATCATGCGATTCACGCCATAGATACCTTGGAAATATTCCGCGAAATGATCTCGGGAATGTTCGATATTTATCTTTCCAGCGCCAGTAACCGATTGAACGAGGTCATGAAGGTGCTTACCATCATCGCCACCATCTTTATTCCACTGACCTTCATTGTCGGGATTTACGGGATGAATTTCCACTACATGCCGGAACTGCGCTGGCGATGGGGATATCCCGCGGTTCTTTTGTTGATGACGGCAATAAGTGGTTACATGCTGTATTTTTTCAAGAAAAAGAAATGGTTCTGATTGATATGCCGTGTTGCGGCATGGGAAAGGGAGGGTGTGCATGTTTCAATCCGCGGAACTGGGTCACGCAATAAAAAAGGCGACCTACAAAAAAGAGGTCCCCCTGCTGAGAGAGGCGCTCCTTGCTGCCCAGTACGATCTTCTCAAGAAGGCCGAATTTCCGGTCATCATACTGATTTCAGGAGTTGACGGTGCCGGGAAGGGCGAAACGGTCAACGTCTTGAACGAATGGATGGATCCGCGCCACATCGAGACCCATGCCCTTGACACGCCGGGCTGTGAGGAATTGGAGCGACCGTCCATGTGGCGGTACTGGCGGGTTCTGCCCCCGAAGGGAAAGATCGGGATCTTCTTCCGTTCCTGGTATTCCGACCCCATCAGCGCCGCACTTCATCGCACAGCCAAGAACTCTGAGCTTGACCAGCAGATGGAACGCATCATCCATTTTGAAAAGATGCTGTCCGACGAGGGGGCGCTAATCCTGAAATTCTGGCTGCACCTTTCCAAGGTGAGCCAGCGTACACGGTTGAAGGCCCTGGAAAAAGATCCTGCCACTCGCTGGCGAGTCACGGAGAAGGATTGGAAGAATTTCAAGATCTATGACCGGTTCCGCATCGTGGCGGAGCACGCACTGCGCCAGACCAGCACCCCCGAGGCGCCATGGACAATCATCGAAGGTGCGGATCCCCGCTACCGTTACCTGGCTGTAGGCAAGGCAATTCTCCAGGCGCTGCGGTCACGCCTTGATGCCCCGGAAAGTTCCTGTCATGCCTCCGTCAGGCTGCCGCCGATCATTCCGAAGCTCGACCCGCTCTCGGTTCTGAACCGGCTCGACCTTTCCCTGAAGATGGAGAAAAAGAAATATGAGGAGTCGCTGGAAAAATATCAGGGCAAGTTGAATCTCCTGACCCGGGAGGCCGCTTTCCGCAAAATATCCGTGGTACTCGTTTTCGAGGGGCTGGACGCTGCTGGCAAGGGGAGTACCATTCGCCGGATTACCGGTGGTCTGGACGCCCGTTACTACCGGGTAATTCCCACCGCGGCTCCCACCGATGAGGAGCGTGCCCAACCCTACCTCTGGAGGTTTTGGCGGAACCTTCCGCGCCTCGGTCACTTTGCAATTTTCGACCGTTCCTGGTACGGACGGGTCCTGGTGGAACGGGTGGAGGGACTCTGTTCCGCTGCTGACTGGATGCGTGCCTACGGCGAGATCAATGACTTTGAGGAGCAGCTGATCAGGAACCGGACGATTGTACTCAAATTCTGGCTGCACATCAGCAGGGAAGAGCAACTGCGCCGGTTCAAGGAACGGGAGAATACCGCCTTCAAGAATTTCAAGATAACGCCGGAAGATTGGCGGAACCGGGAGAAGTGGGACCAATACGAACGCGCTGTTTGCGACATGATTGACCGAACAAGTGCGGAAATTTCACCCTGGACCCTGGTGGAAGCGGACGATAAACAGTATGCGCGCATCAAGGTGCTCAAAACCCTGTGCGAAAGGATTGAGAAAGAATTGCAGCAGTGACGAGGGGCGTCTGGGAAAGCTGGAACGCACAGGGATCATGGCATCCCTGCTTCACTACACATGCGGAGAAAAGATGATCGAGAAATCGCACCAGATTGCAGAAATCATAGACAACCTGCGCCGGGTCTTTCAAGTAGTGCATGGCCATTCGAAAAAGGCGGAGCGCGAAACCGGCCTTACCGGGCCCCAGCTCTGGACCATCAAGGTGATTGCGGAAACCGGCAGCATCAGGGTGTCGGATCTGGCCCGCCGCATCTACCTGCACCCGGCCACTACCGTGGGTATCCTGGACCGCCTGGAGAAAAAGGGTCTGGTGTCCCGGACTCGCTCAGAGGAAGACAAAAGAGTGGTTCATGTGGGGCTGACCCGGTTAGGGAGCGAGATTGTGAAAAATTCTCCCCAAGTGGCGCAGGGTCTTCTGGTGTCAGGACTTGAACAGCTTTCTCCGCTGGACCTGAAAATAATCGACGATGGTCTGGAGAAAATGGTTTCGCTCCTTGGCGCCCAGGAAATCCCGCCGCAACTGCTTCTCTCGCCGGAAGTGAACCAGACCGGGGAACCGCTGAAAGCAAGGGTCGGTCGAAAAAAGGCAGCCGGTTCCTGAAGGTGTGACGGAACACGGTAGATGATTCGCAATCTTTACCCCCGTCACACCTCCCTGTTATACACGCTATCGGTTTTGCCTGTATCCTTCCGGCTTCAGGAGCGAAGGCCGGTTGCCGTAGTTTCCGCCCTGCTGACGTGACGCAGGAGTTGCAGGGGGGGGTGTTGCCTGGGGGGTGGCCGAAGGTTTGTTCACCGTCGGTTGCCCTGCCACCGGCTTTTGCTGCTTGATGGTCTGCGCCGGTTTTTGCGGCTGCTGTTGCCGGGTTGCCGGGCGCTGCACCTGCGACGGAGCGGTCGGAACCGTTTGCCGGACCTTCGGCACGGAGGTCCGTGTTGACTGCTGACGGGGCGGAGAAACACCCTGTTCCGGTTGCCGGGAAGGAGCAGGGGTCCAGGTCGGTCTCGGAGCTGTCGGCTGCGGTGCGACCGGTTGCGGTGCAGCCTGGATGGTGGCCGGCTGACGTTGCTGTCGTGAGCTGGTTGGCGCGGCTTTTTCCGTGGTTCTTTTTGGCGTTGTCGGCGTGGTTATCGTCACCGGCTGACTTTTCTGCACCGGCGTTTCCCGCTGCTGGCGAATATTCTGTTGCGGTTGAGCCTCCTGCCGTTTTTCCAACCCGTCGCTATAGATATCAGGTCTCCGCTCTCGCTGCATCTTGTCTGGAGTATCACGAAGAGTGGCCGGCATCTCACGCACCGGTTTCCCCGGAGTAAAAACGGAACCGCGTTTTTCAGGGGCAAGTTTCCTTTCCTGGCGCAGGGTTTCGGTGCTGATTCTACGGATTCGCTGCGGCGGCTGTTTGGTCACCGGAATTTTCTTCAGCACCGGCGCGTGGGTTTCCCTGTCAGGTTTGAACCTCGGCGGACCAATTTCCACATTCCTCTGATTGAAAGGATTTTCCTTGGCGGATACTGCCACCTGTCTGCCATGGAGAAAAGTATCCCGATGCACGACTCTTACGGCGTTCCGGGCATTCCTGTTGATGAAGTTCCGGTTGGCGGGGAAAGTGCGGTTTTGTAACGTATTGATGTTTACGCTACCCGGACCGTAGTATCCGTGGCCGTAGTACGTCTCTCCCGGTGCCAGCGGAATCCATGAGACATGCTTCGCTGTATGGATCCAGCCCACATACCCGGGGCCCCAGTGAACCGCTCCCCGTCGAGGGGGAACCCAGCACCAGCCACCGTGTCGCAGGAAGACCCATCTCCCGTAGTGATAGGGAGCCCAGCCCCAGCGTTCAATGGAAATCCAGACATAATTCCCGCCGATCCATACCCATCTGCCGTAATGGTAGGGCGACCAGTTTATCGAAATCGCGATCGAAGGAGCCCAGACGTAGCCATAGCTGGCGTCCTGGAACCATCTTCCGTTATTGTCAAGATCGTACCCGTAGTCATTCAGCTCCTCGGGAAGGTAGCGGAGGCTGTCTCCGGTTTCGCTGAATCTTCGATCCAGGTCGCGGTTCCATTCCAGCCATTCATCGCTGGCACTGAGCGGATACATTTCTGCCTGCAGATTCTCTCCGATCCTCAGCGTTCTGCCGGAAGGGACACGAATCCTGCCGTTTCTGGTCTCGGCGTACGCATAGCCTTCCAACACGGAAATCTCCGTTGTGCCGTTTTCTTCCACATCGATCAGTACCGCGGACATGTCATGACAATCGACTGAACTGACTGGGGTGTCAATCTGCAGCTGGTCGACTCTTCCTGCGCGGTTGTTAACATAGATCCGTCCGCTATTGACGTAGAACTGATAGGCGTTGTCACCAAGGGAGAGAATGTCGAGAGATGTGGAGTCGTCAAGCCGGATGACAATGCCTCCCAGTACCTGGAGTTCGCTTCTTCCTCCGGCAGGGACCCAGATCCGGTTGCCCTGTCCCAGAGGGGTATTGGCGGCAGCGGGGACCCAGTCCCCCGCATCCTCGCTATAAATCTGCACGTCACCCTGAACAATTCCTATCCTGACCATGCCCAGGTCGGCAGAGTATGCCCGGGAGGAGAGAAGTGCCAGAGAGAGCAGTACCAGAGTGATTATTCTGATTTTCATGGTTTGAACCTCGCTGAAAGATAATTCCCGGGCCGTGATATTTCCAGATTAAATAATTGTACTCTTGTGACTTTAATCGTACAACCGACAGGTTCGTTGACGGCGAGAGGTTGCATGATATGCTTGGTTCATGCCAAAGACAATCATCGACACATTTTCCGTTTCGCGCCTGGAGATCCTTGATACGGAAGGCAATGCTGACGAAACATTGCTGCCCGACCTGTCCCGGGAGGATATCCTGCGTCTCTATGAGCTTCTTGTCCTCTCCCGGACCTTTGACGGTCGAGCCCTGAACCTTCAGCGGGAAGGGCGCATCGGCACCTATCCCTCTATCCTCGGTCAGGAGGCTGCCCAGGTCGGCAGCGCCTTTGCCCTGGAAAAGAGCGACTGGGTGTTTCCCTCGTTCCGCGAGACCGGGATGCATATCACCATGGGCTACCCCCTTGACCTGTTGTTTCGCTACTGGTCCGGGGACGAGCGGGGTCTCCGCTGTCCCGATGGACTCAGTGTCCTCCCGGTCTCCGTTTCGGTAGGAACCCATCTTCCCCATGCCGTAGGTGCTGCCATGGCGGCCCGTTATCGCGGTGACCCGGTTGCCGTGGTCGCTTATTTTGGTGACGGAGCGACTTCCAAGGGTGATTTTCACGAAGCTTTCAATCTGGCCGGCGTATTCCGACCGCCGGTGGTGTTCATCTGCCAGAACAATCAATGGGCCATCTCCGTGCCCCGCAGTCGGCAGACGGCGGCCGCCACCCTTGCCCAAAAGGCCTTCGCCTATGGCTTCGAAGGGATCCAGGTGGACGGCAATGATGTGTTCGCTGTTTACAGCGCGACCCGACAGGCCCTGGAGCGTGCGCGGTCAGGGGGTGGTCCGACTTTCATCGAGTGCTATACCTACCGTATTTCCCACCATACCACGGCCGACGATGCCGACCGCTACCGGAGTTCCGATGAGGTGGCTGAGTGGCAGAAAAAGGATCCGATTGAGCGTCTGCGTCGCTTCCTCGAAAAGCGCGGCTACTGGAATAAGGAGTACCAGCAGGAGTTGGAAAAGCGGGTCCGCGAAAAGATCGATGGAGCGGTTCAAAAGGCGGAAAGTGCCGCTCCAGCCGAGAGGAGTGAAATTTTTCTCACGGTATTCGAGAGCTGTACCCCCCGCCAGAAGGGGGATCTGGAGGTGACGGCCGATGCCGATGTTTAATATGGTGCAGGCTATCAACCTGGCCTTGCGGGAAGAGATGGAGCGGGATGACCGGATTGTGCTGCTCGGGGAAGACGTGGGAAAGGACGGCGGCGTGTTTCGTGTCACCGACGGCCTGCTGGAGATCTTCGGCGAGCAGCGGGTGGTTGACACGCCCCTGGCCGAATCCGGCATTGTCGGGACCGCCATCGGCATGGCCCTCTACGGTCTGCGACCGGTGGCGGAGATCCAGTTTCTGGGATTCATCTATCCCGCCTTCGATCAGATTTTCTCCCATGCGTCCCGCTACCGGAATCGCACCCGGGGAAGGTTCTCCTGCCCGCTGGTGATCCGGACCCCCTACGGTGCCGGCATCAAGGCGCCTGAACTCCATGAGGAAAGCAGTGAAGCTTTTTTCTGCCACATGCCGGGGATCAAGGTGGTGGTGCCGTCCGGGCCGTATGTCGCAAAAGGCCTGCTGCTTTCTGCCCTCCGCGACCCGGACCCGGTGATCTTCCTGGAACCGACCCGGCTCTATCGAATGATCAAGGAGGAGGTCCCGGAAGGGGAGTATACCCTCCCTTTGGGCAAGGCCCGTATAGCCCGGGAAGGGAACGAGGTGACGGTCATCGCCTGGGGAAGCATGCTGGAGAGGGTACTGAAGGTCCTTGCTCCTTACGACGCAGAGATCATCGACCTGCTGACCCTTTCGCCGTTTGACGAGGAAACGGTTCTCCGCTCGGTGCGCAAGACCGGCCGGGTGGTGATCGTCCACGAGGCGCCCAGAACGTGCGGTTTCGGCGCGGAGCTGGCTGCCACGGTTGCCGAACAGGCGATCCTGCACCTGCGGGGGCCGATTCTTCGCGTAGCCGGGCCCGATGTACCGGTCCCGCTGGCCAAGCTGGTTGAACATTATCTCCCCGACGGGGCGAAGATCTGTGCTGCCGTCGACCAACTCTTGAGGTACTGAATTATGTCGTTCGATTTTATCTTGCCGGATTTGGGAGAGGGCATTACCGAGGCCGAGATCAGGAAATGGCTTGTCGCGGTTGGTGATACGGTGCAGGAGCATCAGCCCGTGGTTGAGGTTGAGACAGATAAGGCGGTGGTCGAGGTGCCGACTCCCCGGGGTGGGAAGGTCCTTTCTCTGGCATGGGGCGAGGGAGAGACGGTGACAGTCGGCGCAATACTGCTGTCCATCGGCGGAGAGGGGGAGGTTGCGATAGCGGAAAAGGAAAAGGAAAAGCCCAGGCCCCGCTCCGTCTCGGTGGTGGGAGAACTGCCCGAGGAAGAGGACAAACCTCCGGGACAGGTGCTCGCAACCCCGGCTGTCAGAGCTTTGGCCCGTGAGAAGGGAATTTCACTTGAGGGGATATCCGGAACGGGTCCCCGCGGCAGCATTACCCGCGAAGACCTGCTTTCCGAGGGGCTGAGGAGTGGCGCAACGGGCGACGAAGACGGGGAGGTGGAACGCATTCCCTTCCGCGGTCTGCGCCGCACCATTGCCCGGCATCTGCTCAAGTCCCATCAGATGACGGTCTGCGTCACCGGCATGGAGGAGGTTGATGTTACCGAGTTGTGGAGCCTGCGGGTCCGGGAAAACGACAGTCTTGACGCCCGGGGTATTCACCTGACCTATTTCCCCTTCATCATCAAGGCGGTCCAGCACGCCCTGCGCGAACACCCGCTGCTGAATGCTTCGGTGGACGAGGAGGGGGAAGCGATCATTCTGAAAAAATACTGCAACATCGGCTTTGCGGTGGATACTGCCGAGGGTCTCATCGTTCCGGTGCTGCGCAACGTGGAGAAGAAGAGCATCATCGAGCTGGCGGGAGAACTTCATGCCATGTCGGAGCGTGCCAGGGAGAGGACGCTCACCTTGGCTGAGATGAAGGGCAACAGCTTCACCATCAGCAACTTCGGCCAGTTTGGCGGCAGTTTTGCCACACCTATCATCAATTACCCGGATGTGGCTATCCTGGGCTGTGGAAGGATCACCGACAAGCCCTGGGTGGTGAAGGGCGAAATCGCCATCCGCAAGATCCTTCCCCTGTCTCTCACGTTCGACCACCGGGTGACGGACGGCGGTGATGCAACCCGATTCCTGAGTCGGGTGACGAGGTACCTGGCGGATCCGGCCCTGCTTTTCATCGAAAGCGTATGAAAGAGCTCACTCAACTATTTTTTCCGAAAAGCGTTGCCCTCATCGGGGCGTCTCCCAGCGAGGAAAAGCTCGGCGGTATCGCCCTGCGGAACCTCCTGGGGATGAAGGGGAAGGTCTACCCGGTTAATCCCAGGTATGATGAGATGCTGGGTATCCGCTGCTATCCTTCCATACGGGAGGTCCCCGGCGTCGTGGATCTCTCGGTACTCATGCGCCCGGCGGACGAGGTTCCGGGAATTCTCGCAGAGCATGCGGGGAAGGCGCGCTTTGTCCTGATTGTCAGTGCCGGCTTTGCCGAAATCGGCGCCGCCGCCTTGCAGGATGAGGTCATTCGCATCGGCCGGGAGGAAAAACTCAGGCTGGTGGGACCCAACTGCCTTGGTATTTTCAACCCCTACCACCGGCTTGACACCCTGTTTCTTCCCCATGGCTGCCTGAAAAGGCCGAAACGGGGAAATGTGGCGGTCGTTTCCCAGAGCGGCGCCCTGATGATGTGTATTCTGGACGCGATCCGGATGGCGAACATCGGCATATCCAAGGCGATCAACTACGGGAATGCCGTGGATCTGGACGCACCCGAGGTCTATGAGTACCTGGCCGGCGATGACACAACCGCCGTGGTGGTTTCCTACCTTGAGTCGGTGGGTGATGGCAGAAGATTTCTCGAGGCGGCCCGTTTCCTGTCAGAGCGGAAGCCCCTGCTGATCCTCAAGGCCGGAAAAGGGGAAGGGGGACGGGCGGCGGCCTTTTCCCACACCGGCCGGCTGGCGGGCGACTACCAGGTATTCCATTCGCTGATGAACCAGTTCGGTCTCCGCGAGGTCGCAGGGTTCGATGATCTCCTCGATGCGGCCAAGGCGGTTTCCTACCAGCGACCAGCTCCGGGTAATCGCGTCTGTATTGTCACCAACGGCGGTGGTTCCGGGGTGCTGGCGGCGGATGAATGCGCGCGGCAGGGCCTGGAACTTCCGGATCTGCCGGAAGAAGTCAGAATCGGGTTACGCCAGGCCTTCCCTTCTTTTTACACCATTGCCAACCCCATTGACCTTACCGGTCAGGTGCGGATAGAGGATTACCCGAAGGCCCTGCATGCCGTGCGCGACCAGTATGACGGCTTCCTGGTCATTGCCCTGACAGGCGTTCCCGGGGTTACCCTGGGGCTTGGCGAGTATCTGCGCACCTTCAAGGAAGCGGTTGGAAAACCGCTGGTCGTACACATTGCCCAGGGCGGGGTAGCCCCGCGTCTTATTCGTCAGCTGGCGCAGGCCGGCATTCCGGTCTACCGGTCTCCGGAGCGGGCGGTGCTGGGGCTGGCGGCGCTTCTGGGCAGCCGGGGAGGATGGCATGGATAGACGGGATGAACTGCGTCACTTCCTCGGGAAGCATGCGGGAACCAAGGTTCTTCCGGAGCAGGCGCTGAAAGAGTTTCTCCGTGAATCGGGACTTCCCGCGCCCGCAAGTCTCTATCTCCCGCTGGGGGCTCCGTTTCCTGATTTCTCCCATCTTAGCTATCCCCTTGTGGCAAAGGTCTTTTCTCCGAAAATACCCTCCAAAACCGACGTGGGCGGGATCCGTTTCGGTCTGAAGGATGCTGCCGCGGCAGCATCAGCATGCTACGATCTGATGAGCATCAAGGATGTGCAGGGTGTGATTCTCGAAGAGCAGGCGCAACCGGGCACGGAGGTCATCGTTGGCGGCATCATCGACCCCCAGTTCGGCCCGGTTGTGATGTTTGGCCTTGGCGGGATTTTTGTTGAGCTCTTTCATGATGTTGCCTTTGCCCTTGCCCCCTTGACCCGCGACGATGCCTTTCATCTCATGGAGCAGCTGCAGAGCTACCGGCTTCTGACCGGGTATCGGGGTGCGGCTCCCTGCGACCGGGAAACCCTGGCCGATATTCTGGTCACGATTTCCGAGCTCATGGCAACCGGTCTGCTGGAAGAGATCGATCTCAACCCGGTGGCCTTGTATCCCCATGGCGCCATGATCCTCGATGCAAAGATGCTGGTTGCTTTGTCTTCGCCCCATGTTTCCTCCCCATAATTTTCCCACAGTGTTCTTTTGACAGAACAGCCCCAACTGTACTACTATTGCAGATTCGCCCGGAACCAGATGAGGCAGAGAAAGTCTCAAGAGTTTTATGAAAAATGGGCGTTAACTGCCTGAGGCTCCCCCTCTTAAGGTAAGAGGGGGCTGGGGCAGTTATGAAGAGTGCTTGAAATGTAACCCCTCCCAACCTCCCCTTAAACTAAGGGGAGGAGCAAATTCGGCTGTCAGGAGATTTTCCATGAAAGACACCATTGAATCCCTTTTCCCCCCGTGAAGAGGAAATTCCGCAAAAATATCGTATTGATTCTCCTGTCCACCAGAACTACTACCTGATAAACGGGGAATTACGCAGCTGGTCCGGCCCTATGCAGGAGGTTCTGTCCCCGGTCTGGGTGAAAAAGGGTACGAGTTTTACCCGGACGCTGGTAGGTCACTATCCCCTTCTTACCCGGGAAGCGGCCTGCGAGGCACTCGACGTTGCAGTCCGCGCCTATGACAATGGCCGGGGCGCCTGGCCGACCATGTCGGTGGGGGAGCGAATCCAGTGCGTGCAGCGTTTTACCCGTGCCATGCTGGACAAACGGGCGCCGATTGTGAAGCTCCTGATGTGGGAGATCGGCAAGTCCTACAGCGAGGCTGAACGGGAATTCGACCGTGCCGTCAACTATATCCGCGAAACGATCGAGGCCCTCAAGGAACTCGATCGCGTCTCGTCGCGTTTTGTTATCCAGCAGGGCATCATCGGTCAGATCCGCCGGGCTCCCCTGGGTGTTGTTCTTTGCATGGGGCCCTATAACTTTCCCCTCTATGAGACATTCACCACCCTGATTCCGTCTCTTGTCATGGGCAACACCCTGCTGCTGAAGCCGCCCCGATTCGGCATTCTCCTTTTTCAACCGCTTCTCGAGGCTCTGCGGGACTCCTTCCCCGCGGGAGTAATCAATACCGTCTACGGCGAAGGGGAGACTGTCGTGCAGCCGCTGCTTGCCTCCGGCAAAGTTGACGTGCTTGCCTTTATCGGCACGAACCGGGTTGCCGATGCCCTGCGCAGAACCCATCCCCGCCCCCATCGGTTGCGCTGCGTGCTCGGTCTGGATGCCAAAAACCCGGCCATTATCCTGCCCGATGCCGATCTTGATCTCACGGCGAGCGAATGCATCCGCGGTAGTCTGACCTACAATGGCCAGCGGTGCACGGCCTTGAAGATCATCTTCGTGCCACGTACGGTGGCAGAGGCCTTTCTTGAGCGGATGGCGCGGGGAATACACGAATTGAAGTGCGGAATGCCGTGGGAAGAGGGGGTAACCATAACTCCCCTGCCGGAGTCGGAGAAGCCGTCCTATCTGACAGCATTGGTGCGGGATGCGGAAGACCACGGGGCGCGGGTCGTGAACCGGGGGGGCGGAACAGCGGTCAATTCCTTTTTCTACCCGGCTCTCCTCTATCCGGTGTTATCCGGGATGCGGGTGTACGGGGAGGAACAGTTCGGTCCGGTGATACCGGTGGTGCCTTATGACGATATCTCCGAGCCAATCAATTATGTGGTAAATTCCAACTACGGTCAACAGGCAAGCATCTTCGGCCGCGACACCGATCAACTTGCCCAACTGGTGGACTCTCTGGTGAACCAGGTCTGCCGCATCAATATCAACAGCCAGTGCCAGCGCAGTCCGGACACCTTCCCCTTCAACGGCCGGAAGGATTCCGCCGAAGGGACACAGTCGGTTTCCGATGCCTTGAGAATCTTCTCGATTCGTATTGTGGTGTCGGCGCGGGAAACGGATGAAAACCGGGAGATCATCACCAATATTGTCAAGGAGAGGAAGTCCCACTTCCTGACAACGGATTTTATCCTCTGACAGGGCAGCCGGAGGGACTCGCACCGGTCAGCTTTATCCTGAATTCCGCACCGTACCCGGTATTCCTGACGCTGAGTTTTCCACCCATGTTTTTTTCGATGATGTTCTTCGACATATACAGTCCGATTCCCGTTCCGCCGCTCGGCTCCCTGGTGGTGAAATACAAGTCGAAGATCCTGCCGATGTTTGCATCCGGGATTCCGCCGGCATTATCGGTTACGGTTACGACAGCATTGCCGTCTTCAGCGATCGCCTGGATTGAAATTTTCGGTTTTACAACTCCCCTCTCTTTAAATGCCTCTCGGGCATTGCTGAGGATGTTGAGGAGCACCTGGGCATATTCCTTTGGGTACCCATATGCGGCCAGCAATGGGTCCGCATAAAAATCGACTTCAATAGCTTCGAGTCGCAGGGCCGGCTTGATGAATAACAAGGCCTTGTCGATGGCTTCCTTGATGGAAAAAACATTCATTTCCTTCTCCGGACGGTAGAAGTCCCGGAAGACATTAATGGTCTGGGCCATATGATTCACCAGTGAGAGTATCGTTACCGTCGCCTCAGTGAGGCTGTCATCGGTAAGTTTCCCTGACAATGCTTCTTCCTGCAGGTTTCCGGTAACCAGGGAAAGGGCATTGAGCGGTTGTTTCCACTGATGGGCGATATGGTCCAGCGTCTCGCCCAATGCCGCCTGCCTGTTCTGATGAATAAGAAGAATATCCTTGTTTCTGTTCTTTTCCACCTCTTCCTGGACGCGCATTTCCAGGGTTTTATTCAGGTTTTCCAATTGCTGTTTTTTCTGCCTGAGTTTTTCCTCTGCCTGCTTGAGTTCGGTGATGTCCGTACTGATGGTTTGCCTGAAAATCGATCCGTCGGCATGGTAGATGGGCACATCAACCACATAATCCCACTGACCATTGAGAGGATTCTGCAATTCCCGATGGACGGTCTTGCCGTCAAATACCGATTCGACGTCACAGCCAGGGCAGACGGTATCTCTACCATGCATGGCTGTATAACAAAATTCTCCCGGCTTGTCACAGCCGGTCCGGTCGATGAATCCCTTGTTCATGAATTGGATACGGTAGTCCTTTGAACAGATGAATATCAAGCCGTCAAAAGCATCAACAATGGCCTGGACTTTATCCTTGTTGACTCGAAGTTCTTCCTCGACTTGCTTGCGCATGGCAATTTCCTGGTGAAGGTCCGCATTCAATCGAGCGAGTTCGGAAGTTCTTGCTTCTACCCTTTTTTCAAGATCCTCGTTGAAGGTGCGTAACGCTTCCTCTGCCCGTTTACGTTCCGTGATGTCTATGAACGACACAATCCCGGCCGCTTCTCCTTTAAAATCTATCCGTCCGGCTGCAACGAATAACCACTTTTCATCACCGTTTTTGGTGGTATGCAGGCATTCGTATCGGGACGGTACGATTTCACCCTTTTGCCGTGCCAATCCCCGATCTCTAGTTATCGCCCGGGAATCCCGGTGGACCCAGTCCCAGAATCGCATCTGCAGGCATTCCTGCTCCGTATATTCGAACAGTTCCGTAACAGCTGTGTTGACATAAACGATCCGTTCACCCTTGTAGAGGCAGATACCGGCAGGCAAGGTATCCGCCAGTACCCGGAATTTCTCCTCGCTCTCCCGCAACTCCGCTTCGATTCGCCTGCGTTCGAGCAGTTCCTTTTCCAGTTCCCAGGTTCGTGCCGAGACCTGCTTCCTCAAGGCCCTGTTCCAGATGATTATACCGGAGATAAGGATGAGAAACGCAAGGAAAGAGACCAGTATGGCGGTCTGGAAGACCTTGCTGGTAAAGATCGATTTTTGTTCCAGGGGAATCCATTTCTTGTAGATGGCTTTCTTTTCAGTCTCACGTATCTGTGCCAATCCTTTTTCCAGGATGCTGTTCAGCAGCGGCCAGTCCCTGCGCGAAGCAAAGGCCATTTTGTAGGTATATCCCGATTCGCCGGCAATGCGCAGGTTGGCTATTCCCTCTTTTTCGATGTAATAGGACGCAGTGGCCAGGTTTTCCACGAAGGCATCGCTGGTACCGAAGGAGACCTTTCGCAGGCCTGTCTGTACATCAGGGACCACATCAATGGTTACCTCGGGATACTGACGGGCGACGAACTCATGGACAGCATATCCGGAAACCACGGAAACCTTCATTCCTTTGAGTTTCTCCATGGTGAGCGGAGTTTTGACCTTTTCCCGGACAATGATCGCGGCCGGCAATATTAGATAGGGGGTGGTGAACAGGGCAAAACGGGAGCGTTGGGGTGTTTCGGAGGCGGTAAAGAATTCGATGTGTCTGTTCCTGGCCTGATTGATGACCTCATCCCAATTCCGTAACCGGATGATCTCGAATCGGACGCCGAGTTTCTTTTCAAGCAGCGCCAGGTAATCGGCGGTGATGCCGCTGTATCTGCCGCCGGAGTTGAAATATTCGGTGGGCGGAAAATCGGGGTCAGGGGCGAAGCGGATGATCGGATGGGCCTGGAGCCATGACCTTTCCTCGGCGGTAAGGGGGTCGTCTACGTGTTTCGGGGTGCTCAGGGTGATTACTGCGAAGGTAGTCAACAGAACAACGCTCAGAACTGTCAAAAACAATTTGAGGAGTTTCGCTTTGTCAGTGAAGATTCCGTTCATCATTCACCTCACACGATGCAGATATGCAGGGGGGGAAAGCTATAACTTGTTCAAGAGCGATATTGTTCATGGGGATGTGTGAAAGTTCATGTGCCAAAAATAACGCATCTTTCCGGTAAGAGCAAGAGTTATTCGGTGTGGATGCTTCGATGAAACCGGGTGACGTACATATTGTGAGAACTTATTACTACAAGTCCTTTTCCTTGAAATCTCCCCCTCATGCCGCTATACTGGCGAACGTTAAACATTTATTGCTCTCTGGAGTTTTCATGAATATTCACGAATATCAGGCCAAGGATATCCTGCGGACATATGGTGTCCCGGTTCCGCGCGGACGGGTTGCACTGACAGCAGATCAGGTGGAAAGGGTTGCCCGGGAGATGGGCGGCAGGTGCGTCGTCAAGGCGCAGATCTATGCGGGCGGCCGCGGCAAGGCTGGCGGCGTGCGCCTGGCCGGGAATCCGGCCGAGGCTCTTCTGGCGGCAAAAGATCTTTTTGGAAAAACCCTGGTAACCCCCCAGACCGGACCGGACGGGCTGATCGTCCGCCGTATTCTGGTGGAGGAGGCGGTTGAAATCGCCCGCGAGTTTTACCTTTCCATTACCCTCGACCGCCAGACATCCCGCTATTGCGTTATCGCCTCGGCGGAGGGCGGCATGGAGATCGAGGCACTGGCTGAAAAATTCCCGGAAAAAATCCATATAGAGACCATCGATCCCTGTCTCGGACTGCGCCCCTATCAGGCCCGCAAGCTGGCCCTCGCACTGGGATTGAGGGGCCGTCTTTGTGAGGAGTGCGTTTCTCTCATCATCAATCTCTATCGCTGCTGCCTGGAAAAGGACTGTTCTCTCCTTGAAATCAACCCGCTGGTGATTACCGGAGCGGACTGGCTGCTGGCCATGGATGCCAAGATCAATTTTGACGATAATGCCCTCTTCCGTCATCCCGAGTATGCAGAGCTGACTGACTATTCCCAGATCGATCCCCTGGAGATTACCGCGGGTGAATTCGATCTCTCCTACATCAAGTTGAAGGGCACTATCGGCTGCATGGTCAACGGCGCCGGCTTGGCCATGGCCACGCTCGACATGCTTTCAGTGTACGGTGGAGCACCGGCCAACTTCCTCGATGTGGGCGGCGGAGCCACCAAGGATCGGGTCGCCGAGGCGTTCAAGATCATCCTCGGCGACCCGGAAGTCAAGGGTGTCTTCATCAATATTTTCGGCGGCATCATGCGTTGTGATGTAATTGCCGAAGGTGTCATCGCTGCCGCGTCAGAGGTCGGCTGCACCCTGCCGATCGTGGTGCGGATGGATGGCACCCTGGTGGAGGAAGGCAGGCGCATGCTGCTGGAATCGGGCCTGAATGTTGACTACACCACCGGCCTGGTCGAAGGGGTTGAGAAGATCGTTGCGATGGTTGGTTTGAAGCAGTGATGAGTGTTGAGTTTTAAGTTGAAAAACCATTACCAACACCTGAGCTTTTTGTGCATTTAACCTCGCACCTCGCTCCTCGAACCTTTAACCTTCAACTTAGAGCCTTGAACATTTAACCTTGTACAATATTATTACGGAGTAAACCATGTCCGTTCTTGTTAACAGCAAATCCAGGATAGTAGTCCAGGGAATAACCGGCAGGACAGGTCTTTTTCATACCCGCCAATGCCGTGACTACGGCACGAATGTCGTTGCCGGAGTAACCCCCGGCAAGGGCGGCAGCGAGATCGAGGGTGTTCCGGTCTTCGATACCGTGGCGGAGGCGGTTCGCGAAACCGGGGCTGACGTCTCGATGATCTTTGTTCCGCCGCCGGGGGCCGCGGATGCCGTGCTCGAAGCGGCTGCAGCGGGGGTCGGGTTGGCGGTCTGCATTACCGAAGGCATTCCTGTCAGGGATATGGTGCTGGTAAAGAAGGTACTTCAGGATAGCGCAACTGTCATGATCGGTCCAAACTGTCCGGGCATCATCACGCCGGGTGAATGCAAGGTGGGCATCATGCCGGGTAGTATCCACAAAAAAGGCCGGATAGGGGTGGTTTCCCGCAGCGGAACTCTTACCTACGAGGCCGTCAAGCAGCTTACGGTTATCGGACTCGGCCAGTCCACCTGTATCGGTATCGGCGGAGATCCCATTATCGGGTTGAATTTTATCGATGCTCTGCACCTTTTCAATGAAGATCCCGAAACCGAAGGGGTTTTTATGATTGGCGAGATTGGTGGCGGAGCGGAAGAAGAGGCGGCGCTCTGGATTCGGGAAAACATGAAAAAACCGGTTGCGGCCTTTATAGCCGGTCTTACGGCGCCTCCGGGAAAGCGGATGGGGCATGCGGGGGCGATTATCAGTGGCGGCAAGGGGAGGGCTGAAGACAAGATCCGCACCCTTCAGGAATGTGGGGTGGTGGTGGCGCCCAGTCCCGCCCAGATGGGCGAGGCCATGGTGCAGGTGATGCGCTAGGAGTCTGTCCGAACCGCACAGAGTCAGCAGCAAAGAGTTGTTTTGGCCGCAAACTGGCCAGGCACATGGAAAGAACCTTGCATTTGGTGAGACAGCCTTTATACTACAAATGAATAGTCCCTGTGGACGGAATGGTCATCAAGGAGTAATTTTATGGATCTTTTGACGGTATTGGTGCTGCTTATAGCGGTTACCCTGATTGCGGCGGCTGTCTATCTGGTAACCGTGTGTGAAGAGCTGAAAAAAACGAATTTTGCAGCTCGTGAGCTTATCAAGCGTGTCGATTCCGAAGTTGACCCAATTCTTTTAGACCTTCAGAGTGTCATGTCGAACGCGAAAATTGCCAGCGAGGTGGTAGCCTCACGGATAGATGAAGTGAAATCTGCAATGGAAGCAATGGGTGATACCGGACGAAATGTAAGCAGAATTAATATTGCTGTAGGCCAGGTGGCGGATATTGTCACCCGGGCTTCACTGCTGTCGACCGGAGCCAAGGCTGCCGGGAAGTATCTGCGTGAAAGAATCTCACAAAAAAGGAGGTAATGAATATGTCTGATAATGAAAGTGGAACAGGTTTGGCAACAGTGGTCGTTTCGTTTTTGGCAGGTGCGGCAATAGGCTCCGGTCTGGCTCTGCTCTTTGCACCGAAGACCGGCAGGGAGGTGCGCGAACAGATCAAGGACCTCACCGAGGATGCCGTTGACAAGATCAAGGACTATGCAAAGGAAACCCAGGAAAAGGTGAAAGATTATGCCAGGGACGCCCAGGAAAAGGTAAAGTCAACCTACGAGTGCGGCAAGGAAGTGGTCCTGGAGAAAAAATCCATCATCAGTTCCGCTATCGATGCCGGTAAAGAGGCTATGGAGAAGGAAAAACAACGACTCAACGAAGAACACAAAGCATAGGGATTCCTAGTGAAAAAGCCCACCGAACGTGGGCTTTTTTATGCCCGGAATTCGTGCTGATTCCCGGAGTTGATCATGACGCAGAAAGATACCGGCAGTCAGGATGTTATGGGTTTTCTCGCGGCGAAGCTTAAAAAAGCGGAGTCCTCCGGATCGGCAGGACCCCGGCGAAAAGTTTTGAGATCTCTCCAGGCAGGGGTGCTGGTGTTGCGGAATTTTCTGGAGCACAAGTGCCTGCTCCGTGCCTCTGCCCTTGCCTTTACAACCCTGCTTTCCATTGTGCCTCTCCTGGCCCTGGCCTTTGCGGTATTGAAGGGGCTCGGTGTGCAGAATTCCCTCGAGCCGCTGATTCTCCAGCGATTTACCGTTGGTTCCGGCGAGGTGGTTGACAGGATCATTACCTATATCAACAACACCAAGATGGGTTCCGTGGGAGCAGTCGGGCTTGTCTTACTCGTGGTGACGGTTATTTCACTCCTGGGAAATATCGAAGAGGCTTTCAACGACATCTGGGGGTTGGAGGGGCATCGCTCGATCTATCGCCGCTTCAGCGATTATTTGAGCGTCGTGGTGAGCGGCCCCCTGCTGATGCTGGCAGCGATAAGCATTACCACCAGTCTCCAAAGTCAGAGCGTCGTGCTGTGGATTCTTCAGCAATCCTATGTCGGTGACCTGCTTCTCGTCGTGTTTCGGGTGATGCCGTACCTGATTGTCTGGGTCGCGCTCTTCAGCCTGTATGTTTTTATGCCGAATACCAAAGTACGCCTCAAATCCGCCCTGGTCGGGGCCATTCTGGCCGGAACCATCTGGCAGTTGGCCCAGTGGGGATTTATTCACCTTCAGATCGGGGTCGCCAAGTACAATGCCATCTACGGCACTCTCGCGGCATTGCCGGTTTTTATGGTCTGGATCTATACAAGTTGGGTAATTGTGCTGTTAGGAGTGGAGGTCGTTGCCGCCCACCAGAGCAGGAAAGCATTTCTGCACGATTTCGAACCGACTGAGCTGAGTTATGCTACCCGGGAAGCCCTGGCGCTGGTTCTCCTGCTGACAGTGGCCGGATCCTTTTACCGGGAGGAGCGTCCCTGGACGTTGGAAAGACTGGCCGATGAATGCAAGGTGCCGCTGCGCACCGCGCGCAGGCTTCTCAGCAAGCTGGTGGCGTCGGGGTATTTGTTGATTGCCGAAGGGAAGGGGGCCTATTATCCGGCCCGTGACCTGGAGCATATCCGGATCAGTACCCTGATCCGGGATTTCAGGCACCAGGGAGGGGAGATCCCCCTTGGTGGCCCCGAACAATTGGGGGAAATGGCCCGTGAACTGACCCTGAAGCTGGATAAGCTGACGGACGAGGCCCTTGAAGGTCTGACTCTCAAAAGCCTCGTCGAGAAATGTGAACAGTAGGGGCAGGCCCCCGTGCCTGCCCAACCCACCAAGGGCACCCACAGGGGGGTGCCCCTACAATACCCTGCGAAAATATTCTAAATAAACAGGCATTAAACCGTAGGGTGGGTTAGGCTGACTTCAGCCGTAACCCACCGAAATACTGTTGGTGCTGCAAATTGCCAAATACGACCGTTGAGGGCGCTGTAGGGGAAGGCCCCCGTGCCTGCCCAACCCAAGGGTACCCACAGGGGGGTGCCCCTACAATTCCCTGCTCCTTACCGTGGAACATATCCTAGATAAACAGGTTATTATCCGAACACTCCGAAGCCTCCAGGTAGGTTGCAACCCCGCCGAACTGCACGCCGTCGATCAACTCTTCCTTGCGGATTCCCATCAGGTCCATGGACATCTGGCAGGCGACGATGTTCGCGCCGCCCTTGATTGCCATGGCCATCATATCCTCCAGTGCCGGTACGTTCTTGTGCTTCATGATGCCGCGGATCAGCTTCCCGCCGATACCGCCCATGTTCATGTTCGACAGGGCGAGCTTTTTGCTGCCGCGCGGCATCATCCAGCCGAAGGCCATTTCGATGAGGTTCTTGCCGAGGCCACCGACCTTTTCCGGTTTGCGCAGGGCATTCAGGCCCCAGAAGGTGAAGAACATGGTCACCTTGCGGCCCATGGACAGGGCGCCGTTGGCAATGATGAAGCTGGCAATGGTCTTGTCCAGGTCGCCGGAGAAGACGATGATGGTCTTGTCGTTGCCGCTTGAGAGGGCCGCGGCCGGGACAGGGCTGCTGTTCTTCTCGATCACCGCCGTAACGATCCCCTTTTGCACGCTGATATCGCGAACGACATTGCCGGTCGCCCGTGCCCAGGACGGGGCATCGGCGTAAAAACCGGGATCGCTGGCCGTAATCGAGATCGCTTCGCCGTGCTCGAGGGCATCCATCTCCTGCTTGAGCCGCATCACCGGCCCAGGGCATTGCAGGCCGCAGGCATTCACTTCCACTACCCTTGATAACTTTTCTTTAGCTGTCTGCATGTCGATGACTTTCCCCGTTTCATTTTTATGTGGGTGGACCGAAGTGTCGGCCGCTACCTGTGGCAGCGTGGCAATGTGCCAGGTCTCGTAACCGCCCGACAGGTTGTAATGGTTGCTGAAGCCGTGTTCTTCCAGCACCCGCGAGGCGTTGTAGGCGATCAGTCCCACCCGGCAGAAGACGATGATCTTTTTGTCGCGGGGGATCTCGCTGAGTCGCTCGCGGAGATTTGCCTGCGGGATGTTGATTGCGCCGGGCATGCTGCCGGTGGCAAATTCTGCCGGGGTCCGCACGTCGAGCAGGAACAGGTCCGAGCTGCTGGCTTTGTTGACCTCTTCCCAGCTGATGGTCCTGACCAGTCCGTCAAGGATGTTCTGGGCCACGAAGCCGGCCATGTTGACCGGGTCCTTGGCTGAAGAGTAGGGTGGTGCATAGGCGTGCTCGATTTCGGCCAGGTCGTCGACGGTCATGCTGCCCATAATAGCCGTGGCAATGACATCGATCCGCTTGTCCACGCCGTTATAGCCGGTTGCCTGGGCGCCCAGCACCCGGCGGTTTTCTGGCGAGAAGACCAGCTTGAGGCACATCTTCATGGCGCCCGGGTAGTAGCCGGCAGTGTCGTTGGGATGGATGATCAGTGTTCCATAGGGGATCTCTTTGGCCTTGCAGAGTTTTTCCGAGAGGCCGGTCATTCCCACGGTGAGATCGAAGACCTTGGCAATGGCGGTGCCCATGGTGCCGTTGTAGGTGCGGATCTGTTTGCCGAGCATGTTACCCGCGACGATCCGGCCCTGCTTGTTGGCCGGTCCCGCCAGGGGTATGGCTGTTTTCTGGTTGGTCAGGGGATGGAGCACCTCGATGACATCACCAGCGGCATAGATGTGCTCGTCACTGGTCCTGAGATGGTCATCGACAATGATATGCCCCCGTGGACCGAGCTCGATCCCGGAGTCGGCAATGAACGCGGTATTCGGTTTTACGCCGATGGAAAGCAGCACCAGATCCGCCTCAACGGACTTGCCGCTGGTGAGGCGGGCGATCACGCTGCCGTTTTCTCCCTGGTCGAACGAGGCAACGCCGTCTTCCAGCAAGAGCCCCACCTGTTGCATGGCCACTTCCCGGTGGACCATGGCGGCGATCTCGTAGTCGACGACATTCATGGCCTGGTTAGCCATTTCCACCACGGTTACGTTGATGCCCCGCGCATGAAGATTTTCCGCCATCTCCAGGCCGATGAATCCGGCACCAACCACCAGGGCGTTTTTCACCTTGCCGTCGTCCACCAGGGCACGGATCCGGTCGGAATCGGGAATGGTCCAAAGGGTGTGGATCGCCGGATGGTCGAAACCGGGAATGGTCGGTTTCGCCGGCGATCCACCGGGCGTAAGGAGCAGTTTGTCATAGGATTCATCGTATTCGCGGCCCGATGCCAGCTCTTTTACCCTGATCTGTTTCTCGTTGGGCCGGATTGCCAGCACTTCGTTGCCGGTGCGCACGTCGATGTTGAACAGTTCCTTGAAGCCTTCGGCGCTCTGAACCACCAGCCGTTCCCGCTCGGTAATAGCATCGCCGATGTAGTAGGGGAGGCCGCAGTTCGCATAGGAGACATAGTCGCCTCTTTCGAACACGATGATTTCTGCTGTTTCGTCAAGTCGCTTGAGTCGCGTTGCTGCGGACATGCCGGCGGCGACGCCGCCTACGATGAGATATTTTGCCATGTGTTCCTCCTGGTGTGAAAGTTGATAAGGATCTGCAGGATTTGGGTGTCCTGGGTTATCTTGCGGGTGCAAATAAATAGTATGTTTTGAATATATAGAAAAATGAATATATGTCAACTGTTTTTTTTGGGTTTGTGGTGGCGGGGTGTCTCTTTAATTGGTTTCTAATTTCTTGACTTGCGTATGGTGAGGGTTTAATTTGTTGCGTGTTAATAAGCGTGGGTCACGTTATGGGCGATGGCAGCGGAATGACGGGTTTGAAGATGTGTATTGAAGGGTTGAGTCGTTTGGTACATAAAAGGAGAATTATGAAATTTACATTTATGACTGTGTTCTTAGCGGCAGCGGCTCTTTTGTGTTCGCTTTCATCCTGCACCGGCGATAAGTCACCATCCGGCTTCACCTCGTCCGTTGGCACATGGCAGGAAGCAATATTCCTCATGGATAATGCTCAACTTCCAGTAATCGGCTCCGACGGGAACGGCAATACGATTGCGGTTTGGTGGCAGTCAGATGGGCTGTACTCAGCTTGTTTTAATCAGGACCTGGGCTGGAAAACACCGCAAAAAATTGTGAGCAGGGAAAGCCAGGCTGATTCTTTATCAGATGTTCATTTAGCTGTGAATGCAAAAGGAGATGCTATCGTAGCATGGGTCCATACGGATCTCGGGGAATTCATACAAACAGTACAAACAGCAAGATATACTGTCAGTTCAGGGTGGAGCCCCCCTCAACAACTGACGCCGCTTAACATGGTTTTTACTCTTGATGTTGCTCTAGATTCAAGCAGCAATGCGGTCATTGCCTGGGAAGGGCTTAATCCCACATCTGGAAGGAACATCGTTGTTTCACACTCAATGTCAGCATCAGGGTGGGATTCCCCACAAACTTTCGGGGTCGATAATCGGTTCGCCCAGTACCCCAAAATTGCTGTAGACAGTGCAGGAAATGCTTTTGTGTTGTGGCTTGAAGGCGAATCTTATCCCAATAACGTGTACGTGAATCGTTATTCCCCTGGTACAGGTTGGAGTTTGCCACAACAGATAGCCACTGATGTTGGACCTGCGGCCTGGACAAACATTTCGTTTGACGAATCGGGTAACGCCATGGCGGTTTGGGGCCAAAGCGACTCAAGTGACCATTCTCGCATCTACTCATGCAGGTATGTTGCGGGAAGTGGCTGGGGGAGTGCGGGGATCGTCGATAGCAATACGCTGGACTCCATTCAACCAGCATTATGTGTTGACAGTAGTGGGAGTTTTCGATCGGTGTGGGCCCAGCTAACTGGAACAAGCAGTGACATTTACAGTAGTCGCTATACTGTTGGCAGCGGATGGGACGCACCCCGGTTAATCGGCACCGGCGGTAATGCACGCTCCCCTCGTGTGGCTACAGATGGCCTAGGCAACGCTTTCGCAGCATGGCAACAATATGACCCGAGTGACGTCAATCCCGGGGATGCCAAAATATATGCAAATCGTTTCACAGCCGGCTCGGGTTGGGGTTCACAAACGCAACTAAAGAACGCATCAGGGGGCGCGGATGCTCCAGGACTTGCAGTAGACTCTCTGAGGCATGCGACTGTGATATGGTCGCAAAGCGTGGGGTATATAACCTCTGGAGAAATCAAGTATGGAATTTTTGCCGGTAGGTTTCAGTAAGCCCGCTTTCCCGTGTAATCTCAGGCTAACAAGGGGCTGGTGACGGAGGCCGCAAATGACGCGGCCCCGCACATCCGCGTGCGCCTGGCATGGCGCGTGGCGCGCAAGCGCCGTCTGCTTGACTGTGGTGGTCAAGCAGTGACTTGGGGGTGCAAGTCCCCTATGGACCCTGATGGAGGGAACCATTAGCCGAACGGCAAGGGTGTCCGTCGCGAGGCGGAATCTGAAGGAAGCCGAAGGCAAAATCCCGGCCCGACGAACAGAAATCGCATATAAGGCAGCCACAACCGGGCAAGCAGGCACGTGTCTGATAAAGCCCAATATCCATCCAGAGGGCGTGGAAGTAGATGCGGCGGGTAAATGGGAGGAAGGTCACGCGAATTACCCAGGGAAGTTCTGCCGTCCTGCATTGGGCGAAATCCGGAGCAGGGGAGCTGAAATCACAGCTTCCTCATGTTCGGCAGAATGCAGCAGAAACCATAGTAGTCGTTCTGACCAAACGACGAAGGGTGGAACAGGAAACGACGGAAAGGAGCCCGGAATTTCGATGATGACAGGAGCAGCAGGAGGCCGGGCTGAGATGCCCGGCGCCACGCCGGAATTGAGCGGCCGGAAGCCGCAGTTGGCCGGGGATGGTGCGGCAAACATCACGGGAACTACGGACAACTTCATTCCGGAGGTGGAGCGACTGATGGAGGCAATAGTCAGCCGCGGCAACATGAAGGCGGCTTACTCCCGAGTAGTAGGCAACAAAGGCGCGCCCGGCGTCGACAATATGCCGGTCACGGAGCTGAAGGGCTATCTACAGGGACATTGGCCGCGCATCAAAGAAGAACTGCTGGCGGGAAAGTATCTTCCCCAACCGGCACGGAAGGTGGAAATACCCAAACCGGACGGAGGGAAAAGAATGCTGGGGATACCCACCGTTCTGGACCGACTCATCCAGCAGGCAGTAAATCAGGTTTTGGGAGCATTGTTCATCCCGGACTTCTCCAAACACTCCTACGGGTACATACCCGGACGGAGCACCCATCAGGCGATAAAGGCCGCGCGCAACTACGTAGCCGAGGGTCGGCGGTGGACGGTAGATATCGACCTGGAGAAGTTCTTCGACCGAGTCAACCACGACATCCTCATGTCGCTGGTGAAACGCAAAGTCAAAGACCCTCTGGTACTCAAGCTGATTGGCAGCTACCTGAAGGCCGGCATGTTCGTCGGCGGATTAGTGTCACCCCGGCAGGAAGGGACCCCGCAAGGGAGTCCACTCTCGCCGCTGTTGTCCAATATCATGCTGGATGAACTGGATAAAGAGTTGGAGAAACGGGGCCATGCCTTCTGCCGTTATGCCGATGATTGCAACATCTACGTTGCCACAAAAGCGAGCGGCGAACGGGTCATGGCGTCCATCACCGGCTTTCTGTCGGAACAGCTCAAGCTCACGGTCAACCAAGCCAAAAGCGCGGTTGATCGGCCATGGCACAGAATATTCCTGGGATATAGCATGAACTGGTATCCACGCCCTCGCCTGAGAGCAGGGGCGAAAACGGTGGCAAAGCTGAAAGCCAACGTGCGGAAAATCTGTCGAGTGGGGAAAGGTCGCAGCATCAAGCAAGTGATTGAGGACCTGAATCCGAAGCTGCGGGGATGGCTGAATTACTTCCGTTATGTTGAATCGGATTATCTCTTCAAAGAACTTGACGGCTGGCTGCGGCGGAAACTGCGGCGGATTCTATGGAAGCAGTGGAAGCGGACCTACACCCGAGCAAAGAACTTGATAAAACTGGGGCTGTCGAGGAATGCGGCTTGGCGGTTTGTCCGGAAACAACGTGGCCCATGGGCCATGTCCGGAACAAACGTCATGAACCGACACCTCAATACAACCTACTTCGAGAAACTGGGACTGGTATCGCTACAAAACCAGTACCTCCGGCTTCAGCGCGTATCCTGAACCGCCGTATACGGATCCGTACGTACGGTGGTGTGGGAGGACGGCGGGGGAGACCCCGCCTCCTACCCGATTGTCCCAACCACTCGGCGGCACGCGGACTTCGCTACGCTTCGCCGGTGCGCCTCGACACCGTTGAAAGGAATGATAAATGGACGGAGCAGAGCAATTTTTGACAAGACTGAGGCTTTCTTTGCAAAGCTACAACTTTCCTCCTGGAAGAAATTTGTCCTATCATGAATCATATGAATACGACCGTATGCGACGGATGGCAAATGTTGCCCAAGCTCTCTGGTTTGCAAAAAACAATCTTCCTTCCGCTGTCAGGACGGAAACCGGCGAAGCCCTGATGAAGTGCTTTCAGGGATTTTGCCTGCGCTTTTGATGGCACTGGTAATTGTTGCCGGGAGTTCATTAGTCGGTGCGTCAATTGGGGCCATTGCCGGTGGTTTTTTTGGTTTGGGTGTCGGAGCCGTACCGGGCGCAATAGCAGGTGGTTCCACCGGCTTTACAGCGGGCATGTGGATACTTGAATGGATGGGTCTGGCATTTCTTGCCGTACATGTCGGCAAAAATATGTATCAGGTCGGCAGACTCCTTGAGAGCGGATTTAACGATGCCTGGGGGTGGGGTGCGAGAGATCGACACCACATTGATCATATGTCCGGAAACTGGAAGAGGAGTTATAGCTCAACTTATGGCAGAGGCGGATACTCATCTCATGTATCACACGACCAACTATCCGACGTTCCGAGTTTTTCAGCGGTAACGAGAGCATCTGAGAAATTCGCGCAGGCTGTTGCTGTCTTGATAAGGCTGGTGCTGGAAGGAATAGTGCTTTACCTCACTGCCAGAGGCATAGCAAAGCTGCCTGAACTTGTAGCGCAACTGAGAAACAGTCGTCTCGGCGCGGGGTTCGCAACCTGGGTTGAGAATAATCACCTACGCCTGATGAACAATCCGAAACTGCAGCAAAGCGCAGGTTCTGGTGGTATGGCAGAGAAGCCGGTCAGGGTGCTGACTGACCATACACAAATGCAAGAACAGCCGAGACCTGGAGGGGGGACCAAGAAGGAACTTCCTCATTTGCGGCAAAAGTATGAAGATGCAGTAATCAGCTTAAAGAATAAAGCAGCCGCTATGCGAAAGGGAGGGTATTCTGAAGAAGAAATCGCTCGAACACTTCATGCGGATCGAAGAGCACTTGGAGTTGAATATAAAAATGCTACGCCCCCTGAATTGTTGGAGAAAATATATCGACGAAATGAAGATAAGTATGGTGACCCATTAGGCCCTTCGATTGATTATCTTCGTAGCAGGGGTAAATCATGGGAGCAAATTACTGAAAGTGCCTGCCGCCCTGGTGGGAAAGATTTAAGATTTTAAAGGAGATAATAATTATGTTGTGGCTTCAATCCAATGCAAAGTTTGACGAAATTGCGAAGTTTAACCCTAATACAATGAAGTTTAATAAAATATCCAAGAGAAAGCTTGGTTCTTCTGCTCCAGCCAAATTCGATGGTTTTTATTCAGACTCTGGAACTGGCTGGCTTGCCTTATACAAACATGATGAAAGGTTGATATTTGCATCAAGCGGAAAAATATTTGTTCTGGACAATAATACAATAGTTAATGTTTATGGCAGTCCAAATCAAAGGAAACTTGAAGTGGTGCACGATGGTAATGTCATTTATAGCTCCACATACCTTCTGGATGACACAGCTACATTTCATGATGATCCGACTGCATTTATTGAGGATGAAGATTTAGATTTTGGGCTTTTTGTAAGTAACGTTTCTAAGAATCCAGAGAGAAAAGCAATTATGTTGTCATTGTAGCCAAAAATATGTAGAAAGTGTTCAACCAAGCGCAACAGCGGTGAACCCGCTGTGCTCTCAGCGTATCGCCAGAAAAGATGGAGGAAGGAACAATGCCCACATTGCTCCAATTTGTACCTTTGCTTATATTTATCGGTTTAATTTTCGGCATTTATCGCCTCATTTTCTGGCTCAAGAAAAAATACCCGAGCAGGCTTTGGATCGGACTTCTTTTGTGTCTATTAACTCCGATCGGTCATTTTTATTTAGACAAAGCTTGGTCTTGGGTCATTGGATTAGGAGTGTGCTATGTCATCCTCAAGGCGGTTATTGGCGATGGCAGTTCTGCGTATCTTATTGCTAACATTTTGTCCTTGTTCTGCTTCTGGTATCGCTTCTTAAAGGCGCAACAGGCACCAACCCTTGCTTAACTCTCGACACTACCCCAGAACATAAAGGGGAAATTCATGACTGAGGGCAGAAAGAGGGGTCACCCTTGGTGCGCCGGTCAAAACCGGCGAGAGATAGTGGGTGAAAGTCCCATACGATGAAGGAATAGCGAACCGCATCGGCCCCGAGTCATGCGCAGGCGACCGTAAGGGCGTCTGCGAAGCGTTGACAGGGGGTATGTGGGCCGAGTATTGAGCCGCGAAAAGACCCTCATCCAGGGTGCCGACGCCATCAAGGGCAGCGGAAGGCAACACGGACTGTCTCGTTAACGCGAGAGACACTCCGACCCTGCGTGGTCTTAGACCCCGAGCACGCATGCAAGTTTCTCGCACGGGAACCGGGATATCCTGCGACTGGCCGCGGCGGATGGCGCAGCGGTCCGTGCCGTGAATTCTTAGAAGCACGACGGCAATGCACGGTCGCAGGAAGTCGGACAGTTCCATAGTACCGAAGAAGCTCTCGAACAAAAGCCAAGGTGCGCCATGGTCGGCGGAGAGAGCCGAGGGAAGGGAACTGGTCAAAGGAAATGCGAAGCAGCAAAACAGGTCCTGAACCCAGCGTCAGAAAAGGAGAAGGTATGGCCATCCCTAAACGGGCACAAAACGGGAAACCGCCGCAACAGCCAAGGGAAACGGCCTGTAGCCACTACATAGACCTGCAAAGCGCGCAGCAACGCATACGGCAGGCAGCCTTAGCGGACCAAGGGTTGCGGCTCACAACGCTCTGGCACCATGTCTACAACGTCGAACTCCTCCGGAAATCCTATCTCAACATCAAGCGGCATGCCGCACCGGGGGTGGACGAAGTGACGTGGCAGCAGTACGGGGAAGACCTGGAGGCAAACCTCCTGGACCTCTCCAGTCGGTTGCAGCGCGGAGCGTACCGGGCGAAGCCGGTCAAAAGGACCTATGTCCCCAAAGCAGACGGCAGCCAGAGACCAATCGGAATCCCCGTGTTGGAAGACAAAATAGTCCAACGCGCCACCGTAGAGGTTCTGAACTGCATCTACGAGACCGACTTCAAAGGCTTCTCGTATGGATTCCGACCCGGACGCAGCCAGCATAAAGCGCTGGATGCGCTCACGGTCGGCATCACAACGCAGAAGGTAAGCTGGGTACTCGATGCGGACATCCGTGGATTCTTCGACGCCATCGACCACGAATGGCTGGTGAAGTTCATTGAGCACCGAATCGCGGACCAGCGCGTCATACGGCATATCAAGAAGTGGCTGAATGCCGGCGTGCTGGAAGATGGAGAGTTGACACGGGCAGAAGAAGGAACGCCCCAAGGGGGCAGTATCTCCCCTTTACTGGCTAACATCTACCTGCACTACGTGTTCGACCTCTGGGCCGACAAGTGGCGACGTCAAACCGGGCGAGGTAAAGTAACCCTCGTTCGTTTTGCCGACGACATCGTGGTTGGATTCCAGAGACGCAGCGACGCCGAGCAGTTTCATCGGGAACTCAGGGAGCGATTTAAACGCTTCAACCTGGAACTGCATGCCGACAAAACGCGACTCATCGAATTCGGCCGCTTTGCCGCCGATAATCGAAGAGAGCGAAGCGACGGCAAGCCGGAGACCTTCAACTTCCTTGGTTTCACGCACATGTGCGGCAAAACCAGAAAAGGGAAGTTCACCGTGCTGCGGCAAACGATGCGGAAGAAGATGCAGCGCAAACTGGAGGAGCTCAAGCAAGAGCTACGCAAGCGCATGCACTGGTCCATCTCGGAAGTGGGGAAATGGCTTCGAACCGTCTTGCTGGGGCATGACCGATATTACGGCGTGCCGCGAAACGGTCGCAAGCTCAGCGCATTTCGGCACCATCTGCTCTGTCATTGGTGGCATACACTACGTCGTCGGAGTCAAAGGCAGCGTATAACGTGGGAGCGAATAAGCCGAATAGCAAAGCGCTGGCTCCCTCCGCCGCGAATCTATCACCCGTATCCTGAAGAACGCCTGCGCGTCACTACCTGAGGCAGGAGCCCAGTGCGGGAAATCCGCTCGCTGGGATCTGTGCGGGGGGTGCCGGGTAACCGGTATCCCTACCGCGACAGAGTGGAATAATTCGCATCTAGAGGGACATTCTTTCAAGGTGTGTCTTAATATTGTCAAGTATTATCCAAGAAACTATTATTCCCCCAACTGACAAGACTCGCTTGCCTCGAGAGTCCAGAGATTCAATGGCTAAAGGCAATTTTAGAAACAACTTTCCCATATTCCCATCTGAGAAACAGCAGTCAGAGCTAAGCGTATGACTTAATTTTGAAAATGTCTTTTGAGGGCCAAATGACAATAAGAATGTTGAGCATTTTGTTCACCGTATTTTTGCTTGGATTTTCCAGCAATCCCAGCCTGAAGGGTGTTAAAACCGTGCCTGGCGGAGCACTGGTTGATATTAACCTTTTCCAGTTTGACGAGGCTCCTGCGAGACAAGCGTTGCCGACGATGGCTGCGGCGACGGTGAATCCGGAAATCGGACCGTATGATTTTTCCGTTGAGGAAGTGCATTACAGAGAATCATCCTTTCTTTCAAACGGATCACAAGCACCATCGATAAAGTTAATCGCAAAAAATCGCGGATACGCGCCCGTATCCGTAACCGTCACCTATGACCGTGATTTGTCCGAAAACATGTCACGGGACGCTGACAAGTATCATTCCTCGGTAGTCCCGCCACAGTCAGACATGGTGGTTGCCAGGTTTGAACCGATAAACAACCAACAGAAATGGAAACTGGCCTGGTACTTTACCTGGAGTATCGGTGATTACACTGCACAGCATGTAGGCAAGGAACAATACCGGTTTCCGTTTTCGGATACGGTGCCTGCCTTTGCTACTGTGCCGGAAAAAGCGGATTCAACCCCCTGCACCCGCCATGCCGTTATGTTCTCCATGCCCGCAAATGCTGAGGTTTTGGCAGCACGAAACGGTACGGTAGTTCGCATCTCTCAGAATAATGATGTTGATATACTGCACGATGACTCAACCATTGCCACCTACAGTCATCTGGGGGGAGTCGAACCGGGAATCAGGGTGGGAAAAGCCGTCAGGGCTGGAGAACCTGTCGGGTCTGCCGGGGAATCGGCGGACCGGGCTTACCTGCAGCTTGCCGTATGGCGACCGGAACCAACAAGGTCAAATACCTTGGATACCCATGATAAATCTGTTTTTCAGGCAGTTTCATTCCCGTTGGAATTTTGCACTGATTCACAAAATTGCAGGGAGGTGAAGCATGGTCAACGGGTAGCTTCGACCGCCGCGGTTCCTGCGGCAGTGACTAAATCGGCGGCCAAAACGAAAGCCGTTGAATACGATTTTTCGTTGACAGATGATCATGCGCCAGCGCCAGCATTCATATCTGACACCCCGAGTTCAGCCAGGATCATAGCCGTAAATCGCGGCTACGCCCCGGTGACGGTAACGCTCGATTTCAACCCTGGCGAGACAGAGAACATCAAGCCCGATGTTTCGCTTCCCCACAGCGCGGTAATTCCTCCTCAAAGCCAAAAGGTGCTTGCCCGGCTATCTCCGCTGGATGCACGCAAGGGCATGAAATATGGCTGCAGCTACACTTGGCAGCTGGGCGACTCCACAACTCGCCATCAATGCCCGGAGCACTATCGTTTTCCGTTTGCCCATAACGTTCGAGCCTTTGCTTTTGTACCCGACCCGCGGAAATCAGACCCCTTTACGCGTTATTCCGTGCAGTTTTCTCTCCCTGATGCGTCAAAAGTGTTGGCCGCACGAAACGGTATAGTGGTTCGGGTGAAAAACAACAACGACGTCGATATTCTCCATGCTGACGCAACCATTGCGACCTACAGCCATCTCGGAAAAGTTGAAAAGGGCGTCACTGAGGGCAAACATGTTTCAGCCGGAGACATAATCGGCGTGGCGGGAAGATCTGAACAGCCGGGAAGGGCTTTTATGCAAATTACCGTGTGGCGGCCGGAACAGCATTCGACAGAAACTTTGGTGAAAAGAGGTGCTGCACCACACGTTAAATCGGTATCATTTCCGTTAGAGTTCTGCTCTGATGGGCACGACTGCAAGGTGTTGACACACAATCAGCAGGTATCAGTGAAATCAGCTAAGAAGAAGACGAAAAAGTAGGAAAAGAGACCTGAAAAAATTGGAAGTGACCTTGTGAATGATGGCCAGAAAACGCTCTTGTTGATATATCTGAAATTCCCCACCCATCCCCATCATTAATGTGTAAAAATTAAATAGTATTTGATTTTGTGTTTTGCTAGAACATTGTATCAAAATGAAAAATAATTCACTGAACGAAATCCACCAGGATCAAACCCGGCAAGGTGGCGCTATCGCGAACAGGGACGCTGTCATCTCGACCGACAGGGAGAGATCTTGTAATCACTTGTAAAAGCAAGATTCCTCCCTCTGGTCGGAATGACAAAATGTAGCGTATTCACACTTTTTGCGAGTGTGTCAATAGTATTAACCGTGACGAAAGGTTGCCGTGTCGAGAAAGGTACCATGGACTCAAATAAAGAAGTTCCCTACAATTCTTTCACCCTCTCTTTCCAGGACCGGGACCTTGAAGCCGCCTTCCGGAAAGACTATTGCAACAGGAGACTTCCCCATCTCCGCCTTGACCTGCTGGCGGGTATTTTCCTCTATATACTCTTTGGCGTTCATGACTACTGGGTTATACCCGATATCAAGGAATATGCCTGGCTGATTCGCTACGCTTTTGTCTGTCCGCTGGTCTTCGCGATATTCCTCTTCACTTACAGCAGGCAGGTTCGCAACCTGATGCAGGTTACCCAGGCCATTGCCGCATTTGCCGCCGGAGGCGGTGTGGTGCTGATGATCGTCAAGGCCGCACCACCGGGAAACTACATGTCCTTCCCTGGACTAATTCTCTGCATCCTCTTCTACTTCCGTCTGCGCTTTTTCAGCGCCTCGGTCCTGACCCTGATCACCTTTGTCCTTTATGAAGCAATAGCGATAGTGGATGCAAAAATCCCGACAAATGTCATGTTCAGCAATACCTTCATCCTGACGACATTTTCTCTGACCGGCATGTACATGTGCTACACCATGGAGCAGAGCCTGCGTTCGAGTTTCCTCCTGCGGCGAACCGTCGAGGAACGAAATAATCAGATAGAAAAATCGAACAGCGAACTGGAAAAGGAAATTCTGGTCCGCACGCAGGCGGAAACTGCCCTGACGGAACAGATGAAGTTCCTCCACACCCTGCTCGACACCATTCCGAATCCGATATTTTACACGGATGGCAAGGGCAATTGTTCAGGATGCAACAAGGCCTTTGAAAGCTTCTTCGGCAAAACGAAGGAGGAGATTACCGGCCGTCCGGCCCATGACCTGCACCAGATCGATCTTGTCGAAATCCCTGTCGGAGCAGCCAGCAATCCTCCGGATAATCACGGTATTCTCAGATATGAAACCCTGCTGGAACATTCCGACGGCACGAAACGCAACGTAATTTTCTCCAAGGCCGCCTATGCCGACATCGAGGGCAAGCCTGCCGGCCTGGTCGGTGTTGTCCTCGATATTACCGATCTCAAACAGTCGGAAGAGGAGAAACAGCGCCTTGGGACCCAGTTGTTCCAGGCTCAGAAAATGGAAGCGGTCGGCCAATTGGCCGGAGGCATTGCCCACGAATTCAACAATATTCTCACCGCGATCCTCGGCTACGCCCATCTGCTGAAGAAAAACATGCACCTGGACGATCCCTTGTGCTTCTACGTTGGAAATATCACCCTCTCTTCGGAACGGGCTGCCAGACTCACCCGGGACCTCCTGGCCTTCAGCAGAAAACAGAAGATCGAAGCCAAGCTGCTTGACCTGAATGAACTGGTGGACAAGACAAAACCGCTTCTCTCCATGATGATCGGCGAAGACGTGGAACTGTCTATCGCACTCTGCGACGAGCCTGCCAGGGTCATGGCTGACTCTGGTCTGCTGAGCCAGGTGCTGGTCAATCTGGCGGTTAATGCACGCGACGCGATGCCGGAAGGAGGCCTGCTTAGCATGAGCACCGGACTTACGAGGAAAGACATGACCTTTTCCCATGCCCACGGTTCGGCGGAACCGGGTCATTATGGGGTCATTCACGTCAGTGACGTGGGTACCGGCATGGACCCGAAGACACGAGAACGTATTTTCGAGCCATTCTTCACCACCAAGGAAGTCGGAAAAGGCACCGGTCTCGGACTCTCTATGGTCTACGGCATCATCGACCAGCACAAAGGCTGTATCGACGTTACTTCGCAAATCGGCAAGGGCACCACATTCAGCATCTATCTGCCGGTGGTTACAGCAGGAGAAACCCCGCTGAAAATCGCAGGCGGACGTTCACCGCATTATGAACCCGGCGGTCGTGACGGCGACACGGACAAGTGGCATTGTCAGTCGATGGCTGAACGCTACCCGTCGGGCACGGAAATGGTTCTGTTGGCCGAGGACGACTACACGGTACGGACGCTGACAAAAAACCTGCTTCAGGAAAACGGCTACACGATCATCGAAGCTGTAAATGGCGAAGAAGCGATCCGCAAGTTCATGGATCATGCCGGGGAGATACAGCTGTTGCTGCTTGATGTGATCATGCCGAAAAAGAACGGCTGGGAAGCATTCGATACGATTCGCCGGGTCCGCCCCGACATCCGCGTCATCTTCATGAGTGGCTATACGGCGGACGTTTTCCTGCAGCGGGCGATACCCGAAGAGGAAATGAATGTCCTCGCCAAGCCGATTCCACCCGGCGACCTGCTGAAAGCCATTCGCCTTGAACTTGACAGATAGTCCGGGCGCAAAAAAAAACCGAGGAACAGCTCTGCCTGTCAGGAGGTCAAGGGGATGTAGGTGATTAGTTGACATGGGAGACTAAGGGATCGGCCCTTGAAAGTTGCAAAGAAAAATAGAGAAAAATAGGGTTCGGCCTTAGTGGTCAAGGCCTGGAATGTGTTGTTCGATCAGGTTTGGTCTCATGAATTTTCAGGTACGGAGGGGAATTTATGCTGAGAAAGAAACTGTTTCACGCACTACTGCTCATGACGATGTTCAGTTTGGTCTCTTGTGGTGGTGGAGATGGTGGGTATCTCGGACTGCATACAGGTCTGACGGGAGGTGGAACTGTCAAATTCACTATAATAAACGCAACCAGCGAAACATTGTATGTATACAATTATCCAACCTTGGATAACAATCCGACAACACCGGTTACTCTGGCGCCAAACCACCCGCTTCAGCTTCCACTTATGGTTAAACCCGAAGTGAGAATATATTTTTCTAACAAACCTCTCAGCAATTCTCTCGAAAAGGGCGCGCAGCCTGATGTTTTCAATTATAGCAAGGATGCGACGGTAACGTATTCTTTTATGGAGTATTTTTATGAACCGTTGTATTCCAGATATAATGTGAACCTCTCCTATATAGATGATTATTCATATCCTATCACCATAAAGTTCTCCAACGTGCCGACCAGCTACACCGGATGTGAGTCTGGTTTCGAATACGGATTTACCAGCCTAACTGCAGTGAAGAACGCATTGAAATCACAGACGGATTATCGATGGGATGCCCTGATCTGGCCCGCAGTGGTTGAGACTGACTGGGACAGCGATAAATATAAGGGTATTACTATTGACCGGATCGTAGGGCCGAACAAGGTTTGGCCCAATAGTGGTGGTCATTGGGTTCCGCATTCATACGATGCTTTTTCCGCCAGTTTGCCCATGGATGGTCATCAGCTTTTCATCAGTTTCACCAATTGGGACGGCTGGCAGGGATTGACCCAATCTGACAACCCAAGCCCATCCGGCACAGGATATGTCAAAGCTCTTCATAGCGCCGCAAAAGCTGACAAGAACGGCAATTATGGCTTTTATTGCTATCCAAAAGATGATCAAACCAACGTGTTCGCGTATGTCCCTGATAGTACGACCTGTACCATCACAATCCACCCTCACGACAAGTAGGGTAATGATTGATAGTTAGTTTCCATCCTCCCTGTCGGTCGAGATGACAGCTCATAGAATTTGCGAAAGCATCAGAGATGGCTTTTAATTACGTATGAACAGGAGGTATAATTTATCGTAATGCACATTAAAAGAGCTGTCGGAGATTGGTATGCCGCAAGCTTTGCTTGCTGATCTGGTGGTAATCGCCCATGCCCTGTTCATCCTGTTCGTGATTTTCGGCGGGTTGGCGGTGCTTCACCGGCGACGGTTGGCGTGGCTTCACCTGCCGGCCGCTGCTTGGGGAGTGGCCATCGAACTGGGCGGCTGGTTGTGCCCTCTGACCTACCTTGAAAACTATTTCCGGAGATTGAGCGGGGCGCGCGGCTATAGCGGAACTTTCATTGAACAGTACCTGGAGCCGTTGCTCTATCCGATCGGTCTGACTGGACAGTCCCAGCTCTTTCTAGGTTTGGCGGCCTTTTTCGTCAATTTCGTGATTTATGCGCATCTCTGGTGGATTTGTCGGAATAATGGAAAGCGGGATTGATTCTTGCGTGCTAAAATATTTTGTACCACTAGGTTAGGGAATCGAAGCGAAAATTCGGCAGGACGATCAAGGTCAAAAAATGCGATCCGTAACTTCACGTTCGAGTGAATGTTCGAACAAGGGAGCGGCAATCATGAAGAGATCAACGACAATTGCTTTGACAGTGTTCATTGCGGTCTACCTGATTGCAGTTGCAGGCGGTTGCAACCAGAACCACAACGCCTCTACGGCCACCGCCCCGTCAGCAACAAAGGGCGGCGGGCCCGGGTTGAGCCGTTCGGTTGTAATGTCCGGTCTGAGCAATCCCTGGGACCTGGCATTCACCCCGGACGGCGCCATGCTGTTTACCGAAAAATGTCGGGGGCTCTCGGTGCGCCGGGCAAATGGTACCGTCCAACGCCTGTTTGGTACGACCGGCTCCGCTGTTGTTGCCGATGATCTTTTTTGTCGGGGTCAGAGCGGTATGCACGGCGTGGCTGTTGATCCGGACTTTGCCGGCAATCGCTTCGTCTATGTTTACATGGCATCGAAGCGCAACAAGCCGGCGACGAATCGCGTCGTGCGGCTCACCGTTGATCGGGGTTATACCACGGTCAACAACCGCAGAGACATCGTCACCGATATCCCCTTCAAGAACTCGGCCAATCGCTGGGGCGGGTCGGGAGCTCACAGCGGCGGACGTATCCGGTTCAGCCCGTTCGATGGCTTCCTGTATGTCACGACCGGTGACAATCACAACGGCCAGTTGCCGCAGGATCTCACCCGCCTGGGCGGCAAAGTCTTGCGGATCGATCGGGACGGTGCAGCAGCACCGGGCAACAAAACGCCTGCCGGCGGCGATCCGCGTATCTTTACGTACGGGCATCGCAATGTGCAGGGCATCACGTTTCGGCCCGGCACCGGTCAGCTGTTTTCCTGCGAGCACGGCCCCGGACATAGTGATGAAGTAACTCTGCTGATTGCCGGCGGCAATGGCGGATGGGACCCGAAGCCTGAGCCCGGGGTTTCCTGTGCAAGCGACTACTGTGGTTACATATCCAACAAACCCGACGGCACGCGGACGCCGATGACCGATCTCGCCAAATTTCCGAATGCGCTGCGTCCTTCCTGGAACAACAACGGCGTCTCCGAAGGGATGGGCCCCTGCGTTTTTCTTAGCGGAGCCCAGTGGAAAGCCTGGGACGGCCGGTTGGCAGTCGGCTTCCTGCGAGGAGCGCGCATTGAGATTTTACAGCTGGACCCGGCCGGCAAAACAACCGGCAACACGACCATTCCCGGTATTCCGTCGGAACGCATGCGTACGCTCGTGCCTGGTCCGGATGGTGCGCTTTACGTTTCCACTGATGACGGTGAACTCTGGCGCCTTGCTGTAAGCCCTTGACCGGACTCAGAAAAATAGGGACACTTCCCTGTTTTTCTGAGTTTTAAAAATGGGAAAGTGTCTCTATTTAATACTATTTAATAGGTATGGTCCAAACATGGCAAAGGAATTGTCAGAGTAATATTTTACTCTGCGGGTGTAGCTTCTTCACCTGCATAAATCCTATGATAAGGAGGCTCATTATGAAAGATGATGGCAGGAAGAAACTGTTTCCAACTGCATCTGAAGATGCCCAAGCCGCATGCCTAAGTGTCAAGACAGCTCAGACGCAATCCCCATCCTACCGACTGGCATATCAGGATCATGACTTCCTGAACAAAGACGAACTGCGCGCTGTTCGCCTGCAACTGGAGTTGGTTAAGCCGGAACTTGTCATGCAGGAACACGGCATTGACAATACCATCATCTTTTTCGGCGGGGCGCGGATTCGCGATCCGGAATCGGCCAGAATACGATTGGCTGAAGCAGAGGCAGCCGCGGCAGCCGACCCGACAAATGAAGTTCTGGCGCTCAGCCTCAGAACAGCGACCCGCCTGCATGAATCATCACGATACTACGATGAGGCCAGAGAGCTTGCTTTTCTGATTTCCCGTGCAGGGAAGGAGCCGGATGGGCCCGGACTTGTCGTGGTGACCGGAGGCGGTCCGGGCATAATGGAAGCCGGCAATCGCGGAGCATGTGAGGCCGGTGCCGAAAGCGTCGGCCTCAACATTGTCCTCCCTTACGAACAGGCGCCTAATGGATATATCACTCCCGGACTCTGTTTCCAGTTTCATTACTTTGCAATCAGAAAGATGCATTTTCTCATGCGGGCAAAAGCTCTAATTGTCTTTCCCGGTGGGTACGGCACGCTCGACGAATTGTTTGAAACCCTCACGCTCATTCAAACAAAGAAGATCTGTGCAATGCCGGTTCTCCTTTTCGGCAGGGAGTTTTGGAATCGCGTAATTGATTTCGAAGCCCTGGTGGAGGAAGGCACCATCTCGCCGGAGGATACTCAACTTTTTCAATTTGTCGAAACCGCCGGGGAGGCTTGGGAGATTGTTCGCACGTGTCTTTGAGTGTGCTTTGGGACCAGACTAGGCTAATAGGTCGTAATCATAAAGTGAACTGAATTTTTCTCGCTTGTTTTAGCCTCACAGAGACCTCAGGAGATACCATGCCGAAAAGAACAGATATCCAAAAAATACTCATCATCGGTTCCGGCCCGATCATTATTGGACAGGCCTGTGAGTTTGACTACTCCGGCACGCAGGCGTGCAAGGCGCTGCGCAAGCTCGGCTACCAGATTGTGCTGGTCAACTCCAACCCGGCCACGATCATGACCGATCCCGGTATGGCAGATGTGACCTACATCGAGCCGCTCAATGTCCCCACACTGACCGAGATTGTTGCCAAGGAGCGCCCTGATGCGCTGCTGCCGAACCTGGGCGGGCAGACCGGCCTGAACCTTTCCAGCGCCCTGGCAGAAGCCGGCGTTCTGGAAAAATACGGAGTCAAGGTCATCGGTGTCAACCTGGATGCGATAAAACGCGGCGAGGATCGTGAGGTTTTCAAGGAGACCATGACACGCCTCGGCATCGAAACTGCCAGAAGCGATGTGGCTCAAACCATGGAAGAGGCCAAGTCTGTTCTGGAAAAAATCGGACTCCCGGTGGTGATCCGGCCTGCCTACACCATGGGCGGCACCGGCGGCGGCTTTGCCTACAACATGGAAGAGTTTGAGACCATTGTCAGCCGGGGCCTGTCAGCCAGTCCGGTCAGTCAGGTGCTGGTGGAGGAGTCAGTTCTTGGCTGGGAAGAGTTGGAGCTGGAAGTCGTCCGCGATGCCAAGAACCAGAAGATCACGGTTTGTTTCATCGAGAATGTCGATGCAATGGGGGTACACACCGGCGATTCCTACTGCACCGCTCCCATGCTGACGATTACCGCCGAGCTGCAGGCACGACTTCAGGAGTACTCCTACCGGATCGTGGACGCCATCGAGGTGATCGGCGGAACCAATGTCCAGTTTGCCCATGACCCGAACACCGGCAGGGTGGTGGTGATTGAGATAAACCCGCGGACCTCCCGTTCTTCGGCCCTGGCTTCAAAAGCTACCGGTTTCCCGATCGCATTGGTTTCTTCCATGCTGGCAGCTGGTCTGACTCTGGATGAAATCCCCTACTGGCGTGATGGTTCACTGGAAAAATATACCCCTTCCGGCGATTACGTGGTGGTAAAGTTTGCCCGCTGGGCCTTTGAGAAGTTCAAAGGTGTGGAGGACAAGCTCGGCACCCAGATGCGTGCGGTGGGCGAGGTGATGAGCATCGGCAAGAACTACAAGGAAGCGCTGCAGAAGGCGATCCGCTCCCTGGAAAATGGCCGCTACGGCCTCGGTTTCGCAAAGGATTTTAATCGCAAATCCCTGGCGGAATTGCTGGAGCTGCTGGCTGAACCGTCCAGCGAGCGTCAATTCATCCTCTATGAGGCGCTGCGCAAAGGCGCCGATATAGACCTGCTTCACAAGCGGACCCATATCAAAACCTGGTTTCTTGAGCAGATGAAGGAACTGGTTGTTCTGGAAGAGCAGGTTCTTCAACACCAGGGGAGTCTGCCGCCCGATGAACTGCTGCTTGCGGCAAAGAAAGACGGTTTTGCCGATCGGTATCTGGCCCAGATTCTGGCGGTTTCGGAGCAACAGGTCCGCGAGCGGCGCCTTGCCCTCGGACTGGCTGAGGCATGGGAGGCGGTGCCGGTCAGTGGCGTGGAGAATGCCGCGTATTATTTTTCCACCTATAATGCCCCTGACAGTGTCGGGTCATCGGATCGCAAGAAAATCATGGTGCTTGGCGGCGGCCCGAACAGAATAGGGCAGGGGATCGAGTTTGACTACTGCTGCGTCCACACCGCGTTTGCCCTTAAGGATGCCGGATATGAGACTATTATGATCAACTGCAACCCCGAAACTGTTTCCACCGATTACGACACCTCCGACAAGCTCTATTTCGAGCCGCTGACCGTGGAGGATGTTCTTTCCATCTACGCCAAGGAGAAGCCTGAAGGGGTGATGGTGCAGTTTGGTGGCCAGACCCCGCTCAACATTGCCCGCCAGTTGCAGGATGCCGGAGTAAAGATCATCGGAACCTCGCCGGATACCATTGATCTAGCCGAGGACCGGGAGCAGTTCAACAGCATGATGACGAAACTCGGTATTCCCCAGCCGGAATCAGGAATGGCCAGAACCATTGACGAGGCGATTGCCATTGCCTCGCGCGTCACATATCCACTGATCGTTCGCCCCTCCTACGTCCTTGGCGGACGGGCCATGGAGGTGGTGCATGACGAGGAAGCGCTGCGAGAATACCTGGCCAAGGCCGTTGAGGTAACGCCGGAACACCCGATCCTGATTGACCGCTTCCTGCAGAATGCCATCGAGGCCGAGGCGGATGCCATCAGCGACGGCAGCGATGCCTTTGTGCCGGCCGTGATGGAGCATATCGAAATGGCCGGTGTGCACTCCGGCGATTCAGCCTGCGTCATTCCACCGGTGAATATCCCGGCGAAGCACATTGCCACCATCGAGGAGTATACCCGCCGTATTGCCGTGGAGATGGGGGTTGTGGGTCTTATGAACATCCAGTACGCCATAGCTGACGACAAGGTCTATATCCTGGAGGCCAATCCGCGGGCGAGCCGCACGGTGCCGCTGGTCTCGAAGGTCTGCAATATCCCCATGCCCCGCATTGCCGTAGAGGTGATGCTGGGTGCAAAGCTCAAGGACATGGGTCTGGAGCGTCGCCCGATCCCCCATTTCGGGGTGAAGGAGTCGGTCTTTCCGTTCAACATGTTTCCGGAGGTTGACCCTGTCCTGGGGCCGGAGATGCGCTCTACGGGAGAGGTTCTGGGCCTGGCGGCATCATACGGCATGGCGTTCTTCAAGGCACAGGAGGCGACCAACTCCACCCTGCCACTGGCAGGTACGGTGCTGATAACCGTGGCCGAACATGACCGTCCAGGAGCGGTCGAGGCTGCGCGGCGTTTTGCCGGTCTCGGATTTGCAATTATGGCGACCAGCGGAACCGCGGAGTACCTGGGGCGGCATGGCGTTGCCGCCCAGCCGGTAGCCAAGATGCATGAAGGTCGGCCCCATGTCGCCGATGCAATCATGAACGACAAGGTGCAATTGGTGGTCAATACCCCGTCCGGAAAGACGAGCCTCCACGATGATTCATACATTCGTAAAGCCGCCATTAAACACAAAATACCGTACATCACTACCATTGCTGCCGCCCTGGCTGCCGTTGAGGGTATTAGTGCGCGAAAACAGGGAAAGGAGACTATCCGGAGTCTTCAGGAGTATCACGGAGATCTTTAAGCTAGCGTGATCTGGCTTTGACATTTTGAGAATCGATGGTGTTCAGGTGCTATTTGCTTCCCTGCGGTGCTATTGATACAGCCTGCTGCGGCCAATTCCTCACGTCCTTTGCGATTGGTAGTTCTTGCTTTTATTGACAAAAGTAAACCCATCTCCAGCGCTTGATTCCGAACCCTAAACTGGTGGAGGAAGGCACCATCTCGCCGGAGGATACTGAACTTTTTCTATTTGTCGAAACCTCCGGAGAGGTATGGGGGATTGTTCGCACATTTCTATGAGTGCAGCTTTGATATCAGACCAGGCGCGACAGTGACTGTTGAGGGACCACCACTTCTCGGGCTGGAGCGGAAGCCGAGATGCCATTAGGGGGGGGGCTTTCTGCGACCCATCCGAGGCGACATCTGTCCTGACACAGGGGAAGAAGATGTTCAGACAACTTGGGGGATGTTGTTTTTAGGTGTGCCTAGCATTGGCAAGTAGTATCCAAGAAACTATTATTTCCCCCTGACAAGACTCGCTTGCCTCGAGTATACGGAGGTTCAATGGCAATTAATCAATATAACACCTGTGCCAGAACAGGTCTCAAGCGTGCTGGGGTCTTAAAAGTTCTGAATATTCCAAAGGATATCCCTGTCTCCACAATTACCTGTGGAAACTTTGTGGATAAGTCTATAGCAAACAATGTAAAGTATTGTAATTTGCTAGATGATTAGCAGATTGCCTATTTTGTTGCCAAAGTCAAATGTATAATAATATCGGTCACATACGAAAAGTAGTGCAAGTACATGAGATTGTTGCGCCAGGGTTTTGGTGATATCGGATATCGCTAATACTTATGCACAGGTAGAAATTTATCTTGGTGAAAATGCGGTAAACTAGTGAGAAAATGCAGTGGGAATTGACAAGATTTGGGACATTTTCTGTCGGAACTATCCCCCAAAAGAAGGTGACGACATTTATTGCCGGAAATTGAAGCCATTCCCCGCTTGACGATCCTGCTACACGACGTCATACCCGTGAAAACGGGTATCCAGACACATGTTGTTATTTTGAGATTCCTGGATTCCCGCTTTGCTCCTTCCCCAGGGCTACTGCGCACAAGCCGCGGGAATGACGAGTGTAACCTTTGTTTGGTGGATAGTTCCGTTTTCTGTTGCGTATGTGGTACCTGGCCAGATACTGTGGTGATGTCTGCGATTGGAACCACGCCCTGGATGGACTTGAATACTATGATCGCAAAGGCAACAAAGCTGACATTTTTACAAGCCATGTTAGTATAGTTTTCATCCGGAAACGGTTCTTTTCCGCCCTGGCTGTGTCAATCCGCGGGTTTGCTTGTGCGGCGTACCTGTGTACGCCTCCGCGCAACCCCTTGATTTTCTTGCCAGGACGAAAAATCCCTCGTTTCCGAATTGAAAACTACTAGTTTCACATCCGGAGATTCCGGATGGAAACTAGTATAAATCTAATGTATGTACGCTATTTGAACAGATGGTCTTTCCGGTGCTATCCATGAAAATGCCTGGCTCTTTCATATGCCGGAAAAGGGGGCAAAGTGCAGCTTTTACAGATGATATGGAATGGAATAAGTGGTCTTGGGGCGGGCACCGTGATCCTGAAAGCGCTCTACATAATTTTTCTGGGAGCGGTTTTCTGGATGATTTGCGAATTATTCAAATACATGGTGAATATTCTCTCGAAACTAGCTGTAGATGCCTTGCGCTACCTGACTATAGTTGTCAGAGGATGGCCTAAGAATGTTGAGGAGGATGAAGAAGGTAAATCAGGGACACATTGGAACAGTGGAAACAAGGGCCCGCGCTGAAGTATTTATAAAGCTGAGGGAATTCGGGGGACATCCGTGATAGGCGATTCTTGTGATTTTCTACAAGAAACGCCGCCATTACAAGTACACGCTTTGTGGCGAGACTGACCATTTCCCAAAGATCGCCTCTATCAGTATTTCTCCAAGTTGCTTTCGTCTTGTCGTCTGCATCCATCGCATGTTGGTTGATTGATTCTGTGTCCTAATACCCATTGACTCTTCGGCAGATATCCGGTCTTCTTGATTATTTTTTCGGGAGGTGATCAGGGGGAAAGGGGATGGACTTGTTTGAGATAGTGCTAATTGGAATGTGTTGTGTTAACGGTGGTGCATTCCAAGAGTCGCACGAATTGTAATAACCGGTTATCCTCACCATATAATTCAGTGTGGTTACAAGCGGCAGGTAGTATTTAAAAAAATCTTCAGGAGCAGTGTATGAAGCCATGCAACAGTATGAGAATTCCGTCGGGTTCCGTCATGATATTGTTCGTTGCCTTCCTGCTGGTTTTTCAGGGCGTCGGCCAGGCCGAGGTAGTTGTGAAGCCGCCTTCAAGTCAAATGCAAATCCAGCAAAAAATACAGGTGCATGATATCAAATTATGTCCCGACTTGAAGGTCAGCCTCACGGTAGTCAAGGGGAGCAGCGGACTTGTCACCTTGCACGGCACGGTGACCAATGTCGGAAGTGCGAAGTTTGACACCGTGTCCGAGGCCCAGGTGATCATGAATCTGAGCTACGCTCCCCAGTATTCCTATGCCAAGACAGGAGTGTCCGATATCCTTCTTGTCAAGCCGTTCGCCAAGGTCAAGCCGGGCGCCTCTTTCCCGGTCAACTGCACTTACCAGATCCCCAATTTCAACGGGTGGGTTGCAGGAGACGTTCAGGGAAACGCCAAACGCCTCTTCACCCTGCGAGTGATCAAACAGGACATGTCTATCTTCCAACTCGGCGAAGACTGCAACCCGGCGGACAATACCGGGTCCATCGAGTTGGCGTACCGGGAAAAACAGCCCTGAAACCTTTTCATGTGCTGAGCCTTCAGGAGTATCATGGGGATATTTCGTGCGAATCTTGGGGCAACATACTGTTCTGCTATCGATTACCGGCGTTTCAGCAAGCGGGTATGCCTTCGGTGGCGGTCGTATCTTTTGTCTTTCCTGAAGTGAGACTGTTGTTGCCAAAGCATGTCTTGCTCAGCAGGCAGAACGCCGTAGTCCCCGCAAGTACATGCCAGGGATAGATTAGCAGCGCGTCTTCAGGCAGAATTGTCGGCAGAAGTGCGATAGCAACTGCCGGAGGGAACGGCATGCGTAGCGCGTGATACACCAGGAAGATGGTTATCGTCGCTACGCAGGAGGAAACCCATACCGGCAAAAATAGTGCTTTATGAATGAGGAGAAGCGAGAACACACCGATAAAAGCCGCGAGTACGATAACGATCATGGCTCTCCCCATTTTTGCCCGCACAACTCCTCCAGGTTTTGACAGTTCCACGAACGCGACAATCAAGGGCGGGGCTACCATGAACAGGAGATCGAATCCCACGGCGACCGCCGTTATCAGGATGACACCAGTCAGCAGCTTTCCCCAGTGAACTGACTGTGACAGTAATGATCGATCCGTTGCCGCAACCCCGGCAGTCATGGCGGTTTCGATTATTTGACCTTTTTTCGATTTGTTGCGGTTCAAAACAAGGCGTCCGAGGGCAATGATTCCCGTCAGTAGACATACGGACAGAGGATAATACCAGCTTTCGGACCGGGTGATAACGGGTAGAATTGCGGCTGAGATAGACGGCAGCACGGCAGAGCGAAACAGTTTCAGTTGCAGTGCTACGAGGCAGAATGCCGCCGGTATCATTACCAGGGGTGCGTAGGCAAAATACCGTACAATGAGTATCCCCGTTACGGCCGCCAGGGTGGGAGACAACCAGAAGTGGAGATTCGTACTCTGCCATGGCGACTTCTCCATTATCCACGCACCGAGGGCAAGGGCGGCGATTTCCGGAAAGATTATTTCCAACTCACCGGTGTACTCCGCGACCGTGAACATCGCCATCACCAAAAGGATCGCCGGAATTTCCATTTTTATCTTCAAATCTCGTCTCCACAGCTGGTATTTTTACACCGGTTTGTCGGCCTTCTCAGCTGAAGGCCTACACCCCCAAAAAAAGTTTCCGGTATTCAAATCATTCGCACTACTCTCTAGGCATAATCCAAGTGGGAAAGCAATGTCAACAAAGGAGAAGGAAGGGCAGCTCTCATCAATTACGTCCGTGATTGGCCGATAGAAGACCGCAGGCGCTGGCAGGTCTTTGCGGTCTCCATCATAGTTCTTCATGCAAGACCGCAAGTTTCCTGCCTTTTGTCTCCGGCAGCGTCCAGACCCAGGCTCCCGTGAGCAGGGCAAAGATCGCCGCGAGCGAGATACCTCCGCCGAGGCCGTAGCTCATGGCGATTACGGTGATGACAACCGGGGTGAAGAACTGTACGCCCCGCGCCAGATTGAATGCGGAGCCCATGGCCGTGTTCCTGATTGCGGTTGGAAACAGTTCCGCGAAAAGTGGGCCGTAGCCGCTGAACATCCCGGTACCGAAGCCGACCAGAAACATGAAGCTCAGGATGACGGGTGGATAAACGGCAACTGTCTCCCATAGCAGGGTGATCATAATCAGACCCGAGGACATGATAACCGAATAGATAGAGAAGGCCGGCCTTCTGCCCAGCCGATCCGCAACCAGGCCGAAAGTGAGATAGCCCAGGAACCCTCCTGCCTGGGTAACCAGCATCCAGACCGCGGATTTTGCCAGGCTGAACTGCCTCTGCTCGTGGAGGTAGCTGGGCATCCAGGAATAGGTAAACCAGTATGCCGACATGTCGAATACGGCAAGGGCAAGGCATTTGAGAAAGGTCGTCCGATATGCCCCGGAAAAAAGCAGGAAAAACTTGTTGCCGTGCTCGTAGTCCGCTGCTTCCGCGGATTTTCCCGTTTCGGCGGCAATCAGCCGTTTTCTCTCCAGCCAGACATCCGATTCCGGCAGTCTCTTTCTGATATAGACCACAACCAATGCCGGAAGGATGGATAGAAAGAAGCACATTCTCCAGCCGATCACGGGTGCGGCAAATCCACCCACAAGCGAAGCCAGAACAATGCCGACCGGCGCACCCGTCTGCATGATTGCGCCGTACCTGCCCCGTACTTTCGGTGGAAAGGTTTCTCCGACATATGTCTGCCCGGTCGCCCACTCGCCGCCGACCCCGAGGCCGGTGATAATCCGGAACAGCAGCAGAGCCCACAGACTGGAAGCGAAACCGCACAGGAAGGCACCTATGCTGTAGGCAAGTATGGTCCATTGGAGTACCCTCTTGCGGCCATAGCGGTCGGACAGGATGCCGAAAAGAACTCCTCCGACGGCGGTTGCCGCGAGCGATGCGCCGAGAACATAGGAAAGCATGATATTGGAAAGGTGAAGTTCCTTGCCGATGGGGATGAGGAGGAACGTGAAAAGGATGAGATCGTAGAAATCAAAGACCCATCCCGCCCAGCTCAGGCAGAGAATTTTGTAATGGATAGCGACGGGCTTTTCATACTCGCTGAGCAATGGCTTAGTCATACATGTGCTCCAACGTCTCGGCAATCCGGTTATTCATCAGAATAATCGCAGTCGGGGCAATAGTATATTCCACTCTCGGGGTCACGCTCCATCTTCTGTCCGCATATTTCGCAGATTTCAGTTGATTCTCCTTGGTGCGTTGTATCGTTTATCTCGCCAGCATACGGATGTTTTTTATCCTTCATAAGGGCCGCCATTTTTATGCCTCCTGTTATTCCCCTGAGGAGTCGCCGCGGGGAAGTGCCTCGGAACGTTTCCATAGTACTAGTGTACCCACAAAATATTTGCTGGTAAGCATTTGTCCGCAAATTTTGCTAAAAAATCTTCACTACTACTCTGCCCGAATTCGTCGTTTGCTCCATGGCGGGCATGCGGTCATGCAATCTTCTGGGGACGTTCCAGTCTCTTGAGGTTTTTCCGTAAGATTACTCCTCAATTCCCTGTGTGCAGGAGTCTGTCGGACTTAGGGGTAAATCTGCTGCAAATCCGTCTGGACGGTCCATGTATCGCCTCTTTTTTGGGCAACAGAACAACTATTGCCCTGCAAAATCAACAAAATCTGTCCACGCCCAGCCAAATTTTCGTTTCGATTTCCTAAGACCGACAGACTCCTAGTCCCCGAAATACTCCCTCATTTAAGCATTGCTTACTACCACCGATACGAGATACAAGAGTAGTGCTTGTACACTTGGGATCTCCTGATGAAAATATTTTTGGAATCGAAGGCAGAGCCAACAGCCTAAGGGGACATTTGTGCAACGCATTCCGCGCACAGGAGCAATCTGACGTATGCCACATCATCTGTTTGACCCTGCACACTACCAGCTGAACCTGCTGACCCTGCAAATACTTCTGGTTGGCCTGGGTATTATCTTTCTCGGTATCTTTGCACTGGTCCGGATGCGGCGATCACCCGTTAGTGTGACGTTTTTCCTGCTGACGCTGACGGTCGGCGAATGGCTTGTCACCTACTCGTTGATGTATGCGACCTATGATGCCCGGGTTGCCTTCTGGTGGGCAAAAGCCGGCTACGTGGGGATCGCATTTGTTCCTGCAGTTACCAGTAGTTATATCTCATCAATAGTGCAGGACTTTGAGAAAGTCAAAATTCGTTTGCCGGCCTACTGGGGCATCAGTACCATCTTCCTTATGCTCATCCTCGTTACCGACATGCAGTTCAGTTCGATGAGCCACTATTCCTGGGGGTACTTTCCCCGGTACGGCCTAACGAGCCTGCCATTTATCCTGTTTTTCTCTTGGGTAACGCTCGAATCATTATTCCGCCTGTTCACGGCCTACCGGAACCTGGAAAAGGGCACGCCCCAATCCGTTGCCGCCCGTGAACTGCTGGTCGGCTTACTGGTCGGTTCCGTTGCCTCCGTTGATTTTCTTATCGGCTTCGGCATCAACATCCCGCCCTTCGGTTATATCCCGATTTTCCTTTTTGTCGTCATAACAACTCCGTCGGTCTTATGTAACCGGCTGGTTGCCATCACGCCGGCCTTTGCGGCCCGGCAGATTATCGATACCATGAACGATGCCTTGCTTGTCCTGGATAGAGAAGGGACCATCCGGCTCGTCAACCAGACAGCATGCACGATGTTCGGCCTGAGCGAGGAGCAGCTGGTCGGCAAAGCGCCGTCCAAAGCCATGGGCGACAACAAGGGATTAGCCGGAGTTCTCGCCTCGCTCATCCACGGGGATGTGGTCAGCAATCTTGAAATGGAATACCAGCGCCCGGAGGAGAGCGAGCCAGGCTGCCTCAGTCTATCCGCTTCGATCATGCGTGATCCGGCCGGTGCTCCGTTCTCTGTTGTCTGCGTGGTGCGTGATATTACCCGGCGTAAGCGCACCGGTGAAGACTTGAAGCAGTCGGTTTCTTTGTTGCGGGCGACCCTGGACGCTACTGCTGACGGTATCCTCGTGGTAGATACCAACGGCATAATAGTCGACTACAACACCCGGTTTACCGAGTTGTGGCAACTGCCGGAAGATATTCTTGCCACGCGGGAAGACCGACGCGCCCTGGAGTATGTCCTGGATCAGCTGAAAAACCCGCAGGCCTTTCTGGTGACGGTGGAGGAGCTCTATGCCAACCCTGGCGCCGAAAGTTTTGATGTGCTGGAATTCAAGGACGGTCGGGTCTTCGAGCGCTCTTCCAAGGCACAGGTCATTGAGAATACGGCAGTCGGTCGTGTCTGGAGTTTCCGCGATGTTACCAGTCAAAGGAAATTGGAGGAGGAACTCCTCAAGGCACAGAAGCTCGAATCCCTCGGCGTCCTGGCTGGCGGAATCGCCCATGATTTCAATAACATCCTCACTGCCGTCATGGGCAATATCTCTCTTGCCCGGATGCGTACCGTGCCGGGTGACAAGCTGGACAAGTGGCTGGGTGATGCGGAAAAAGCAACGGAGCGGGCCAAGGATCTGACCCAGCAGCTGCTTACCTTTTCGAAAGGCGGGGCACCGGTCAAGCGGATAATTGCCGTGGAACGTGCCATCCGGGATTCGGCGAGCTTTGCGCTGCGCGGCACTGCGGTCAAATCGCTGTTCCGCTGTGCAGCCGACCTCTGGCCTGTTGAAGCGGATGAGGGGCAGATGGTGCAGGTGTTCAACAATCTTTTCATCAATGCCGGCCAAGCCATGTCTGGCGCGGGGATACTAACCATTGCGGCTGCAAACGTTCCTGTGGCCGCACAAGATTCCCTGCTGCTGACGGCGGGGAACTACGTTAAAATAACGGTTGCCGACCAGGGGACGGGTATCCCGGCCGAGCACCTGCGCAGGATATTCGACCCTTATTTTACCACCAAGGAGCACGGCAGCGGTCTTGGTCTGGCGGTCACCTATTCCGTCATCAAGAATCATGGCGGTCATATCCAGGTAGCATCGGAATGTGGTGTCGGAACTACCTTCACCGTTTTCCTGCCGGCCTCGGACAAGACCGTCGATGCGTCGGCACCGGCTGCTGAAGTACGGCTAGCCGGCAAAGGCAGGGTTCTGCTCATGGATGATGAGGATATCGTTATCGTCGTCGGCAGCGAGATGTTGACAGAGCTTGGTTACGAGGTGACAATTGCCAGAGATGGCGCGTCAGCGGTTGCGTTATTTGCCGAGGCCAGAGGTGCAGGAAAACCCTTTGCCAGAGTTGTCCTCGACCTGACTATCCCCGGCGGCATGGGCGGCAAGGAAGCGATCGGCTTAATTCGCGAACTTGATCCGACGGTCTGGGCGATCGTCTCCAGCGGCTATTCCAATGACCCGGTCATGGCCGAGTTCCTGGGCTATGGCTTCAACGCGGTCGTTTCAAAGCCCTACAAAGTTGACGAGTTAGGCCAGGCATTGCAGCGGCGTGCGTGAAAAGGAGCTGTTCGAGAGGGCCGGGAAGGACTTGTCTGAAGTGGCGTGGATAAGCGGAAACGGCCCCATCCTGAACGAAGGTCCGAACACCTGCGGGGAGGTGGGGAATGAGTCAGAAATTTTCCACTGTTTCCGGATGAAAATTAATTCAATGGTATACTTCTGTGCTAAGAAGTTCAGAATTCCCAGAAAGGGGGCAGGTCACATGACAGAGAAAAAAGAGTCGGGCAAAGGTAGTAGGCCAAAGAAGACGGCTAATGAAAAGGTTAAATTTGAATTTGCAGCTTCGGCGGCACAGGAAGTTTTTCTGGCAGGGGATTTTAACGATTGGGATACCAGTATGTACCCGATGAAAAGGGATAAAAAGGGAGTATGGAAGACGACCCTTCCCCTGGCTCCGGGGAGATACGAGTATCGTTTTCTTGTAGACGGTCAATGGGAGAACGATCCCTCCTGTTCCTGTTGCGTACCTAATCAGTTCGGAAGCATGAACTGTCTCAAAACGGTTGAGTGAAGACAGGCATAGTAATCCACTCAAGGAAAAGATACAGCCTGAGGTTAGAATGTCGAAATAACTTTCCAGGTTGAGAGTCTGCCCCGGCCGCCGCAGCCGGGGCGGACTTGGCGGAGGAGGCCAGCTGAAGAGGGCCTGTCAGGAGAAGCCTACAACGGCCTCCGTCCTTGAATGATGCGTACCAGCACAACAATAATTGCAATTACGAGCAGAATATGAATCAGCCCACCCATGGTGTAGGAAGTTACTAATCCCAACAGCCAGAGTACTATCAGAATCACACAGATTGTCCAGAGCATGATATCCTCCAAAAAGATGTATACGTTTATACATAAGTATAATCACCTCAGGGTAGTTGACAAGCAGGGAGACTATTCGCGTCCAACCTCATTTTGAGCCGTTTGAAAAGCCGGTTTCCGGGATATAATGTCCGTAATGCTTTAGGTTCCGGTTTTGAATGGTTGCCAGCAGGCCTCATTATGCGGTGCAGCTGGAATCTCTCAACCGCACCATCGAGCGGCACGGCGTCAGCTATCTGATGGCTCTCCGGATCCTGCCGATTTTTCCCATCTTCGTCGTCAACTATCTGGCGGGGATGATCCGTATCCCCCTGAAAACCTTCTTCTGGACCACTTCCCTCGGTATGTTGCCCGGGTCCCTGATCTACGTCTATGTCGGTCTGCAGCTCGGCTCCATCAACCGGCCGGAGGATTTCTTTTCGGCGAAGATCCTGACCGCCCTTGTGATTCTCACCTTCTTTACTCTCCTCCCCCCCATTTACGATTTACTTTCGCGGTTGCGCAACCGGACATGAGCAGCGCATGGTAGCCTGATGAACACTCGTCCCGTCCCTAGGATGGACATGTGTGAAGTTCGGATTACTATTATAATAGGTATGAAAACCATGGATAAAGACCGGTGAAGGGACGCCAAGGCAGGACCAGGCGGCCCAACCGGGGAGGATCGATGACTCCTGTTGATCAAATGGCGGAAGGTTCAGCCGAACGGACGGCCATCCGTTCCGCACCGGTCATCGCCTGCCGCGAGTGCGACTTGCTCCAGCGCGAGGTCGCGCTTTCTCCGGGTGGAACGGCGCGATGTCACCGCTGCGGCCCGCGCGGATATCGGCCTATCAGCAGAGCGCAAGCCGAGACGCGGAATTTCGCGTGCTGGTGGACATTCAGCGCTTTGAAACGATCCCTGGAGAAGGGGTCACGATCAAGGCCCTTTGGTCAGTGCGCCGCATCGCTGTCGGGGCCACCCCGAGAAAGGGACACTCGCTGGTGAGCGAGCCGGTCGGCGGGACGGATTATGATGCGTTGGTCGCCGCCCACGGCCGCGCCCTCGCCGCGATCAGTGGCGACATCGCCCAGGCCCTGCGGGAGGAGGGAGAGTAGTTGCCGTCAGGCGGTAGTGAAATAGCCGCTCAGTTTTTTTGGATTGTAGACGGCATCAATAACCTCTGTAACGGGCTTCTTGATTTTTCCCTGTACCTGAAATTTTAGTTCCATAGTCGGGCTCCTTTATTCAATTTTGGAAGAAGTCGGCCGTAGTCTCTTCTTTCGCCAACTTTCCCACTATACCCATTATCAATTATACGATTTCACGGTGAAGATAGGATCAATTTGAAAAGCGGTCCGAATCCGGTAATCTTATCAGATGGAACTCCCTGAAATAAATGATGGATTAATCGCCATATTTCCATCTTTCCCGGCACGACAACCGCAAGGTGGGGCGTGCTCTCGGCGACGGAAACAACGGACCTGAGGAGTGCCCTTTGGACTGGACTGTTTATAGAGAGCTGGGCATTGCCGCCGGGTTGGGGCTGCTGGTGGGACTGCAGTGTGAATGGACGCAGCGGGACGTGGCCGGCATCCGCACCTTTGCCCTTATCACCATCTTCGGTACGGAGACCGGTCTGGTCGGGGCCTTTCTAACATCGTGTTCAAGGGATTCGTGGTTGCGGCGCTCGGCCACCGGAGTCTGAGGTGCCGGATCGTGCCGGTCTTCGGCATCACCGTGGCCGGCGGTGTCGCCATCCTCTTGCTGTGGCCCGGGTAAGAATATTCAGGGGGGCGGAAGGCGGTACATGTCTCCAGTGCTGCAATCGTAGGCAGAGACTTTTTTTTGCGACGAAGAGTATCGTGTCTATATCGACCTGATGGGAGAATGGTGTGGGAAATGCCATGTCGAAGTGTGGGCTTGGTGCCTCACCCGAATCATATCCACCTGATTGCAGTGCCTGATTCAGAAACTGGATTTGTACTCGCGCCCGCACTATCATCACGGCGCCCCGAACGGACCGATACCACGATATATTCACGTTGAATATATATGATTCTAAGATATAATTATATTCATATATCTCTCGTTCAAGGGGGATCATATGAAACGAATAGTACGGATTTTCATGGTGCTCATCGTTTGCCTGACGGTTTCTGCAGGATATGTGTATGCTACCGGAGGGACTGCAGGTAAAATTGTCGATGATGCGGCAATTACTACGGAAATCAATGACAAAATAGTTAAAGATCCTAATTGCAGTTTTTCAAGATCAACGTTGACACGAAAGAAGGAAACGTCACCTTGACAGGCAAGGTACCGAACAAGGAGGCAGAAGATCGTTTGATAGGCTTGCTAAAAAGGTGAATGATGTCAAATCTGTTAATAGCAATTTGACTATCGAAGACCGAAAACGTAAGGGAAGAGGGTACTGAAACGCGTTATGAAACCGGCCGGGGTAAGGTGGCAGTTGTAACTGTTTGGCCATTAGGAGGTCCACAATGAATAAAGATATACTTAAGGGGCAGTGGAAAGAGCTCAAAGGCGAAGCGAAAAAGAAGTGGGGTAAACTGACTGATGACGACCTCCTCGAAATCGAGGGGGAAGCAGATAAACTCACAGGACTGTTGCAAAAAAGATATGGATATGCCCGTGACCAAGTCGAGAAGGAATATGAGGAATTCATAAACAAATACGGGAAGCATTCTTAAGCATATTGGAAAAAATCCACCTTACCTGTTTTTTGTAAGAAATTTCCATGGACCACTGAGATTAGAAATAAAACAATACGTCCAGCATCGGGTTTCATGCCCCGCGGAGATCGTAATCCAAAAAACGACAATACCGGGAGGTGAGGAAATCATGAGAACGATTCTAATCATACTATTGATTCTTCTGCTCCTCGCCGCTTTACCCACATGGCCCTACAGCGCGGGCTGGGGATACTATCCGAGCGGAGGGTTGGGTCTGATCCTTTTAATCTTGATCATCCTTGTCCTGCTGGGGCGGCTGTGAGGCCGGTACGAGACTTGAAAACAGCGTTTTTCCGGCACGCGGGTATGATGGGAGGATGCGTGGAGCGGGAAAGGAGTTTTGAGTGGACACAAATATGATCGTAATCATAATGATTGCCGTTGTTGTACTTGTAGTCGTAGCCTTCGTAGTGTGGTTCATTTTGCGCAAACGGCGGACCAAAGAACTGCGGAAACGCTTTGGTTCCGAGTATGACTACACGTTGGACAAGACAGGGGGCCAACGACTGGCCGAGGAGGAACTGGCAAAGCGAGAGAAGCGCGTCCATGCGCTGGAGATCCACCGGCTGTCTCCCGAAGAGCGGGAGAATTTTCTCGGGAGGTGGAGAGTAATCCAGACAGATTTCGTAGACGAGCCGTCTGCTGCTGTGGAAAAGGCGGATCAACTGATAAAGGAAGTGATGCAGGCACTTGGATTCCCTGTCGATGACTTCGAGAAACGCGCCGCCGACATCTCCGTAATCCATCCGAATGTCGTACCCAATTACCGGTCGGCGCACGCGATCGCGAACAAAAACAAGCTCGGGGAAGTCGGTACCGAGGAGCTGAGGCAGGCTTTTGTCAACTATCGTGCACTGTTCGAGGAGCTTCTGGAAGTCGAGAAAACGGACTGAAGGAGAAAACGATATGAAAGAAGAGATAGAAGAGCTGGAAGAAAAAGAAATGCGGAATGCGGGGGCAGAGAAGGTGGAAGTCCTGCTGCCGCTGTTTGATGAACGTATAGAGCAGGAGCTGCGTTCCCGCTGGAACGATATCCAGGCGAGATTCGTGGATAACCCGCGAACGGCCGTCGAAGAGGCGGACAACCTGGTCGCCGACGTAATGGAGCGAATTTCCCGGGTGTTTGTTGATGAGCGGGAAAAGTTGGAGAACCGGACAGCCGGCGAAGATATCTCGACGGAAGACTTGCGCGTGGCGCTTCAGCGCTACCGCTCCTTCTTTAACCGGCTGCTCTCGATTTAGGGCCGGTAACATCCGGATTTGCCGCCAGCTGCCACCCGGACCGGGTGGCGCACAAAAAAAGGGGCGGTCCCCGGCGGGATCGTCCCTTTCAAGTTCGGTTTTTCTGAAGCATGCACCTGAATAGATACAAAAGGAGGACATTGCTATGAGAAGCCCGGCAGGCATACTCGGACACCCGTTCCATCCAATGCTGATTCCTTTCCCGATCGGATGGTGGGTTCTTTCTCTGATCTGCGACGTCTTCATGCTCTTGAATGGAGACGTGATATGGGGCATCTTCGCGCTGTATACAATGGCTGGGGGAATCATAGCTGCTCTGATAGCCGCACTTCCCGGGTTTGTTGATCTGTTCACCATGAAGCCGTCTCCGGTGAAAAGGATCGGCATCTGGCATATGGGCATAAATCTTCTGGTAACGGTTCTGTATGTCGTCGATTTCCTGTGGCGACGGCACGGTGGTCCGGCTGCGACCGGACCGGTCGTGTTGTCCGTGATAGCCGTTCTATTGCTTGTTATGTCGGGCTGGCTGGGAGGGGAGATGGTTTTTGTGCACGGCGTAGCCGTCGATACAGATGGCGAACAGAAGTCGTAAACCTGAACCGAAAGGATACCAACAGGACCGTCGCCCTAATAAAGGAGTTGGATAAATGAATCAACCTCATAGCGGAAAGCCGCGTTTTTCGTCAAGGGTTGTTTTCCACTCTTTGCCAAAGGTATTACTCTGGTGTGCTGGCGTACTCGGCGCCCTGATAGAAGGTATATTTATCGCTTCCTTCATCCTGGACGAACCGCTCCGCAAATACATGGAAAACAAGCTGAACAATGACCTGAAAGGCTACTCCGTGCGTCTTCCAGCAGCGCATTTTCAACTAATAGGGTTAACCATGACTCTGAAAGGTCTGACTGTTTACCAGGACGCGCACCCGAAACCGTCTATTGCTCAATTTCCGGTTCTTCGCGCCGGCGTTCACTGGCGTGAGATCCTCTCCGGCAGGCTCGTGGCGTAATTCAGGCTCGACCAGCAGAAGGTCAATATAAACCTGCTGCAGCTGAGAACTGAAGCCGCCGGCAAGGTCCCGCCAAGGCGCGGCTGCAGGGGAAATTCATGGAAAGCGGTACCACCGCGGCTACCGCGCAGTTCAGGCCGGAGAAAAACGGACCGGATTTCGATCTGAATGTCAAAATTGAGGATACGAATCTGAAAGCCATGAACGACCTTCTTCGCGCCTATGATAATTTCGATGTGTCAGGAGGGCTCTTTTCCTTCTATTCGGAATTGCACATAAAAAACAGTGTCATCTCCGGCTACGTTAAACCGTTTTTCAAGGACATGAAGGTTTATGACAGGCGGCAAGACAAAGAAAAGAAACTTTTTCACAAACTCTATGAAGCCCTGATCGGCGGGGGTGCCAAGCTGCTTGAAAGCACTCCGCGGGAGGAGGTTGTGACTAAAGTCGAGATATCGGGCACGGCGAAAAAACCCGAGATGAGCACCTGGCAAATAATTGTCGGCCTTGTCAAAAACGCTTTTTTCAAGGAGATTCTTCCCGGTTTTGAAAGGGAGGTTTCCCGCGCGCGGAAACAGTGAATTCAGAAACTACGATTTCTCTTGCAAAATCGAGCGATGAAAGCTGGATGGATTATGGAAAAAGAGGAAAAGGAGTATAAAAAGCCACAAAAACAGAAACATGTCTCTCGCCCGCTCACTCCGTTTGCTAGAGCACGCAGAGAGCGCAGAGGGAAACCGATTTTGGGTTTAAATACCAAAAAAATTACTGTTTTAAGCCTTTCTCTGCGATCTCTAGCGAAGCGGGCGAGAGATATTCGATTTTGAACTTTTTGGCTTCTATGCTTTCCATGGTAAGAATCAAAGATTTGTGTTTTCATAGCGGCACGTGAGGTTTTCTGGATTTAAACAGCAAATCCGAATAACCGGCTTATGGGTAAGGGGCGGCGTAAGATACGTGGGGGCGGGTAGAGTAATGACGACTGGAGGCGCAGCATGGCGGCAAAGGAGCGTCTGATTGTTATCGGCGGAGATGCTGCTGGTATGAGCGCGGCTTCACAGGCGAGACGAAGCCACCCGGAACTTAAGATTGTTGTATTCAAGAGTACCTCCCACACCTCGTATTCCGCGTGCGGGATGCCCTGTTGCATCGGTGGCGTAGTTGACGGGATGGAGTCGCTGATCGTCCGTTCTCCGGAAAAGTTCAGGGAAAAGTATGATATCGACGTAAGGACCCGGCACGACTGGGTATCGAGTGCGCGGGCGCCAGAATCGAAAGCCTGACACGCGCCGGTTACTATCCCGATGTCGGGAAGATAACGGTAAAGCTGCTCGCGGAAAAGGGAAGCGGCAGCCTGCTCGGCGGGCAGATCGCAGGCGCGGAAGGGTCTGCGAAGCGAATCGACGTAATTGCAGCCGCCCTCCACGCCGGTTTTACCATCGAAGACATGATAAACCTGGATCTCGGCTATGCGCCCCCCTTTTCGCCGGTGTGGGACCCGGTACAGATTGCGGCAAGGGTGGCGGCCAAGCGTGTCTGACGGGAAGTCACTCGCCGACGGTCATCTGGTTTGTCACGCTTTTCACACCATTAACGTCCTTGACCAATTTGGAAACCAAGTCTTTTTCGGCCGCGTTCGCGGCCTCTCCGCTTATAGTGACCACGCCGTTTTTCGTCTCGACACCGGTCTTAAGGGCACTGGTTGAACGGTGGTACAACAATGCCATTTTGACTTGTGCGGTGATGGAGGCGTCATCGATCTTATCGCCCATCGTTCGTGTCTTTTTCGAAGTCTTTGACAGCGTCATTTCATTTTTTACTTCTTCGACCCCCTCGACACCCTTTGCGTATTCGGTCGTCAGTTCCTTTTGCGCCTTGCTGTCAGCCTCACCGCGCAGGGTAACGATGCCGTTTGCGGCGGAAACCTTTGTCTTTACGGCACTTACGTTCTTGTGGAGCAGTAGTGTAGCCTTCACCTTCGCGCTAAGCCATGCATCAGAATTTAAGGCTGGGGTTTCACCTTTGACTTGCAGCTTGTTGTCCACGCTCTTTACACCGGGCAACCCTGCAACGGTATCCTGAGCCAGTGTTTTGTGGGATTCTTCGGCCACGGTACCCGTCAAAACGACGACCCCGTCTTGGGACCGGACTTGGACATCATCGCCCTTCAGGTAAGTCTTGAAGACGTACGAGTCCCTGGCTGATGATTCGATGCGTTTGTCCATCTCGGACGCATGCACAGGGACACTCACCAACAACAAAGCGACTGCCATTAGAGATGCAAACCAGATTACTTTCATCGTATCTTCTCCTTTCTGTCGCCGATTTATCAAGCAGAGAATATCCATTTTTTGCTTCAGCGAAAACCGGATTGCATGCATACGCAAAAAAACGTATACACGTATGGCTTTTTCTCCTGTCTTACCTTGAATATACTTCGCGCTGCTGATCTGTCAATGCACTGAAAGGCGCGGGCATACTAGTTGTCCTCATGTGTGTCCTTTTCAATGCATCCTTCTTTTTGGAAAAACCGCTTCGCATGCCTACTCCTGCTTCGACGAAGGCTCCAGAGCCACTTCATCCTTGCCGCCCGCGGATTCCTCGGAAAGCGAATTCATATCAGACTTGCGAATCGTAACCTCCAAGCTCCCTTCACTGACGTGCAGGTCGAGTTCCGGAGTGTTCAATTCGATCCCGTTTTCTTTAAATTTGTCGAAGATGCCAAAATTGACGGCACTGATCAGCGTACCCTTCCGGTGGACAAGGGATGTGCTCCAGAGGCGGAGTTCGAAATGGAGTCCGGTATCGCCGAATTGGAGGAAGCGCACGCCGGGTGCGGGTTGTTTGAGGACATCTTACAAAAAATCGCATCGTTTGGATGGTTACTGCTGGAACATGCGGTGTACACCTGCTTCGTGTCGGCGCCATTGGCGAAGCACATCGCCGCAATACCCGTAAAATCAATTTTCGTGAAGGCTGGTGTGGACACCTTTAGCATGAGTGTTTCGCCTCGTTTCCCATGGATAAGAGCTATCTCCTAACCGTTGCGAGACATGTGGAAATGAACCCGGCAGCATCAGGTCTTGTCGCCCATTCGAATGACTACCCATGGAGCAGTGCCCGTGCACACCTCGCCGGGCAGGGCGATCAATTGACGAAAGTCGAACCGTTGCTTGACCTGGTCAACAGCAGGAATGAATTTCTAGTACTTGCTGCGGAAGAGAATTTAGCCGCGTTGCGTAAGCATGATCGGAGTTGTAGACCGCTGGGGCAGGTTTCTTTTGTCGAGCATCTGGAGGAGAACCTTGCATGAGCACTCTCTCCACGGAAATGTGGTCCTAAACCAAGGGGTAGTTTATTTTATATACTGTCCACGAAACCATTTTTCCGTTTCATACAATAAAGACCCCGGAACCTTCCCGTCCCGGGGTCTTTTCTTTATATGGAATGACGTACCGTCACACAGTATCAAATCAGTTTATGCAAATTCTTCCGCACTCGGTCCGTGTTATTTCTTCCGTGATCTTCCGAAGCTCGTTACAGTCATGGTTTCGTGCGGCACTGTCCAGCACAAATTTGATCGTATCGGGCAAACCGGTTTCTTTCACAAGGACACCTTCTATGTTATTTCCTCTTCGAACCCGGAGAGAGCCCGAATAGTCAATTGTCAGGCCGTCTTTGAATTCGCATTTCATACAAACACCCCCTTTGCATGATTCCATTATGGCACAACAGGGGTGAAAAAACCATGATCTTGCAGGAGAAACATCCGGAATACCGGGTGCTTTCGTCAATTTGTCCTGCAGCCGCCCGGAACTATGGAGTTATGAGAAATATGTGAGCAGTATATTTAATCGGTACTAGTCGTGCCCTTGCTATCTGCCTTTTTGCAAGAATCGCACGAGTACTAGCACCTGACATCCCTCACTACGTTACCCGGCGCGGCAACCGCAGGCAGCAGATTTTTTCTGCGACGATGATTAGCGTGCCTAAAACGACCCGATGAAAAAATGGTGGGGGACATGTCATGTTACAGTGTTGGCTTGGTGCCTCATGCCGAACCTTGTTCACCTGAAAAATGAATAGGTAAATGAATGGGGGCCATGTCTCAGCAATTGACAATGAAGGAGATAAAGGTACCATTGCTTCTAATAGAATTGAACCGGAGGGATGCTGATGGCACTTCCTCTTTGAATTGAATACCCGGCTGTTTTTACTGCGTAACATCCAAGGGGGAATGAGCAGAAGGATGTTTTCGAAACCCGCAAGGTTCGAGAGAATTTCCTCTCGCATATCCAGTTCTCCGTAGAGCGTTACGGTGCAAAAAATCCATGCACACTGCCTCACCTTGTCGTCGATCAAACAGCTTTCCGGGCAACGTTCTCTTTTCGCTACCAGACACTTTTTGTTGTGATGATTAGACCAGGAGGGTTCACCAATGGCAGAGAGCAAGCCAACTTCCGGTAAAAACAACGGTCATGCAAACTATTCCATAAGCCCATCCGGGGAAAAATTTTCTCTGCCTCTAAAGGAAGATTATGATAATGAAAACCTGCGGATCAGGGAACTTTCGGAACGTGCTCGTGGTGAAGGAAAGGAAATAGTCGTCGTCATGGGGGTAGGGTTTGTCGGTGCGGTCATGGCGGCAATCATCGCTGATACCGAAAACAAGCAGGGACATCCGAGCAAATTCGTCATAGGCTGCCAGCGGCCCAGTTCTCGAAGCTACTGGAAAATCCCGCTCCTCAACAGGGGGATTTCACCGGTAAAAGCAGAGGATCCCGAGGTTGACACGTTAATTTCACGCTGTGTTATGGAAAAGAAGACCTTTACCGCCACATACAACAACGACTGCCTTGAACTGGCCGATTGCGTGGTGGTGGATGTGCAGTGCGATTTCAGCAAAAACAGCCTCGGCAACATGCGTACGGGTGAAACCGATATGACTGCCCTTGACGCGACCATGCGCACCATTGGAGAGAAGATACGTCCTTCCTGCCTGGTGCTGATCGAGACGACCGTAGCGCCGGGCACGACCGAGTTCGTTGCCTGGCCTATTCTCAAAAAGGCTTTTGCCGAACGAGGGATTAAGTCTGTGCCGCTTCTGGCCCACAGCTTCGAGCGGGTAATGCCCGGCAGAGACTATGTATCCAGTATTCGTGATTTCTGGCGGGTCTGCTCCGGGTGCAATCCCGAAGCCCGAAAGAGGGTGGTGAAGTTTCTTGAACAGGTGCTGAACACCAAAGATTATCCGCTCACGGTTATGGACCGCCCCATAGAGTCAGAGACAACCAAGATTGTGGAAAATTCATACCGCGCAACCATTCTGGCTTACCTGAACGAATGGAGCCTGTTTGCCGAGCGCAACGGCATAGATCTGATTAAGGTCATCAACGCCATAAAAATGCGTCCCACGCACAGTAATATCATCTTCCCCGGTCCGGGCATCGGCGGCTACTGCCTGCCGAAGGACGGAGGACTCGGTTTCTGGGCGTATCGGCACATTCTCGGATTCGAGGATGGCAACAGCGTTTTCAAGATAACTCCGTTGGCAATCGACATCAACGATACGCGTGCGCTACATGTGGCCGAACTCACCCGAGACGCCCTGCGCAATATCGGGCGGTACATCGCCGGAGCCGATGTCCTGATCTGCGGGGCCAGTTACCGGCAGGATGTGGGGGATACCCGTTACAGCGGCAGCGAACTGGTGGTGCGCAAGCTGACTGAGATGGGAGCGGAAATGCGTGTCCATGATCCCTACGTGGACCATTGGTATGAGCTGGAAAACCAGGATTTTTATCCCGATCCGTCACATTCGTGGAAACGCTTTTTCCGCAATCAGGACGGATTGAAAAAAATTGTGGTAAAGAAAGATCTGAAGAAGGTTTTCAAGGGGGTGGAAGCCGTTGTGCTTGCCGTTCCTCATGCTCCTTATCTGGAACTGGAACCGGATGATGTCGTAGCCTGGGCGGGTAACCCGCTGGCCGTGATTGACTGTTATGGAATACTCTCCGACGAAAAGATCCGCCGCTACTTCGAGCTCGGCTGCGAAGTAAAAGCACTGGGCCGCGGGCATATTCAGCGGATCAAAGAAAGCGTGCGGAAAAAAGCCCATCCGTAAGCCGGTGAGAAGCAGTCATCTGAGGTCGGGAGCCTCCTGCCGCTTTATATTGACAGTGCCGTAAACGATTTTTTCAGGACATTCAATTCATTTTCACCTGAACTGTTCGCCAGGGAGTACTCCAGGGCTGACAGTTCCGATTCACCCATGTCGAGTGGCAACATGATCTTGCCACGCTGTACTACGGACCGGCAGGCTGCCATCATAACCTCGAAACCCTTCAGGGCACGCTCGCCGTTGCATGGGTGAACCTTTGCCGGATCGTCCATCCATTCCGCGATTTCCTGAACATATGGATGCATGTCATGGTTATAGTCCATACCACCGTGGCCGGACATGACCCCGTTCTTCGTTACTGCACGCCAGCCGCCACCGCTGCCGCTGCCGCCGGTCAGCACCTCGGCGAAACCTTCGGTGCCCTGTGCGCCGATGCGGCATTTGCGCCACCATGCTTCCACCTCGGGCACGTCCGGCGCACCGGCACCGCATTCGATGATGCCGCGAACCCCGTTTTCGAAATGGATCAGTGCGGCGATATATTCCGGCGAAGAATGAGTATCCCTGAATTTCCCCAGCCCGTCCGCCTGTCCGACCACCCATTCCGCCTCCGCGTAGCCGTTGTACCAGCGTGCATACTCGATGAGGTGGGTCATCATATGTAGCATCCATCCGGTGGCATGCCCGTAAACGGTTTGAACCCTGCCGATCATGCCGCTGTCGATGATTTCCTTTACCTTCTTGTAGTGATCGCCATAGCGGTGCTGGTGGCTGACAACCGATTTGATGCTTGCCCCACTCAATAAACGCTGTATTTCCAGGGCCTCGTTCATGGAAATGGCCATGGGTTTTTCATAAGCTATGAGCTTTACGCCGGCTTCCACACCCGCCTTGATATACGGGAGTCGAATTTGCGGAAGAGTGCAAAAAGCGAAGATGTCGGGCATGGTATGGTCAAGCACGTCTGTTACGTTAGTGCCCGCATAATCTCCCCCGAAAGCCTGTACGGCGGCATCCAGGCGTTGTGGATCGGTGTCGCTTATACCTGTGATACGAAAACGGGGATTATTGGCAAACGCTTCGGCATGATGCGTTCCGCGTTTGCCCATCCCAGCTATGGCTACGGTGTATATTTTATGTGATGTTCGCATGATTTTCTTCCATCCTTTCAGGCCAGTCACGAATGGTTTGGATCGTGTGCCGGATTTCTTCTTGCGTCAATTCAGGGAACATTGGAAGCGAGATGCAGGAGGCGGCGTTCTTTTCCGCGTTGACCAGGGGACCGGCCAGGCGAGCACTCTTGCCCCATGGAAAACCCTCCTGCTGATGAATTGCAATGGAGTAATGCGTCTTGGCATCGACGCCGTTCCTGTTCAGGTAGTCGAGCATTTTGTCACGGTCGCCGGCATCCTTCGTCTCGATGACATACAGGTGAAACACGTGGCGATAACCGGGGCGAACATACGGTAGATCGATAAAATCACAGCCGGCCAAACCGGTCGTGTACAGGTCAGCGATCTCGATACGGCGGTCGCTCCATTCCCTGATGTGGTTGAGCTTGGCGCTCAGGATGCCCGCATGCAGGTCATCCAGGCGTGTATTGAAACCGAAGCTGTGCACATCGCGTTTATTTGAGCCATGGTTGCGTAGCTTGCGGACACGATCGTTGATGTAGCGGTGGTTGGTCCAGATCGCACCGCCGTCGCCGAAGGTGCCCAGATTCTTCTGGGTAATGAAGCTCGTACAAACCGCGTCGGACAACTCACCGGTCCTGAAATCGTCTCCGTGGGCGTCGATCGCCTGAGCATTGTCTTCGATTACAAACAGTCCATATTCGTCGGCGATCTTGCGAATGTCTCTCATCGGAGCGCATTGACCATAAAGGTGAACCGGCACGATTGCCCTGGTGCGTTTCGTAATCGCTTTTCTGACCACCTCCGGATCGATACACCTGGTGTTCGGGTCGCAGTCGACCAGTACCGCGGTACAACCGGCGATCCACATCGCTTCCGCAGTAGCGAAGAAAGTATTGGCGGTGGTAATCAGTTCATCACCTTCACCAAGCCCAAGAGCCATGAAGGCGAGCCAAAGGGCGTCTGTTCCATTGCCGACGCCGATTGCATGATCCATCCCTGCGTATGCAGCCAGTTCCCCTTCAAATTTTTTCAGCATGGGACCCTGAACATACTGGCCGCTCATGATGACTTCCTCTATCTTTTCATCGATTTCGTTCTTGATGCTCAGGTACTGCCGCTGGTGACCGTAAAACGGGACTTTCATAATAGTCTCCTTACACTATTTGAACCGTCGTTGAGAACGGCAACGAAAGTTTCCTTTATGTTTTCACCCAATATATTTGCCGGAATATCCAGCTGAGAAATAAATATACATATAAGTCGATTTTTATAGAAATTATCCTAGTAATAAAATTTTTGTCAATTCACTACTGTCCCGAATGACACTAGTTTTAAGGCTTCGTACCATGATATCTGTTTCGGAGTGGAATCTCTCTCATTACACGCCTCAGCGAGGTGCGCAACTCCTAATGTATGGGGGCATTGTTTACGGCTGTCGGATTCTTTGCATCCAAGATGTTGTATGGATCGTTGTATTGATCATTGTGTAGTGACTGCAACATAGCATTTTGCATGAATAGAATTTTCGCAATACTTGTCAGGGTGCATGGTACCTGTCACTTCCAACCCCATGTTTTCCAACTGATGCGCTCACCGCGAAACGTCGGCAGAAAAGAATGTTTGATACGTGTATTGGCAATTTTGGAGAATTTGTAAGGCAATCATTGTTGAATATACAATCCTGTGATGAATTATTTATTGATGTCCGGGAACAAAAAAGACCTGTGGATTGTCTAAACAGCATAAACAGAAAATGGCAGCATAGCTGCTGTAGCCTAAAAGGAGAATATCATGAAAAAGTGTACGTTGTTGCTGGCGGTGGTGTGTCTGTTCGGTTTTTCGGTGCATTCTTTTGCCGCGGATCCGGTCGATCTCAGCGGCAAGACGGGAGTTGTCGATCCCAATGACTTGAAAAAGGATGATCCGAAACCGCCCAAGCTTGATAAACCCGTTCCTCCACTTCCATAGTCAAAATCGTCTGATACGAAAACTTCTGGCACAGACGGCTCCTACATGCCGCTTTTGTCCGGTTCCTATGGTCAGGCAAAGTAAGCGCTTCTGTCTCTGGCAGAATCATTATCCAAGGAGGATGCAATGAAAAAGTCATTCGCAAAAAAAATTCTGGTATTGGCAGCAATCCTTAGCGTCGTGTGCCTGGGCGAAATTTCCCACGCAGGTGGCTTGCCCGGCTCACAACAAGATTTTACTTTCGAAAAAATACTGATAACCGCGGGTAATTACGATGTGGATACATCTACATCAACAAAAAAAAGTGGTGACGGCGCGGCATGCTCCAGTAATGATGAATGTTCCAATAATGTCTGTGAAGGCGGCAGCTGCTGCACCGATTACGGAGATCCATGCGATTCAAGTTCCCATTGTTGCGGTCATCAGAGTTGCGGTAGCGATGGCAGGTGTCCGAAATAAGAAGGTATTGCAAGGTTAGCAATGTATTTCGAGCTTCCGGAATCAATTTTTTCCGGGAAGCCTTGGAGAGAGGAGAGGAGAATGAAGCGATTTGTTGCGGTGTTGTCAGTCATGCTAGTAGGTGTTATGTTTGCCGGGCCATTTGCGAGAGCACTGGCGGAACCTGCCGCGGGCTCGGCGAAGCGAGAAAATATTGTGCAAGGCAACAACGCCTTTGCCCTGAAAATGTATCGAGAACTTGGTGTCCCGGAAGGTAATCTCTTCTTTTCGCCGTACAGCATCTCTTCGGCGCTGGGCATGACGTACGCCGGTGCCCGTGGTACTACGGCGAAAGAGATGAAGTCGGCCCTTCTTTTTTCGTTGGATCAAAGTGCGCTGCCGTCTGCGTTCAAGCGGTTGAACAGGGAACTGGCCGCGACAGCCAATAAAACCGGGCAGAAACTGAACATTGCCAATGCCTTGGTCCTGACAGGCGGTGATGTGAGCGGCGAGTTCAAGGCCATCCTGAAAAACTATTTTGATGCCGAGATTTTTGGCGGCGGCTTGGACAAGATCAACGGCTGGGTCAAGCAGAAAACCGAGGGGAAAATCGAGAAAATACTTGATAAACTTGATCCCAATTCCGTTTGTGTGCTGCTGAACGCGATTTATTTCAAAGGCACCTGGGCAAGTCAATTTCAGAAAAGCAGCACCCAGGATGTTCCCTTCAACCTGTCGGCAGGCAAGCAGGTGACGGTGCCCATGATGTACCAGAAGAGCGACTTTAAACTCCTGGAGGAAAAAGATTTCCAGGCCGTTTCACTTCCGTACCGAGGAAAGACTTTGTCGATGGTCGTTTTGCTGCCACGGACAGTAAATGGTCTGGCCGCACTGGAAAGACAGCTGACCGACCGGAGCCTCACGGGCTGGCTGGCGAAACTTGATGTGCAACCGGATCAGAAGATTCAGCTCTTTCTGCCGAGATTCAAGCTTGAAACCAAATACGACCTGGTGTCTCCTTTTGCCAGGATTGGCATGAAAGAAGCGTTTGATCTCAGTACGGCGGATTTTCGCGGTATGGGCTGGCCGAAAGGAAGGCTTTATATCTCACAGATCAAGCACCAGGCCTTTGTTGAAGTCAATGAAGAAGGCACGGAAGCCGCTGCCGCCACGGCCGTCGAGATGGCCACGAAGTCTTTCCGCCAGTATCCGGTATTTCGTGCCGATCATCCGTTCATCTGTCTTATTCGGGATAACGAAAGTGGCAGTATTCTCTTCATGGGCAGGATTGTGAATCCCGAAACTAAATAGAATTGATAGTGCTGTTCCTTGGCGGGCTGGGGCTTTCACGGTTCCACCGCGGACCACCAGGCCTTTGTCACTGCCGGCGGCGTCATGGGACGGTATATCTGTGACATCGAACATGATGGGAAACGTGTTGTCAAATCATCACTGAACTTCAACGATTAAATCCAATTCCATATCAAGGCCCTCTCTGCGTTGGCTCGTCTTCGGCTGCTCAACGTACTCTTCAGTACGCCTCGCAGCCTCAATCCTTGCCGCCTTGAGATCATCCTTGATATGGAATTGGTATAATACAGAAACAGGTCGATGACATTGAAGGAGAGTCAATGTTGGTTGATGCACATGCCCATCTTGATTGGTATACTCAAGCCTGGCCCGAGGCACTCAACCAGATTGAGAAACACCGCATTCTGACCATGGCGGTTGCCATGGATGTGCCGTCCTACCAGAAAACGCTGGAGCTGGCCCGTTCCTGTCCCCTGATTATTCCGGCCTTCGGCATCCATCCCTGGGAGGCCGCGCGCTACACGGACCGGTTGCACGAACTCGACGGCTATCTGGAAGAAACGCCGGTTATCGGTGAGGCGGGGCTCGATTTCCATTATGTGAAAGATCGGGATCTATATCCCGGCCAGCTGAAGGTTTTTGAATACGAATGTTGTTGGGCGCAGCGTCTGTCAAAGCCCATGAATCTGCACACCAGGGGCGCCGATCGTGAGGTGCTGGAGATGTTGACGCGCTATCGGATCGGCAGGTCGATTATCCACTGGTATGCAGGCCCGCACAGCCTGATAGAATCGTATCTGGCGGCCGGGTGCTACTTCACCGTAGGGGTGGACGTGCTGAATTCGCGGAAAGCGCCTGGTATTGCAGCGATTCTGCCAGTGGAGCGCATGCTGTTGGAGACAGACAACCCTGACGGTTACCGCTGGCTTGCAAAAGAAATCGGCATGCCTGATTTGCTCCTGAAAATACTGGAGAAGGTAGCGTTGATCAAGGGAATGACCACAAGCGAACTTGAAAACAGGCTGTGGCGAAATTGGCAGGATTTTTTTGGGGAACAGGGAGACGTTGCCGGCGGAGGCAGATCAGTGCCTGAACATGTGGTGTGAAAACGAGAGGTAGTGCGATGGAATGTCAAGAAACCGGAGGGTCCTGTTGCTATCTCATTGACGGTAAGGACCGGATCGTTCATGTCAGCGATACGTGGTTGGAATTCGCGCAGGAAAATGAAGCGGCGGAAAGTTGTCATCCTGATAAAATTCTCAATCAATCCCTCTGGGATTTTATTGATGGTATTGAAACAAGGCACTTGTACGAAATCGTACTGGAAAAAATCAGAAGGACCCGTAGGTCGGTTCGGCTACCATTCCGCTGTGATGCTCCTGATAAACGCCGGTATCTTGAATTACGTATTACCGCTGCCCAGAATGATACGATCGAGTTTTCAAGTACTGTACTCCGTGAAGAAGCGCGGGATACTGTTGAGTTATTGAAAGCAGACATTCCGCGATCGGAAGAATTCCTCAAAATATGCAGCATGTGCAAGAAAGTGGAAGTAACGAAAAATTTTTGGCTAGACGTGGAAGCCGCCATTGCAGCTTTGAGATTGTTTGAGAACAGCAAGCTGCCAAAGATTAGTCATGGGCTCTGCCGTGAGTGCTTTAGGTTTGGGCTGGCCGAGATCGAAAGGCTTTAGCGGTACAATTAGTGCTGCACTTGATTCTGGTTTACGACGAACGCGCTGGAAAACCACGGAAATTATGTCGCAAAAGTAGCATGCGCTCTATTTTGTCAGCCCCCTTTTCTGCCCGAATTTAGGATATACAGAAAGGAAACATAAGAGTTATACTACTATCAAGGCAGTAGAAAAAGGCCTCAGTTGCTAGCTGAGCTGAGAGTCGAGATCATCCGGCTAAGAGGATTTGCCGGGAAGGAGGTGTCTCAGGTGACGAAATTAAGTGAATGTAGAACGGAACAGAATGTTTTAAAGGCATTCCAGACCGAGTCGCAATTGAGAGAAGAATATGCTTCTTTTGCTGAAATAGCCGAACGGGAAGGGAAAATGCAGCTCGCGAAGATATTTCGTGCCTCGTCGGCATCGGAAGACATCATTGCCCGAATGTTTTTGAGATCACTGCACGAGACCGCGTATGGGACAAGCGAACTTTGGGCAGCGGGATTGTTTGACACGAAAAAGGTTAAAGATTCCAGTAAGGAGAACCTTGCGACAGCTCTCAACGAAGCTCGCGGCGTCATGAGCATGTATCCGCAGATGATAAAAGATGCTGAAAAAGAGGGTGCGATCTGGGATCTTGCCCGGGAATTTTTTTCCTATGCCGAATCAGTTGAGAAGGCTCATGCCACTATCTTCGAAAAGGCACTGGAAAGCTTCGATGCACTATCCGATGTTGACTATTATGTCTGCGAGTCCTGCGGAAATACTGTCGAAAAGTCCCCGAGCGAAACCTGTCAGATCTGTAAATCCAAGAAAAGTGCATTCAAAGTTGTCCACTGAATGGGCGAATGCATATATATAACCGTGAACATGACATGGTGGGAAAGGACTTCTGATGTCCTTTCCTTTTTTTTACGGTATTTGTAATCCGAGGGAAAAAGGGGCCAAACTTGTCACTTGTGTAGACCCTTTCGATTCATGAAAATCAGGCGAAAAACGGGAAGCCCTCGATACACTTCGCAGGGGGATGGACAAAGGCGGCAGTGAGAGAATCCTGTCGCTGCTCGTACAAATCGGGACACGACATCTACAGGTCTTCCGCTTTCTGAAAAGGAGCCATCCACTGAACAAGTACCTGGGACTTCTTGTCCACCGGCGTGCAATTCGACGTCGCGGCCTTCCGTAAGTCAGACACGAAACATCCTGCTGTTTTTTTCTTCATTTTCACGGGGCTTTCATCAATAGCGCTTCGTGGATGGCTCACCAAGTCAGAACACCTGGCGTGGATTGTTTCCGCTGGCGTGAAGTGAAGGGATAAAGAAGATCGTACCGATCTGGGGGGTGAGGGCTCAACATTTTGATCATTCGTAAAAAGGCAAAACGCACTGTATTACACCGTCTTTCCCGCAAGCGGGAATCCAGGAATTATATACAGCCAAAGACACTGGATACCCGCTTTGCTCCTTCGCTAGGGCTACTGCGCACAAGTCGCGGGTATGACGGCTTATTACGGGTTCATCATTATGAGCTGGCATGTCTAGTAGTCAGGTTCCACATTAGTATATGAAAATTCTACGCAGAGATGCTGAGACAGTGCTGCTGAGTTCGGCAAACGAAGATTATACCGGGCTCTACGAAGCTGTAATGGAACTCAATAGTTCATATCCAGACGCGTCGCTCGGCGAAAAATATGATGCTGCGGAAGGTGCTATATGTGCATTGCTCAGTAGCGGGCTCATAGCACTATACAAAGTCAATGTCTCTGAAACTATGCATCTCGATAGCTACCTGCCCATAGAAAAATCGGATAGTGGGCACCTGTTGGAAAATCCGGTCAGTTGGTATCCGGAGTATAAAGGTGAACGGATCGTATTCGCGGCAACCGACAAGGGCGAAAGAGTCTATTTGGGATCAAGTTGACAATGTCGGCAATGTTGATAAAGTAACAAACAGGAGGTTGAGTAAATACAAAAAGGAAACAATGGATAGGCCGATACCGAGTCCTGGCAATTGCTGATACCTTGACTACGAGACCTCCCAGGAGGTGATCGATATGGCTTTATTGCGACCAGATCCGACCTTTTATCCATCTCCACGGATGGCGATGCAAGCTCCACGGGAAAAGCTGGGTTACGTTGCAACCCTCAATTTCGGCAGCAACGATAAGCCCGATGCGCTGGCAGTCGTCGATCTTGATCCCGGTTCAAGCAAATACGGTAAGGTTATTCATACGCTCCAGATGCCATACGTGGGGGACGAACTCCACCATTACGGCTGGAGCTGCTGCAGTTCGGCGCTATGCCCCTCCGCCCCGCACCCGCACCTGGAACGACGCTACCTGGTTGTTCCCGGCCTCAGGAGTTCCCGGATCTACATCATCGATACCAAACCTGATCCTGCCCGGCCCACCATCAGCAAAATCATCGAACCGAAAGAACTCATGGAGCGGTCCGGTTACAGTCGTCCCCACACGGTGCATTGCGGTCCCGACGCCATCTATGTAAGTGCCCTGGCCTCCGCAAACGGCGATGGCCCCGGAGGAATTTTCATGTTGGACCATTTCAATTTCAGTGTCCTCGGGCCGTGGGAACTGGAGAGGGGGCCACAGAAGCTGTCGTACGATTTCTGGTGGCATTTCACCCGCGATGTCATGATTACCAGCGAATGGGGGTTACCGGCCCAGTTCGAAAACGGCCTGATTCTGGACGACCTGATCAATGCCCGGTACGGTAAAAACCTCCATTTCTGGAATATGCGCCGCCGTAAAAATATCCAGACGTTAAGCCTCGGCGATGAGTACCAGCTGGTTTTTGAAGTGCGACCGGCTCACGAACCGGCCAAAGCGTACGGCTTCGTGTGTGTCGTCCTCGGCCTGAAGGACCTGTCCAGCTCTATCTGGGTATGGTACCGGGAAAACGACGAAAAGTGGGCGATGAGAAAGGTCATCGAAATCCCGGCCGAACCAGCAGACCCGAAAGACCTTCCGCCGCCTCTCAAGGACCTCAAGGCCGTTCCCCCGCTGGTGACCGACATAGACCTCTCGCTGGATGACCGCTTTCTCTATGTTTCATGCTGGGGTACGGGTGAACTGCGTCAGTACGACGTTTCCGACCCGTTCCAGCCGAAATTGACCGGCTCGATTCAACTTGGAGGCGTTGTCCGTCGCACGGCCCATCCCAAAAGCGGCCCACTTCTCGGCGCTCCGCAGATGGTCGAAATAAGCCGGGACGGGAAACGCGTCTATTTCACCAACTCGCTGTACGGGGTTGTGGATGACCAGTTCTACCCCGAGCGGATGTCGGGCTGGATGGCCAAGGTTGATGTGGGGCCGATCGGCGGAATGTCCCTGGACCCCGAATTTTTCATCGATTTCGGAGAGACTCGCGCTCACCAGGTACGGTTGGAGGGTGGAGATGCATCCACAGATACATTCTGTTATCCATCCTGACCTGTTGGTCAGCTGGCTGGCCATGATAGGCTTTGGCGCCTACCATGGACTTAACCCCGGGATGGGGTGGCTGTTCGCCCTGTCCCGGGGGCTTCAGCAGCAAAGTGAAAAGGCTGTCTGGACTTCACTTCTCCCCATAGCCATCGGTCACGCGGCTTCAGTCGCCGTGGTGGCGGGCCTTGTGCTGGTCGTGGGGCACCTGGTAAACCTGCCGGTCTTGCGGTTGTCGACTGCCGCTCTTCTTCTGACTTTCGGCCTTTACAAGCTTTTCCGTTACTATCGACATCCTCGCTGGGTCGGCATGGAGGTTGGCATGCGCGACCTGTTTTTCTGGTCGTTTCTCATGGCCTCCGCCCATGGCGCCGGTCTGATGATAGCCCCCATTTTCATTTCCCTGACAAGCCATTCCGGTCCGCTGACGGCAAACCTCTACAATAGTGTCGTGTTGCTGCTGGCCGTATCTCTCCATACCGTTGCAATGTTGGCGGTAATGGGTGCGGTTGCCTGGGTCGTGTACAAGAAGCTGGGATTGGCGATTCTGAAAAAAGGCTGGGTGAATTTCGATCTGATATGGGCTGGCGCTTTGCTCCTGGTCGGCGGACTGGCGTTGTTCAGCGCATTGACACACAGCCATTGAGGGGAATGTCAGCACCTTTTGCACAAGAGAGTTTTTCCTGGTGTTTCCGTGGAGTCCAGGGCTACCCCATGCTAGGGAACTGGGACTATCGGGTTGGAAAATGAAGACTCTTACCTCCGGCAAACCACGCTGCAATGGTTTGCCCTGTTCTTTTTGGGCAATACTCGAGATACACCTTTCTGGAGACCGCATTCCTTTCATGAAGCGAACCTCGATACTTTCATCTGCGCTCACGCTTCACAAGCCAGTCTCGGCTGACTGGTTCTGCTTCCACCCTCTCGCCGGACGGATACATTTCCACAACAACGCGATTGCCACGTTTCACACCATATAAGCGGTTGCCGCCAAGCCAGTTTCCGATAAATACGCCAATTCCTTCTTGCGACGCAACCAGGGTCCCCGGCTTTGTGAGCGGTAATCTTCTCAGGATATCCTCTAACCAACTGTCGAAGTCTCTCATTGTTCCCACCCGCTTTCTGTTTTCTCAAACTTTTGCTGGCATGAACGGTTTCTCTGAACTGGTTTCTTCGGCGTACAACTCAGTTCAGCTTTCGTGATAATGCTTCTACAAAGAATCTTTACAACTTTTGTGCCAAAATGAACCTATGAATACTGATAGTGAAAAACTAGTGATTCTGAGTCGGTACTTGAGAACGTAAGAGGGTGTGAGGGAAAAATTGATGGCAAAATCCGTCATATTTGACAAAATTGCCACATATGACGGTTTGCCTTATGCCAAACTTTTGTAAGCCTTTCATATCTTCCATTTATAGCCGTAGGATGGCCACAGCTCAGAATCAGTACCTGATACGTGTGCCGGGCGTGTTGTCTGCACTGCAATCAATTGTTAAGTGTTTTCCATATGGAAATTAAGTAACCTGTTGACATAGATATGGGCCTGCGGCATATTCTGACGCCAGATATAAAAAACTTAATGCTTAAGGCTTGGAGTTAAAAGGAGCTGAATGCTGAATATCGAATTTGATGGCTGCACGGTAACAAGCGTCTTTCGATAGCGTCATCGGCAAGTTTTCGTCAGGGATATCCGGATGGAAGAATAATAAGGGGGAATGAACCATGTATTGCAGAAAATGCGGAACACAGAATGATGACAATGCTTTTAACTGTATCAAATGCGGAGAGGTCTTGCAGTTGGCTGAAGTTGCCACACAGAACATTCCGAACTATCTTGTTCATTCCATTCTGGTCACCTTGTTCTGTTGTTTGCCGTTGGGGATTCCGGCCATTGTCTTTGCGGCTCAAGTGAATGGAAAGATTCAATCAGGAGACATCAAGGGTGCTTTGGCTGCATCCAAAAATGCAAAACTCTGGTGTTGGATATCTTTCGGCTTGGGAATTCTAACGATAATTGGCTATATCCTGCTCATTGTATTCGGCGTCGTGGCTAGTAGTTTGGATGCCTAGTAAGCATCTGACAAGTAAATTCGTACTGGCCGCTGTTTTCGCGGTGGCCGGTATGGTCGTGCTTGGTGTTTTGTTTTTCTTTGATCCCGCCATCTCTCAGTTGTTTCCGCCATGCCCGTTACATTGGTGTACCGGTTTGTATTGTCCAGGTTGTGGTTCACTACGTGCCATGCATCTGTTGCTCCACGGAAACCTCATGGGTGCGTTGAAAATGAACCCCCTTATGGTAACTTCTTTACCCATTATGGCGCTTCTCGTGATCCGACCGCGTTGGGGATATTTCAATTGGCTGCCGTGGGCAGCTTGTATCATACTGATCTTTTACGGTATTTTCCGAAACATTCAGCTATGGCCTTTTGAGTTGCTTGCCCCGTGAGACTCAACAAGTACCGTTAGTATCTCAACAATAGTTATCGCATGAAGTAACAGTCGTCAGTCCTTTGCTATGCCTTCAGAAAGCAACAGACGACAGAAGGGGTCCCGAACACAAGTTCAGGACCCCTTCTTTGTTCAAATCATCCAAATGGTTCCTAGCGGATAAACACTCCCGTGGGTCTAGCCGGCTCCAAGGTTCCTCCCACTGGCGGTACCATGACATCTTCAAAGGTAATGGTCTTGACCACGCTGGCGGTTTTTACGTCAACCACTTGCAACTGATTCAGCGAATTAGACAGGGTCATATTGGAAACGTACAGGTAGCGACCCGTGCGGTCGATGGCAAGGGTATCCACACCAAACAACTGGCTTGAGCCGATAAAATCTACACTTGTGGTGATGGTAGTGTCACTGACTACTCCCGGTCCGGTCACATCCAGCTCGACTATCACATTGTTGGGGGCAATCAAATCCAAGGGGTCCGGATCTTCCTGGTTGGAGAGGACATAGGCTTTTGTGCCACGAGGATTGAAAATAATCGACTGGCATGCTGTCAGCCGACTTGCCGTGGTCACAAAACTTTTAAGTTCAACCACTCCCGGAGCGGTGATCTCCAAGACAGGGTAGCGCATATTGTCAGCAGGAACAGCCGGAAGAACAGCGCTTGCCACCGTCGCAACGATAGCGGTTTTTCCATTCGGTGATATGGAGACGTTCACAGGGTTCAAGGTTCCGCCGTTCGAGATATCGATGCTTTCCACATAGGTTAAATGGCCCAGTTCATCAAGGGTGAGGGTATTCACTTTTGCGCCAAAATAATCAACCGCGAGTACGGTCGTTCCGTCCGCGGCAACGGCTACAGCCTGGAAATTGTTGCCGGCACCATCCGTATATTCCTCGATCAGTGTGCGGTTCTGGACATCAAGTACCGCGATCATAGGAGAAAAGCCTCCGTCGGTCACGAGTGCATAGCGCCCATCGGGGGTCAAAGCGATGTCCTCGGCAAAGAAACTTAGAGTGACACTCCCCAGAAAGCTTGGGGCGGAGCGATCGCTCATGTTGATGAAATTCACTGTCGAGTCACCGAAATTCGATACCATGGCTGTCTTGCCGTCAGGCGTGATCACCACGTCGAACAAGCCGCCACCAACGGAACCGAGTTCGCCGGCGAGAAATGGCGCGGATACGGTCTGTGTTCTTGCGTCAAGAACACCGATCCAGCCATTCGAAAACGCGACGATACCGACACCATAGGACGGTAGTACCACGGCTGTATCATCGCTGCCGCAGCCTGTAACAAATAACATGAAACCAGTCAGTAAAAGCGCTCCGATAAGCCGTACTTTTCTTGCAACTCCTCCCATGAATACACCTCCATAAATAAACTATATTGAAAACATGAGAAAAGTGCCATATAAGCTCATTTAGGTCAAGAAAATTTTATCGATGTAGCAGTTTATCTTAGCTTGCTCCTTGTGTATGCTTCTACAAGTTTCGGACGAATAGCCTTGGGCACTCACCATATCATCAATGTGAGCCATCCAGCATGCTTTTCCTGGCCAGCTTGCCTTCCCTGAAAGCAGCTGTCCCTAACCGTCGACGATCTCCCCGCTCGCCGTCTGCTGACCTGCCTGCAGGGACTTCCCACTTCCTTCTCGCTTCCCGCCAAAAATGTTGACCTTCTCCGCGCTGCAGCCGGATACCTCTTCATGAACTCGGATGATTTTGTCGCCGGGATGAAGCGTCTTGATCCGTCCTGGAAGCCACGGCAGGTTGCGTTGTTCGATGAGGTCTGCGGTCCTTTTACCGACATGTCCCCTGGCGAAGCGGCGAGGGGAGAGGGGAACAACTTCAGCCCTTCCGGGAGAGACTAGAGGGACAGTGGTGATTAATTGACTTCATCGAATATGCAGGTATATTGACATTTGCCACGCACCACACGCCCTGATAGTGCTGGAGCTTTCCAGCATTTGATTGTCAGGGGAGTTTAACGTCGCGATGTTTTCCTTGACGATCACGACCGACAATTATTTCGGTATCACCTTTCCAGCCAGCAGATAAAAACAGGTAATGAATGCCTTGTCTGGTCGCACATCAACAATACTGTCCAAGATGTTTCAGGCTGGACGAGGCAAAGGGCTGCGGGTTTGAAACAGCCGATTTGTGTAATTCTTTGCTATACTGAAAGTTGACTTCGGGGACGCGGGGTTTCTTTAACAGACGGACACATATAGGAAGACAGAGGTCAGGCACATCATGCCAAATGCCGTATTCGATGCCATCAGGGGTAATATCAGCTCATTTTTAGGCGGTGCCGCCGTAGACCTGCTTCCCGGCGATGCCGAGATTGTGGCTGATGATACTACCTTCAGCAAAATTATCTCCATCGAAGAGCGTCCGTATTGTTTCATCGCCCGGAGGGAGTCACTCTCCTTTACTCGCAGCGAGACGGTCTTTTGCCGGGAGCTGCTGACTGCCTTTTCGGGTCTGTTCAGCGGTTTCCAGCAAGAGGGGTACGCAGCCCAATTCCGCACGGCGCTTCTGGCCTCAATCATGGACATCACGGTGGCTCGCTCGTTGCGGGGTGACCACCGCAAAGGTTTCTGGCCGATTCAGCAACTGATACAATTGCTGAAAAACCTCTCGTATCAACGCTACGAAGGAAAACCCGCGACTACCGGTTTCCTCGTGCACCGCACCACTCCCTCTCTGCTGCGTAAACTGGTTCGGGAGCGACGCCACGCCCTGGTTCCCTTGCAGCCTCATGAGGACATCTCCCCTGACTTTTTCAGCAACCCTCTGCCCTACCGCTTTGTTGATGGTACCAACCTTTTCTTTGTCGCAAATATCCAGATGCAGGTGACCGGTGTGCTGCACACTTCCCCGAGCTTGATGCATACCGATGTCGAGCGCCTGACCCAACGGGAAATCTTTTCGCTTGTCCGGCGTGCCGGCCACGGAGCTTTTGCCATGACGGTCAATGAGGTCTCCGAGATCGAAGTGCTGATCAGTCCGGCCACACTGCTTGTGCGGCGTAAGGGGGCCTGGGCAATCTTTGACCCCGACATCTTCCGCTCGTTTCTGGCCGGAAGCATTGACGCCGAGTCTATCGATGAGCTGCTCTGGACGGTCTACGCTCTCTCCAAGGAGCGTCACGGTACGGTAATCCTGATCTATAACCAGGGGGCACGTAAACTGGCACTGCTGAAGAAGGGTTCGGTGGGTGGGAACGATCCGGTCGGCCGTCTCTTGATACATCGTGTCCAGAAACGGACCATCTGCGATCTGAAAAAGGCCGGGATCCTGTTACGCATCCTTTCTGCTGATGGCATGACGGTCTTCAACAAGGCAGGCCGGCTGATGGAGACAGGCTTCATCTTCGATACATCCTACGCCAGGGAGGTAGTCACCGGCGGTGGACGAACAACGGCTGCCAGCGCCGCGTCTTTCTTTGGCAAGGTCATCAAGGTTTCCCAGGATGGTCCCATAGAACTGTATCAGGATGGGCGGCTGGTCTATCGTTTCGGCTAAATGCAGCGACATGATGTTGAAAGCAGTATAAGGAGCTGCAAACAAATAACATGGGGCATCTTGCATCTCATCTTCAGGCCATCTTTGACCGAATTTCAATCACCAAATCCTCAACGTAGCTCTGCTACGTCTGCGGTTTGGCTCAATCAGTTCTGTCAAATCTGACCTAAATCTGAGCGCAATCTTGACCAGGTTATTCATTTACAGCTCCTAAGCCCGGTACCATTGTTGACGACAGAACATGTTTTCCACGGAGGTTCTTTGTGCCAGAGCAAATCACAAAATATCCGGAGATTACGCTTCAAATACTAAAGGGCGCGGGTGCCCGTTGCGGCGAGGGAGTGGAGCAGAAAATTCTGACAAAATGTCCTCCCAAACAGTTCTGCGCTCTTCCGACAGGCGAATTATGTGTGTATGGGATTGAGGAAATTCCCCAGATGACCCAGCTGAGCACCCGTGAAATTGCACGTGTAGTCTGTCCCGGCGATCATAAGACTGTGGGGGAAACGATGCGCCCCTCACTTACAGTGGGTTTAGTGATTGTGGTCGTTTTTGCGATTGGATTGGCGTCAGGAGCGCTCCTGCGAAAATCGGGAAATACCCCCAAATAACGTCCCTCTACGTTATTTCCATCCGGAACGTCTCGACAGGGGTGGGCAGGAACTTTCCCGAAGCCTCTCGTAATCGGTCACCACCCTTCACACGGATCAGACAGTCTGTTGGATTCAGGCAAATTTCTTTCTGTCGCCATCTTGCATTGAAGCCGTACGAGAGACTTCGTGAAAGCCCCAACCCTGCTCGAAACAGCACTGTTTTTGACTTTCCGGATGAAAACTGCTTACGATAATCCGGGTTAGGGAAAATCGGCGGACGCCTAGCTAGGGCAAATCTGCTACAAATCCGTCTGGACGGTCCATATTCCGTCGCTTTTTTGGACAAAAGAACAACTATTGCCCTGCAAAATCGACCAAATCTGTCCTCGCCCAGCCGAATTTTCGCTTCGATTTCCTAAGTCCGAAAGGCTCCCAGGGCAAGGCGTCCGCCGGGTGGAAACGCTTGTCAAAATTGGTATGGAGGCGTTTCCGGGAGAAACCGTAAACGGTTATCAGAAATTCCAGAACGTGTCGATCTCCGCATTGGTCATGTCCCAGACCGCGTTGTGCGGTGGGATTGCTTCCTCGAAGAATTCCGGCAGACGGTCGTCCTCGCTGGTGAAGCCGGCAGCAATGTTGAATTCATGCTCCGTCTTGAGTATGGACTTGCCAAGCTCCGCCACGTCGGCGGCCGTCAGGTTCAGGCCGTACCGGGCATTGATCATCTCGTAGATTGCGGAAAAGGTTTCAGGCATGTCGAGCACCGGAAATGCGACGAAGAGACAGAGACCGGTGCTGTCCAGTACTGCAGTTGCAATTTGCAGATTTCTGGAGAGTTCGACCTGACCTTCCTTCTGCAAAGGATCGACAAATCCGCCGACCTTCAGGATATTAGCCATAATGGAGTATCCGGAGGTATGGTCGGCGCCCATGGTCGAAGTGGCATACGTGACGCCGATACCCTTGATCGCGCGCGGGTCGTATGCCGGAATGGCCTGATTCTTCACAACCGGGATCCTGGTCAGACCGTAGGTCCTGCCGACGGAGCCGGTGCCGTTGCCCAGGACACGGCCGAGCGGAGTCCCGTTTCGGATGTCTTCATTGATCAGACGGTACGTGCCTTTGCCGTCACCCCACGGCAGGATTCCGGCTTCCATGGCGACACTCATCAGTACCGCGCCTTCAATGGAGTCAATTCCCACATCGTCCATGACCCGATCGCAGAGGGCGATATCGTCCAGGTCGCTGATAGTGCAGGCACAGCCAAGGCCCCAGATTGTTTCGTACTCGAAACCGGAAGTGACATACTCACCCTGCGGATTGACATACATCTGGGAGCATTTGATGATGCACCCAGCATGACAGCCGTGGCTGGTGACGCCGTCGCGCGCCTTGATGACGTCATGCATGGTCTCGCCGCAGATCTTTTCCGGATGGTCCACTGTTCCGAAACGAAAGTTCTTTGTCGGGAGTCCACCAGCCTCGTTCAGGATGTTGATCAGGACATTAGTGCCGTAGGCCGGCAGGCCCTGGCCGGTGACCGGGTGATCGAGGAGGCCTTTGGCCAGGATGCGGGCCTGGGTTTTGAATTTTTCCGGCTCGGCGATGGTGATGCCCGGTCCGCCGGTATCATCGATGGTGATGTACTTGATTTTTTTCGAGCCCATGACCGCACCGCCGCCGCCGCGGCCGTGGCTGCGGATATTGCCGTCCGGGTCCTTCACCGAGATGTTGGCTGACGCCATCCGGAACTCACCGGCGGGACCGATGGTTAGAACACCGGTCTTCTTGCCGAGCTTCTCGCTCAGGGTCGAAATGACCTCATAGGTACCTTTGCCGATCAGAGCTGTCTCTTCCCTGATTGTTGCGCCGTCCTTGTTGATATGAATGGCGTACCACGCATCTTTCATCGGCAACCCCTCGATGATCAGCGCCTTGATGCCCAGCCTTTCCAGGTTCTGCGCCGCTGTGCCGCCTGCGTTACTTTCCTTGATGCCGCCGGTCAGCGGGCTTTTGAAGCCTGCCGACAGCCGTCCCGAGTTGGCGGCCGCGGTGGCCGTCAAAAGTCCCGGGGCGAACACCAGCTTGTTGTACCTGCCCAGCGGTTCGCAGGTGGGGGGAACTTCGCTTGCCACTATCGTGGAAGTCAGCCCCCTGCCGCCCAATCCCTTTAACTCGCCGGGTACCAGCTCGGTTTTTGTTGAAAGAGTTGTCATGTCTATGCGGATAATCTTTTCTCCCATTTCAGCCTCCTTTTCTTCAAATGAAGATTCCTCGATGCCCAGAGATTCCTGCTGCGAATACACCCATTGTGCGGAAGGTCTGCACCTGCCAAATCAAGATCCAGCTATCCTCCATTCTTAATTATTTGATCCGTGCCGTATTGGATGAGGTCATTATCTCCTTACCGCGGCAGCCTGCCGGCTGGACGTCCTCCGCGGATTTTGAGAGTGCGGACATTTCCGCAAGGCACCGTCTCGACATGCTGATACTTCCATACATAGAGATGTTTATCACCTGTAAGAAATTACAGGTCGATTTGCGTTTGCTTCATTTCGGGAATGTATTCGGAGCGTGCAGGTGGTGGGCTATCCGGGAAAAAGTCGTGAGGGCAGCATAGTGAAAAGGTGGAAGGGGAGGGAGGGTCAGTCGAAGTCTACCAGTCCGAGATGTGTAGCAATGGCAACGGCCTGAGGTCTATTTATCGCTCCCAGCTTTTGCATTATATTATACACGTGGTAATTGACCGTTCTCTCGCTGATACTGAGGATGATCGACATGTCCCAGGAACTCTTTCCCTGTTTCAGCCAGTCAAGAACCTCTTTTTCCCGGGAGGAAAGAGCAACTCTCATGGAATGCAATTTGGATTGCGTTTTGCTGAACAGGTTGTTGAAGGCAAGATGAAGGTGGGGAATGACAAACTCCAGGATGGCTCCGGTGCGCATGTCGTTATTCATCGTCGGGCCTGCAAAGCAGAACATGCTTCCATTCTGTCCCGCCGCGGCTGGGTGTGAGCCATGTGAATAGGCTTCCCGTGCACCGATATCCATGTTGAGAGACATGATCTTTTCCGGTACGAGAGCTTCCGTCTCCGGTGTCTTGTACGACCAGTGTTGAGGTTTGCAGGTCTTGAAGGTTTCTGTCGTAATCACATCCTGGTGGAAATAGTTGTTCGCCAGATATTCGCTGAGCCATTCATCGGGGAAACTGATATTGACGCCATGGGCGATGATGAGTCCGTTCCGGTCATCATGACGACCCAGTAACGTGCCGACAAAATCAAAAGCAAACAACTCCTGGATTTTCGGGAACAACGCGATGAAATCGGACTCTGAATTACAGGAAATGCTTCTGTGGATTAATTCGAGAAGCTTTATCGCTTCATTGCCGGAAAGACAGGAAATCAATTCCGGAGGTCCATTCATAGTCATGATTTCACCTGCGAGGAAGATGGTTGTTGGGGAATGGTACGCATATTTGTAATGCAGGCAGAATTATCGTCGGCAACATACTGGCCTGCCTCTGATTTCCTTCCCTGCTGCAGGATGACGATACAAATTTTATTAAACAAGATCAATGGTAAAATAAGATTTTGAAAAATATTGGGTTAAGGGGTAAGGAGTCACTTCGGAAGGAACCGGAGAAACTCACCGCTTGCTGCTGACCACCCTACTCAGTCGCGATAAGAAGATCGTGTACTTTGGGGGTCGCGTGTGACTTTCCGGCACTCGTAACAACCCCGGAATCCCAGATCACAAGCAAAACAGGGGTGCCGTACAACGGTCACCCCTGCATTTTCAGACGAGGTAAAAGGGAACCTCTTTGTTATTCTATGGTGCAAACCGCATCCGAACGGCGCACCAGAAGCGCCACGGTCTCCATAACCCTGAAGAGGTGATTCATATTGACCGGGCCCGTATAGCCTGTCACCATATCCTGGCCGATAGCCAGGTTCAGGTTCTGGGCACCCAGGGCTACAACCACACCCTTCTTGCCGCTGATTACGTTGGAGTAATGAACGCCACCGCCTATGATTGCCTTGACCTGGTCAAGTTCAAGCATGCCGGTGTTTCCGTAGACCCTTACCATGCTGCCGAAGAGCACCGGACTGACTACCATTGCATAGGGTCCGTAATGTCCTGCTGCGGCCAGTGCACCGGTAGCCTTTACAACATCCGACAGGGCATTTCCACTCTTGTTCCAGTCGGTGATAGGAACGGTAAGCCTCTCTGATACCGTAAACAGTCCTTCATTTCCAAGTTCTTTGTTTCCATTGAAAATGAGATTGTCTTCCTGGGTTGCAACGTAGCTGGCAGCAACGGCAGCGGTACTGACGTCGAGCGGGATGCCCAGATGTTGATCAGCCTCGACATCTCGCCAAATGATCTTGAAATCTTTATACAGGATAGGAAGGTTGATCGTAGCCCGGCGGTCGGCTTCAATGACGAAACCTTCCTTCTCGCCTATCATGTCCACTCCTGCCTGCATCTTGCCGCTGAATACCGAATAAGGAATAGAATAAACACCTGCGCCGAGCGGTCCGAGAATACTGAGAACACGACGACCTACCAGCATATTTCGGGCGGCTTCAACAACTGCCGCATCAATACGGCTCCACTCCTCTGCGGTTAACGGCGCCGAACTTCTATCAAGAAAATCCATATTTCCTCCCTTGTCGGGGTGTCAGAAATCTTTTACAGAGAGCCTGTTGGCGTAGTACGCGAGACACCTGGCCATCTCCATGATATTTCGCAACCCCTTGTCATATCTAATGCGCTCTGCGCATTGAACCTGTTGATTATTCACTATCGATAAGGCTCCCTACCGTTAATACTGGAGGCGTTTCCAATTCGGCCTGAACCTGGTCGACCTGGACTTCATCGGCGGGCATCTCACCCTTTAGTGTATCGATCATTTCCTGTACCTCCCGGGCTCCCTCCGCATACAGGGTTTCTTCCCTTGGGGCCAGTTCGTTCAAGAGCCGCAGAAACTCTCCAGCATGGACAATTTCCTCGTCAGCGACATCCATAAGTACGCGTTTTGCCAGTTCGTTGTCCGTAGATTCAGCAAGTTGCACATAAAGCTGTACTGCTTCGTATTCCGCTGCAACCATAAAGCGGACAGCTCTGACCAATTCTTCATGAGTAAGCATTTTACCTGCTGCCAAACCGGAAAAAGGGTTTCCAAAATCAGGCATGCCGTTTCCTCCTTTTCACGTGTAAACGTAATGTACCATCATTTTTTTTCGAACCTGTCTGCTCTGTATGTCTATCAGTTCCGTGGTGACACCTGCCGTGCGTAATTGTATTGTCGCTTAGGAAAATTGTGACGTAGATTAGAAAAATGTCAACCGTGCAGGAAATAGTATGTGGTCAATTTAGCTGGTTTCCATCCGGAAACTCCGGATGTGAAACTATTGGTTTTCAATTCGGAAACGCCAAAATAGTGCTATCCCCCGTTTGGCTGGGGCTTTCTCGGAGTCTCTCGTACGGCTATATGGCACAACAGCGACAGCAAGGAAAGCGGCTGAAGCCGGCAGGTTGCCCGATCCGTGACTCGGGTGGCGACCGATTACGAGAGGCTTCGGGGAAGTTCCAGCCCAGCCCCTGCCGAGACTTTCCGGATGGAAACTAGCAAAGTGGTAATCTCAAGGACACGCAGCTTCCTGCATCATGCCGGTTGTCCCGCCAAACTTGCCCCCCTCCCTCTTCCTGTTAAAATTAAACAAATACGATGGCTGCTTGCTTTTTTGTGCGACTTGGCTGAAAAGTTCAGTGACAAGAGGATGTGTCGGGATACGTCGGTACATAAGGAAGTGCGGGCAAGTGGCACGGGGATATCACCATGAAGCACACTATTACGACAATCATAGCCAACTCCGGCCAGACAGGGGTGGAGCAATCACTGGTGAACTTGGAGCTTTGTTACCGCCGCCTCTTCGAATCAGCCCGGTATGGCATTGTAATTTTGAATGCCAAGACGGGAACGATCAGCGACGTCAACCCGTATCTGATCGAATTGCTGGGCTACTCGCGGCAAGAATACGTGGAGAGGAATCTCTGGGATGTCGGAGCATTCAAAAACATTGAGGTTAGCAGGGATTCCTTCCTGGCATTACAGGAAAATGAATGCATCCGTTACGAAAACTTGCCGCTCAAGGCGAAAAACGGTCAGCTGATCCACGTGGAATTTGTCAGTAATGTTTATCTGGTTGGTGATGAAAAAGTCATCCAGTGCGATATTCGTGACATCAGCGACCGTAAGAGGGCTGAGGCAGCCTTGCTGACGAAAGAGAAGGATCTCGGGCTGTTGGTCAACAATCTGCCTGTCGGTGTTATTATCCATGACTCTGATACCCGGATTGTCCTGTGTAACCCCGAAGCCTTGCAATTACTGGGGATCTCATCGAATCACATGCTGGGCAAGGACTCCCGAGACCCGGTCTGGCACTTGGTGCGCGAGGACGGCACCCGGATGCCTGAAGCCGAGTTTCCCGTTACTCAGGTAATCACCACGGGACACGTGTTGAAGGATTACGTCGTGGGATTCGCCAGCGGCCCTGACAAAGAAGTAAGGTGGGGGTTGGTGAATGCCTATCCCGAATTTGACAGCGACGGGCGACTGCATCACGTTGTGGTGATGATAACGGATATCAGTACTATCAAGTGCGAGGAAGAAGGAATTCAGCGGCATCTTGAGCATCTGACCGCCTTGGTTGAAATTGACCGCGCCATCAATTTCAGTTTTGATCTGAATCTCAGCCTGACAACGCTCCTCACGCATGCCATTGTTCAGTTGGGGATTGACGCAGCCGATGTACTGTTGTTCGACTCCAAATCCCGGACACTGGAGTACGTCACAGGGCGAGGTTTTCACACGAAAGCCATCGAACACTCACGCCAACACCTGGGAAAGGGCTATGCCGGTCGCGCCGCACGGGAACGCCGCATCATTCATATCCCTGATCTGGAAAAGGAACATGATCGTTTTCTGCGCGGGATACTGTTGGCAGGTGAGGAGTTTGTCAGTTACTACGGAGTGCCGTTGCTAGCGAAAGGACAGGTCATGGGCGTGCTGGAGGTTTTTCATCGTACCAGGGTCCTTCGCGATGAAGAATGGCTCGACTTCCTCAAAGCCCTGGCCGCCCAGGCTGCGATTGCTATCGAAAATGTCACCTTGTTCGACAACCTGCAACACTCCAATACCGAACTTTTCCAGGCGTACGACGCCACCATCGAAGGCTGGTCGCGGGCACTGGAAATGCGCGACAATGAGACGGAAGGGCACACGCAGCGGGTTGCCGATTTGACCGTCAAGCTGGCGCGTTTATTCGGACTGAGCGATGCGGAGCTGACTCAGGTCCGCTGGGGCGCATTGTTGCATGACATCGGCAAAATGGGTATTCCGGATAAGATTTTGTTCAAGCATGAGAAGCTGACCGAGGCGGAATGGGAGGTGATGAAAAAACACCCGGTTTTTGCCTACGAAATGCTCTCTCCCATCCGTTACCTGCGCTCGGCACTGGACATTCCCTACGCCCATCATGAAATGTGGGACGGCACCGGCTACCCGTTTGGCCTGAAAGGAGAACAGATTCCACTGGTGGCGAGGATTTTTGCGGTGGTTGATGTCTGGGATGCGTTGCGGTCTGACCGTCGTTACCGCACCTCCTGGACCGTGGCAAAGGTGCGCAAGCACCTCAAATCACTGGCCGGTACGCACTTTGATCCGCACGTTGTAGCGGTGTGTCTTGAATCGAACTTTTTGGTGGATTGAGACACTGACAGAATAACGAGTATCGCCTCCGTCGAATGTCAGCTTAAAGTTGAACCTTGGCCCTTTTTGGGTATTCCTTTTTTGGCGGGGTTTTCGATACCCCCGCTGAAATTGCTGTTTTCGAGTAGAAGTCGCTAGGGAAGGGGCCGGAGAACCTCACCGGTCGTTGATGAGCGCGCGAGCTGTGCTGTGTGAAATACCCATATCATCAAGGAGCTGTTGCGTCAGACTGTCCTCCAGACGGTGAAACGTAGCGGGAGAGGGGGATACCGGATCAATTTTACCGCCGGCGGTCATCCCATGCCCGCCGGCAGTTCCCTGTCCGACGACGAGTTTTTTCATGAGTTCACCCGCATTCAAATCATGACGTGTGGTCCGCATGGACAGGATCAAGACACCATGATACCGTCCCATGCTCATGACGACATCCACACCCTCAAGTCTCATGAGATAGTCGGCCATCTCCGCCACTACTTCCGGAGTGCCTATCTTCCCCATTTTAATAACGAGCAGATTGTCGAATATCAGGGTATTCATCAGCGCCAAATGCATGGTTCGGAAGTGCGTTTGAGGAAGCCGGGGTTGCGTTATCTCATAGAGCAGCTTTTTGTTCGTCAGGGGGAAGAGATGAAGGTAGGCATTGCGGTCCGCTCTGCCTGCTTCCCTTCCAAGGTCCTGGGTTTCCGATTTGATGGCGTAAAAGAGCGCGGTAGCGAGCTTTGTGCCAATGGAAACGTTTTGTGCCACCAGGTATTCATACAGTATGGTGGCAGAGGCTCCATACTCCTCCCGGATATCGACCCACCGGCATTCCCTGCTGGATTCGCGTATCGGATGGTGATCTATTACCAGATCCACCTTGACATCGGGCGGAAGAGAGTTGTTGCCTGTCCCCGGTTGGGTATCCAGCATGCAGACCATACTGTAATCGTCGATGTTTACGACCTCCAGCGGAGTAAGGAAGATTTCGAGTTCCCTGACCATGGCAATGTTCTCACTCCTGCTTATCATCCCGGAGAAGGCAATAACTGAGTCTCTGTTCAGTTTCATGGTGAGCAGGTGGCGCAATGCCATGGCCGAGGCCAGGCTGTCGGGGTCCGGGTAATCGTGGATTATGATGAGACCCTTGCCTTTGCCCCGCATCCAATCAAGGAAGGCATCGGTGTGGTCTTTTGTACATTGCAAGTTATCACAGGGTACGGCTGTCATGAAATCTCCATACGGGAAGAGGGGTTGGTTGCGATTCGGAACCAGGGTGATTCTCTTGGTACCTGCATGATACGCTGTTTTCACGTCGGTTCGGGATGCCGGATTTCAGAAACTGCTAGCGGACCGTGTTCATTTCCGTTTCCAAGGTATCAAGCAGACAGGAAGTTACTGTCCTCTCCTCGTTTGTGGGAACCCTGAGTTCCTCCAACGTTAGCAAATAATCACGTCGAATGGAGTCCAGTCTCGTTTGAACTAACTGTTCATCTCCAGCAGGCAAGCTTCCGCATACTCTTCCATCATCAATTCTTCCTTGGAGTGCGGTAATCCTGTCGCCATTGCTTGGGTCCCCAATTCTTGCGGTCCCCGCAACCTTCCTGTTTATTTCAGCTTCAAGCAAATCAAGTCTTGCATGAAGACTGTTCCATTCTTCCCAGAAGACATCTTTGTTTCTCAGCAGTTCATAGTCTGTCAGGATTCCCTTCAGTTTTGTCAGATACATCCGGGACAGATCGGGTGAAAGTGCGCCGGTATTCACCCCCTCCCCAATTTTGTCCAGGATTACTACCATCTTGTTCTCTGCACTCATTTCCGCATCCGGCCATGTTTGCCTATAGCCACAGACCGATGAAAAGACCGGCCATGTTTGCATAAAGCCACAGCCCGAAGACAAGACTGATCCTAAAAGTACTAGTAGTGTTATAGCCAGCTTCTTCATTGTGCTACTCCTGTCGGCTCTGGCGATTCGTTTCAGCACCGCCAAATTCTTTCAACTTTCAGAATTTTCTTTGCTCATTTCGATGAGGTAGCTTATTTGAATAATAACAACTAATCGTGTGCAGTAAACTCGAAACTGTTCGAATTTTGCCAATAGGATAAAACGCAGTTGCCGTGCCTGAGAAACGTCACGGACACGGCACGTGCAAGGGCTCGATTATACAGGAGAAAATAGAAAAAAGGGCAGGGTGAAGGAGAAACCGGCAGCGGCATCCGTCATATTAAAAAACTGCCATAAGGGAAGAGGGTTTTGTCGCGAACTTGGAAAGTCTCAGGGGCTATCAAGCTGGTAGGGCTATCGAAGTGTGCCGAAGTCCATCCGGGATTGGGAAAAATGGTTTCGGGCACATAGAGTGGGTCTCGATAACGGAAATTGGCGGTGAATTTTGATGGTGGCGAAATGGCACGAGGCGGAAATTTTTGAAAAAGAGGGATACGGCATCACAGTAAGGATACTATGGAAAAGCTGTGAAGGGTCCTGAAAGCCCGAAAAGTGCATACCTCTCCTCAGCCTGTTCCTGACCCTTCAGCCTGTTGCTAGCCGTCGCTTCTGTCCTTCGACCAGGTGTGATGACTTTTTTCAGCTTCCCCTGTCATCTTTCTGGCTTGGTTTACGATAGACCGTACCTTTTGCGGGTTCATCCCCGCTATTCTCTCTAAACCTTTTTCTTCTGCAGCAGCAACCTTGGCGATTGTGTCATAGCTGGATTCGATTAAGCGCCTCGATAGAACTTCCCCTATCCCTTTGAGCTGTTGCAGCTCTTTCAGTTGATTATTCATGGCATTCTCCCTGCCGCTGGTCTCGTCGATAGTATGTCACTGAAGTAGTCGTTCGATTTTCAGGATCTGCGTCCCTGTAATAACCCGACAATCACAACAATAATGGCAATGACCAGCAAGATGTGAACTAAACCTCCGAGCGTGTAACTTGTCACCAGACCCAATACCCATAGAATGAGCAGAATAACTACTATTGTCCATAACATGGTGATCCTCCTTTTTGGTTGTGGTTCCCACTGCCGGCTTTTGTCTCAGTATATCAACCGGCAGTTGTCAAAGAATCTCATTGCTTTTGAAACGGACTACTCAATAATCATCATGTTCTTTACATTCTTCACACCGTTTACGTCTTTGGCAAGTTTGGCGGCCAGGTTCAATGCTGCAATGTTGCCGGCCTTGCCAGTCAAGGCAACAACACCATTCTTCGCGGTGACAGAAGTGTTGAGAGTACTACTTTTTCTTCAACATCTTCTTTGCCGGTTTTTTGTCACCCATCTTCGTGGTCATCATCATTTTCTGCATTTTCTTAAACTGTTCGTTCGTTAAAATAGTCCGCATTTCCTTCATGGTTTTAAGCATATCCAGATGATGGGCTGTTTTTATTTCTGCGATTTTTTTTACGTGCGAGTTTGCCTTCGCAAGGTCAAAATCTTTCACTTCCATGATTTCCATAAGCTCGATCTCTGCAATCCTCACATCTGCTTTGAATCGAGCCTGTTTTTTCTGCATATCACTATGGCGAGGCTTCATTTTCATGAGCTGATCATCGGTGAGCCCCATAAGCTCCGCATGTGCGATGCACATGCCCATCATATCGCCCATCTTGTCCATATCGCTGTTTTCCATCGTCCGACCATGTCCTTCCCTGGACATACTCATCATCTGTGAAAAAGCAGGCACCGGAACACAGAGTGCCAGCAGAGCCACCGTTACTACCAGTAGAGATATTGGTTGTAGTACTTTCATGCGTGTTCTCCTTTTCTTGTTACTGTTGATTAGTGAAGTATTTCCCTACGAAGACCCCATGCCGTGCAGAGTTCTTACCATGCAGCTGCAATCCTGAAGTCATGGGCAGATCGTTGACTGATATGCTGTTTAACGTTGTTTCAAGATGCAGACTTCTAGCGGATCCTGTTCATTTCCGTTTCCAAGGAATCAAGCCGATGGGAAGTGTCTATTCTCTCCTCGTATGTAGTTACTCTGCTTCCCTCAGTTGTTCGCAAATAATCACGTCGAATGGAGTCCAGTCTGGATTGAAATTCCCGTTCATCTGCAGCTGACAAGCGTCCGCTTTTTCTTCCTTCATCAATTCTTCCTTGTAGAGCGATAATCCTGTCGCCATTCCTTGGTTCCTCAACTCTTGAGGTCCGCGCAACCTTCCTGTTTATCTCATCTCCAAGCAAATCAAGTCTTGCGTGAAGACTGTTCCATTCTTCACGGGAGACTCTTTTGTCTCTCAGCAGTTCGTAGTCTGTTCTGATACCCTTCAGTGTTGTCAAATACATCTGGGCCTGATCGGGGGAAAGAGTGCCGGTTTTCAGCCCATCCCCGATATTCTCCTGGATAACAACCATTTTGTTCTCTGCACTTCTTTCTGAATCCGGCCATGTTTGCATTGAAACACATCCCGAAGACAAGACTGAGCTTACAAGTACTACGAGTATTAAAGCCAGGTTCTTCATTGTGCTCCTCCTCTCGGATCTGACGTCAACTTTCTTCACTGCCGAATCCGTCCAACTTTTAGAGTTCTCTTTGTGGCATTTCCCTCAACGTATGCAGAACACGGCACTGTTCGTATTCTGTCACAATGATAAATCGCAACTAACGTGCCAGAGAAATGCCACGGATACAGCAAGTGCAGAGACTTGATTATGCAGGATAAAATAGAAAGAAAAAGGGCGGGGTGAAGGAGAAACCATCAGCGGCATCCGTCATATTTAACATAACCGCCATATGTGACGGAGGACGTTGTGTGATTGTAGAGAATGATGTTTTTAATAGCCTGCTAGGAGTCTGTCGGACTTAGGAAATCGAAGCGAAAATTCGGCTGGGCGAGGACAGATTTTGTCGATTTTGCAGGGTAATAGTTGTTCTATTGCCCAAAAAAGCGGCGAAATATGGACCGTCCAGACGGATTTGCAGCAGATTTACCCTAAGTCCGACAGACTCCTAGTGCTTTCCTGTTGCGTTGAAAGCCCCGGTAAATGGTTGTGTATTTTTAAGAGCTTTGAAATAACGTTTGCGGGTAGAAAAATTAAGTCCGGCATACACCTGGCACCCGAACAGGGTTCGTTTCCATGGGCTCATGCCAAAGAACCGTTTTGTGATTGAACTGAATGAATAGGCTTGTCTGTTCAACCAGGCGAAACCGTTAATGAGTTCGTCAGTAGTCATGCCCTTTGGTTGATAGAGGAGTGTATCCGGAGGATAACCCTTGAGCCACCAGTCACTGTCGAACAGCCTGCCCTCGTGTGCCAGTCGCGTATATAAACGTGTTCCCGGATACGGAGTGAGAATCCTCAACTGGACACAATCCATATGACTCTTCATGACAAACTCAAAGGTCTGCTCGAACACATCCTTGTTTTCGTAATCAAAACCAAAAACAAAACATCCCAGTATACCGAAACCTTCAGCATGGAATCGACGCGTGGCTTCAAGAAAATCGATCTTCAGGTTCCTTATTTTACTCACTTCATGCTGCGTGTCACTCTGTACCGATTCGAAGCCAATCAAAAGCCCCAGGCACCCGGCGCGTTTCATCAATCCCAGCAGCTCCGGATCTTCCGCCAGCGACACGGTACCTTGCGCCAGCCATTGCCTCCGAAGAGGTATCATTTCAGTAAAGAGTTTTTTTGCTGCATTCCGGTTCAGTCCCAGTGCGTCATCGACGAAGAACAGGTGCGGAGAATCGATAGCCTCTATTTCGGCAATCACCTCCTCTACCGGCCTGACGCGATATTTCTGCCCCAATGTCTGGCCAATGCAACAGAATTCGCAATCATTCGGACAGCCGCGGGATGTCTCGACACCGATCGGGATGGGAATATACCCTTTGCCTTTGGTTTCGGAGAAGAGATCCCGCCGTGGTATCGGCAGACCCTGGAGGCAGGTTGTTGTTGCGGCCCGATATATTCTTTGCAGCTGTCCCGAGTCGGCATCCGCAACAAGTTGTGACCAGATGCCTTCCGCTTCGCCCACAACGACAGCGTCGGCGTGCTCAAGGGCTTCCTCGGGCAATACCGTGGGGTGTATCCCTCCCATCACCACCTTCACGCCTTTACTGCGATAGGCGTCACCGATCTGATAGGCCCTTACGGCAAGTTCGGTCAAGACGGTGATGCCCACCAGATCCACCTCTTGATCGAGGTCATCAGGGGCAAAAGCTTCCTCGACTATGGTAATTGTGTGGCCGGGCGGAGTGAGCGCCGCCAGAAGGGGAAGATTCACCCGCTGTAGTTTAAAGGGGCTGGATAGCGTATTTTCGGCCGGATCATGGGGTGCAATAAGTTTAATTTTCATAATTTTGGATTCCTTTGTTGACAGGACTCGAAACGCCCCAGTCCGCAGCCGGTGGTGAGGGGATACTCTTCACCACGTAATCGCCGAACCCATGAAGAGAGCCGCTCATATAGTGGCGCTCGCTGTTATCCTCTTCCGTCAAAGCAAAAATTGATGTGTCATAGGTACGAACCCGCAAAGACATCGGTACGTCCATCAGGTCGAGAAGGGTCGCGAAATTGTTGAGATGGGAAACCCTGATGCCGGAGGCGATACCGTCCAGGAGCCCTTGTTTGCGATACCCTGCCCCTGATACGATGAACGCGGGGACATCGACGACCTCCTGGTCAGGTTTCATATGGGTATACTCCTGACCGTGCTCCGACAAAGTCTGGCCATGGTCCGAAGTATAGAGAATGGCATAGTTCTGATTTGTCGTTTTGGAAACCAGCTCCTGGAAGAATTCATCCACCTGAAAGCGTAACCCGTTGTCATACGTGTTAACGAGCTTTTCACGTCCGGCAGTGCTGGGGTCAATGGCTTGCAATGCTTTCATAACCGGCTTCCAGATGGTAGCGGCCGGATCGTCCGGATAACTGCTGCGATAGGAGAAATGGAGGCCCCTCTTGTTGACGAGAATGAAATAGCCGCTTTTTTCGTTCAGAAGACTGCTGAGAATGCGGGCTACACCCAAATCCTTCGTGGTTTCAAGATCGATATTGAGCTCCTTGAAAGTCTTGTCGTTCATCCACCGGTCCAGGCCTCTCACCGGACCACCTCCGGCCGCTTGCAGGAGCGAATACAGGTAGATTTGATTGACGTCGATGTAGAGCGTCTCGTAGCCCATTTTCTTTGCGTAATCAAAGATGGTCGGGTTCTTCTCGGTTCGAAAGTCATGGTCGGGAAAAGAATTGTGACCGGTAATCAGATAGGCATTGCTGACGTGTGAAAAAGTACTTGCAGCGACACAAATGCCGAGATTCTTGAGCAGGCCTTTGGCTTCGAGGGATTGAAGAAAAGGTGTGGTGTCGCGCGGGTAGCCATTCAAGCTTAGATTACTGCCACGAACCGACTCATCGATAACATAGATGATGCTGTCGAGTGGCCGTTGGGCGGCGTCAATGGTCGGCAGGTCGTCTCGCGGTCCGTGATAGGTGTGAAAATTTTCAAACGTGCAGGATAGTGCTGAGCGGAGGAAGGAAGCCAGGGGGTTCAGATGGAAGCTGCGTTCCGGCACATGGAGGAAGAGGGCGTAATTTGAAGTAAAGAGGTAGAGCACCGGCAGGATGCCGAGTGTGAGGGTCTGCCAAAAGACGGATACAGAGGGAACAAAAAACAGTCCCGACAGCACGAGTACGTAGGGGAGTGCATACAAGAGGACACGCGGCTTGAAGAAGCTTGAAATGGCTTCCAACCGATGGTTTCCGCTTACGGTCACGGAAAGAAACAGGTCGGTTGCGGTCATGAACTGGGATAGTGTCAGCCAATAGGATAATTGGACGATAACAATAAAAACAGAAAAAAGGAGCACGGCCACGCGGAGAGGCCCCGGCAGGAGAGTGATGAGATAGAAGAGGGCGACCACCTGCAGGAAGACCAGCGTGAAGGTACCCAGGGACTTCATGATGCCGGCGACTGTGAGCGAATGCAGCAGCGCACGGTAATCGCGGAACCTGATAATGAAATCAAGGAGAACCGCAAGCGTCGCTGCAACCAAAACGGTCATGGTACGGGGATAGGGAGTTTGATTGATGGCGCTGAACAGGGACATCGCTATCACTGGCCATCTTCCCATTTGGTGGCTGTTACGCCCAGGATGAAAACCACGGCTGCAAACACACCTATGATCGCGGCGTTACGCAGAGAGTCCATATTGTCTTCAAAAACCATCGCTGCACGGAGCCCTTCGTTCACGTAATAGAGCGGCAGCATCTTGGCGATCGTCTGCAGGAAACCCGGCATCAGCTCGATGGGAAAAAAGCTCCCCGAAAGGAACATCATCGGGAAACTGATAGCGTTTGCCGCGGCGGCGGCGCTCTGCGCCTCCTTGGTGAAGCGGGAGAGTATCATCCCGATTCCGACGAACGCGAAGACGTTAAGTAAAATAAACGCAAGGAGCCAGGCGTTTATATGCAGGTTTACCTGAAACACGGCGTAGCTGACCAGCAGCATCAGGGACGTGGATACGAGCGCGATTGTGAACTGGTACAGGATGTCCGACAGTACCCATTCGGTATGGGTGATAGGCGTAGTGGACAGTTTCCTGATGATGCCCTTCTGGCGCAGTTCCGTGTTCGAGTTCACCGTGCCGAAAAGGCTGAGAGTCATCACGGCCATCGCAATGATGCCGGGCACGAAATACTCAATGAACCGGTATTGCTTGCTGAGTATCGACTTCTTGACCGCTTTGATGAACGGCGGTATCCCCGACATTTCCTGGTTTACCCCGGCGAGCACCCCGTTCAGGATATCAATCTTGGTGGGCACCGAAGAGGAGCTGGGGTCGTATATATAGGTAACGGTGATGGATGACTGGTAGTCATTGAAAAACTTCCTCCGCAACAGGGACTTTTCCATGCCTTTGGGAATAACCAGGACAAGGTTCGTTTTGGTATCCCTGATGTGCTGCGTGGCGTTGGCGGCAGGGTCGACCCTGGTTATCTTGAACTTCCCGTTGACTTCAAGGGCCGTGATTGCATCTTTGGAAGATTTCGTCTGGTCGAGGTCCTGCACGCTAAGGTGGAAGTTCACGTTGTCCTGGCTCATGAAGATCGTGCCGAACACAAGAATCAGGATTATCGGGAACGCAAGGGTGAAGAACATGGTGGTCTTCTCGCGGTAGACGCTCAGAAGTTTCACGTAGAGATTTGCAAAGACGACGCGCAGCTTCATTTTGTCCCCCTTTCCCCGACGAGACCACCGTGGAGCGCCTCTCCGGTGAGCTTCAGGAAGACCTCTTCAAGATTGGGTTTCCGAACGTCCAGGCCGTGGTACAACACTCCGGCATCCGTGATGGCACTCAGTATCTTCTGTACATCGTCCGTGTGCACCACCCTGGTCTTGATTTCCTGGCGGTCGTCAAGAACCGGTTCAAAGCCCATCTTCCGTATGACTTCCATGGCTTTTTCATCGACGGACTGTAGCGTAAGGACCAGGTGTTTTACATTATTTTCAATGAGTTTCCCGGGAGAGTCCATCGCGATGATCTTTCCCTTGGAAATTATTGCGACGATGTCGGCAAGAAGCTCTGCCTCCTCCATATAGTGCGTAGTCAGAAACACCGTCTTGCCTTTCTTCTTCAGGCCCTGCAGAACTTCCCACACCTCGCGCCTTGCCCGGGGATCGAGCCCTGTCGTCGGCTCGTCGAGGAACACGACCTCGGGGTCATTCACGAGCGCAATTGCGATGCCAAGGCGCTGCTGCAAGCCGCCGGAGAGGTTCTTGTATTGCTCTTTGGCCTTATCTTCAAGGTTGACGAGCTCTATCAACCCATCGATATCGGTGTTCCTGCTGGAGTAAAGCCGCGCATAGTATTGCAAGGTCTCTTTGACCGTTATCCTGTCGAACGAGCTGAACCCCTGCGGGAGGACGCCGATGCGGTGGACGATGTCGTGCTTCTTCTTCATGACATCCATTCCAAGAAGAGTCACTTTACCGGATGTGGGTGTGCGGATTGTCTCGACGATCTCGACGGTTGTGGTCTTGCCGGCGCCATTCGGGCCCAACAGGGCGAAAACCTCGCCTTTTCTGACGGTGAACGAGATGTCGTCCACCGCCAGCAGATTCCCGTATCGTTTCGTCAGGTTCTCGACTTTGATTGCGTATTCAGTTTCTGTAGTCATGAATCTCCAATTTGCCTGTGCGGGCAAAGGTATTGAAAGCTCCGATTAGCGCTTTTGCAGCTATGGCTTTACTACTCCCTCTCTCCCTGATGGAGACGGTCAGGGTGAGCGGGGAAAGTTGGACTTCGAGGTTGCTGCTGCCCCCTTATCCGGCCTTCATTTCTTCGCTGAAGCTTCGGCGCGCAAGCTGGCCACCTTCTCCTTAAGGCCCTTTGGGTCCCGAGGGAGAAGGGACCGGCTGATTTGGTGCGACTGAGGTAGCAGCGGGCCAAAACCCGAGGTGGCTCAGACCCTTGTTGACAACTGCCGTCTGACCGACAAGAATTCGGTCAAATATATTCCAACGGTGTTTAAATAAAATAAAACTCTGGATGAACGATGCTCCCAGGTGCGCCTTGGTCTTCTCCGTGCCCTGACCTGCGTAAAAGAGCGGGATTTTTCGCTCCACGCAGGTGCGGACATTTTCAATCCAGGACAAGACATACAGGTTGTATTTGCGTCCGAGTTCGTAATCCATGCAGAAAAACTGGTCCACCATCGCTTCCTGTTTTACGACGAGCAGGTTGAATGCAGCGAGTTCTTCCTGCACAAAATAAAGCGTGTACTCGGCGCCCGGGATGCGCTCACAGATTTTTTCAAAAAACAAGCGGTTGTGCCTGCCAAGCGCCATGGGGCCGCGCGCCACTGTTTCCAGGTACAGGCAATATATCCTGTCCAGAAAAGGGGCAATAGTACGGCTTCGAAGTACCCGGACTTCAGGAGCAACCCGCATTTTGCGACGCAGGTCTTTTCTTGCCGCCCGTGAAAGGCGGTTCAGGTATTCCTCCACGCTGGTGAAATCAATCAGCAATCGGGCACATGATCGAAATTTCACCCGGTTGAATTTTTTGAATATCGCTTCGGGAAGCCTACTGTACTGATTAAAGTTATAAAACGCCATGATATCACTGTTGCGTTCGGCCGCGAGCGTTTGCAAGGCGCAAAAGGCCATTTCGATTGCCCTGTCGAGGGTGTTTTCATCGATGGAAGGATCAATTCCGATTTCACTCCATTCTCCTTCCACCATCCCCACGCCCAGAATACGCGGGTGAAAAACAGAGGGGATGAGGCGGCCGGCCGCTTTCAGTACCGTTTTGGTCCAGCCCTCTACAAAAGAGGACAAGTCCAGGCGGGTTTCAAACAACGGCAAAAAGAGAATGGGAGAGTCATCTTTCAACACAATGATGCTGCTCAGGTCAAAGCCGTCAACACCTGATTCCTCTAACAGAGACATGAGGGGGGCGGTAATGGAAGGCTCCGGGAAAAGTCGACCAAGCTCTGCCGCCGACACTCCGTCCAGCCGCGGCAGACATGTACAGGTAAGGTTATTCATGGTCAGTCGTTCTCCGGTTCAAGAGAGCGATGGAAAGCCACATCGTGCCATGAGGAAGTGATTGTACCCACAGGGACTGGCTGGCAGCCAGAGGAAACCGCATCAGGGCTTTCCCTGACAAGCCTACCGGAAAGGTATGTCCGCCGTTTTCCTCTGCAGCTGGATAGACGGTAATTTGTCGCGGTTCCACGAGGTGGAAGGCGCATCCCAGAGCCTTGACAACGGCTTCCTTGACAGACCAGAGCAGGGCTGCTGCTTTATCCAACTCTCCGTCCGTCAAACTCAAGGCATGATCAAGCTCTTGTGGATGGAAGACCCGGTGAAAGGGGTAGTCGCTCTGAAACTCATCGCTCACTGCCACATCGATGCCGATATCTGACTCATCGCCGCAGAGAGCGGCCCATACTTTTCCACCTCCCGTGCTGAAGGAGACGGCCGGACCCCGATCTTTCCCCGCCAGGAGATGGGGCCTGCCAAGCAGACCGCATTCCAGCGTAAGGGGGTATGCTGCTTTGTCGGCAGATCGATAATAATTCCACCGTGGACTTTCCCTGGCCAGAAGATGATCCCACAGGGTTGAAACGAGGAACTGCTTGGCTTCATCGCTGTCAGTCCCCAGCCCCGTGCCGGTTTCGGTGTCACGTAGCATGGTTGCATAGTAGACCGGCCCTCTTCGATGAACGGAATTCATCGTATGGACGGTTATCCCTTCGCGGTCCTTTGCAGTATTCACCCTCTCACTCCGAAACCCAGTGCATACGCATGGTATGGACCTGCATGATGGTGATGCCCTGATCGTCAATTCCTCTGGCGTCCCAGGTGAGGCCTTGGTCGTCCTGCGCCCGCATGCGGGCCTCCACGGTTATCTGTTCTCCTGCCCGGCATTTTCGCAAAAATTTCATCTCGCCGATCTCCATGGGAATCATCGATCGTCGCTCCGAGGGGTTCGTTGCCGCACTATGGAAGGCGACCAACTGCAACAGGGCCTCGAAAAGGTAGGGCGAGTACTGGTACTTGGCGTTCCGCAGATGTGCGAAATCACTTGTTTCCCGGTAGGTGGTTCGGCCTCGCACCACGCCCGGGCCTGCACCGTCAAGGCTCTCCATCACCCGATACCTGCCGTCGAGGCCGCTGCGCTCTTTGTACCAGGCGAGCACTTTTTTATGTTCCATAGGCTTCGTCTTCAGTTCGTCCCGCCGGACAGGAAAGTCAGGCAGCGACTCCCCGAGATCGCCTTCTCCACCATCAAGGATTACCTGGCCCTGATAGTGCGGGGAGAAGCGGTCGGTCAATCTCCCGGCGGGGGAAATCTCCTGTGCTGCGAGGGAAACCTCGCACACTACCTGCGGAAAATCGGTACCGGTCCGGCGGCAGGAAATCCTGGCCGGCCGTGGGACATTGGGGGGGCATTGGATCATGTCCATCAACCGCAACTGGCGAACTCCTCTCACCTGCAGGTGAGGATACAGGATCCGGGCGGCTTCCATAAATGTCTCGAGAACCATGGCGGCTGAGACAAGGGGATATTTGATGAACCTGAACGGCCTGTGATCAGTGATCCAAAGATCCTTTTCCAGGGAGAAGGATCGGGAAACCTCCAGTGCTTCCCGGCGGATGTCCAGGCTGGAGATGCTTTCTATCATCGGAAAGTCATTGGACGCCAGGGAGACGGTGCCTCCCGTCAGCGCTCCACCGAGTGATGGCGGGGCTGTATCATTGAGCAGTACCGTCTTCAGGGAGGGCAAGTTACGCATGAACATCACCCAAACGTCCTCCGCCGGGCTGACAAAGAGCTCCCGGCAGAACAGCCCTGCAAGCTCATGCGCATGGATGTATCCCACACCCTTCAGTTTCAACAGCTCCCGGATCTCCGGGTCCTCCGCCATGCCGGCCCCCTCGATAGGGGGCAGCATCAGAGCCTTGAAGCGGATGGCGCTGTTTTTCCGGCGAAGGTTTTGGAGTAACGCGGACATCAGCCGGTTGGCCGCGGCGTAGTTGGCCTGGCCGGGATTTCCCTGGATTGCGGCTGCCGAGGAGAGGCCTACGAAAAACCTCAAACCGGCGCCCTCCGCAGCTGAGAACAGATTCCAGGCACCAAGGAACTTGACGTCCGTGACAGTGGAGAAATCATCCGGGGACATCCGGCGCAAGAGGCCGTCCCTGAGGACTCCGGCGCCGTGAATGATCCCGTCGATCCTGCCGTAACGGCGAGCCACGTCGCCGATGATTGCGCGGACCGCTGCGGGGTCGGTAACATCACAGGTATGGTACGTTGCCTCGACCCCTGAGTCGTTCAACTCCGCCAGGGTCCGGGAGATCTCCGCAGCCCTGTCGTCCGCGGAATCCGGAGACGTTCTGCCCAAAAAGACCAGCCGGGGCAGGTAGGGTGCGAGACTGCGCGCCAGGTGGGCGCTGATTCCGGTTGCGCCCCCGGACATGACGACAACATCTCCCGGGCTGAGTTTCAGGCGTGACGAATCCCCGAACACCGACGGGGCTGCCTGTCCCTCCAAAGTGAGAACCCTTCCATCACGGTGAACGGTCTCCACCACGGGGCAGCCTCTATCCAGAGCACTGCGCAGCGCACCGTGCAGGTCGGTATCCCTCTCGATTTCCACGGTGCGAAACTGAACTGACGGGTACTCCTGCGCTGCGCTCAGAAAAAGTCCGAGCAGCCCCTCTGCCAGAAGGGGGCCGAGAGTTTCGCTATCCTCCCTGGAATGGATCAGTACCACGAATTTCTTTTTCGGTGACTGAAGAAAGGCCTTCACCTGGGAAAAAAGTCCCCGGAGACAGCGCGAAACATCCGCCATGCTTCTTGACTTTTCCGACCCGCCGTGCGGCACGGTAATGACCATCCCGGCGAGGGAAGCCAGGCCGGAGATTTTCGCTACTGCCCTGCCGGATCCTTCATCAGTCAGGATGTCGAAGCCCTCTGTGCCGGGAGCGAAGTTCCCTTGCATGAAGAGCATGGGAAATGTGTCGACCCCGTAATCCTGCCGCAGGATGTCTCCTGCCCTTGCGGAGATGGCGTCTTCCCAGTCAGGTGAGAGAAGGAGGACTGACTCGCCAGGGCTCAATTCCACCGGAATAACGCCCGCCGATTCTACCGTGACGTGGTGGAAGACAATCCGCTTTACGCTCACCTCATCCTCTGCGGACTTCAGGGTTCCATCCGTTACCGGGTTGGGAGCATTATCCGGGGCTTCCGACTCCAGTCCGGCACCGCCCTGCCTGGTGATGATAGCGGAAATCCTCCCGGCGATATCTCTCACGGTACGTGCGTCGATAAAATCCTCCAATTCGATAGTGATCCCGAATTGGCTTTCCGCCGCATCCATGATGATGGGGAGGCGGCTGGATCGGATGGCAAGATCCTTCCGGAGGTCCATATCAGGTTGAATCTCCTCCCGCTCGTAGCCTGTTGCATCCATGATGATCCGGATCAGCCTCTCCAAAAGATCCTGGCCCGCAGACGCCTCACCGGCAGCAACTGATGCCTGTTCCAGGGTTGGAGCAGCGGGGGCGAGAGTGCTGGCCTCCCGGGGCAGGCTGGTACCGCCCTGTCTGGCGAGTATCGTGGTGATTCTCTCGGCAATGTCCCTCACGGTACGTGCGTCGATAAAATCCTCGAATTCGATAGTGATCCCGAATTGGCTTTCCGCCGCATCCATGATGATCGGGAGGCGGCTGGATCGGATGGCAAGATCCTTCCGGAGGTCCATATCAGGTTGGATCTCCTCCCGCTCGTATCCTGTTGCATCCATGATGATCCGGATCAGCCTCTCCAAAAGATCCTGGCCCGCAGGCACCGCACCGGCGGCGGGAGCTGCCTGTTCCGGAATGGATGGGGTGGAAAGAAGGGGAGGGGCGGACGGTTTTCCGGGAGAGAGCTGCATGTGATTTTCGTGGGGGCCGGAACCTGCAAGCATCGCTTTGATAACCTCTGACAGGTCGCCTTCCTGGAATGCCGGGTTATGTTCCTGGCGGATGGCTTGTAGGATGCTGGGCTTCAGGAGTTGGCCGAAGGTCTCCATTACGAATCGGTTGACTTCCCGTTGGATAATTCTTTCCACCTGGTTTACGCCTGCAACCAATGGTTCCGACGGCGGTAACGCGGGTGCGGGAGTGATTCGGCGCACTTCGGGCGCTTTTCTGCGTGCAGAGAGGGACACAAACCTCTGTTCTCCTCCAATCTTCAGATGACCATGCACATAGAGTTGCGCAAGAGCGGTCCGGTAGGTCAGAGCCTCTGTTGAGGGAAGACAGGTCTGGATGCATGTTGCTTCAGGGAGCGTGTCGGCAATCAGATTGCTTACGATGTCACCGGGGCCCACCTCAACGAAATGACGGACGCCGTGGTCATTCCAGAGGGACTGGACATTATCCATCCAATGGACGGTTGATTCCAGGTGGGCCATGAGGATTCGCCTGATTTCAGCGGGATCTGACGGATACAGCGCCATGGTCGTGTTCGACAGAACGGGAACCTGCGGGGGATGAATCTGAATAGTGGCAACGAACGCCTCCAGTTCATCATGGATGGCCCCCATGATGGGAGAATGGAAAGCCATACTGACCCGCAAAAGGGTGGAACGGTAGCCCATCTCCTTCAGTCGGGAGCCAAGATTCCTGACCACATCGGTGTTGCCGCTGAGGATGATCTGATTCGGAGAATTAATATTGCCGATGTAAATATTATCTTCGCCCTGAATCATCTCTTTCAGCAGTTCCAGCGGAGCGTCCACAGCCGCCATGACGCCGGGGTCCATGTTCTCCGTGGCGACCTTGTCCATGCAGCGGGCCCTTTCGTTCACGATGCGAAAGCCGTCCTCCACGGAATAGACACCCGCCAGGCACAAGGCGGTCAGTTCGCCCAGGCTGTGACCGGCCATGGCCACGGGGTGAATACCGAGGGAGGTGAGGTAGCGGGCCATGGCGTGTTCCAGGGCGAACAGGGCAGGTTGCTGCCAGCGGGTCTTCTGAAGGTTCTCCTCCCGGTCGTGGAACAATAGGTGAAGGAGGTCGAAGTCCGCTGCCGCAGCAGCTCGATCCATCCACTCCTTGATGACGGGGAAGGACTCGTAGAGATTCCGACCCATCCCGCCATAGTGTGCCCCCTGTCCGGGAAAAACTAACGCGAGCGGCGGCACCGGCACATCCTCGGGACTGAGGAAGATCCCCTGCTGTGTCAGGGTTCTCAACGTTTTGGGCGAGCCGATGCCGGCTTCGGCAAGAGCGGCTGACCCCTCGATGATCGTGAGAGCCTCTTCATCGGATTGTGCCGTAACAGCCATGCGATAGATACGGCCATCCATCTCCGTGCGGAAGAAAGAGACGCCCTGGATCGTGTCAGGACCAGCCGCCTTCACTCTGTCGAGAACAGGTGTGCCGCCCGGGGAGACCAGAATCGAAGTCGGCTCATCCATGGCCTGCTCCACCTGTACAACGTAATTGGAGCCTCCAAACCCGAAGGCGTTGACCTGAAACCTTCTTGGTTCGCCGGCCCCGGACTTCCAATCAAGCGGCTCAGTCGGGATGAGTAATCCCGATCCTTCCAGTCCCATTTCCGGGTCGGCATGTTGGTAGTTGAGGGTGGCGGGGAATATCCCCGACTTCATGGCCATGGTTCCTCGAATGAGGTTGCTGATGCCGGAGGCTCCCAGCGTGTGTCCGATCTGGGATTTAAAAGACGAGAGTACGGTGCGTTTGGCAGGCTTGAAGAACGTCTTCAGGGCACGAACCTCTTCCACATCCCCTTGCCGGGTGCTGGTGGCATGGCATTCCACCAGATCAACCGCTTCGGGCCCGTAGGGGGTTCCCCTGAAAGAGGAGCGAATGGCAAGCTCCTGCGACGCACTATTGGACTCTACCATGCCGTGTTGGTTGTTGCTCGCGCCCATGCTGGTGATTATGGATTCGATGCGTGCCCCCCTGGCACGGGCCAGGCTTTCCCGCTCGATGACGATCATTCCGCCGCCTTCACCGAGGACCATCCCGTCTCTTTCGGCATCGAAGGGGCGGGAGGCCTCATGAGCGGGCCTTTCCCGTCCCGACAGCCCGTAGAGTGCGCCCACGGCAGCGAATTCCAGAAAGTGCAGGTGCGTGAGACTATCCTCGCCCCCGCCGACGATGGCGGCATCGATGATGCCGTTCCTGATCATCTGGATGGCGCTGTGCAGTGCCACCAGTGAAGTCGAACAGGCCGCGGAGACAGCATAACTGGGACCCGTGAATCCATACTTGTTGCAGATGAAGCCGGGTGCTGCGCAGTTGAGTCTGCCCAGGAGTGTGGTGTCATCCGGGGCCAGACGCCCGGCCTTCACTTCCCGTTCGACTGCGATCGCCTGCTCGGGTGTGAGGTGAATGGCTTTTTTGACGGCGTCGAGGATGTCGTGGGAGTATGCCCTGATAATGATACTGGTGAGAGTTCCCGCCGCCTCTCCTGAGTTCTGGGAGATGATGACTCCGATTCGTTCGCGTGGAATGTCCGACTCCAGGAGGCCGGAAGCCCGGATAGCTTTGTCCGCCAGCCACAGGGTAATCTTTGTGGCGTCGGTCATGGTCCGGAAATCCTGGGGGGGAATCCCGAGTTCCGTGCGGGAGATCGGGAAGTCCAGGAAGGCGCCTATCTGGCAATAGGTCTTGTCCGATATGTGCGGCCGGGGATCATAAAAGTGTTTGTGATCCCACCGGGAAGGAGGAATTGTGGTGATCCCGCTCTTCATGGCCAGGCTTGCGGCCCAGATTTCTTCCGGACTGCTCCCCAGGGCATTGAGAATGCTCATCCCGGTAATGGCAATCCTTTCGTGAGCGTCGTCCTTGTGGGGAGCGACTCGCTTCTGTCCATAGCCATCTCCGGGAGAGGGGGTCTCCCTGTGCCGCGGCGCAGTGGCTGAAGCTTCTACGACGTTCCCTACCTCTCCCACAACCGGCTGACGCAGCAAGAGGGGACCTTCGGCCAGTTCGCGGTGCAAGGACCGCAGATTCCGTGCCTCACGAATGAGGCCGGCGCAGGCCCCGCTCATGAACTGCCCGCGTTCCAGACAGGCCTGCTCATCCAGCGGCACCTCGCTTGGCCTCTCCATGCCTCGGGCCGCTGCAAAAAGGCTCCCCGCGGCCATCTTCTCCATTTTGGCCCGAAAAGAGGCTTCGTCCTGGTGGCCTGCTGCATACGCCCTTTCCAGGGACAAAATAGCTTCCACGCGCGGGGTACTCAAGGACCGCACCCGAAGTCCGGTGTGCTGGCCGGAAACGACTGTTCCTCCCGGAGCCGATTCCAGAATCATCCGCTGATAGAGAGCCGTCAAGGTCCCCGTTTCGACGATCTCGCGGCTGGCCAGATAGGCGGTGCCCAGCTGGATGGCGTCCGCGCCGAGCATGGCAGCCATGAAAGCGGTCTCCCGATTGAATATGCCCCCAGCCAGGATCAGGCGACAGTTCCGGAACAGGGCCGGCGAGCGCCGCTTGAGATCCAGCACCATTTGCGCAAGGGTGAGCGTGCTCTGCTGTCCAACGTGGCCGCCGGCCTCATACCCTTCGCAGATCGCGTATCTCACTCCCGCCTCAAGGGCGAGCTTCAACAGCGCTTCATCAGGCGCGATATACATGACATCCAGGCCGCATTCCAACAATTCTCTTACGGGGGTGAGATCTCCCCCTGCGATCACCACAAAACGGGGTCTCAGTTTTTTGATCCAGGTCAGATGCATTTCCCGGAAAGGATTTTCCGCCAATGAGATGAAATTCACGGCATAAGGCCGTCCACCCATGATCTCCGGAAGGCATCCAAGCCTCCGGTCAAGGGTCTCGGTGTCCATCATGCCAAGGGCGATGGTCGGCAAGCCACCGGCATCGGCAACTCTGGCGGCAAACTCCGGCACATCAGTGATCCAGGACATGCCACCCTGGATAAAGGGGTAGCGGGTTCCCATCTCTCCGGCTACCGGGCTGTCCAGAAAACAATTCTTTTTTGACTCAGCCAGTTGGCATGCGGTACGAATTTCGTCCATGAAACCCTTCACGGCCTCTTCGGTTCCGACTCCGAAACGCTCGACGAACGACGCGGCAAAGGCAGCTTCCACGCCCAGGGGAATAACCTCATTCTGATCGAACCGGCTCTCCAGGGGGTGGAGGGATGCGGCAGTCACCTTGCTTACGAAGGAGCGGCGGCTTTCCTCCCCGTTCTTTTCCCCGTACAGCGAGTCCTCGAAAGCCTTGATCTCCCTGATCGCAAGCGAGTTTCCCTTGTTGAAAAGGCGACAGGGAACTTGCAGGTTCACGCCAATCAGTTCGGTGGAATCCAGGCGGAGTTTGGAAAGCCGCTGGCGTTGAAGTTCATCAATGGCAACCATATCCGTCAGCCAATGCACGCTCTCGAAAACGATCCCGCTCGCCCCGGTCGACAGGAATGCCGCGGCAGCTTCGGGGGTGGAGACGCCCCCCCAGACCAGGATGTCCAGAGGCTCCGAGGATGAGGAAAGCTTTTCCTTGACGGTCGAATAGAGAGTTGTGGTGGTCTCGCTGCTCACGAATCCAGCGGCCTCGCATCCTTTCAGGACGATGCGACCGATGTCCGAGGTATCCTTGATAATTGCAGCCAGGAGATCCATGTCACCGGTGATTGGAAAGCAATGGTGGTTTTTCGACAATTCCCTCAATCTCTGCAAAAAGATTGCTGGATCGCCGTGAAAATACCGGGGGTGGTACTCTACCCAGATGTCCCGGATTCCGGTTTCCTCCAATAATTGCCCCAACGATGGATCCAGGAAAGCAGGTACAGAAATCCTGATATCCCTAAGCTGGCCGGCAAGGTCAGCCTTTTCCAGGAAAGAACGTAAACCTTCCATACTCATAGTGGAAAAATCGAAGACCGCTCTGCTCCCTGTTCGCTGAGCCATTTGCATCACCGCCGGGGTGATCTCCTCGGGCCGCCAGACGAAACCGATAAGGGAATTGTGATGTTCGGATGTCATTTCAGAATTCTGCTTTAAAGCCATACATTTTCCTTTTAATTCAAAATTGCAATCAAACCAACCACCCCCAGCCCCTCCTTATCAAGGAGGGGAGCCTTTAAAATCCCCCTCCTGATTCAGGAGGGGTTAGGGGTGGTCAGGTTCCAGCGCGATCGTCAGCGCTTCAAAGCCAGGTACCAATCAGTTACATCATTCCCGATTCCAAACCGGGCAAGCTGGCGCAGGTCCGTTTCCAGAACGTCGGGAGTGCTGTAGTCCAGTATCCGGTATTGGGGATCCGTCCAGACACGCGCCGTCCGACCCCAAATAGTTGTTTCCTGCGGCCCGGTGAGGCGAATGCGGTGGATTAGATTGATGCCCGCCAGCGCTGCTACTGCTACTGCCATATCGGTGCAGTTGTTAGACCTCACGCCGAACTGGTCGTACTTCCGCTGCAGTACGTATTCCTGGATCAATTGATGCCGACGCCGGGTAATCGGCATACGCCAGACGAACGAGGGAGGGCGATTGGGCTTGCCGGTCTGGAAATGGCCATCGGACATGGTCTGCCACAAGTAGGCGATAGGATTGGGGTCCCCCTCCTGAATCGCCTGAAACACACCGTCATGAAATCGCGGTTTACTGTGCCCCAGGTCACCGGTGTGACCGAATTCCTGGCGATCCCGGGGACTTTCCAGGATGAGCCAACTATGCCCCCAGGGACGCTGCCAGATTGAGAAGAGGAGCGACTTGGTCGTGCGATAATCCCAATTGGCAGCTTCGTTCAGAAGGTACAGGTAATAGCCCTCATCCCCCACCGGCGTTACGGTAGCGGGATCCAGGTCGGCATCGGGAGCAAAACGGCACATGATCGAGAAGGGCTGGGCACTGAAGCCATCGGGCTGCAGCGGAGTATAAAGCCTGGGCTTTGGGCCGGCGCATCTGACTGCAATCCCTGCCAGCCATCTCACCACGGCGAGGAGACACGAGTTATATCCGCCTCCGGTTGTTTTTTTGCTCATAAGGACTTTCTGTAGATTCGATATTTCTTGTATCTTTTTGCGCCCGCTTCCTCTACCAGAGCGTTGATCGACTCGTTGTCTTCAAGGGTCCAGCCCATCTCCAGATACTGATATTTCTTCTGTTTCCGTGCGATCTCATAAATGTGGTGAAAGGCAAGCATGGGGATTCCCAGTTGCCGGAACTTCTCCTTGACACCGAACATCAAACACCTCAGCCCCTTGACCTCATGCCGATACAGCAGAAACTTCAGCAAACCCGAGATGCCGATCCGACCGTTGAGACGCTTGAGCAATGGGTTCATGTCAGGAAAGATCACGCAGACCGCTGCGGGTTCATCATCGTAATAGATGAAAAAAGCCAAATCCGGATCCGCAAATGGCTTTACGTTTTTTTGTATATCTTTCATTTCCTTGTCGCTCAAGGGGACGAAACCCCAGTTGTCGGACCAGGAGTCATTGTAAATCTCCCTGATCAGGGCAAACTCGGCATCCTCCTCTTTTGGACGAAAGCGTCTGATGTGAATACCCTTTTTTCTGACTATCCGTTCAGCAAGCCGATTCATCCATTCGGGGAGCTGATATGCATCGTCTATCAGGAAAGCCAGCAGGTCTTTCTCTTTGCTGTAACCGCACGATTCTACCAGCCGTTGGTAGTATGGCGGAGTGTAGGCCATCATCAAGGCAGGCGGATACTCGAAGCCCTCAATGAGCAAGCCCACCTCATAATTGGTGGACGGGCTGAGAGGGCCCCTCATGAAGGTCATCCCTTTCCGGCGAATCCACGTTTCCACCGAAGAGAACAGCGCTGCTGCCGCCTCCGGATCGTCAGCACATTCGAAGAATCCCCACGTGCCCATCTTTTCGTTGTGGAACTGGTTATTATTTTGATTTATGATCCCCGCAATCCTTCCCACCGTCTCCGAACCGCGTCGGGCCAGAAAGAGGACGCGCTCGGAAAACTCCCAGAAAGGGTGTTGCCGAGGGTCCAGCAGCCGGCGAACATCTTTCTTAAGGGGCGGAACCCAGTTGGGGTGCCCGGCATAGATCCTCCATGGAAGATCTATGAAGTCCTGTAATTCAGATCCTCCGTCTACAGTAATAATCTCTATTCCGGCCATATGTGTTCCCTTCGAGAGGTTGTCTCCAAAATACACATCATACCATGCTTCGTCTGCCTTTCTGCACAACAAAATCATGAGGCAGATTTCTACGGCAGTTTAGTATATCGGGTGTTAAAACTGAATGTTTACCGAAAAAACAGCCACTGGACAGAGTGCAATCAAGATGGTACGAAAGAAAGCTTTCCCAGCTTTTCCTTGTCAAGGAAGTGAGCCTTCAAAATTCCCCTCCTGATTCAGGAGGGGGTAGGGGTGGTCAGATGTCAGCTTACCAGTTGATTGATATCAGGATTCTTCTATCTTCAGCCTGTCAACCTGCGTACCTACGGTGCTGTTGCATTTTCGCCGGAGGGAGTGGTATAAGTCAATCACTATGCGCCCTTTCTTGAACCCCTCCGACCTGCTGACGCTTTTGTTTCTTGTCCTGCTCTCCGGACTTGCGGTTTTCTCTGCGTTGGTGAATCCTGCGTGGGTAAGCCTTTTTGCTACCTACGCGGCGCTGGCGGTTGCGATCCTGGCGGCTGCCCTGTATCGCACTCGGGTTGGTCCGTCTAAAAAGGGCTTCTACCTTTCGGTTGCCGCCACGGTGATCTCGCTACCCATTATTTTCAACAGTCTGGGGGCGCTCATCGCCGGCATTCATCCAACAACGTTCGATACTCAGCTCATCGCAATCGATCATGCGATCTTCGGCGTCCACCCCACGGTGTGGCTGGAGCGGTTTATCAACCCTCTGCTCACCGGTCTGCTGCAGTTTGCCTATATCAGTTATTATTTCATCCCTCTCTCACTCGGCGTTGTGCTCATTGCCAAGGGCAGGTTCGGGGAATTCGAAGAGGTCCTGTTCGGCATCCTGCTCTGTTTCTACCTCTCCTACATCGGCTACCTGCTGGTCCCGGCAATCGGGCCGCGCTTTACGCTCAGCCATCTCCAGACCGGGGGCCTGCAGGGTTCCCCCTTCATCGAAATGATTCAGGATACGCTGAACGCTCTCGAAAAAAACAAGACCGATGCTTTCCCGAGCGGCCATACAGCCGTTTCACTGATGTGCCTTTATTATGCATGGAAAGAGCGGGAGAATAAGCTTTTTGCGGTTTTGATTCCGGTGGTAACGGGACTGCTCATCTCGACAGTCTATCTCAGGTACCACTACGTAATCGACGTGATCGCGGGAATTGCGCTGACCGGTTTGACGATAGCGCTGGCGCCGGGACTGCGGCGTTTGTTGTCTGTAGCATCAGGCCGCCCGCAAGCTGAAAGAACTTCCTGCCGGGATGATTCATGAAATTTTCTGTTCGTAAATACGGTATTTTTTGTAGAGTTTGCCCCCCATGAGTTCACACCCTCGCTGTACCAGGACGTTGTCCTCGAGGATCCACGACATCTCCGCCCGCTCGTAGCCTTTTTTTGCGGCGGCCTTGAAGGATTCGAGATACAGCAGGCCCTCTATACCCTTTTTTCGGTACTCCTCTGTCACCCCCATGGCCATCACACGGATATCGCTGATCTTCCGGGAATACCAGAGGAATTTCAGGAGCGCCACCGGCCCGAGCCTGCCGTTGATCTTACCCAGGACCTGGTTGTAATCAGGGAGAGCCACGAAGAACGCTGCCGGCTTTCCGTCCACCTCGGCCATGATCATCAGTTCCGACGCGATAAGAGGCTTGAGTTTTTTTGCCATGGACCCGGTCTCCGCATCGGTCATGGGCACAAATCCCCAGTTGTGGCTCCAGGCGGAGTTGTAGATGACCTTTACCGCTTCCACCTCCTGCTGGAACCTCTTCATGTTCGCCGGCCGCACGGTAAGCCCCGGGATCCGCGCCTTTACCGCTGAAGCGAGCCTCTCGAGCCTTCTTCCCGCCGCAACATCCTTAATGGTACAGATGTAGGCAAAGAGGTCCTTGGCCTTGGTCATGCCGCAGCGCTCCATGTAGTCGAGGTAATATTCCGGCGAGTAGGGCATCAAGATCATGGGTGGGGAATCGAAGCCTTCGAGAAGAAAACCGCACTCGTCATTCGTCGACGGGTTCATGGGGCCCCGCATGATGGCGATATCTCGTTCTTTGAGCCATCTCGCTGCCGCGCTCAGGAGTTCCCGGGCGATTGCGCAATCGGGAAGGCATTCGAAGAAACCGAAAAAACCGGCCTGTTCTTTATGAAATTTGATGTGATTGCGGTCGATGATCGCCGCGATTCTGCCGACCGTTTCTCCATTTCTGCGCGCAAGGAAACAGGCGGCTTCGGCATGGTGAAAAAAGGGATTCTTCTTTTCGCTCAGGAGGAATTGCACTTCGCTCTCGAGCGGTGGGACCCAGTTGGGGTTTCCTTGGTACACCTTCCACGGGAATCGGATGAATTCTTTTTTGGTGCCCGCACCGGTTACCTCTTCAATGTTCACGGCTGCTCCATTAGCCATTATGAGATTACACCGAGCTCTCTTCCGGCTTTCTCGATAATGCCGAGGACCCGGTCGAGCATTTCGTCGGTATGGGTTGCCATGTAGCTCGTGCGAATGAGGCATCTGCCGGGCGTCGTGGCCGGTGGGATCACCGGATTTACAAACACCCCGGAGTCATACAAAGTCTTCCACATCATGAAGGCCCGCTCCATCTCGCCCATGACGAGCGGAATGATGGGAGATTCGGCAACCCCCGTGTCGAAGCCCATCTGCTTGAAGGCCTTCATCATCTTGTTCGTATTGTGCCAGAGCTGCTCCCTTCGTTCCGGTTCCCGGTCGATGATGTCGAGGGCCGCAATGACGGACGCAACCGAGGCCGGCGGCGGGCTTGCGGAGAAAATCAGGGGCCGTGAGGTGTGTTTTATGTAATGGATTACCTCTTCGCTTGCCGCGACAAAGCCGCCAATGGACGCCAGGGACTTACTGTAGGTGCCCATGATGATGTCGACTTCCTTCTCCAGTCCGAAATGCTCCACCGTGCCACGACCGGTCTTGCCGAGCACCCCGATGCCATGGGCGTCATCAACCATGATCCGTGCCCCGTACTTCTTGCAGATCTTGACGATATCGGGGAGCGGCGCGATATCCCCCTCCATGCTGTATACGCCGTCCACGATCACCAGTTTACCGCGGTTCCCGCTTTCCTTGAGGATTTGTTCAAGCTTCTCCATATCATGGTGCCTGAATTTTTTGACCTCGGCAAAGGATAAGCGGCAAGCGTCGATGATGCTGGCGTGGTCGAGCTTGTCGATCACAACCACATCGTGTTTGCCGGCGAGGGATGATATGATCCCGAGGTTGGTTTGATACCCCGAGGAAAAAGTGAGCGCCGCCTCCTTGTGAAAGAACGAAGCAAGCTTCTCCTCGAGTTGCACATGGATGTCGAGGGTCCCGTTGAGGAAGCGTGAACCCGCGCAGCCACTGCCGTACTTCTTAACGGCCTCGATGGCCGCTTCCTTCACCTTCGGATGGTTGGTAAGCCCGAGATAATTGTTTGATCCGAGCATGATCATCTTCCTGCCTTCAACAATCACTTCGGGGCTCTGCTCCGATTCCACAACGTGAAAATAGGGATACAGTCCGGCGGCCATAACCTGTTTTGCAAGGGTATATTCCCGGCATTTTTTGAAGATATCCGGCGCACTTGACTCAAGAGTCCCCACCGAACCCGGTGTAGCCGTTGTTATAGCCATTTGTTTTTCCTGTACCATCTCCATGTAAGTTCCAGCCCTTTCTCCAGGGGATACTCTGCTTTGAAGCAGAGCTCATTCTCGATCTTTCCCACATCGCACAGCCAATAGCGCTGTGCGGCTTCCCGCACCTTCTGCCTGTTTGCCAGCGCAGGTTTTCCGGTGAACAGGCTTCCTATCTCGGAGAAGAGGGCGATCAGGTAGGCCGCTCCATACGGCAGCCTGATCGTGCGAGCCTTCACATCACCCGTGGCGAGCAGCAAGGCCCTGAATTCCGACCATGAGCAGCACCTGTTCTCCGCAACAAAATATACGCTACCGCTCTCTGTCCCGTGTTCGGCTGACAGAAGCAGCGCCGCTGTCAGGTCTTCGACATAGCACAGGTTGATATACCGGTCTCCTCCGGTCATCTCGAGTGTCAGTCCGCGACTGGCCCAGCGAAAAAGTTCGAACACGTCCACGTCTCTCGGTCCGTAGACGACAGCAGGACGGAGTATCACGACTGGAAGGCGGTCTTTATAACCGCGTGCTTCGTCTTCGGCCAGCAGCTTGCTCCTGCCGTAATCAGAAACGGGATGTGCTGTGTTGCCTTCGCCAACCGGTCGTCCATCGGGGCTCGGACCTGCCGCCGCCTGGCTGGATACCAATACGAACTTCTCTATGTCGGGATTAAAACGCGCGCACGCTGCCAAAATATTCTTCGTGCCGTGGTGGTTCACAAGGTAATAGTCGCGGGCATGTTTCGCTTTGGTAAGTCCGGCGCAATGGAATACGTGCGAGACGCCCTGCACAGCGCCGCCAAGAGTTTCGGGCTGCGTGCAGTCGCCCTGTATGAGTTGCACCTCCTTGCCCTCAAGCCAGCGCAGTTGACGAAGGTCCCTCACCAGGCAGGCAACGGCGTAACCATTCAGGAGCAGCCGTTCGACAAGATGACTTCCTACAAAGCCGGTTCCGCCCGTGACCAGTACCCGTCGTGACACCCCTTGCGCCATCTACTCTCCCCGTGTAAAGCCTATATTCATTAAATTTACCTAGACAACCGGCAATGTCAAGCCCTGTCAGGCTTTACGCCCCACTCGTCATTTTTTCAACGGGAATGATCCTTGGTATCCGTCTCATCGACCCAATATCCTTTGCGATTGTAATGTCGATGCAATCCGGCCTCATAATCCCGGGTCAGCAGAGACTCCTCCGAGTATTCCGGCGACTGCTTGATGTCCTCGAGCGGAAGATTAACAAAGACTTTCGACTCGGTCCAGCTGACACGCTCAATCCAGCGCGGTGAGACCAGGACTTTTTTCCCCGGCCACCAGTTTTGCGTATCGATAATGAGATAGCGAATCGCCCAGGTCTCGTCATCGATGATAAAGTCCTCGACGTGACCAATCTCGCCGTCCGTGGCCTGGATGTGATAGCCACTCACAGCATGTGTGCTGCGCAAATGGGGATCCCAGGCCTTTTCGCCCTGGATGGATTCTCTCGGTTTATCACTGTCACGCATAATGTAGGGATACGCCCCCCACATGTATGGGCCGTCCCAATACATCGGCCAGGCATAATACCCGTAATAGGACTCCTCGAATTGTCGCGATACAGGCTGGTCACTGTTCAGGGACGGACTGTCCTCAATCTGCTTTTTTGTCAAATTGACTTCGATGTGATGCTGTTCTTTAACCACAGAGACCAACGCATACGGGGAGATCAATACCTGTCTCCCCGTAAGCCAGCTTCCGGTGTCGGCAACAAGATAGCGAATTGTCCAGTGCCGGTCATCGAAATAGAATTCTTTGACCTTTCCTATTTCCCCGTTGAGGCTGTTCAGTTTGTAACCCTTTAGTTTTTTGGCTTTGCTTAGCATAGTTGACCTCCTTTCGTTCCTGGAGCATCGTAGTTCCGAGCTGTTATCACCTGTCCAGAATCTCCCTCACCTTTATCAACAGGTCTTTCGGCGGGTACGGTTTGTGGATGAAATCAAAATCAATCGCTGATGATCCTTCAGACTTGATGATATCCATGGTATATCCGCTCGAAAAAAGTACCTTTACCCCGGGATTGACTTTTATAATCGCATCACTGACCTCTTTCCCGTTTTTCTTCGGCATGATCATATCAAGCAGAGCGAGGCCAATACTTTCACTGTTCTCCGTGAATTTTGTTATGGCATCTTCGCCGTCCACTGCGGAAATAACACGGTAACCGAAAGACTCCAGCACGATCCTCGTTAGTGTCCTCAGTGAAGCGTTGTCTTCGGCCACCAGAACAGTCTCGTTCCCTCCCATGACAGGAACGGCAACCGCCGTCTTCTTGTCCGGGCAGGCCGCTTCTTCACCAAGCGGCAGGTATATTTTTAAGAGCGTGCCTTTTCCCGGTTCACTGTAGACCTTTATGAATCCGCTATGCTGCTTTATTATTCCGTAACAAATTGCAAGGCCAAGCCCGGTACCTTCGCCAATACCCTTTGTGGTAAAAAAAGGCTCGAATATCTTCTGCTGTGTTGTCTCTTCCATTCCCTGCCCGGTATCGGCAACTGCGATAAGAGCATACCTTCCTGGCATTCCATATCCATACGCTGCAACATATGCCTCATCCAGTTCTTCAAGGCTGGTGCTGATTGTCAACCGTCCGCCTTCCGGCATTGCATCTTTGGCATTTGTAGCAAGGTTTATCAGCACCTGTTCTATCTGTCCGGCATCAGCCAGCACAATCAGGGGTCTGTCCGCAAGGTACAAATCGAATTCGATACTCTCTATGATAATCCGGGATAGCATATTCTGCAGTCCAAGGATAAGCCCATTGATGTTAACGGGTTTCACTTCAACATCCTGTTTTCTGCAGAAGACAAGCAGTCTTTTAGTGAGCTCAGCAGCCCTGTCCGCGGCAATGAGCACCTCTCTCATATGTTCCTTTGAAGGGCAACCGGTTTCCAACGTATCCATAATCATGCCGCCATACCCAAGAATCACGTTGAGGATATTATTGAAATCGTGTGCAATCCCTCCTGCCAGAGTGCCGACAGCCTCCATCTTCTGGGAGTGATGGAGTTGGCTTTCAAGTTTATTGCGTTCCGTGAGGTCACTACCTACGCCGATGATGCCGATTAATTTCCCCGTATTGTCCGCCAGTCGTGACGCTCTGAATTCATACGAGATTTGCCTCCCGTCTTTGGTAACGAGTAGGACATCAACAGTGGCACTTCCTTCCCTGGCAGCTGTCTGAATTACCTTTGATATTTTCCATGCGTCATTATTCCTCAGCAATTCAAGCGGCTTCATCAAGGCAATTTCTTTGTCATTATACCCTGTGACCGTATTTATAGTCTCATTCCATCTGATGAGTCTTCCCTCTAAATCAAATACAAAGAATACATCTTTCATTGAATTGAGAGCATTTTCGATAAACTTTTTCTCTTCTTTAAGTGTTTCAGCCGCCCGCTTCCGTTCAGAGACATCGCGAATATTACATTGTGCCAGCTTTGCCCTGTCGACCATATATATATCCGCTTCGATATGGTTCCCGGTCTTGGTTTTCACCACAACATCATCGTAATTAATAATGCCGTTCTTGTTTAATTGTTGCATTATCGCCGGGAAATCACTCATCTCGACAGAGATTCCGATATCCTGCAGTTTTTTTCCGATGCACTCCTCATTGGGATAACCGGTCATTATTTCGACAGCCTGATTAGCATAGGCTATCTTTCCTTCCTGTTTTTCGAGAAGGACAATACCGTCGCTGGCGGTCTCAAAAATACGCCTGTAGCGCTCCTCAGACTCTATTAACAGGTCTTCCAGTCGCTTTCGCTCGGTAATGTCCTCAAAGGCGAGTAGGATTATCGGCAGGCCGTCCTCCTTTTCTCTGATCTTGCAGGCATTCAGGAGCATTATTTTCCGGCCGATGTTCTCAAAAGTATGTTCAATCTCATAGTCTACAACGGTGTCGTTCTTCGGAAGGATATCCTCGAGCAGCACGTGAAGATTCGGGATATCCCATTGTCCGTTTCCAAGATCGTTTAAGAGAAAGCCGATCGTATTTGCGGCATCTACTTTAAAAATAGTGAAGAAACTGCGATTGGCCGACACAACTCTCATGTCTTCATCCAGGATGAGAATAGCATCACGAACTGTGTTGAAAATGTTCTTGAAATAGTCTATTTCGATTAACATCTCACCTCCACAATTGCAGTCGCTTCCATTTCCCCCATTTCACCAATTGCTGCGTTACGTCGCGTTTCCCATCAAGCGAGCTTACTTGACTCTGCCATCGAACTACATCATCCACCCAGTATCCATCCGGAAATTCCAAAACAGTGCTGTTCCGCGATGGGCCGGGGCTTTTTACGGAGTCTCTCGTACGGCTTTATGGCAAGATGGCGACAGCAAGAAAATCGACTGAAGCCAGCAGGTTGCCTGATCCATGGAAAAGGTTGTGACCGATTACGAGAGGCTTCGGGGAAGTTTCGGCTTAGCCCCTGTCGAGACTTTCCGGATGGAAGCCACCTAATATCCTTTGCGATTGTACAGTCGGTGCAGTCCGGTAGGCTCCTAACCACCGTCACCATCAAACGTCCCGCTTTCTCCAATATTTTCTGCAACCTTCCTGAAATGAAACCCGTAGACGGCATAGGTTATGGCCAGCGGAAAGAGCCGCGGCTTTCTGATGAGAGTCCAGAAGAAGAGTTTCCAGAAATAGATCCTCTCTTTGCCGACCACACCCAGAAAGAGCATCGATTTGAAGAGCGCCCCAACATAGCCCGGTTGGAGATGAAATTTCCCGAGATGCAGCGGTCGGTACTCCCTGAGGAGCCTGATCACCCGCTGATAGTAGTTCTTGGGAGAGTAGATGGTGTTGAGGATGGTCTGGTAGCCGCCCAGCAACTCATCGGTTTTCATCCGGGTGATAAAGTTGAGGTCGAGAGGCGTATTGCTTCCGGTACCTTCCCCCAGAAGTCGCCCTTCCCGGGACATCCGCTGATGGAGCCTGGTTCCACGTATGGCGGACAACAGTCCAACCATGGCAGTGACGATGCCGCTCTCCTGGATAAAGAGTATCTGCTTGTCGAAGATCGAGGGAGGGTCACTGTCAAAGCCGACGATAAATCCCCCATGTACCTGCAGACCGGCCCGCTGGATGGATTTGACTGATGACAGCAGGTCGCGGTTCCTGTTCTGCACCTTGCCGCTTTCGGCGTTGCTCTCCTCGTAAGGGGTTTCGATACCGATAAAGACTTCCTCGAACCCGGCCCTGACCATCAGTTCCATGAGTTGGGGATCGTCGGCCAGGTCGATGGATGCCTCGGTGTAAAAGTAGAAAGGGCGCTCTTTTTCTTCCATCCATTCGATGATGGCAGGGAGGATCTCCTTCTTCAATTTTTTTTTGTCGCCAATGAAGTTGTCATCAACGAAAAAGACTGCCCCGCGCCATCCCCGTACATAAAGGCTCTCCAACTCTGAGATCAACTGATTCAGCGACTTGCTTCTCGGTATTCTCCCGAACAGCGCGGTGATATCGCAGAACTCACAGTCAAAGGGACAGCCCCGGCCATACTGGATATTCATGGCGGCATAGTTTCTGACTTCTATCAGGCTCCAGAGCGGGATGGGTGTAATCGTCAGGTCTGCCAATTGGTCATCGGAATAGAGGTGCCGTGCCCCGCCTGTGCGCAGGTCTGCCAGAAACGGGGGAAGGGTGAGTTCCGCCTCGCCCAACACCAGGTGGTCCACTTCGGGGAAATCGTCGTGGCAGGCGGTAAAGAGAGGGCCACCGGCAACGATCTTCACTGCCCTCTGTCGGCAGCGGGAAATCACCTCCTGCGCTGATTTCCGCTGGATGGTCATGGCACTGATGAAGACGTAGTCAGCCCAGTCCAGGTCATGGTCGGAAAGGGGGCTGACGTTCATGTCGACGAGCCTCTTTTCCCATTCGCCGGGGAGCATGGCTGCCACTGTCAGCAGTCCCAGCGGGGGAAAGCTTGCCTTCCTGTCGATGAATTTCAAGGCGTGACGAAAGCTCCAGAAGGTGTCCGGATAGTGAGGATACACGAGGAGGATTTTCATGGTAGCGCTCCGTGGACTATCAGTGTTAACTGCCGAACGGCGGTGGCCGTGGCAAACGCAGCGATATTTTCTTGTACAATCGGTTACCTACTGAGGTGTGCCGCATGAATTCAGTTTGCCATTTTCAAAGAGAGAGATCGTCTCGTATGGTGCGCAGGTTTTGCCATCAATCTGCACTGCTGTGGAAAGATAGCAGGTATCTAATGTGCCGGATTCGTAGAATCTGACTTGGCTGTACTGATTGCAGGTGATCTCGCCATACTTGAAATAGTCGCTTGTGACGCAGCTTTGGAGCTTTCCGTTATCGTACAGGTCGATAGTCGCATACTGTTTACAGGTAACGCCATTGATTGCAAAATTATCTTTGAGTGTGCATGTTTTCAATCGGCCATTAGCATGATAGGTAGGATCAGAACCAGGAGTGCAAATCGATTGATCAATACTCTGGCATGTTCCGACATCGGTTATGAACATGATGCTCAGCATGATAATGATGTACTTCATACGTACCTCCTTTGGCAGGCTCTCTGTCGATCATTGCGAAAAGATCAGCACGCTGTAGGGTCCAATAGAAAGCGCCGCGTGGAAGGGAAATCCGTCGTACTCACCCGGTTCGGCGACGACGTCGAAACTCGGATAACCCTGGAAATTCTCGCTGTAACCCTGCCAATCGCTGTTGAACCGGAGCTTCCAGGTCCCTACAGCCGGGAAGCCAATGACATAGCCATCCCGCGGCTCGTTGAAAAAGTTGGCAACAACCACCACGTCATCCGCCGGCCCGCCCTTGTCCCAGCGGTGGAAGACGATGACCTTGCTTTCGTCGTGCAAGTGACTGACCCGGGTGAACTGCCCGCAGAGGCCGCGCGTGAAGCCGTCGCGGTTGAGCCGTAGCCGGATCAGGTCGCGGTACAGCCGAACGATGCCGTGAAACTCATCCTTTTGATCCCAATCGACGGGGACCGTGTCGCGGAACCATCCTCCTTCGAGGAATTCCTGGCCCTGGAACAGCATGGGAATGCCCGGAGCCGTAAAGACCATGGCGGCGGCCAACGACGAACGTTTCTGCGCGTACCAGTTCTTGGGGTCGTTCGGGTTCACCTCATGCGGCACGCGCGCCTGACCGTTCGCCACCTCGTCATGCGATTCGCTGTAGATGACCCGATCGAAGGCGTCATCGTTGTAACGATAGCAAAACGCATCGCGGATGGCGGCGAGCGATCGTTGTTCGTCCTCTGATGTAATAACCGCCTGGCGGATGGGGTGGACGAACATGGCGTCCCACTGCGAGCCGAACCCGGCTCCTCCGGTCCCGACATCCTTTGTGAGCCACGTATTGTTCTGCAGGTCCTCGGCAATCGTGATTCGGCCGGGAAATTTCTCAGAGACCCGGCTGTTGATCCATTGGAGCAGACTCCAGCCTTCTGGCAGCTCCTGATCGCTGGAGCCATCGATGGTGCGAATGAACTGGGTGCAGTCGAAGCGCAGGCCGTCAACGTGGTATTCCCCCAGCCACATGAAGACGTTATCGAGGAGGTATTGCCGGACTTCGCCGCGTCCGTAATCGGGCCGGGTTTCCCCCCACGGCGTGATGGCCCGGTCGTCGTTGTAGAAGTAGATTCCGCCGCGATTATTCTCGGACCAGCCGTCGAACTGCCAAAGATCGAGATCGCTGGGACCCAGGTGGTTGTAAACAACATCCAGGATCACCGCTATCCCCTGCTGGTGGGCGCGCTTGACGAACCGTTTAAAGGCTAGAGGGCCTCCATAGGCGAGCTCAACGGAAAAGATATGGGCGGGGTTGTAACCCCACGACCGGTCTCCCGCAAACTCGCCCACCGGCATGATCTGGATTGCATTGATACCGAGCTTTTTCAAATGCCCCAACCGGGCCGTCACCGATGCGAACTGGCCCGACAGGTTGTCGTTCTCATCGTCGCTGAACGTACCGACATGCAGTTCATAGATAACAAGCTCGTTCCACGGAGCGAGATGAAAGTCGTCCCCTTCCCAATCAAAGTGCGGATCGTGGACAATAGCGTTGCCGACCGAACCGGTCACCTCGCGGGCGTAAGGGTCGATGCGCTGGTAGTCGCCCTGCGCCGTGGTCAGCAGAAACTTGTACTGATCGCCGATCCGAGCCTCTGCGACATCAGCGTACCAGTTGCCGTTCTCCTCGGCTTGCAGGGGATGTTTATCGCTGAGCCAGTCGTTGAACGATCCGATAACGGATACCCGCTGTGCATGGGGTGCCCATACGCGGAACGCAACCCCACCCGCGTGAGGGATTGCCCCCATACCATCGATGGTTGTTTCGTCACTCATGGAGACACCTTCCTCGGTGCTTCACATCGGGCTTAAAACGATATGTTGGCACCCACACCATAGTAATCAGCCCGCAGTTTATAGAACTGACCGAAGGGTAATTTGCCGTTAAAATATTCGCCGAAAATCTGAATGGCCCGTTTTTCGGTAAAGGGGCTGCGGATATTGATGCCGGCCTTGGCGCTCAGGTCGGCGTTCCAGTCGGTTTCTTCCCAGGCATGGTAAAAGGCGCTGGCGAAGAGACGCACTTTCGGATGGTAAACCGGCTTCGTGCTCAGATAATCGAGGCCTGCCTGGACGCTGGTGCGTTTGAGAGGGGTGTCGGTATGGATGATATACGAGGCACCGGCGGTGAGCCGAATTCCCTTCCAGTCCCAACCGCCGAGCAGTTCAACCGTTTCGAAACTCAAGTTGATGCGCGATTGCCTCAGTTCCGGGTGCTGGGGGAGGAGGAGGAACTCGTCCCCCAGGTGTGAGGACTGGTGGTAGATGCGCGTCCGTGCCGACCAGGGGCCGTTTCGGTAGCTAAGCGGCAAGCCGATGATATAGTCGGCGTTGATCAGGTCCATGGAGTCGGCGTCCAGGTTGAACTGAGCGAGGACCGCCCCGCTGATGCCTAACTGCCAGGAATCATCGTCGCCCCAACCGGGCCAGCGCACTATGCCGAAGCTATCGCCAAACCCGACCGAGCCGATGTTAAAACTGTCATCGGGAAGGTTGAGGTAAAGCCAGGTAACATGGGTGCGGGGTTCCTTGGGGCTTGCCAGCGGGGAATAAAACAGTGGGCCCTCGGGGAACAGGATTGTTTTCCGAGGAGTGACCGGTTCGGTTTTCTCAGGCGCTGCGTCATCAAATCCGGTAATAACCGGAAAAAACATTGCCAGGATCAGCCATACACAGAGGTTTTTCAAAGTATGTTCCTTTTTCGCGGACGGTACCGTCCGCGGTCGTTGCCGCCAATGTCACCGCTCCATACAAAGCATGATCCTGACAGCTCGCATGGTTACCAATTCATGACACGGCTTCGTAATTGAGGCGCGAAATTCTCTCCGATTGTTCATTCGGGCAGCCAGCTATGTCGCGATAATGGGAGTGTTCTGTCGAGTTAATACCGCAACTAACATGCCGGAATGGACCGGCGGATTCAACGAGTGTAACGGCTTGATTGTACGAGAGAAAAAGAATTGGGAAAATGCGGGGTACAGGAAAACCGTCAGTGGTATCCGCCATATTTAACGTAACTGTCATATGTGACGGATCGCGATGGGCTGCCATTTGAAACCTGGCGCGGAGTCGATTTCACCGAAAATCTCGATCACAAAGCAGTTGCCCCGGACACTTCAAGGAAATTTTTGGGCCAGTCGGTGATACACTGAATGATTCTCCTGGATTTCATCGTGTCTCCTGTTTACGGCAGGACTGGTTGAGTTCCGGAAGCCTCCCGACAAGTTCTTCCAGGCTCTCACGAAAGTCGGGATTGATGACAAGCTGCCGCAGGAACTCGGTTTTGGCAATACGGAGAACCACCCCATCGCCCCTTACAGTTGCCGTAGGAAGACAGCCCCGCAGGGCTGAAATTTCTCCGAGAAGAGTGCCGGGAGGGACGGTCGCAGGCTGTCCGTCATGCATCACGAGCTCTCCATCCTGATAGGACTGAAACTGTCCGCTCAATACCAGAAAAACACTATCGCTCTCCTGATCCTGAGTGATGAGAGGCCGATTCCGGTTTATGTCCCGCATGGTTACAAGTCCCGGTCGGTCCCTGGCCAACTCGATAAACACCCTGGCAAAGCGCTGACCGAGTGCTTGCGGCAGCTGTTCGACATTACCCTGCATGAGCTGCCAGGCGCGTACTTTTTCAAGGACGGGCGGGATGGCCGAGGTTCCGTCTTCGAGGCGTTGTCGCTCCTCATGGAGATTTCCCTCGAATAGACGACCCATGAGCTGAAAGACACCGGGGAAGTCGCCCGATCCCAAGGAAGGAGTGTAGTCCGTCGTCGAGTGGGGCAGAAATTCAATGAAGACCTGACGGTCCCGGATCTTGCCGTCGATAGCGCGCACCGGGCGCGTTCCGGCGCGGATCAGTCCGTTATGCTCGAACAGGTCCGTGGTGTCGATGCTGCCGGAACCGAACTGATACGGGCTGTCGAAGAGACGATGATTGTAAAAGCCGTCACTCAACTCAACGTGTCCGGTTTCACTGTCGTACAGAAAGGACATGGTGTGTTCTTCCACAAGGTTCAGTAGTTGGATATCCGTGATGACACCACCCGTGACGGCAACTTCCGATATTCGGGGAGATCCTCCGCCACCGGGAACAGAGATATGCTCGATGGGCCGCCAATTGCCGCTTACCGGGTCGCGGGGCTCGAGCAGAACGATCGTACCGTCCGAGTACCTCACCCTGAGTTTGGCATTATCCAGTTCATACCTGCTCAGAGGCTTCCCGGCACTGAACTCCTCAACGCCGTAGTGACGGTCCGCGGCGATTGGATCTTTTTCGGAGACCCGCTCGATACGATATTTTTGTTTCATGGAAATACCGTCGACGTACACGGCCACATGCCCGCCACGGAGTTGATAACGAAGGATGGCAGGGATATCCCGGGAGGTAATCTGTTGCAGAGTATCCATGTCGCCCCGCCTCAGACACGTCATCGCTTCCTGCAGTTTTTCAAACACCTGCATCTGTTGATAGCAGGCAAAGAGCGCGCCATTCAGGTACGTGGTCTCGCGGCAATCTCCCGTGCTCAGGAGCAATGCCGCGGTAAGATCGGTTGTTGAGCGTGAGCCAATACGCATGACCGGATCGATCCCGGAAAGCAGAATCAAACCGTCGGAACGGATATCGGCGTCCTGGTGCGCAGGTGACTGCAGATCCTGCAACTCGGCAAGGGCCAGCCAGGTACCAACAAGGCGCTGGATAATCTCGATCACGACCCGAGGTTGTACAAGCTTCCCAGGGGGCAGGGCCGGGAGTACCTTTTCTCTGATGATAGAGCGCAAATCCTCCTGCACATTCCGGTTAATTGCCAAATCAGGAACACGCGCTCCCACCCGGCCGATGCCGCCATGGACGTATTGGGGCACGAGATTATTGACCATCGCGCGGAAATTGAACGTCCGTTTAAGAAAAAGTTCCTCTGCAAACGTGGGCTCTGCCTCGGCCAGTTCCCGGTAATAATGATTCAGCGCCGAACCGCGAATTTTGCCGCCGGCAATGAACCGGTCACACCCTGCCGCGAATTCGGCAAGCACTGTCTGCATGCGTGCAACAACCTGCTCCAGTTCGTCGGTCTTTCCTTCGTGCAACCGGAGGATGTCCAACATCCTGGCATACTGATTCCGGATGCGTGTCAGGTCATGTAACAAAATATCCAGCTTGAATTCGGTATCAATGGTGGCAAATGCCCGGGCCAGGACGGGCTCAATTTCCGCCATGCTTTGCCCTTGAGTAAATGCGAGTTGGAGTTCGCCTGCATGCGGCCAGAAATCCAGTGATTCACGGTCGCCGCCCATTGTCATGGCTATCCGGAGAAGTATGGGCTGGGCTGAGCGATAACGCTCCAGTGTGCCGAGCTGCGTTTCGACCTGATGCAGGGACGCTTCCGACTGCGCATCAGATGCCTCATGAAGCAGGCGATCTTGCAGGCTGGCCCACTCCTCCAGAAAATCGACATACTGGTCAAGGGTTCGCATCATCCAGTAAAAGCCGGGAAAGATGTCCCCGCTTCGCTCAAATCCGAGCTGGTAGGTTTGGACGGCTTTGTCAAGGAACTGTCGGCGCAGGGAATGGACTTGTTTGAGTGAGACCTCGTTGAGATCCATGTCGGGAAATTGCTGAATAAATTCGGCTTTTGCGGCTGCATCAACGCGGGACATCTCTCCCGCAACAATCTCCAGCGCGACAGCAAATTTTTCCGCGCACAGCATCCTGTTTGAATACGAGTTGCCCAGGATTCCCCAGACGAAACCATTATCGCCACCTTCCGCTATGATACGCCGGCACTCCTTGATGGAATCTGTAGTTCGACCGACTTTGTTCAAGGCGAGCAGGTAGAACTCCCTGGCGCGCGGAATTGCTCGAAATTCCGCATTCCGCGATTCTTGATACAGACGAATTTCATATTCCTGCGCATCGAAAAGGCGGAAGCCATTCGATATCTCCAGAAGTTCCCGTGCTGTCCAGCGATCGAGCCCGGCGGCGTCGCCGAAGACAAACTGCACCAGTTTCTCAAGACTGTCGCAAGAGTCCAACTTTACATGGAAAGCATATTCACGGAGCGCTTCCTGTTTATTTCGATCATAGACTTGCTGAAGATCAGCATCACGGAGTGCATCAAAGCTTCTGATCACACGCTCCTGGTTCATGACAAGAATCCTCCTGGAACACAACAGCATTTCTGGCCTTATTGCTTGCGGATGCAGTATTTCCGCATCCGGGCGCGAAGCGTGCTGGGATTGAGGCCAAGGAGCAGCGCCGCCCCGTTCAATCCATCGATTCGCCAACCGGTTTTCTCGAGCACCTGGAGGATGTGGTCGCGTTCCAGGTCAGCGAGGGCAGTAACATCCTGCGCTGACTGATCCCCTGTCTTCCGTAACGGCTCGAACCGGTCCAATAGCTGTAGTGCTGTCCCTTGGCTGGCGATCATTGCCCGTTCGATGACGCTTTCAAGCTCCCGCACGTTGCCGGGCCAGTGGTATTCCTGGAGTGCATTCATGCTTTCTTTCGAAACTGTCTCGATCTTCTTGCCAATTTTCTTGTTGAATTTGGCAACAAAATAATTGACGAGCAACGGGATGTCTTCCGTGCGCTGCCGCAGCGGCGGGATCGTGATCGGAAAAACATTGAGTCGATAGAATAAATCTTCCCGAAACCTGCCGTTACAGATCTCTTCCTCCAGGTCACGGTTGCTGGCGGCGATAATCCGAACATCGACCGTGATGGTACGGGGGTTTCCCAGTCGCTCAAACTCGCCATCCTGAATGACCCGGAGCAGCTTGCTTTGCAGTTCAAGCGGCATCTCGCCGATTTCGTCGAGAAATATTGTGCCGCCGTCGGCCAGTTCGAAGCGTCCCATCTGCCGGGCATCGGCACCGGTGAATGCGCCTTTTTCGCGTCCGAACAGCTCGCTTTCGATCAGGTTTGCCGGCAGTGCCGTGCAGTTGACCGTTATCATCGGTCGGTCCCTGCGGGAACTCTTGGAGTGGATGGCGCGTGCTATGAGTCCCTTGCCGGTACCGGTCTCGCCGAGGAGCAGAACGGTCGCATCCTGGGGCGCCACCTGCTCGATCCGGAAGAAGACATACGACATGGCAGTGCTTTGCCCGATGATTTCGCCGAAGTTGTACTCCCTGGTAACCTCCTGATGCAGATAGATGTTCTCAGCCTGAAGCCGGTCCTTCAACTGCTTGA